>ERZ778022.872-NODE-872-length-53061-cov-6.839679_pt1 | contig 53061 bp, 47 predicted proteins | sample MGYA00375752_ERZ778022 | MGnify/ENA primary metagenome ERZ778022 (study PRJEB29350, sample SAMN05389826) | bioreactor metagenome | isolation source: Thiocyanate bioreactor | place: South Africa: University of Cape Town | collected 2014-04-04 ...
GGTAGAACGCGTTGCTGACGCCGTGGCGGCCGGGGCCGCGCTCGATGGCGTCGGAGCGACGCAGGGCGCCGAGCTTGTCGCAGATGGCCAGGATGTTGTGCTTCTCGTGCGTCGCGAAGCACACGTGGTGCATGCGCGGTCCGTCACCTCCGGTCATGGCGGTGTCGTGCACGGTGGGCTTGCGGCGCATCCACGCGGCGTAGACGGTGCCTTCCTCGTCCTGGATGTCCTCCGTGACGCGGAAGCCGAGGTCCTGCATGTACTTCACGGCGCGGGGCACGTCAGGGGTGACCTGGTTGAAGTGGTCCAGCCGCACGAGCTCGCCCGGCTTGTGCAGGTCGTAGCGCCACGACAGCCGCTCGACGTGATCGGTGGCGTGGAAGAACTCGTACGGGAAGCCCAGCGGGTCGACCACGCGCACCGAGTCGCCGATGCCCTTCGTGAAGCCGTCCGGCGCGCGGCGCACATCGCAGCCCAGCTCGGTGTAGAAGGCGACCGCGCGGTCGAGGTCCTCAGGGGTGCGCACGCGGTACGAGAAGGCGGCGACCGCGGCGACCTCGCCCTTGCGCAGCACGAGGTTGTGGTGGATGAACTCCTCGGTGGAGCGCAGATAGATCGCCTGGTCGTCCTCCTCGGTCACGTACAAGCCGAGCACGTCGACGTAGAACTCGCGGGATGCCGCGAGGTCGGTCACGACCAGCTCCATGTACGCGCAGCGCAGCACGTCCGGCGGGGTGCTCGTCGGCGTCGGCGTCGGGTTCTCGCAGATGATCTCCGTGTCCAGGCTCACGTAGAAGCCGGAGGAGGTGAGGGTCTTGCCGGGGTGGGCGGCAGATGCCGGGTTGTTGCTCATGTCAGCGTCCTTGCTCTTCTGAAATCGGGCGGCGGGTCAGCGCGGGTCCGGGTCGTCCAGGTCCTGCTTGCCGAAGGCCGGGTTGTGCGGGGCGCCGAGGGTGATGTGCACGCTCTGCTGGTCGGTGTAGAAGTCGATCGAGCGGTAGCCGCCCTCGTGGCCGAGGCCGGATGCCTTCACGCCGCCGAACGGGGTGCGCAGGTCGCGCACATTGTTCGAGTTCAGCCAGACCATGCCGGCCTCGACGGCGCCCGCGAAGTTGTGCGCGCGCTTGAGGTCGTTGGTCCAGATGTAGGCGGCGAGACCGTACTTGGTGTTGTTCGCCAGGGACAGCGCCTCCTCGTCGCTGTCGAACGGCGTGATCGCGACGACCGGTCCGAAGATCTCCTCCTGGAAGATCCGGGCATCCGGAGAGACGTCGGCGAAGGCGGTCGGGGCGACGTAGTTGCCGGTGGGGAATCCCTCCGGGCGGCCGCCGCCGGCGATCAGACGACCCTCGGTCTTGCCGATCTCGACGTAGCTCATCACCTTCTCGTAGTGCTCGGGGTGCACGAGCGCGCCGACCTCGGTGGTCGGGTCGTGGGGGAGGCCCACCTTCACGCGCTTGGCCATGGTGGCGAAGCGCTCGACGAACTCGTCGTAGATGGCGCGCTCGACGATGATGCGCGAGCCCGCCGTGCAGCGCTCGCCGTTCAGGGAGTACACGCCGAAGACGCAGGCGTCGACCGCGGTGTCGAGATCGGCGTCCGCGAAGACGACCGCGGGGCTCTTGCCGCCCAGCTCCATCGACAGGCCCTTCAGGAACGGCGCCGAGTTGCCGAAGATGATCTGCCCGGTGCGGCTCTCGCCCGTGAACGAGATCAGCGGGACGTCCGGATGCTTCACCAGGGCGTCTCCGGCGTCCTCACCGAGTCCGTTGACGAGGTTGAAGACGCCCTTCGGGAGGCCCGCCTCCTCGAAGATGCCCGCCCACAGCGAGGCGGACAGCGGCGTGAACTCGGCCGGCTTGAGCACCACCGTGTTGCCGGTCGCCAGGGCGGGGCCGAGCTTCCAGGACTCGAGCATGAACGGCGTGTTCCAGGGCGTGATGAGGCCGGCGACGCCGATCGGCTTGCGGTTGACGTAGTTCATCTGCTTGCCGGGCACCTTGAAGGCGTCGTCGGCCTGCGCGACGATCAGGTCGGCGAAGAAGCGGAAGTTCTCGGCGGCGCGGCGGGCCTGGCCCAGCGCCTGCGTGATGGGCAGACCGGAGTCGAACGACTCCAGCTCGGCCAGACGCGCGTCGCGCGACTCGACGATGTCGGCGATGCGGTGCAGCACGCGCGAGCGCTCGCGCGGCAGCATCCGCGGCCACGGACCCTCGGTGAACGCTCGACGGGCTGCGGCGACCGCGCGATCGATGTCGGCTTTCTTGCCGGCCGCGGCGTGCACGTAGGTCTCGTTCGTGACGGGGTTGAGCACCTCGAAGGTGTCGCCGTCGAGGGAATCGACGAACTCGCCGTTGATGTAGTGCTGGATCTTCGCGGGCAGGTCGGCCGGGGTGTACACGTCGGTCATCATCGTCCTTCTTCGGTGGGGTGGGAGTGGCGGGCGGCCAGGAACGCGTCCATGGTGCGCCAGCGGTGGTCTCGGGCGGCGAGCTCGATCTCGAGCGGGTCGGCGCCGCCGCGGATCAGCTCGAGGATGCGGGTGTGCTCGTCCACCGAGTGCCGGGCGCGGCCGGGGACGAACGCGAACGAGGAGTCGCGGATGCCGGAGAGCCGGCTCCATCCGCGGTGCACCAGGTCGAGGATGTGCGGGTTCGGGCAGGGCTCGTAGAGCACCGAGTGGAACGCCTGGTTCAGCGAGGTGAACGTGTGCGCGTCGAAGTGGCCCAGCAGGTGCAGCATCCGGTCGTTGACGGCTTCGGCGCGGTCGAGCGCATCTGCGTCGAGCAGGGGAGCGGACAGCGCGGTGGCGGCGCCCTCGACGATGCCCAGGGTCTGCATGGTGTGCGCGTACTCGCTCTCGTCGATGAGCGAGACGTGCGCGCCGATGTTGCGCTCGAAGGTGACCAGCCCCTCGGCCTCGAGGCGGCGGATCGCCTCGCGCACCGGGACCACGCTCATGCCGAGCTCGTCGGCGATCGGGCCGAGCACCAGGCGGTACCCGGGACCGAAGGCGTGCGAGGAGATGCGGGAGCGGATCCAGGCGTACGCCTGCTCCGACTTGCTTCCCTCGCGGACCAGGGCGGTCATGATCCGGTGCCCGACCTCTCGTCATACCGGGCGCGCCATTCGGCGTTCATCGGGAACAGCCCGTCGACCGGATGCCCGGCTGCCACCTGCTCGGCGATCCAGGCGTCTTCGTCCTCCTGGGCGAGCGCCTCGTCGGCGACCTCCTCGGCGAGCTCGAAGGGGATCACGATGACGCCGTCGCCGTCGCCCACGATCACGTCGCCGGGCTGCACGGCGGCGCCGCCGCAGGCGATCGTGACGTCGAACTCCCAGGGCACGTGGCGACGGCCGAGCACGGACGGGTGGGCGCCCTTCGAGAACACCGGCAGGCCGATCTCGGCGACGGCGTCGAAGTCGCGAACGCCGCCGTCGGTGACGACTCCTGCGGCTCCGCGGGTTTTGGCGCGCAGCGCCAGGATGTCGCCGAGAGTTCCGGTGCCGGCGTCGCCGCGGGCCTCGATCACGATGATCTCGCCCTCGCCGACCGCGTCGAACGCGCGCTTCTGCGCGTTGTACCCGCCCCCGTGGCTCCGGAACAGGTCCTCGCGGGCCGGGATGAAGCGCAGCGTCTTGGCGGTGCCGACGATCTTGCTGCCGGCGATGTTGGCGGACACCCCGTCGATGAAGCAGGAGTGCAGGCCGCGCTTGCGCAGCTGGCTGGACAGACCCGCCGTCGGCGCCGCTGCGAGCTTGGCGCGCAGCTCCGGGGTGAGACCGGACGGCGCGGGCTCGGAGTCGGTCTCGGGGAGCCCTGCCGCCTCGCGCGAGCCCCAGGCCTCGGTGCGCTGCAGATCGTCGACGGCGGGCAGCGAGCCGAGCGCGGGGTCGAAGGCGACCTCGCCCTGCGTCACCGTGGTGACCAGGCGACCGGACGACGGTGCACCAGGGGCATCCGGAGCATCCACCTCGATCTCCACGACGTCACCCGGGACGATCACGCTGGACCCCGCGGGAGTGCCGGCGAGGATCACATCACCGGGCTCGAGGGTGAAGTGCTGCGAGAGATCGGCGACCAGCTGGGGGAGCGGGAAGAGCAGGCCCGTCGTGCTGTCGTCCTGGCGCAGCTCGCCGTTGACCCAGGCGCGCACGCGCAGGTTCCCCGGGTCGACGGATGCCGCGTCGATCAGCTCGGGGCCGAGCGGGGTGTATCCGTCGCCGCCCTTGGACCGGACGTTGGAGCCCTTGTCGTTGGCGCGCAGGTCGTACAGGCCCAGGTCGTTGGATGCGGTGACGGATGCCACGTGCGACCAGGCGTCCTCGATGGACACCCGGCGAGCGGGGGTGCCGATGACGAGGGCGATCTCGCCCTCGAAGGCGAGCAGTTCGGTGCCGGCAGGGCGCTCGACGGTTCCGCCGCTGACGCCGACAGAGCTCGCGGGCTTGAAGAAGTAGGAGGGCGCTGCGGGGCGGCGGCCGCGCTGGTCGGCGCGCGAGACGTAGTTCAGGTGGATCGCGATGATCTTTCCCGGTCGGGTGATCGCCGTCATGGATGCGCCTCCTCGCGTTCGCGCACAGGGAGAGTGCCTTGTGCGTCGTATGCGAAATCGTATATCATCGTCGCATCCTGGGGCAAGCATCACCTGGATTCCCCGGCAGTCACCTCGAAGGAGAGAGACATGAGCGGCAAGTCAGAGGACGGGTTCACCCCGACCGGAACCATCGCGAGCGCCGCGGACCGCCGTCGCGTCGTCGTCGCCACCGTGGTCGGCACCACCGTCGAGTGGTACGACTTCTTCATCTACGCGTTCGCCGCGGCCACGGTCTTCGCAGCGCTGTTCTTCGAGCCGATGGGCAAGGACTTCGCGCAGATCGTGTCGTTCTTCAGCGTCGGCGTCAGCTTCCTGTTCCGTCCGCTGGGCGCCTTCCTCGCCGGGCACTTCGGAGACAAGATCGGTCGTCGCCCGATGCTGGTGCTCACGCTCCTGCTGATGGGCGGTGCGACCACGCTCGTCGGCGTGCTGCCCACGCACGCGCTGATCGGCGTGTGGGCGCCGATCCTGCTGATCGTCCTGCGCGTGATCCAGGGCATCTCGGCCGGTGGCGAGTGGGGCGGCGCCGTGCTGATGGCCGTCGAGCACGCGCCCAAGCACAAGCGCGGGCTGTTCGGAGCATCCCCGCAGATCGGAGTGCCGATCGGACTGCTGCTGGCATCCATGGTGCTCGCGCTGACCGAGACGATCTTCCCCGGCCCGACGCCCGGTTCGGACGTGGCGCTCGCCGACACCGCCTTCGGGCAGATCGGCTGGCGCATCCCCTTCCTGCTGTCGGTCGTGCTGATCGGCGTCGGCTACTGGGTGCGCCGCCGCGTCTCGGAGAGCCCGGTGTTCCAGGAGATCGCCGAGCGCAAGGAGGAGACGCGGATGCCCATCATCCAGCTGCTGCGCCACCACCTGCCGCTGGTGATCGTGGCGGCTCTGGTCTTCGCGGGCAACAACGCCGTCGGCTACATGACCACCGGCGGATACGTGCAGCATTACGCCACCGATCCCGCCGGACCGATCGCGCTGCCCACGGGACCGGTGTTCTGGGTCGTCGCGCTCTCCGGCGTCAGCTGGCTGGTCTTCACCTGGCTGGCGGGCTGGCTCTCCGACAGGCTGGGCAGGCGCACGACCTACATCATCGGCTGGGTCCTGCAGCTGGTCGGCGTCTTCCTGCTGTTCTTCCTGACCAACCTCGGCACGATCGGCTCGCTCGCGGCGGCCCTCGTGATCCTCACCATCGGACTCGGGTTCACGTACGGGCCGCAGGCCGCGCTGTACTCGGAGCTGTTCCCTGCGTCCATCCGGTTCTCCGGCGTCTCGATCTCGTACGCGATCGGCGCCATCGTGGGCGGCGCGTTCTCGCCGTTGATCGCGCAGGCGATCTTCCAGAACACGCACTCGACGACCGGCATCACCTGGTACCTGGCCGGCATGACGGTGATCGGCCTGGTCGCCACGCTGCTGCTGCGCGACCGCACCGGCATCCCGCTGGGGCCGGAGAACGAGGCCGAGCAGGCGAAGTCCCCGATCTATGGGATGTCCAAGGCCTGAGGCGCGCCTCGGCCGCAGCGCAGCTTCGCAGAAGTGCACAGCTCCGCAGGGTTTCGAGGAAACCCTGCGGAGCTGTGCTGAACTGCGGGCGGATGCCGCCGAGCTCAGCCGCCCAGGGCCTCGCGGATCGCTGTGGCCGACTCCTGCAAGCGGGTGGCGATCTCGGCGTCCGGATGCTGGGATGCCACGTGCACGACGGCCAGCGCGGCCGGGCGCCGGCCGCGCAGGGAGAGCGGCACGGCGATCGAGTGCAGGTTCGGGATGACCTCGTCGTGGCTGGTCGCGTAGCCGCGGGCACGCGCCTCTGCCACCTCGGCGCGCAGCGCCGCGGAGACGTCTGGCCACTCGGCATCCGCCAGCTGCGAGAGGATCGCCTTGCCTGGCGCGCCGGCCGTGACCGGATGCCTCGTGCCCGGCCGCTGCGCGACGTTCGCGACCGTGTGCCGGGGCTCGACGCTGGTGAGCGTGATGACCTCGTCGCCGTCGAGCACCGCCAGGAACGCCGTGAGCGCGAACTCGTTGGCGACCGCGGTCAGCTCGGGGAGCGCCTCGGCCTGCAGATCGTGCGCGACACCCGCGGCGAGTGCTGCCATCCGGGGGCCGAGCGCCGCGAGCCCCGACGCGTTGCGCGCAACGAGCCTATGGTCCTCGAGGGTGCGCAGGAGCCGATAGGCGATCGAGCGATGCACGTCGAGCCGCGCGGCGACCTCGTCGATCGAGAGGGGTCCGTCGGCGAGGATCTCCAGGATCCGGATGCCGCGGCTCAGCGTCTGCGAGGCGGGGGCGGCGGGCACGGGGTCTCCTTCGGTCGCGGGCGGCTCTTGTCAGGGCATCCGCTCGTCATATACGATCTGTTCAATAGTAGAACGGTGCGTTCGAATATAGAACACACGTTCCTGCCGCGCAAGACCTGACGATGCAGTCCAGGGAAGGACCCGACGATGCAGTTCCACCATCACGGCTACGTGTCCGGCGAGCCCCGCGTGCTCCCGGCCGAAGGGCTGGGCATCGACCGCCCGGCGGACCTCCCCGACGAGATGGACGTGCTCATCGTCGGCTCCGGTCCCGCGGGGATGCTGCTGGCCGCCCAGATGTCGCAGTTCCCGACCGTGGGCACGCGCATCATCGAGCGCCGCAGCGGCCGCCTGGAGCTCGGCCAGGCCGACGGCATCCAGCCCCGAAGCGTCGAGACGTTCCAGGCCTTCGGGTTCGCCGAGCGCATCATCGCCGAGGCCTACAACATCGGCTGGATGAACTTCTGGGGCCCCGACCCCGAGAACCGCGAGAACATCATCCGCACCTCGCGCACCGAGGACTACGGCCTGAAGATCAGTGAGTTCCCGCACCTGATCGTGAACCAGGCGCGCGTGCTGGACTACTTCGCCGAGGCCGCCGCCCACGGCCCCGGCCGCATCGCCCCGGACTACGGCGTGGAGTTCGTGGGACTCACGGTGCACGACGAGGGGGAGTACCCCGTCGAGGTGCGCGTGAACGACAACGGCACAGAGCGCACCATCCGAGCCAAGTACGTTGCGGGCTGCGACGGCGCGCGCAGCGGCGTGCGCGAGGCGATCGGCCGCAAGCACGTCGGCGCCATGGCGGCGCACGCGTGGGGCGTGATGGACGTACTGGTCAACACCGACTTCCCGGACTGGCGCACCAAGTGCGCGATCAACGCCGAGGCGGGCAACATCCTGCACATCCCGCGCGAGGGCGGCTACCTCAGCCGGATGTACATCGACCTGGGCGCGGTCGCCGAGGGCGACAACCGCCAGGTCAAGCACACTCCGCTCGAGGTCGTCATCCAGAAGGCCAACGAGATCCTGCACCCCTACACACTGGATGTGAAGCAGGTCGCCTGGCACAGCGTCTACGAGGTCGGCCACCGGGTCACCGACGGGTTCGACGACGCGGTGGACGGCGACCGGCACCCCCGCGTCTTCCTGACCGGCGACGCCTGCCATACGCACAGTGCGAAGGCAGGTCAGGGCATGAACGTGTCCATGCAGGACGGCTTCAACCTGGGCTGGAAGCTCGGTCATGTGCTCAGCGGGCGCGCTCCGCAGGAGCTGCTCTCGACCTATGGTGCCGAGCGCCGCCCGGTGGCCCAGCAGCTGATCGACTTCGACAGGGAGTGGTCCTCGCTCATGGCCCGCAAGCCCGAGGAGATCTCCGACCCGCAGGAGCTCGCGACCTTCTACCTGGGCACCGCGGAGTTCCCCTCCGGGTTCATGACGCAGTACGAGCCGTCCATGATCGTCGACGGCGCATCGCAGCAGGAGCTCGCCGCCGGGTTCCCGCTCGGCAAGCGCTTCAAGTCGGCCGAGGTCACCCGCGTCAGCGACGGCAACGCCGTGCACCTCGGCCACCACGCGACCGCCGACGGGCGCTGGCGCGTGTACGCCTTCGCCGACGCGGAGGCCACGAAGCTGACGGCATGGGCGGATGCCGTGGAGCCCGTGTTCGCGCGCTACACGCCGCAGGACGGCGATGTGGACGCCGTCTTCGACGTGAAGGCGATCTACCAGCAGCGTCACGACGAGGTCGAGTTCACCGACGCACCGGCGCTGTTCCGCCCGCAGACCGGCCCCTTCGGGCTGACCGACTGGGAGAAGGTGTACTCGGCGGCCCCGACCGTGTGGTGCCACGACGACATCTTCGAGGTTCGCGAGCTCTCCCGCGACGGCGTGGTCGTCGTGGTGCGCCCGGACCAGTACGTCGCGGCGATCCTGCCGCTGGATGCCGTGGGCCGGCTCTCGGAGTTCTTCGAGGGCGCCCTCCTCCCGGCATCCTGATCATCGAGGTCTGGCGCTCCACACAATAACGTCATACGATATTCGCATGGGCGAGCGCGAGACGATCAACGGCGTACCTGTCACCGACGAGCAGATCGAAGCCTGGGCCGCTGAGGCGGAAGCGGGCTATGACGTCGCCGCGCTGAAGAAGCGCGGCCGTGGGCGGCCTGGGCGGGGTGCTGAGCCGTCGCAGGTCATCGCGCTCCGGCTCACAGCAGATGAGCTGCGCACCCTGGACCAGCGTGCGGCGCGGGAGAACAAGTCGCGTTCCGAAGTCATCCGCGAAGCGCTCGGGCGAAGCGCGGCGTGAGAGTCAACGACTCGGCCCGCAAGCACGGCATCAGCGATGAGGATGCTGTCCATGCCGCGACATGGGCGAGCTGGATCGAGGATCTCGACGAGAACTCGCCCGCGCGTCAGCTGAGGCTCGGCTTCGACACGCGCGGGCGTCTCCTCGAAGTCGTGGTGCTGGTCTTCGACAGCGGCAACGAACTGGTGATCCATGCGATGAAGGCGCGCCCGCAGATGCTTGAGCTTCTTCCATAGCGGGTCGGCATGACAACTGTCATGCCGACCTCATGACATCGCCCTCCGGCGTCCGGCGTCCGCACCGACGACGCTGGACACATGCAGACGACAGCAGAACCGCAGACGCGGGTCACCCCCGCTCCCGCCATCCAGGACGCGCATCCCCAGGACGCCGTGATCGAACTGCGCGGTGTGCGCAGGGGCTACGACACGGGCGACCGCCGCGTGCAGGCCGTCGACGGGGTCGACCTCGTCGTCCGCCGCGGCGAGATCGTCGCGCTGCTCGGGCCGAACGGCGCGGGCAAGACGACCACGCTCGACATGCTGCTCGGGCTCACGGATGCCGACGAGGGCACCGTCCAGGTGCTCGGAGGCCGCCCCTCACGCGCCACCGCCGACGGCTCCATCGCCGCCGTGCTCCAGACCGGCGGGCTGCTCTCCGACCTCACCGTCGGCCAGACCGTGCGCCTGATCGCCTCGTTGCACGGCAGGGCCGCGCTCGGCCGCGTGCCCGAGGTGCTGGCCCGTGCCGATCTCGAGAGGATCGCGCGCCGCCGGGTCTCGAAATGCTCCGGTGGCGAGCAGCAGCGCGTGAAATTCGCGCTCGCCCTGGTCGCCGACCCCGACGTGCTCGTGCTCGACGAGCCGACCGCGGGCATGGACGTGACAGCCCGCCGCAACTTCTGGGACGTCATGCGCGCGGATGCCGATGCCGGCCGCACCATCGTCTTCGCCACGCACTACCTGGAGGAGGCCGAGCAGTTCGCCCGCCGCACTGTCGTGATGAACCACGGCCGGGTGGTCGCGGACGCTCCGACGGCGCAGCTGCGCGTCGGGCTCGGCGCCAGGACGGTCGCCGCGAACCTCCCGGAGACCGGCGCCGACGGCATCCTCTCCTCGCTGCGAGATCGCGACGACGTCACCGAGCTGCGCGTGGACGCGGACCGGCTCACCCTGCGCGCCGCTGACTCGGATGCCGTGGCCGCCGCGCTCCTCGCCTCCGGAGCACACGATCTGGAGATCACCGCTCCCACCCTCGAAACCGCCTTCACCGCCCTGACGGAGGACTGACAATGACCACCTCGACCCCCGCCTTTACCCGCACGCCGCGTGCTCTGCGCGTCCCGCGCAAGGGCATCTCACCGACCATGCTCCGCATCGAGGCGCTGCGCCAGCTGCGCAACCCGTACACGCTCGCGTTCACCCTGGCCATGCCCGTCGTGATGTACATCCTCTTCGGCGCCAGCGCCGCGTACGGGTCGCAGTCCGCCGGGCACGGCAACGTCTCGTTCTACGTGATGATCTCCATGGCCGCCTACGGCACGGCCGTCGCGATGAGCTCGCTGACCTCGCTGGCGGCCACCGAGTCCAAGCAGGGGTGGGGCCGTCAGCTGGCCATGACGCCGCTCGGAACGCTCGGTTACGCCCTGACCAAGCTCATCACCTCCGTGACGTTCGCCGCCCTCGCGCTGGTCGCGGTGTTCACGGCCGGCCTGCTCACAGGCGCGAAGGCGGACGACGCCTGGCGCTGGGTCGCGGCCGCCGCGATCATCCTCGGCATCGGGCTGATGTACGGCCTGTTCGGGCTGGGCGTCGGGCTGTTCTTCAACGCCGACTCGGCCGCCGCGCTGGCATCCATCTCGATGACCTTCTTCGCCTTCTTCGGCAACGTGTTCATGCCCCTGGACGGCGTGATGCTCTCGATCGCACGCTTCACCCCGCTGTACGGGTTCGTGGCCCTCAGCCGGTGGCCGCTCACCGACGGCGTGCTCACCACAGGACAGACCGACCCGCTCTGGATGCCGCTGCTGAACGTGGCCGTCTGGCTCACCCTGTTCTCGGTGCTGGTCGTCGCCGGGGTGCGCCGCTCGCGGACACGCCGGTGACGCGTGCGCGTCACTAGGTTGGACTCATGATGCGGGAGACCGACGAGACGGCCGCGGGCCGGGACGCCGAGGCGATCCGGTCCGCGGCCGGTTCCCTGCCCGCCACGTGGATGGCGGAGCGGAAGGACAGCCAGCCGAAGAACCCCTGGGACCGGTTCGGCTGGCTGATGGCCGTGATCTGGCTGGTCTTCCTGGCGTATCCCGTGATCGCGCTGCTGGGCTCGTCTGCTCCCGAGTCCTGGATCATCGTCGGCTGGGCGGCGATGGCCGCCTTCGTCACCCTGTACGTCCTCGGCTTCATGCGGGGGATGAGCTCGGGAGGCGGTCTGTGCCGGCCGCCGGCGCCGGGGCAGTGGCTGTTCTTCGCCGGGCTGATCGCCTGCGCGGCGATCTCGATCCCGGCTGAGGGCGGCTCGGCGCTGAGCTTCCTGCCGTTCATCATGTCGTTCGCGTCCTACGGGCTGAACCGCATCGCGCACTGGGCGACCTTCGCCGGCGCGGTGACCGTGACCGTGCTGTGGATCCTCCTGGTGCCGGGCGGGCTGGACTATGTCTCGGTGCTCGCGATCATCGCCCTGCTGGGCGTGGTGAACACGGTGTCGACCTGGCTGATCATCCGCTCCGCCGACGCCGATCGGCTGGGACTCGAGCTGGCGACCAGCGAGGGCCGAGAGGCCGTGGCGCGCGATGTGCACGACCTGATCGGGCACTCGCTCACCGTGGTGAAGCTCAAGGCGCAGCTCGCCCGTCGTCTGATCGACACGGACCCCGAGCGCGCCAAGGTGGAGCTCGCCGCGATCGAGTCGCTGACGGCGGAGGCGATCGCGGGCGTGCGGGCGACGGTGGCGGGCGCCCGCGCCGCATCCCTGACCGAGCAGCTGTCGGCCAGCGCCGATGCGCTGCGGTCGGCCGGTGTGACACCTGTCGTCGATGGCGATCCCGGCGCGCTCTCGCCCGCGCAGGGACTGACGGCCAGCTGGATCCTGCGGGAGGCGACCACGAACATCCTGCGTCACGCCGACGCCTCGACGGTGACCGTCTCCGTGCGGCCGGGCATGCTGGCCGTCCAGGACGACGGGCGGGGCGCGGGAGACCAGGAGGGGAACGGCGTGCGCGGCATGCGCGAGCGGGCAGCGGCCGCCGGCGCGCGCTTCGAGCTGATCAGGCCCGTGACGGGCGGAACGCGTGTGGAGGTCACCTGGTGAGCATTCGGATCGTGATCGCCGACGACCAGGCGCTGGTCCGCGGCGCGCTCGCGGCGCTGCTGGCGCTGGAGCCCGACATCGACGTGGCCGGCGTCGCGGCCGACGGTGCGGAGGTGCTGACGCTGGTGGGCGACCTCGCCCCGGACGTGTGCCTGATGGACATCCAGATGCCGGGGCTCGACGGCATCGAGGCGACGCGACGCCTGCGCGCCGCCAGCCCCGCGACGCGCGTGCTGATCGTCACAACGTTCGCGCGTCCCGGCTATCTGCGGTCGGCGCTGGATGCCGGTGCCGCGGGGTTCATGGCCAAGGACGCGCCTGCGGAGGAGCTGGCCGACGCCGTCCGGCGCGTGCACTCCGGGCTGCGCGTGCTCGATCCGGCGCTCGCCGAGGAGAGCCTCTTCGAGGGTGCGAATCCGCTCAGCGACAGGGAGCGCCAGGTGCTGCGACTGGCCGCCGACGGGAGGTCGGCCGCGGCGATCGCATCCGAGGTGTTCCTCTCGGCCGGAACGGTGCGCAACCATCTCTCAGCGGCGATCGGCAAGACCGGTGCCGGGAACCGCGCCCAGGCCGTGCGCATCGCGCAGGACAAGGGGTGGGTGTGACGTCATCCTCTTCCGTGCGACGACACACGGGAATACCGTCTCCTTGACGGGCGCTGTGCTTCTTTGCACGTCGCGCCCGATGCGACGGCGGATGAGGTGGCGCATGGAGGGTCTCGAGATCACGGTCCTGCTCGGACTGACGATCCTGGTCGGGACGCTGCTCGCGCCGCGGCTGCGCATCGCGCTGCCGCTGGTGCTGGTCGTGTTCGGACTGCTGCTCGGCTTCGTGCCGGCGCTGCGGGAGATCCAGCTGCCTCCGGAGACGGTGCTGCTGCTGTTCCTGCCGGTCATGCTGTTCTGGGAGAGCCTGACGACCTCGCTGCGGTCCATCCGTCGCGACTTCCGGTACATCCTGCCGATGAGCACGCTGCTCGTGGTGGCCTCGGCGTTCGCCGTCGCGGGCATGGCCGTCCTGTTCGGCCTGCCGTGGGAGATCGCGCTGATCCTCGGCGCCGCGGTCGCGCCTCCTGACGCCACCGCCGTCGCCGCGCTCGGCCGCCTGCTCCCGCGGCGCAGCTTCATGAAGCTCAAGGCCGAGAGCCTGACGAACGACGGCACGGCGCTGGTGCTCTACGCCATCGCGGTGTCACTGGCGGTCGGCGGTCAGGTGACGCCGCTCATCGTCACCTGGACGATCGTGGTCTCGTGCCTTGGCGGCATCCTGGTCGGCGCCGCCGTCGCCGCGGCCGGCTGGATGCTGCTGCGCCGCACGCGGTCGACGATCGCGATCAACGTGACGATGCTGCTGGTGCCGTTCGTGTCCTTCCTGCTCGCCGAGATGATCCACGCCTCCGGGGTGCTCGCCGTCGTGGTCGCGGGGCTGATCGCGGCATACCTCAGCCCCCTCGTCACCACCGCGGCGTCACGCCGCCAGGCCGAGGCTGCTTGGCCGTTCGGTGTCTTCCTGCTCAACGGCGCGCTGTTCGTGCTGATCGGCCTGGAGGTGCAGTGGGTGGCGCACCAGACGTCGCTGCAGACCATCGGCTGGCTCGTGCTCGCGACCGTCGCGGTCTGGGTGACGCTGCTCGTGGTGCGCTTCCTGTTCCAGCTGTTCGCCCTCCCGTTACAGCGGCTCGGCGGAGGGCAGGTGCATCCGCGTGGCCTGCGCACCAGGATGCAGATCGTCTCGACCGTCGCGGGCATGCGCGGCGCGGTGTCGCTCGCGATCGCGCTCTCCGTGCCGATCGCCGACGGCGCGGGCATCCGCCTCGCCGGACGCGACGACATCATCTTCGTCACGGCCGGGGTGATCCTGCTCAGCCTGCTCGTGCAGGGCCCGCTGCTGCCGGCGGTCGTGCGCTGGGCCCGCTTCCCCGTCGACAACGGCGAAGCCGAGGAGTACGAGCTCGCCGAGCGCGCCATCTCCGGCGCGGCGATGGCAGCGCTCGACGGGCTGGCCACGGAGCACGGGATCAGCGACGAGGTGCGCGACCGCCTGCGGCGGGACGGCTATGAGCGGCTCGAGCTCGCCAACGCGCGTGCGATGGCCAGGGAGCGCGCGCTGATCGACGCCGAGGTGGGGGCGATGGAGGTCCTGCTGGACTCGCCCGATCCGCTCGCCGACGGCTCCGTCGAGCTGGGCGACCAGGCCGGAGCGCCGGGCCGGAGCGATGACCGCGTGACGCTGCAGATGGTCGCCACATCGACCGAGGTCGATCTGGAGCAGCGCTCGCCGCTGATCCGCCACGAGGAGATGTCCCGGCTCAAGCTGGCCGTGATCGAGCACAAGCGCGAGGTGCTGCGCAGCCTGCGCAGATCGGGTGCGGTCGACGACCTGGTCGTGTACCGGATCTCGGCAGACCTCGATCTGGAGCAGGTGCGGCTGCAGGGCATCGAGCAGCTGGAGTGAGGGGTCCCCCGGTCGTCGACCGCCATCGCGCGGACGCTCACACGTCGGGGGAGCCGCGCTCGGTGACGAGAACCTGGATTCCGTCGAGGATGCGATCGACCCCGAAACGGAGAGCGTCGTCCTGAGTCCCGTCGTCGGCGGTCTCGGAGAATGCGGACGCGGTCCGCGGGAATTCGCCGGCGTGCGCGCTGAGGACGGGCGCGAGTCCGCGGGCCAGGTCCGCCTCGGGCCTTTCGACCTGCGCCTGGCGACGTGCGAGCGACATCACGTGGCCGGCCAGCAGTGCCAGCACGTCGAGCTTCTCGCTGCCGCGCAGCGGAAGATCCGCCATCTCGGCCAGCGCGCCCTCGAACCAGGTGAGCTCGACGGGGCCCGGCACATGCGGACGCTGGCTGAGCTCGACCGCCCACGGGCGGGCCCGCATGCGTCGATGCAGTTCCTCCGCCCATCGTGCGAGCGCTGATCGCCAGCCGCCGCCGGACAGGGGTCCGGGGGAGTCGAGTGCATGGTCGAGGATCAGCGCATCGAGTTCGGCACGGCCGGGCAGGTACCGGTACAGGGCCATCTTCGTGGTGCCGAGCCGGCTCGCGACCTCCTGCATCGTCACGGCTTCCAGTCCGTGCTCGTCGGCGATGGCGACCGCGGCATCGGCGATGGCATCCAGAGTGAACCGGGGCTTCGGACCGCGCTTGGCGGGCCCGGGGCGAGCCCAGAGGAAGGTGGTGTCGTCGGCGTTCATGAAACTCCCGGAGTTTATTGCGTCTAATGTACGCGATTATGTATTGTTTCTGGCGGACGCAGTTACGTTTCGAAGGAGACATCATGAAGGTTCTGATCTCAGGTGCGAGCATCGCAGGCCCGGCGCTCGCGCGCTGGCTCGGACGCAACGGATTCGACGTCACCGTCGTCGAGAAGGCGACGGCTCCGCGACCCGGCGGCCAGGCCGTGGACTTCAAGGGACGCACGCATCGTCGTGTCCTGGAGCGCATGGGGGTCCTCGAGGATGTCCTCGCCCACCAGACCGCGAAGACCGACTGGAGGTTCGTCGACGAGAACGACCGGGTGAGGGCGACCGTGCCCGGCGAGTTCATCGGCGGCGACCTGGAGATCCTGCGCGGCGATCTCGCGGGCATCCTGCATGAGCATTCGCGTGCCGATGCCGAGTACGTCTTCGACGACGAGATCGTCGATCTCGCCGAGTCGGACTCGGGTGTCGACGTGGCCTTCGCCAGACGGAAGGGCGAGCGGTTCGATCTCGTGATCGGCGCCGACGGCGTGCATTCGGTGGTGCGGAGACTCGCGTTCGGAGCCGAGGAGCTGTTCATGCAGGCGCGCGACCGCTACTACGCCGTCGCCGGCGGCGAGATGCCGCTCGACGGGCTCGAACGAGAGCTTCCGGGCGGACGCGCGATCGCGTACGGCTACAACGAGCCGGGCCGTCTGGCTCTGCTCGGCGGGCAGAAGGCCCCCAGCCTCTTCGTCTTCCACGCCGCCGCACCCGACTACGACCGGCGCGATGTCGCCTCGCAGCGCGCATTCCTGGAGTCGGCGTTCGCCGGGGCCGGCTGGCGGGTTCCGGAGGCGATCGCGGCGGGCCGTGATGCGGACGACTTCTATCTGGATGCGCTGGCCCGCACGACCATGACCTCGTTCACACACGGACGAGTCGCGCTGGTCGGCGACGCCGGCTTCGCCAACACTCTCGGAGGATTCGGTACGGGGCTGGCGCTGATCGGGGCGTACGTGCTGGCCGGTGAGCTGATCGCCGCGCGAGGGGACTGGGCGGCGGCGCTCGCCGCATACGACCGCCGGATGCGCAAGCCGACCAGGATCGCCCGGTCCGGCGACGCGGGGTCATTCCTCGCGCCCCCGTCGCGGTGGCGCATCCGCGCACGGGACTGGAGCTTCGCGAACCCCGTGATGTACCGCTCCATGCTGTGGCTGACGAACGCGTTCGCCACCGACGACAGCGTGCCCGACTACCGCATGGACTGACTCAGGAGTTCACGCGGATGATCTCCTGCTGGTACGGGGCGATCACCTTGCCCGAGATGCGCAGGTCGAGCACCAGGAAGCGGCGGACCGCCGGGTCCTCGGATGCCCACGACGCCAGGCGCTCGAGGTCGTCGAGCGTGCGCACCACGACGCCCTCGGCGCCGACGGCCTCGCCGAACGCGGCGAAGTCGACCTGCGGGATGAGCATGGGACCCTCGGCCAGGCCCTTCAGCCCGTAGAGGTTGACCTCCGCGCCGTAGGCGGCGTCGTTCCAGATCACGGCCATCCCGTGCCCGCCGGCCGCGCGGACCGCCGACTCCAGGTCGGGGATCGCCATCAGGCCGCCACCGTCGCCGGAGGTGAGCACGACCGTGGTCTCCGGGCGCGCGCGGGTCGCGCCGACCACGCTCGGCCAGCCCTGGCCGATCGACTGGAACGCGGTGCCGACCATCATCATCCGGTCGGGTGCCGCGACGGGCCAGTACATGTTGGCCCAGCCGATGAAGTGCCCGCCGTCCGAGACGACCACGCGGTCCTCGGGCAGCAGCTCCGCGACGCGGCGCGCCGCCGAACGAGGGTCCAGGCGTCCGTCGGGCGCGAGCTCCTCGCCGTCGGGGTACGCGCGGGCGGCGGCGATGTCGACGGTCTCGCGCCAGGCCTCAGCCGCCACAACTCCGGAGATCCGGACGGCGGCGGTGCCGGCGGACGGCACGTCGCCGGCCTCGGGGGCTGATTCTCCGGAGTTGCGGAGCCGCTCGACCAGCGCCTCGGCCGCCACTCGCGCGTCCGCACGCACGAAGCCGCCGACGTGCGGGTGCGTCGCGGTGGGTGCCACGTCGATCTGGAACACGCGGGTGCCGGGCGCGAACAGCTCGCCGAAGCGCATCGTGAACTGGTTCAGGGAGGCGCCGAACACGACGGCCACGTCGGCCTGCCGGACGAGCTCCATGGCGCCGTCGGCGCCGAAGCCGCCGGTCACGCCCAGGTCGTAGCGGTTGTCGGGGAAGACCCCGCGGCCCAGGGCGCTGGACGCGGTCAGTGCGCCGGTCGCGTCGGCCAGGGCGCCGAGGGCCTCGCTCGCGCCGGCCAGCCAGGCGCCGCGGCCGGCCAGCAGGAAAGGACGCTCGGCGCCGGCGAGAGCCGCGGCGATCTCGTCCAGCATCCCCCCGGCGAACTCGCCGCGCGGAGCCAGGGGAGCGGGGATGCGGGGCGCGGGTGCCTCGGGGACGGGCCCTGCCTCGAGGGCCGCGACGTCGTAGGGGATCGCGAGCACGACGGGCACGCGGTAGGTCAGGGCGTGCTCGATCGCGATGACGGTGGTGGCCGCGGCATCCGCCCGCCCGGTCGTATAGGTGCGCGCGCCGACCGCCGAGGCCAGCGCGATCTGGTCCACATCCCACGGGCGAGGGCCCGAGGTCGGCTCGTCGCCGACCACCAGCACCAGCGGAACGTGCGCCTGCACGGCCTCGGCGAGCGAGGTGATCGTGTTGGTGAAACCGGCGCCGTAGGTCGTGGTGGCGGCGGCGATGCGCCCGGATGCCCGGAAGTGCGCGTCGGCCGCGACCACGGAGCCCTGCTCGTGGCGGACAGCGGTGAAGGTGGCATCCGTCTGGGTCTCGATCGCGTCGAGGAAGTAGGCGTTGCCGTTGCCCATCACGCCGAAGACGTGGTCGATGTGCTGGGCGAGGGTGAGGGCGACATGAGCGGACACGGTGGGCATGCGAAAGCCTTTCGAGAGGAACGGAGGGGGTCCGTATGTGTCTCGCCGCTCGCGCGTCATCGCGGGACTCGATCGGAAGGTCTCGGATCGGTCGCAGAGTGCTTCGTGCCCCTTTTTCGGGCACCGGCCGTGGCCGGACTCCTCGATTCTAGCGATGCTCCGTCAGGATCGCGCGGCGAGGAGGGACGAGATCCCGATGGTCGAGCGCCGCCGGTCGTCGAGGCGGATGGCGATGACGGACTCGGCGGGGAGCGGCTCCCAGTCCGGCCCGGCCACGCCCGTCGAGCCGACCATGACCGTGCCGTCGGCGGTCTCCCGGATGCGCAGGGCGAAGTAGTCCTCGTTGTGCTCGTCCGGAAGCAGCTCCGCCACGGGAGCCAGCCGCGCCAGATCATGCTCGGTGAGGATGCTGGTGGCACTGGCATGCACGACCACGAGGTGCTCGGCGTCGATGATCAGCGCGTTGAGGCTGGCGAGCGGGAACAGCTCGCGCAGCGTGTGCGCGACGTGCGCCGCTGCTTCGGGGAGCGGCTCGCCGGCCGCGACCCGCTCGCGGATCAGCGCGAAGTACATCTCGCTGTCGGTCGTGCCCTGCAGTGCTGCGACGCTGTCGGCGGAGAGCAGCCCCTGAAGCGTGTCGCGCGGCTTGATCGTCCCGTTGTGCGCGAACGCGATGCCGTCCGCCTCGAAGGGATGCGCGTTCCGGATGTTCACGGGCAGCCCGGCGGTCGCCCAGCGCAGGTGCACCACGGCTGCGCGGCAGGGTGTCGCGAGCGCCACATCGAAGTCGGGGTCCTCAGCGGCGGAGATCGCCGAGCGCGTCACGATCGGAGCATCCCCCGGGGCACGCACGGCCGCGCGCCCCCAGCCGTCGCCGTGCAGCCGTGCCAGCGAGAGCAGGCTCTCCATGCCCTCCGCACCCAGCTCGCCGCGCGCGCTGGCAGTGACGGGTGAGACGAAGGCGAACAGGCGGCACATGGGAACCTCGGGTGGCGGACGGATGCTGGCGGGCACCCGTTCCGCGTACGGACGCCCTCTTCGTTTGTACCCCATCGCGAGCGGAGGAGGGGCCGTGGAGCGTCCCCGGGCACCGGATGCACGAGAATAGAGCAATGACGGGTACAGCGATCGAGCGCGAGACGCTCACCTGGGACGGCTTCGGAGACGCGACGCGTGAGCTCGCCCGGAACATCCTCGACAGCGGCTTCGTGCCCGAGGTCGTCGTGGCGATCGCTCGCGGCGGTCTGCTGCCCGCGGGTGCCATCGCGTACGGGCTGGGTGCCAAGAACTGCGGTGCGATCAACATGGAGTTCTACACCGGCATCGGCACGGTGCTGGACGCTCCCGAGGTGCTGCCGCCCGAGCTCGACATGGACTACCTGAACGGGCGTCGCGTGCTGCTGGTCGACGACGTGGCCGACTCGGGTCGCACCCTGGCGCTGGCCGTGAAGCTGCTGCAGGAGAAGGGCGCCGACGTCCGCTCGGTCACCATCTACACCAAGCCGACCACGATCATCCAGCCCGACTACTCCTTCAAGGACACCGACCTGTGGATCAACTTCCCCTGGTCCTTCAAGGGCACGGTGGTCGAGGAGGACCAGGGCCTGCCGCCCAGCGCCTGAGCCCGGGGTGGTCAGCCGCGCAGCAGTGCGCGCAGCGTCTGAACGGTGTCCGCCTCGGCGGGCTGCTTGTCGGGGCGATAGCCCTTGACCCGGGCGAAGCGCAGCGCGATGCCGCCGGGATAGCGCGGGGAGCGCTGCACACCGTCAATCGCGATCTCGACGACGACCTCGGGGCGCAGGAAGACCGCGTGCGGCGTGCGATGGCTCTCGAGGCCGGGGAAGGTCTCGGTCTGCCAGCGCAGCAGCTCGTCGGTGAGGCCCTTGAACGTCTTGCCGACCATCACGAGCCCGCCCGGCTCGACGAACTCGCCCAGGGGGTCGAGCGCGCCCAGATGCAGATTGGACAGCATCACGCGGCGGCGGCCCGATCCCCATTCGGCGGCCAGCACGACCAGGTCGAACGTGAGCACGGGCTTGACCTTGACCCAGGACTTTCCGCGCCGGCCGGCGCTGTACGGGGAACCTGTGGCCTTCACGACGACGCCTTCGTGACCGGCGGCCAGCGCCTCGCGGGACAGCTGCTCGGCGGCCTCCGCGTCGTCGGTGACGATCCCCGGCATCCGCCACTCGCCCGCGACGCGCTCGAGCTCGGCGAGACGGGTGGAGAGCGGCTCGTCGATCAGGTCGCGGCCGTCCAGGTGCAGCACGTCGAAGAACCAGGGGCGCAGCGCGAGCTCGCGGGACGCGTCCGCGCCGAAGCGCGACATCGTCTCCTGGAACGGGCGCGGCGCGCCGTCCTCGTCGAGCGACAGCGTCTCGCCGTCGAGGATCGCATCGTGCACGGGAAGCGCACGAACGATCTCCACGAGCTCGGGCACCCGGTGCGTGATGTCGGCGAGGCTGCGGGTGAACACGCCCACCTCATCGCCGTGCCGGTGCACCTGGATGCGGGCCCCGTCGAGCTTGTACTCCACCGAGGCGCGGCCGGTGATCTCGAGTGCCGCCGTCGGGGTCGCGGCGCTCGCCGCGAGCATCGGCAGCACAGGGCGGCCCACCTGCAGGCCGACGGCGTCCAGTTCGGCCTCCGTGCCGGTCAGCGCCAGCCGGGTGGTCTCGCCGAGGTCGCCGGCGAGCATGGCCGCGCGGCGGACGGAGGCGACCGGTCGTCCGGATGCCCTGGCGATCGCATCGAGCAGCACGCCGGACAGGGCGCCGGTGCGCAGCTCGCCGAGCATCGCGCGGGCGAGCAGGTCCCACTCGGCCTCGGTGGCGCGCGCGGCGAGGTCGGTGAGAAGGTCGTGCCGCGCGGCGGCGGATCCGGAACCGGACGCGGCGGCCAGGGAATCCAGCATCCGATCGACGTCGGCGATGGTGAGGGCCGCTGCGGTGGTGTGCGCGACGTCGAGCGAGGTCAGCGTGCGCCAGCCCACTCCGAGCCGGCCCTGTCGTGGTGAGGCGAGCAGCAGGCCGACCAGTGGCACGACCTCGTCCGGCTCGGCTCGCTCCAGCAGCCGTGCGAGCGCGTCGATCTTGGCCAGCCGCGACGATGTCGCCGCGACCTCGTCGGTGGTGGTGACCAGCTCCGAGAGCATCATCCCGGCATTGTCGCACCGGCCGCCGACGTTGTCAGCGCCCGTGGAACTCCGGCTTGCGCTTCTGCTGGAAGGCGGCGAAGCCCTCGCGGTAGTCCTCGGTGTCGCACAGCGCCGCCTGGGCGGCGTTCTCGATCTCGACCGACTCCCACAGTGCCAGCCGCTCGTCCCGGATGCGGGCGACCAGCTGCTTGCTCGCGAGGAACGCCGCCGTCGCGCCGCGGGAGGCCGCAGCCGCGGCATCCTCGGCGGCCTGTGCGACCTCGTCGTCGGGGAGCACGCGGGAGAACAGGCCGGATGCCACGGCCTCGGCACCCGTCATGAGCCGGCCCGTGTAGATGAGGTCGAGCGTCTTGTGCGCGCCCAGCCGGTCGAGGAACAGCGCATGCCCGCCGGAGTCGAGCGTCGCCCCGAGCGCGGCGAACGGAGAGCCGATCTTCGCGGACTCGGCGACGTACACGACATCCGTGGCGATCAGCAGTCCCAAGCCGACGCCCAGGCATGCGCCGTGCGCGACGGCGAACGTCGGGGCGGGGAAGGCCGCCATCCGCTTGAGGAGCGGGGTGACCAGGCCTCCGAGGTAGCCGATCACGTCGTCATCCCGCGGATCGACGCCGGAGATGTCACGGCCGGCGCAGAACGCCCGGCCCTCGCCACGCAGCACCAGGGCACGGACGCCCGCCCGCTCGGCCTCGTCGTATGCACGGCCCAGGTCGTGCAGCGCCTGCTCGTCGAGCGAGTTGAGCTTCGAGGGCGCGTTGAGCGTGACGTGCGCGACGTCCGACGCGATGTCGAGGTCGATCATGGTGCTCCTTCGGTCGTGGGCAGGCCGGTGCTGTCGGGTCAGACGTCGTAATCGACGACGATGCGGTCGGTGGTGGGGTGGGACTGGCAGGTGAGCACGTAGCCGCGCTCGAGCTCGTCGGGCTCCAGCGCGTAGTTCTCGGTCATCGTCACGCTGCCCTCGAGCACCCGTGCACGGCAGGTGCCGCACACGCCTCCCGAGCACGCGAACGGGGCGTCGGGTCGCACGCGCAGCGCGGCGTTCAGCACCGACTCGTGCGCATCGACAGGGCTCTCCACCGTCGAGGAGACGCCGTCGAGGTTGATCTCGATGCGGTACGCCTTCTCTCCGGCGCGCACCTCCACCTGGCGGGGACCGCGCTCGGAGGGGGCGTCGCCGGTGGTGAACAGTTCGAAGCGCACGTGCTCGCGGGGCACGCCGATGTCGGCCAGCACCTCGCGGCACAGGTCGACCAGGGCGAACGGGCCGCACAGGAACCACTCGTCGACCGTGGACGGCAGGATGAGCGAGTCGAGGATCGTGCGCAGCTTCTCCTCGTCGATGCGTCCGGAGAGCACCGGCGCGGTGCGCTGCTCGCGTGAGAGCACGTGGTGCAGCACCAGCCGGGTCGGGTAGCGGTCCTTGAGGTCCGCGAGGTCTTCGAGGAACATCACGTCGCTGGTGGACTTGTTCGTGTACAGCAGCGTGAAGCGCGTCGTCTCGGACGCCGTGAGCAGATTGCGCGCGAGCGCCATCATCGGCGTGATGCCGGATCCGGCGGCGATGCCGACGACGTGCGTGCCCTCGAGCTCCTCGAGCCCCGAGGTGAACGTGCCCTGCGGGCTCATCACGTCGATCTCGAAGCCCGGATGAAGTTCGGTCTGCGCCCAGGTGGAGAACAGACCGCCCTCGTCGCGCTTGACGGCGACCGCCAGGCTGGTGGCGCCGTCGCGCACGGGCACCGGCGGGCGGCACAGCGAGTACGAGCGGCGCACCTCCGCACCGTCGAGGTGCACGCGCAGCGCCACGTACTGACCGGGAAGGTAGGCGTAGTCGTCGGCGAGCTCCGCGGGAACCGTGAAGCCCACCTCGATGGCGTCGTCGGTGAGGTGGCGCACGTCAGACACGGTCAGCGTGTGGAACCGTGCGCGGTGCCGGTCTCCGCTCGGGTGCGCGGCGGCGCTCTCGTGCGGGCGGGAATCGGGCATCCGGAACAGCGACATCAGATCACCTTGAAATGGTCGAAGGGCTCCAGGCACGCGCGGCACTCGTAGAGCGCCTTGCACGAGGTGGAGCCGAAGCGGGACACCTCGCGCGTGTTCAGTGAACCGCACCGCGGGCACTTGACGCTGAGCGAGAGGCGGATGGGCCCCTGCCCGAGGGCGGCCCGGCCGGAGGGCGGGGCGATGCCGAACTCGGCGAGCTTGCGTTTGCCCGCCTCGCTCATCCAGTCGGTGGTCCAGGCGGGGGAGAGCACCAGCCGCACCTCGACGTCCTCGAATCCCTCCGCGGTGAGTGCGAGGATGACGTCGTCGCGGATGGCGTCCATCGCCGGGCATCCGCTGTACGTCGGCGTGATGTCGACGGTGACGCGCCCTGCGGCATCCGTCCTGACATCCCGCAGCACGCCGAGGTCCTCGATGGTCAGGACGGGGATCTCGGGGTCGGTCACGCGTGCGGCGATCTCCCGCGCACGTGCGGTGGCGACATCGGAGATGGTCATGGTGCTCACCAGCTCGCTCCGGGATGCCGTCGGGCGAGCACCTGCATCTCGGCGAGCAGGTGGCCCATCGGCGTCGAGTGAGCGCCGTGGCGGCCGCCGGCCCGGGACTGGCCGATCGTCGGCGTCTCGAGCTCGGCCTCGGCGAGCACGGTCGCGATCACCGCGTCGAAGCCGGCGCGGAGCGCGGACGGGCGCGCCGCCGCGTCGCCGAGGCGATCGATCAGCGGGTCGTCGCGGAAGAGCTCGTCGACGTACGGCCATACGTCGTTCAGCGCGCGGATCATCCGCTCGCGGGAGAGCTCGGTGCCGCCGGCCAGGCGCAGCACCCACTGCACGGCGTGGTCGCGGTGGTAGTCGACCTCCTTGAGGGACTTCTCGGCGATCGCGGCGAGGGTCTCGTCGGTCGAGCGGCGCAGCGCGGAGTACAGCTCGAACATGTAGGCGGATGCCAGGAGCTGGCGCGCGATGGTCTGCGCGAAGTCGCCGTTGGGCTGCTCCATGAGCCAGGCGCTGCGGAACTCGGCCTCGTCGCGGAAGTAGGCCAGATCATCCTCGCTGCGGCCGTCCCAGGAACCGGCGTAGCGCAGCAGCGAGCGGGCGTGTCCGAGCAGGTCGAGGGCGATGTTGCCGAGGGCGACGTCCTCCTCCAGCTCCGGTGCGCGCGAGATCCACGCTCCCAGCTGCTGCGACAGGATCAGTGCGTCGTCGGCGAGCCAGAGCGCGTACTCGGCGATGTCGGCGGACGCGGCGATCGCCTCGCCCCCGGAGAGCTCGGAGGCGAGCTCGAGCTCGTCGACCGAGACGTGGACATCCTCGTGGCTCACAGGTGCGGCACCCCCTCGGATGCCGTGTAGTACACGGCGTGCCGGTAGTTCTTGCCCGCCGGGCTCTCGAAGAACGCGCCCTTGTCATCGGGGTCGCTCGTGGTGATGGCATCCGCCGGCACGACCCAGATCGACACGCCCTCGTTGCGACGGGTGTACAGGTCGCGGGCGTTGCGGACCGCCATGCTCGCGTCGGGCGCGTGCAGCGAGCCGACGTGCACGTGGCTCAGGCCGCGGTTCGCGCGGACGAAGACCTCCCACAGAGGCCAGGTCTCCTCGGGGGAGCCGCCGGGGGTCGCCATCACGCCACCTGTCCTTCCGCACAGAGGGCCTGCTTGCGGGCGTACTCGGCCGCGGCCTCGCGCACCCAGGCGCCCTCCTCGTGGGCGGTGCGCCGACGCTCGATCCGCTCGGCGTTGCAGGGGCCGTTGCCCTTGAGCACCTCGAAGAACTCGTCCCAGTCGATCTCACCCATGTCGTAGCTCTGCGTCTCGTCGTTCCAGCGCAGGTCGGGGTCGGGCAGCGTGATCCCGAGGATCTCGGCCTGCGGCACGAGCATCCCGACGAAGCGCTGGCGCAGGTCGTCGTTCGAGAAGCGCTTGATCTTCCAGGTCATCGACTGCGCGGAGTTGGGGGACTGGTCATCGGGCGGGCCGAACATGGCCAGGCTCGGCCAGTACCAGCGGTTCACGGCGTCCTGCGCCATCTCGCGCTGCTCCTCCGTGCCCTGCATGAGCGTCAGCAGGATCTCGAAGCCCTGTCGCTGGTGGAAGGACTCCTCCTTGCACACGCGCACCATGGCACGCCCGTACGGGCCGTACGAGCAGCGGCACAGCGGCACCTGGTTCACGATGGCGGCGCCGTCGACCAGCCAGCCGATCGCTCCCATGTCTGCCCAGGTGGGGGTGGGGTAGTTGAAGATCGACGAGTACTTGGCCTTTCCGTCGATCAGCTGCTGCATCATCGTGTCGCGCGTGATGCCCAGGGTCTGAGCGGCGGAGTACAGGTACAGGCCGTGGCCCGCCTCGTCCTGCACCTTGGCCATCAGGATGGCCTTGCGCTTCAGGCTGGGCGCGCGTGTGATCCAGTTGCCCTCCGGCTGCATGCCGATGATCTCGGAGTGCGCGTGCTGGGAGATCTGGCGGATCAGCGTCTTGCGGTACGCCTCCGGCATCCAGTCGCGGGGCTCGATGCGCTGCTCGTTGGCGACGAGCTCGTCGAAGCGCGCGAGCGCGTCGGCGTCGTCCACCACGGACAGGTCTGCGGGTGCGGTCATCTTCGACTCCTCGGCGTGTGATCTTTTACTGACCGATCGTTTGGTAATTCTCGCATACGGATGCCGAGCCGCACAAGCGGCAGTGCTCAGCGGGAGCGGGAGATCAGTTCCAGCAGCGCCCGCCCGTAGGCCTCGGACGGGTCCGGATGTTCGTACTGCAGCGTCTCACCGGCGATCTCGACCTCGACGAGGAACGCGTCCGGCAGCCGGACGAGCCGGCGGAACGTGCCGCGCAGCAGTTCGCGGAGCTGGTCCTCCCGTGGCATCCAGATCGCGTCGGCCAGCTCGACGGCATCCAGAGCCCATTCGGTCGTGCCGTTGAACGCGAGATCCGTGCCGCGCGGCGTGCGCCGCGCCTCGATCGTCATCTCGCTGACGGTGAAGGTCTCGGCCTCGATCTCCGGCTCGACGTCGTCGGGCAGGTCGAGCTGGAAGCGATCACCGGAGGCCGGATGCCACACCAGCCCGGCGTCCCGCAGGGCGACGGCGAGCTCGCGACTGATCATGTGCCCACGTTAGTCCGGTCGTCCGTGTCGGTCGCGTGGGGCAGAGTGGAAGGCATGACCTCCACCACCCGCGATGCCGCCCTCGCCGCCCTGCGGGACCTCGTCGGGCGCCCGGATGCCGGCTTCCATGACGGGCAGTACGAGGCGATCGAGGCGCTGGTCGCCGAGCGCCGCCGGGCGCTGGTCGTGCAGCGCACCGGCTGGGGCAAGTCCGCGGTGTACTTCGTCGCGACCCTGCTGCTGCGCAGGCAGGGGGCAGGGCCCACCGTGCTGGTCTCTCCGCTGCTCGCGCTGATGCGCGACCAGATCGCCGCGGCCGAGCGCGCCGGGGTGCGGGCGGTCGCGATCAACTCCACCAACGCGCACGAGTGGGACGACGTGGTGGCGCGGCTCGATCGCGACGAGGTGGACGTGCTGCTGGTCTCGCCCGAGCGGCTGAACAATCCCGCGTTCCGGGAGCAGCAGCTGCCGACGCTGGTGCGGCGCATCGGGATGCTGGTGGTCGACGAGGCGCACTGCATCAGCGACTGGGGCCACGACTTCCGGCCCGACTACCGGCGGCTGCGCGACCTGATCGCGCAGATGCCGGCCGGGGTGCCCGTGCTCGCCACCACGGCGACGGCGAACAGCCGTGTGGTCGCCGACGTCGCCGAGCAGCTGGGCGGCGAGGACGTCCTCACGATCCGTGGACCGCTCGCCCGGGCATCCCTGCGACTCGGCGTGCTGCAGCTGCCGAACGCCGCGAGCCGGCTGGCCTGGCTGCTGAGCCACCTCGACGATCTGCCCGGTTCCGGCATCATCTACACGCTCACGGTCGCGGCGGCCGTCGACACCGCGCGGCTGCTGCGCGAGCACGGTCACGACGTGCGCGCGTACACCGGGCAGACGGACGCCGAGGAGCGCGAGGAGTCCGAGGGGATGCTCAAGCGCAATGAGGTCAAGGCGCTGATCGCCACCAGCGCGCTGGGGATGGGCTTCGACAAGCCGGATCTCGGGTTCGTGATCCACCTCGGCGCCCCGTCGTCGCCGGTCGCGTACTACCAGCAGGTCGGGCGTGCGGGGCGCGCCAGCGAGAGCGCCGACGTGCTGCTTCTGCCCGGCGTGGAGGACAAGGACATCTGGCACTACTTCGCCACGGCGTCCATGCCCGACCGGGAGCGCGCCGAGCGGGTGATCGCCGCACTCGGCGACGTCCCGATCTCGACGCCGGCCCTCGAGGCGATGGTCGACATCCGCCGCACCCCGCTGGAGCTGCTGCTGAAGGTGCTCGACGTCGACGGCGCGGTCCGGCGCGTGCAGGGAGGCTGGGTGTCCACCGGGGCCGGCTGGACCTACGACGCCGAGCGCTACGAGCGCATCGCCGCCGAGCGACGGGCCGAGCAGCAGCACATGATCGACTACCAGCAGACCGGTGGCTGCCGGATGGAGTTCCTGCAGCGCTCCCTGGACGATGCCACCGCTGCGCCCTGCGGCCGCTGCGACAACTGCGCCGGCACCTGGTTCCCGACCGAGATCGGGGCGGATGCCGGAGCAGCAGCCTCCGGTGCCCTGGATCGCGTCGGCGTGCCCATCGAGCCGCGTCGTCAGTGGCCCACGGGCGCCGACCGGCTCGGCGTCCCCGTGAAGGGGCGCATCGGCGCGGATGAGCAGGCCGCTGAAGGCCGGGCGCTGGCCCGGCTGACGGATCTGGGCTGGGGTGGCACGCTGCGCGAACTGTTCGCCGCGGGAGCGGCGGATGCCCCGGTGTCACCGCAGGTGCTGGCGGCCTGCGTGCGCGTGCTCGCCGGCTGGGACTGGGCGGATCGACCCATCGCAGTGGTCGGGATGCCGTCGCGTTCGCGCCCGCAGCTGACCGGCACGCTGGCGCGCGGCTTCGCGGAGATCGGGCGGCTGCCGTACCTGGGCGAGCTCCGCTTCGCCGACGGAGGGCCGACCGGAGGCCCCGGCGGCAACAGCGCCTTCCGCCTGGCCGGGGTGTGGGATCGCTTCACCGCCGAGGGGCTGCAGGTCCCGGAGGGCCCCGTGCTGCTGGTCGACGACATCGCCGACAGTCGCTGGACCCTCACCGTCGCCGCCCGCGCGCTGCGGCAGGCCGGCGCGACAGCCGTACTGCCGTTCACCCTCGCCCTGCGGGGGTAGGACGCTCGTCGAGACCTGCGTTCCCGCACGACACGGGGCTCAACGGGGCAAGCCTCGTGCTGGAAGGGAAGTCTCACCAGCCAACGGATACTGACGTCAGAGCAGGATCATCTCGCTCGTCACGGCCTCCACGACCTCCGGCTTCAGCCCGTCTCTCGGTACCAGGTCCACTCGTCGCTCGAGGATCCGCTCTGATTCACCCTGCATCTGCAGCAGCGCGAAGATCCCGGCATCCGGCTCGAGATCGACCAGCAGATCGACGTCGCTTGCCTCGGTGTCGTCGCCGCGGGCGACGCTGCCGAAGACATAGATTTGACGAGCGCCCAGCGGATCGAGCGCTGCATGGAGTTCTGCGCTGCGCGCTCTCACCCGGGCCAGGAAGCTCATTGTCAGACGCTATCCCGATTCTGCTTCAGCCGCGGAAACAGACTGGATCAGAACCGCATCTCAGCCAGCAGACCGGGTCAGAACTGCATCCCGCAGCCCGCTGACAGACGCAGTTCTGATCCGGGCTGAGCCGGCACGAGCCGTCAGCGCAGGTCGTAGACCCGCTTGTACTTGCCTTCGCTGCGCGGGAGTGTCCCGGGTTCTTCCAGGCATACCGCGACGCTGGAGCCGACGTGCGTCTTGATGCGTTCGGCCAGCACCTTCGCTGCGGCTTCGCACACGTCGCGCTCCAGACTCGGGTGGCGTTCGATGCGCACCGCCATGGCGTCCATCCGGCCCGCGCGGGTCAGCTCGATGACGAAATGCGGGGTGAGCTGCTCGATGCCCAGGACGAGCTCCTCGATCTGGGTGGGGAAGATGTTCACGCCGCGCAGGATGATCATGTCGTCGTTGCGGCCGGTGACCTTCTCCATGCGGCGCATCGCCGGCCGCGCGGTGCCGGGGAGCAGACGGGTGAGGTCGCGTGTGCGATAGCGCAGCACCGGGAACGCCTGCTTGGTCAGCGAGGTGAACACCAGCTCGCCGATCTCGCCGTCGGGCAGGGGCTGTCCGTTCTCGTCGACCACCTCGGGCAGGAAATGGTCCTCCCAGATGTGCGGGCCGTCCTTCGTCTCGACGCACTCGTTTCCGACGCCGGGGCCCATCACCTCGCTCAGGCCGTAGATGTCCAGTGCATCGATGCCCAGGCGACGTTCCAGCTCGGCACGCATCTCGTTGGTCCACGGCTCGGCGCCGAGCACCGCGACCTTCAGCGACGTCGATCTCGGGTCGATGCCCGCCTCCTCCATCGCGTCGGCGATCGTGAGGAGATAGCTGGGAGTGCAGAGGATGGCATCCGGCTGGAAGTCCTGGATGAGCTGCACCTGACGGGCGGTCTGACCTCCCGACATCGGGATGACCGTCGCACCCAGCCGCTCGATGCCGGCGTGAGCGCCCAGCCCGCCGGTGAACAGGCCATAGCCGTAGGCGTTGTGCACCTTCATGCCGGGGCGGATGCCGGAGGCGCGCAGCGATCTGGCGATGAGGTCGGCCCAGTTCGACAGGTCGGCGTCGGTGTAGCCGACCACGGTGGGGCGGCCCGTCGTGCCCGATGAGGCGTGCACACGGCGCACCTGCTCCATCGGCACGGCGAACATGCCGAACGGGTAGTTCTGCCGCAGGTCCTCCTTTGTGGTGAAGGGCAGCAGCCGTACGTCGGCGAGCGACCGGATGTCGTCGGGCGAGACGCCGGCCTCGTCGAGCTTGCGCGTGTAGTGCGGCACGTTCTCGTAGGCGTGGCGGACGGTCCACTGGAGGCGCTCCAGCTGGAGCGCCTCCAGCTCGGGCCGGGAGAGTCGCTCTGCGGGGTCGAGCTGGTCTGCTGCGGGGGCTGTCATCGTCGACATCTGGTGCTCCGGGTGAGGGTCAGTGCGTCATTCGGCGGCGCGGTTGGTGGTGATGGATCGGCCGCGGAACTCGGCGACCAGGTCGCCGGTCTCGTCGGTCACCGTCACGTCGTACAGGCCGGTGCGTCCGCTGACGACGCGCTTCACGGCGGTCGCCGTCAGGGTCTGGCCGGCACCGGTCGACTTGAGGAAGGTGATGTCAGCGCCGGCAGCGACGGTCACACGCTCGTCCTCGTTGCAGGCGATCGCGAACGCGGTGTCGGCGAGCGTGAACACCAGCCCGCCGTGCGTGATCGCGAAGCCGTTGAGCATGTCCTCGCGCACGACCATCGACACGACAGCCCGCCCCGGCTCGTCGAGCTCGACCGACATGCCGAGCATCGCCGACGCGGCGTCCCGCTGCATCATCGCCCTCATGCCGAGACCTCCGCCGCGACCGGCTCCTTGCTCACCAGCGTGAGCACGTCGTAGGTGGCGACGAGCTCATCCTCCTGGTTGCGGATCACGGCGTCCCAGCGCACCTCGCCGTACTCATCGGTCTCGCGAGGGGTGATCTGCTTGGCGGTCAGCTCGACGAGGATGCTGTCGCCGGGGGAGACCGGGGTGATGAAGCGCAGGTTCTCCAGCCCGTAGTTTGCGAGCACGGGGCCGGGCTCCGGGTCGACGAACAGGCCCGCCGCCCACGACACCAGCAGGTAGCCGTGCGCGACCCGGCCGGGGAAGAACGGGTTCGCCGCCGCCGACTTCTCGTCCATGTGGGCGTAGAACGTGTCGCCGGTGAAGTGCGCGAAGGTCTCGATGTCGTCCAGGGTGACCTCACGCGAGGCCGACACGATCTGGTCGCCGATGCGCAGCTCGGACAGCGACTTGCGGAACGGGTGCTGGCCGTCGGCGTGCGCGGTCGCACCGGCGTGCCACACACCGGTCAGCGCGGTGAGCATCTCGGGGGAGCCCTGCACCGCGGTGCGCTGCATGTGGTGCAGCACCGCGCGGATGCCGCCGAGCTCCTCGCCGCCGCCGGCGCGTCCGGGCCCGCCGTGCACGAGGTTGGGCAGCGGGGATCCGTGGCCCGTGGAGGAGCGGGCGTCGTCGCGGTCGAGCAGCAGCATCCGGCCGTTGTACGGGGCGATGCGCGTCGCGAGCTCCACGGCCTGGGCGGGGTCGTGCGTGGCGACGCTGGTCACCAGCGATCCGCCGCCGCGGTTGACAAGCGCCGCGGCCTGCGCGGTGGTGTCGTAGGTGAGCAGCGACGAGACGGGTCCGAATGCCTCGACGCCGTGCACGGACTCCGCCTGCGCGTCGTCGAAGCGCAGCAGCACCGGCGAGACGAAGGCTCCGTCCGGTGCGACGCCGGTGGTGCCATCGGCCAGACGCACCTCGGGGGCATCCGTGGTCCCGACCACGACCCGGCCACCGGCATCCTGCAGCTTCTGCACCTGCCGCAGCACCTCGTCGCGCTGCGCGGTCGACGCCAGGGGCCCCATGGTGACGCCCTCGGCGCGCGGGTCGCCCAGCACGGTCTTCTCGGCGATACGGGCCTGCACGGCCGCGATCACGTCATCGGCCGCCGCGGCCGGCACGATCGCGCGGCGGATCGCGGTGCACTTCTGTCCGGCCTTCGTGGTCATCTCGGTGACCAGCTGCCGCACGTAGGCATCGAACTCCGGGGTCCCGGCCGTGGCATCCGTGCCGAGCACCGAGGCGTTGATCGAGTCGGTCTCGGCGGTGAAGCGCACACCGCCGGTCTGCACCGACGGGTGCCGGCGCAGCGACTCCGCGGTCGACGCGCTGCCGGTGAAGCCGACAAGGTCGCCCAGCCGCAGGCTGTCGAAAAGGTCGGGCACGCTGCCGCTGACGAGCTGCAGCGACCCCTCCGGCAGCAGACCGGACTCGACGAGGATGCGCACCATCGCCTCGGCCAGGTAGCCGGTGGGAGTGGCAGGCTTGACGAGCGTGGGCATGCCGGCCAGGAACGCCGGCGCGAACTTCTCCAGCGATCCCCACACCGGGAAGTTGAAGGCGTTGATCTGCACGGCCACGCCGGGGAGCGTGGTGTACACGTGGCGGCCGAGGAACGTGCCGTCCTTCGAGAGCGGCTCGACCGGGCCGTCGACGTGCACGCGGCTGTTGGGCAGCTCGCGGCGGCCCTTGCCGGAGTACGAGAACAGCACGCCGATGCCGCCGTCGATGTCCACCCAGGAGTCCACCTTCGTCGCGCCGGTGCGCGCCGACAGCGCGTACAGCTCGTCCTTGCGCTCGGTGAGGGCGAGGGCGAACTGCTTGAGCAGGACCGCGCGCTGGTGGAAGGTGAGGGCGGCCAGGCTCGCGTGCCCGGTCGTGCGGGCGTACTCGAGCGCACCGACCAGGTCGAGGCCCTCGGTGGAGACCCGCGTGATCACCTCGCCGGTGGAGGCGTCGCGGACCTCAGCCGCCTTCGCCGGCGCGGTGGGAGTCCACCAGGCGCCCTGGACGTAGCTCGGCAGATAAGAGCCAGGCAGGTAGTCGGTCATCGTTCCTCGTTCCACACGTAGAATCCTTCGCCGCTCTTGCGGCCCAGCTTCCCCTCGGCGACCATCCGTCGCAAGAGCGCCGGCGGCTCGAACCGCGGTCCCAGCTCGCGCGCCAGCTCCTCGGCGATCCCCAGCCGCACATCCAGCCCGACCACGTCGGTCGTGCGCAGAGGACCCATCGGATGGCGGTAGCCCAGCTCCATGGCGGCGTCGATGTCCGCGGCATCCGCCACGTTCTCCTCCAGCATCCGGATCGCCTCGAGCGCGAGCATCACGCCCAGCCGGCTGGATGCGAAGCCGGGGGAGTCGCGCACGACGACGGGGGTCTTGCGCAGCGTCGCGACCCATTCCCGGGCGGAGGTGACGACGTCCTTGCCGGTGCGCTCGCCGACCACGATCTCGACGAGCTTGGAGGCCGGGACGGGGTTGAAGAAGTGCAGGCCGAGGAACCGGCTGGGCCGGGCCAGCGATGCCGCCAGGTCGTCGATCGAGATCGAGGACGTGTTCGTGGCGAGCACGGCCTTCTCGGCCACGGCGTCCTCGATCCGGGCGAGTGCGCCCGCCTTGAGATCCCGGTCCTCGGGGACGGCTTCGACGACGAGAGAGGCCGCCGCGAAGTCGGCGAAGTCGGTGCTGACCGAGAGCGAGGACGTGGCGTGATCGGCGTCTGCGAGGTCGCCGCGCTGCACCGAGGTGGCGATGCTGGCCAGCACGCGTTCGCGGGCGGCATCCGCCGACTCCGCATCGCGCTCGACGAGGATCACACGGGAGCCGGCGAGCAGGAAGGCGTGTGCGATGCCCGCTCCCATGCGTCCGCCGCCGAGCACGCCGACGGTTCCGGGTACGGTCATGAGTTCTTCTCCGTCTTCTGCTGCGTGGCGGTGCGGCGTTCCAGGAACGCCGTCATCCTGCGGTGCTTCTCGTCGCTGTCGAACAGCTCGGCCTGCACCTCGAGCTCTATCGCCGGATGCTGGTCGGCCGGGGCGAGCAGGGCGCGTTTGGTGAGCTCCGTGGCGCGGGCGCCGTTCGCGCCGATGCGGTCCGCGAGGGCATGCGCGGCGTCGAGCAGCGCGTCGGGCTCGTGCAGGGACGACACCAGGCCCCACGACAGAGCCTCGTCGGCGTCGATGATGCGGCCGGTGAGAAGCAGCTCGCTGGCGCGGGCGTGGCCGACGATCTCGGGCAGCCGCCAGGTGGCCCCCGCGGCGGCGATGATGCCGAGGCCTGTCTCGGGGTTGCCGAACTTCACGCGCGGCGTGGCGATGCGGATGTCGGCCGCGTACGCCAGCTCGGCGCCGCCGCCCAGGGCGTAGCCGTCGACGGCGGCGATCACGGGCATCGGCAGGGAGCGGATGCGGCGGAAAGCCGTCGAGTTGATGCCGCGACGGGCATCCTCGGCGGTGCGGTCGCGCAGCTGTCCGATGTCCGCACCGGAGGCGAACACGCCGCCCGCACCGATCAGGATGAGGACGCGGGGATCCCGCTCGAGCTCCTCGCACAGGGCGTGCAGCTCGTCGATCATGCGCTGGTCGATCGCATTGCGCTTCTCGGGCCGATTCAGGGTGGCGACGACGCGGTCGTCGCGGCGCTCCAGCAGCAGCGCTCCGGGGACGGGCTCAGGCATCCAGGCGCTCCACGATCATGGCCGTGCCCTGGCCGACGCCCACGCACATGGTCGCGAGGCCGTAGCGGGCGCCGGTCGCCTCCAGGCGGCGCAGGAGGGTGACGATCAGGCGCGATCCGCTGGAGCCGAGCGGATGCCCGAGGGCGATCGCGCCGCCGTCGGCGTTGACGATCTCGGGATCCAGACCCAGACGGCGGATGCTGGCCAGCGACTGCGTCGCGAACGCCTCGTTCAGCTCGACGGCGCCGAGGTCCGCGACCGTGAGCCCGGCCTTCGCGAGCGCCTTCTCCGTGGCGGGCACCGGGCCGAGGCCCATGATCTCGGGGGCGAGCGCCGCGGTCGCCGAGGCGACGATGCGCGCCCGCGCGCGCAGGCCGTGCCGCTCGACGGCATCCGCGCTGGCCACCACGATCGCCGAGGCGCCGTCGTTGAGGGAACTGGCGTTGCCCGCGGTGACGACCTCTCCGCCTGCGACCACGGGGCGCAGCTTGGCGAGCACCTCCAGCGAGGTCTCCGGGCGCGGGCCCTCGTCCGTGTCGACGATGCCGCGGGCGGTCTCGACGGGGACGATCTCGGCGGCGAGGCGACCGGCGTCGATCGCCGCGAGAGCGCGCTGGTGGCTGAGCAGGGCGAAGGCATCGGCATCCGCTCTGCTGATCCCGTCGACGCGGGCGACCTCCTCGGCGGTCTCGGGCATCGAGAAGGTGGCCTTGTCGCGGGCGACCAGCCTCGGGTTCGCGAAGCGCCAGCCGATCGAGGTGTCGAACACCGCTCCTGGCTTGGCCCATGCGCGGTCGGGCTTGGCCTGCACCCACGGGGCGCGGGACATGGACTCCACGCCACCTGCCACGATCACGTCGGCGTCTCCGGAGCGGATGGCCTGAGAGGCCATCGTGATCGCGGACATGCCGGATGCGCAGAGGCGGTTCACGGTGATTCCGGGGAGGGTGTCGGGCAGGCCGGCCAGCAGCACCGCCATGCGGGCGACGTTGCGGTTGTCCTCGCCGGCCTGGTTGGCCGCGCCCAGGATCACCTCGTCGATCGCGTCATGCGGCACACCGGACCGGGACACGGTCTCGCCCACGACGAGCGCGGCGAGATCGTCCGGGCGCACGCTCGAGAGCGCGCCTCCGTAGCGCCCCACGGGCGTGCGGATCCCATCAACCAGGAAGGCCTCGGACATCGTCATCCTTTCGCGCGCGCTCGGTGCCAATAGCAGACCGATCGTTCAGTAATACGATGGCAGATCATCGCGCGGCTGGCAACCCGACGGCGACATGTTTTCGGCCGAAAGGCGCGCGGTCCGCGCCCGGGATGCGGTAGTGTCCCGATTTGCTGACCCACCGGTCAGTTTCCGCTACCCGAACAACGGAGTTCCCTATGGCGAACACGATCGACAGACGGCGCGAGGAGCGCCGCGTGCTGGCCGGCACCCTCGTCGGCACGACCATCGAGTGGTACGACTTCTTCATCTACGCGCAGGCGGCCGGGCTCGTCTTCGGCGAGCTGTTCTTCGCCCCGCTGGGGGCGACCGGCGGCCAGATCGCCTCCTGGGCATCGCTGGGCATCTCGTTCCTGTTCCGGCCGCTGGGGGCCGTGATCGCGGGCCACCTCGGCGACCGCCTCGGCCGCAAGCGGATGCTTGTGCTGACCCTCATCCTGATGGGCGCCTCCACCTCGCTGATCGGCGTGCTGCCGACATATGCCGACATCGGCATCATGGCGACCGTGCTGCTCGTGCTCCTGCGCGTGCTGCAGGGCTTCTCGGCCGGCGGCGAGTGGGGCGGTGCCGCTCTGATGTCCGTCGAGCACGCTCCGAAGGAGCGCCGCGGCCTCTTCGGCGCCTACCCGCAGATCGGCGTGCCGGTCGGCATGATCCTCGCCACCTTCACCATGTGGGTGCTCAATCTCGCCATCGGGCCCGAGGCGTTCCTCGCCTGGGGCTGGCGCCTGCCGTTCCTGTTCTCGATCGTGCTGATCGTGGTGGGCTACCTCATCCGGCGTTCGGTGGAGGAGTCGCCGGTCTTCCTGGAGCTGCAGGAGCGGCGCCGGGAGTCCTCCGCGCCGCTGTCCCTGCTCTTCAAGCACCACACGCGCGAGGTCGTCCTCACGGCCCTGATCTTCATCGCGAACAACGCCGCCGGATATCTGCTCATCGCGTTCTTCACGACCTACGTGTCGACCGTCATCGGCATGCCCCGTCCGACCGCGCTGCTGATGACCACCCTCGCCTCGTTCGGCTGGCTGATCTTCACCATGGCCGGCGGGTGGGTGTCCGACCGGATCGGCCGCGTGCGGACCTTCCAGATCGGGTACGGCCTGCTGGCCGTCTGGTCGGTGCCGATGTGGTTCCTGATCGACACCGGGAACGTGGGACTGTTCTTCGTCGCGCTGTTCGTACTCACCATCGGACTCGGGCTCTCCTATGGTCCGCAGTCGGCGCTCTACGCGGAGATGTTCCCCGCGGACGTGCGCTACTCGGGCGTCTCGATCGGCTACGCGCTCGGCGCGATCCTGGGCGGCGCGTTCGCTCCGCTGATCGCCGAGCTGCTGCTCAAGAACACCGGTGCATCCTGGTCGATCGGCGTGTACATCCTCGCGATCACGATCGTGTCGCTGGTCGCGGTGTCGTTCGTGAAGGAGACGCGGGGCGCCCCGCTCGACACTCAGAGCATCGAGGTCGTCGCCGCGCGGGCGAATGGCACCGTCACGCGCTGACCGTCGCCTGACGAGTGAGGGCTGACCGGGATTCCCGGTCAGCCCTCACTTCTGTCCGTCCGGAAGCGCGGTTCAGACCCGGCCGTAGGCGCGCAGCGGGTGCTCGATGAGCTCCACGACGCGGCGCAGGAACCCGGCGGCGTAGCCGCCGTCGCACACACGGTGGTCGAACACGAGCGAGATCTGCGCGATGCGGCGGGCGACGATCGCCCCGTCGACCACCCAGGGGCGTTCGATCATGCGGCCGATGCCGAGCATCGCCACGTCGGGGTGGTTGATGATCGGGGTGGAGCCGTCCACGCCGAAGCCGCCGTAGTTGTTGAGCGTGAAGGTCGAGCCGCGCAGCCGCTCGGGCGGCATCCCGCCGGCGCGAGCCGTGGCGGCCAGTTCGCGCAGCGCGGCATCCAGCTCCTCGACGCTCAGGCCGTGGGCCTTCGGGATGACCGGCACCATCAGTCCGCGGTCGGTGTCGGCCGCGATGCCGAGGTTCACGCCCTCGAACGAGATGATCTCGGTGGCGTCATCGCTCAGACGCGACGCCAGCATCGGGTACTCGGCCAGGGCGATCAGCGTGTAGCGGGCGATCAGCGCGGTGAGTGACGGCGCCTTGCCGCCTTCGGGCGCCATCTGCGAGCGCAGGTTCCACAGCTCGGTCGCGTCGACGTCGACCCACACGGTCGCCTCGGGGATCTCGGCGCGGCTGCGCGACAGCTTGGCGCTGACGGCCTTGCGCAGCGGGCTCATCCGCTCGCGGGAGAGCACCGCGAGACCGTCCAGTTCCGCGCCGGCCGTCGCGGCGGATGCTGTGTGCGATGCGGATGCTGCGGCGGGGGGGGGGATGGGGACCCCGTCCACCGCCGTGTCGACGGCTGCGCGCAGCACGTCGGCTCGGGTGATCGCGCCGTCGGATCCGGTGCCGACGAGGGTGTGCACGTCCACGCCCAGGTCGCGGGCGAGCCGCCGCACCAGCGGCGATCGCACGGCGACGGTGCGCTTCGGTGCGGATGCAGCGTCGACTGCACCACTTGTCGTCGAACGCACCGCCTGGCTTCGCGGGGAAGTGGTGCTCTCGGCGGCACCCGGTGCGGTCGGCGCCGGAGCGGCGGGCGCTGCGGGCTGGTCGGAGGCAGCGGATGCTGCGCGAGGGCGTCGACGGCCGGAGCCGGTGCGCTCGGTGGTGCCGTAGCCGATCAGCACGTTCCCGGAGCCGGAGCCTGCGCGCTCCTCGGCGCGATAGGCGTCCTTCTCGGTGGTGTCGGATGCGGCGGGCGCCTCAGGGGCATCCGAGGCGACCTCGAGCACCGGGGCGCCGACGTCGATGACATCGCCGGGTTCGCCGTGCAGCGCCGTGATGACGCCCGCGAATGGGGAGGGCAGTTCGACGATGCTCTTGGCGGTCTCGACCTCGGCGATGGCCTGGTCGGTGGTGATGGTGTCGCCCACCTTCACGAGCCACTGCACGAGGCCGGCCTCGGTGAGGCCCTCACCGAGATCCGGCAGGCGGAACACCCGTGCGGTCGTGGTGCTCATTCGGTGGCCTCGTCGTCCCAGTGCAGCGAGTCGATGGCGTCCAGGACGCGATCGGCATCCGGCAGGTACCAGTGCTCGAGCTTGGGCGGCGCGAACGGGGTGTCGAATCCGGTGACGCGACGCACCGGCGCCTCGAGGTACTCGAAGCAGCGCTCGAACACGCGGGCCTGGATCTCGCTCGCGACGCTGACGTAGCCCGGCGCCTCGGCCACGACGACGGCGCGACCGGTCGAGCGCACGGCGGCGGTCACCGTCGCGTCGTCGAACGGGGAGAGGCTGCGCACGTCGATGACCTGCACGCTGCGCCCTTCGGATGCCGCGATCTCGGCGGCCTCGAGCGCCACCGGCACCATGGCCGAGTACGCCAGGACCGTGACATCGGTGCCCTCGCGGGCGATGCGCGCGGTGCCGAGGTCGGCCGTGACGGAGGTGTCGACCTCGCCCTTCGACCAGTACAGCTTCTTCGGCTCCAGGAACACGACGGGGTCGGGGGAGGCGATCGCCGCACGCAGCAGCGAGTACGCGTCCTGCGGTGTGGACGGCGAGAGGACGGTGAGACCGGGGGTGTGCGCGTAGTACGCCTCCGAGGAGTCGCAGTGGTGCTCCACGCCGCCGATGCCGCCGCCGAACGGGATGCGGATGACGATCGGCATCCGCAGGGCGCCTCGCGTGCGGTTGCCCATCTTCGCGACGTGACTGACCACCTGTTCGAAGGCGGGCAGAGCGAACGCGTCGAACTGCATCTCGACGACGGGACGCATGCCGTTCATGGCCATGCCGACCGCAGTGCCCATGATGCCCGACTCGGCGAGCGGGGTGTCGAAGCAGCGGTCCTCGCCGAAGCGCTCGGCCAGCCCGTCGGTGATGCGGAACACGCCGCCGAGCGCGCCCACGTCCTCGCCGAAGACGACCACGTCGGGGTCCTCGGCGATGGCGTCGGCCAGCGCGCGGTTGATCGCCGCGGCCATGGTCATGGTGCCGACCACGTGCGGGGTCTCGATCTCGATGTCGTTCGCCATGGTCATCGGTGGCCTCCTGCGTCGGTGAGGGATGCGCGCTCGATCTCGCCGCGCAGCAGCTGCCACTGCTCCTCGAGCTGCGGGGAGCGCTCGGCGGTGACGAAGCGGAACAGGTCCTCGGGGTCGAGGTCGGAATCGGCGTTCAGCGCATCGCGCAGCGCTGCGGCGATCACCTCGGCGCCGTCGGCGATGGTCTGCTGCGCGGCGTCGTCGAGCAGGCCCTGGGCCCGCAGGAAGACCTGCATCCGGCTGAGCGGGTCGCGGTCCGCCCACGCCTTCACCTCGTCGCGGTCTCGGTAGCGGGTGTCGTCGTCGGCGTTGGTGTGGGCCTGCATGCGATAGGTGTGCGCCTCGACCAGCGAGGGGCCGCCGCCGCTGCGCGCGCGGTCCACGGCCTCGCCGAGCACGGCGAGAAGGGCTGCGACGTCGTTGCCGTCCACGCGCTGCCCCGGCATCCCGTAGCCGATCGCCTTGTGCGCGAGCGAGGGCGCCGCGGTCTGGCGGGAGAGGGGGACGGAGATGGCGAACTCGTTGTTCTGCACGAAGAAGACGACCGGAACGTGGAACACGGCCGCGAAGTTGAGTGCCTCGTGGAAGTCGCCCTCGCTGGTGGAGCCGTCGCCGCACAGGGCGAGCACCACGGTGTCCTCGCCGCGATGCTTGGCCGCCTGGGCGAACCCGACGGCGTGCAGCAGCTGGGTGGCCAGCGGCGTGGACTGGGGGGCGACGCGATGCTCCGCGGGGTCGTAGCCGGAGTGCCAGTCCCCCTTCAGCAGCACCATGGCGTCTGCCGGGCGCACGCCGCGGGAGATCACGGCCACGGAGTCGCGGTACGTGGGGAACAGCCAGTCGTGGTCGCCGAGCACCATCGAGGCGGCGACCTGGCACGCCTCCTGACCGTGCGAGGAGGGGTACACGGCGAGACGTCCCTGTCGCACGAGCGCATAGGCCTGGTCGTTGATGCGGCGTCCCTCGACGAGGCCGCGGTATGCGCGCTGCAGCGTCTCGGCATCCGGCAGCGCGTACTGCTCGTCGGCGACGGTCGCGCCGTCCTTGTCGATGAGCGCGACGGGGGTGTCGCGGGGGAGCAGGTCTTCGTGCTGCATCGTGTTCGCCTCCTTGCGGAACCTCTTCGCACAGTGTGCCGCGGAATCATCAATCGTTCGACAGGAGTGGCACAGAAGTGGACGTTCGACAGTACGATCGGCTGAATACGCGCGAAGTGTCAGGATCTGCTGACGGAACGAAAAGGGGTGCCGATGTCGGATCTGGATGCGGTGGATCGGGCGATCCTGGATGAGCTGCGCCGGGATGCGCGCACCTCGATGACGGCCATCGCCGACGCCGTGCACATCTCGCGCGCCGGTGCGCACGCCCGCATCAAGCGGCTGACGGATGCCGGGGTGATCACCGGCTACACCGTGCGCACGGACCCGGTGCAGCTCGGCCATCACGCATCGGCCTACGTCATGCTCGCCATCGAGCAGTCCAGCTGGCAGGACGTGCAGGCGCGGCTGCGGGCGATCCGGGAGATCGAGCACATGGCACTGGTCGGAGGCGACTTCGACGTGATCCTGCTCGTGCGGGCCAGCGACGCACGCGACCTTCGGCGCATCGTCCTGGAGGACATCCAGGCCATCCCGTTCATCCGCTCGACCCGCACCACGCTGATCTTCGAGGACTTCGGCCGCGACTGAAGCTCGGCGCGGCGAGACGCCGAGCGACGCCGACCGGCTCAGCTGAGCGTGAGCTCGATCCCGTCCTGATCCACCCGCACCTGCACGTGCGTCAGGTCGTCGACCACGAAGGTCGCGCCGTGCGCGTGGGCGTGGGCTCCGACGCCGATGACGCGCATACCGGCCGCGAGCCCCGCCTGCACGCCCGCTTCGGAGTCCTCGAACACCACGCAGTCGGCCGGCTCGATGCCCAGCATCCGCGCGCCCAGCAGGAAGCCCTCCGGGTCGGGCTTGGATGCCGAGACGCTCTCGGCGGTCACGGTCATCGAGGGTGCGGTCAGCCCGGCCGCCTGCATCCGCGCGGTCATCAGCGCCACGTCAGCCGAGGTCACGATCGCGTGCGGTGCGTCCTGCAGGGCGACCAGCAGCGCGGCCGCGCCGGGGATCTCGACGACGCCCTCGACATCGGCCGTCTCCGTCGCGAGCATCTCGGCGTTCTCGGCGAGGTTGATCGCGTGGTCGCGGTCGGGGAGCAGGATCGCCATGCTCTGGTGCCCCTGGCGCCCGTGGATCACCTCGAGCACGCGTCGCGGGTCCAGTCCGTGCGCCTCGGACCACCGCAGCCACAGCCTCTCCACGACGGCCGTGGAGTCGACGAGCGTGCCGTCCATGTCGAGGAGGATCGCCCGGGCGCGGATGCTGTGAGTCATGCGCCCAGGCTATCCGCCGTGCCCGTGAAGGACGGCACGGCGGGTGCCATAGAGTGAGCGCGGGAGGCGGCCGGGAGCCGGCCGGAATCGGATGCCGCAGCTGAAGCAGATCGCCGCAGAGGTGCAGGACGTGCTCCGACGTCCGCTGGCAACGGCGGAGGTGCGCGAGACCGTCGCCCTCCTGGCGGGCGCGGCCGCGTTCGTGATCGGGTTCCCGGTCTCCTGGCTGATCTTCGGCGGTGCGCACCTGGCCATCACCGGCCCGGGGTCGATCGGATGGTACGCGTCGGTCGGCGGTGCGATCGTCGCGGTGCTCGCCTTCACCGCCGGGCGGCTGGCCGTGCGGCCCTCCGACGCGCCGGCCGACCAGCCTCGAGACGGCTTCGTCGGCCCAGCCGATCGGTTGCGCTGGTTCGACCTCGTCGCGATCGGCGGGGCCTACGCGTCGATCGCCTTCCTGGGCTGGTTGGGCATCGCTCAGCTGCTGGAGCTGAGCTTCATCGGCGCTCCGGTGTTCGCCTTCCCCGGCGCGATCCTCGTCGCCGTCGCGTTCGCGCTGACCGCCTACGTGTCCTTCCTCGGCGCCGCGCGCCTCACACCCATGACTCTCTCCCTCGATCTCGCCGTCTTCCTGGTAATCGGAGCGTTCGCCGCCATGCTCACCTCGAGCGACCCGAAATGGTGGCAGGACAACCTGTCATCGCTCGGGCAGACGACCAACAGTGCGGCCCCCGCCTTCAACGTCACCCTGATCATCTCGGGCATCATCGTGACCACCATCGCCCGGTACGCCACAGCGGGCCTCCCGGTCGGCACCCGCGCTCAGCGCCGCGGTCGGACGCTGATGCGCACGGGGCTCGTGCTGGTCGGGATCTTCCTGGCCTGCGTCGGGGTGTTCCCCGTCGACCGCTTCTTCCTCGTGCACAACACCGTCGCCACCGGCATGGCCGTCGTCTACGCGATGCTGATCTGCGCGCTGCCGTGGCTGCTTCCGAGCCTGCCGAAGGTGTTCTTCGGCTTCGGATACACCTACGTCGCCGTGATCGCCCTGCTGGCGATCTTCTTCGCGACGGGCTACTACAACCTCACCGCGGTGGAGCTGATCGCGGCCGTCCTGATCTTCAGCTGGATCATCGTGTTCCTGCGCACGGCGAGCGTGTCGGTCCGATCGGATGCGGGGGAAGCGGTCGAGGCGGACCTCGCGGATCGCGCGTAAGAAGGTCGATTCTTTTCAGAACGCCGGTTCCAGACGGGTCTTGCGCCCGGAAAACCGCGGGTTCATGCCCGACCGGACGTTAGCCTTGATGTGGCGGATCCGCCTCCCACCTTCGCATCGTGAATCGACGATGCTGCACTACGCTCGCAAGGACGCACATGGAGAACGTCGTGACGCACCACGATGACTGGCACATCAACGAAGAGCTCGCCGAGCGGATGATCCCGCTGATCGGCGGCCTGAACCGCAAGCACGACGTTGTGACCTCGCTGCACGGCCACCGCCTGCTGGGCCTGTCGACGACCGGCATCCTCGAGGTGCACGAGCGCGTCGCGCAGCTGGGTCACAGCCACCTCGCCCTCACCGACACGCTTGCCGTGCTTGAGGCGCTGCGTGAGATCGGCCCCGGCGCATCCTCGCTGGACGTCGCTCGACTGGTCGAAGGGCACGCCGCGAGCGGCATGGACCTCGTCGCATACCTGCGCGGCGAGCTCGCGCCCGCACTGGACGCCGAGCTCTCCGAGCCCGTCGACGTGGTGCTGTACGGCTTCGGCCGCATCGGCCGCCTGCTCGCCCGCATCATCATCGCCCATAAGGGCGGCGGCAGCGGTCTGCGCCTGCGGGCGATCGTCGTGCGCAAGGGCGCCGAGAACGACCTGGTCAAGCGCGCCTCCCTGCTGCTGCGCGACTCCGTCCACGGCCGCTTCGAGGGCACCGTCGACGTCGACGAGACCAACTCCCAGATCATCGCCAACGGCACCCGCATCCAGGTGATCTACTCCGACGACCCCGGGACGATCGACTACACCGCCTACGGCATCCGCGATGCGATCGTCGTCGACAACACCGGCCGCTGGCGCGACGAGGCGGGCCTGAGCCGCCACCTGGAGTCCACCGGCGTCGCCCGCGTGCTGCTCACGGCGCCCGGCAAGGGCGAGCTGAAGAACATCGTGCACGGCATCAACGACTCCACGATCGAGTCGGACGACCGCATCCTGTCCGCGGCATCCTGCACCACCAACGCGATCACCCCGGTTCTCGCGGCGATGAACGAGGCCTACGGCATCGTGCGCGGCCACGTCGAGACCGTGCACTCGTTCACCAACGACCAGAACCTGATCGACAACTTCCACAAGGGCGACCGCCGCGGCCGCTCGGCGGTGCTCAACATGGTCATCACCGAGACCGGCGCCGCCAAGGCCGTGGCCCGCGCGCTGCCCGAGCTCGCAGGCAAGCTCACCGGCTCCGCGATCCGCGTCCCCACGCCGGACGTGTCGCTCGCCGTGCTGCACCTGACGCTCGAGAATCCGGCCACCAAGGACGAGCTGAACGACTACCTCCGTCGCGCGTCGCTGCACTCCAAGCTGCGTCAGCAGATCGACTACGTCGAGAGCCCGGAGGTCGTCTCCAGCGACTTCGTCGGTTCGCATCGCGCGGGCATCGTCGACGGCCTGGCCACGATCGCCAATGACAAGGACGTCGTGCTGTACGTCTGGTACGACAACGAATACGGCTACTCCTGCCAGGTGGTGCGCGTGCTCGAGGTGATGGCCGGCTCCCACCCCGTCGTCCTCCCGGCCCGCCGTGAGGTGACGCTGCACGAGGACGTTCTCGTCTGACCGTGTGACACCGCGTCGCGCCGTCCGGGGGGGGGCAGAGCGCTCCGGGCGGCGCGCCGATGTCGGATGCTCCCGGCATGATGGACGGATGACACCCCGTGCACTGCTGGAGCGCCGACTCCGCTCGCATCGGCTGACGGCCCCTGCCGCGAATCCGGTGGATGCCGCGCGGCATATGCTCGCCGTGCAGAGCCAGGACCTGCTCGCCGGCCGCTGGGCGCTCGGCGTGCGCACCAGGGGGACGCCGACTCTGGCGGCCGTGGATGCCGCTTTCGAGCGCGGCGAGCTGGTGCGGGCGTGGACCATGCGCGGCACCCTGCACATCGTGCCGGCCCGGGACCTCGCCTGGGTGCTGTCGGTCACGGCCGAGCGGCAGCGGCGCCAGGCCGCAGGCCGGCACCGGGACCTCGGCATCGACGACGAGGTGATGACGACCGCGTCGCGCGCACTCGCTCCCGCTCTCCGAGACGGCGGATGCACGCGGGCGCAGGCCTTCGAGCGGTTCGAGAGCGTCGGCATCGATCCGCGGAACCAGCGCGGCATCCACCTGCTCTTCGCCCTGACCATCGCGGGGGAGATCTGCCAGGGGCCTCTGGTGCCGAACGGCAGGGGACTGACCCGCGAGCAGCGGTTCGTGCGCGTGGAGGACGGGATCCGGGAGTCGGACGCTCCGCACGACCCGCTCGCCGAGCTGTTCATCCGCTACATCGACGGACACGGTCCCGCCGGCGTCGCCGACTTCGCGTGGTGGTCCGGTCTCACGCTCGGAACCGCCCGAGAGGCGGCCGAGCGTGCCGCGGACCGGGTCGACGACGTCGGCGAGGGGCTGTTCGCGGCATCGTCCACGCCGCGGCGCTCGCCGAAGGCCGCGGATGCGTTCGCGCTCCCCGCTTTCGACGAGTACTACATCTCGTACGCCGATCGCACCGCCGTCTGCGCCCCCGAGCACCTCGATGCCGTGGGGCCCGGCAAGAACGGGATGGTGCGTGCCACGCTCGTCGCGGACGGCCGGGTCGTGGGAACGTGGTCGCACGCCGACGCCACCCGGCATCTGCCTCCCGAGCTTTTCCACGGATCGACGCAGACGGAGTCGGCCGCGTCCGCGCTCACCCGCTTCGCAGCCTTCGTGGCGGGATGAATCGCGCCGTGCGCCGCAGTTGACAGAATGAATGGCGTGTCGAGCTACTTCCGTCGTCTGTCCGAGACCGCCTTCGAGCCCACCGAGCATGTCGGTGGCGCGTGGAATCCCGACGAGCAGCACATCGCCCCCGTGATGGGCCTGCTCGCGCACGTCGTCGAGCTGGAGCACGCCGTGCGCCGGCCCGACGTGCCGCTGGTGCTCGCTCGCGCGAGCTACGACATCCTCGGGGTCATCCCGATGGACGCGTTCGAGATCTCGCCGCCCCGTCTGGTCCGTCCTGGCCGCACGATCGAGCTCGTCGAGGTGACGCTGAGCCACGGGGGTCGCGCCGCAGCGACGCTGCGGGCGTGGATGCTGCAGCCGAACGACACCGACGCGATCTCGGGCATCCCGCTGCCGACGATGCCCGACCGGGACACCCTGCCCGAGTGGTCTCCGGCCGATGTCTGGCCCGGCGGTGCCATCCGTTCCATCGACGCCCGCCGGGACGCGGTCGCGCCGGGCCGGTCGCGCGCGTGGATCCGCCCGCGGCATCCGCTTCTGGACGGGGAGGCGATCTCGTCACGGTCGCGGATGCTGGGCATGGCCGACTTCGCCAACGGCATCGCCACGCGGGTCGCGCCCGAGCGCGCGCTCTACCCGAACATCGACCTGACCGCGAGCATCTTCCGCGAGCCCACGGGCGACTGGTTCGGCCTGGACACCTCGGTGTCATTCGGCCCCGACGGCATCGGGCTCACCGAGTCCGTGCTCAGCGACGCCGACGGCCCGGTGGGCACCTCATCGCAGACGCTGACCGTGCGCCCGCGCTGAGTCGCGGCCGGCGATCCGGCCGGGATTCAGCGTTCTGCTACTCGTCGACGTGGCGGTCGAGGAACGCGTAGACCTCGCTCTCCTCGACGCCGGGGAAGGCGCCGCGGGGGAGCGGCGAGAACATGTGCGTGTGCACCCGAGCGCTCGGCCATGCGCGCCCCTCCCACCGCTGCGACACCGCAAGGGGCGCGCGTCGGCAGCACGCCTCGTCAGGGCAGGTCGACTGCGCACGATGGGTGGTCTCGCGTCCGCGCCACCAGCGCGCATCATCGAACGGCACGCCGACCGTGATCGAGAAGCCGCCGGAGCTGGTCGACCCGGTCTGGGTCGCGCACCAGAACGTGCCTGACGGGGTGTCGGTGTACTGGTAGTGCTCGGTGGTGCGGTTTCGCTGCTCGAACGCGGCCCGTGCGGAGAACTTGCGGCAGGCGGGCTGCCCCTCGACCGCCCCCGTGACATCCATCGGCAGGGGAAGATCGTCGTTCTCGTACACGCGGGTGATCGCGCCGTTCTCGTCCACACGCAGGAAGTGCAGGCGCATGTCGAGATGGTGGGTCATCAGGTTGGTCATGCGCAGGCCCGCGGCTTCGTGCGTGACGCCGAAGGCGTCGCGGAAGTCCTCGACCGCGAGGTTGCGGTCCTTCCTGGCCTGCTGCAGGAAGGCCACTCCGGCGCTCTCCGGGATCAGGCAGCACGCGGCGAAGTAGTTGATCTCGAGCCGCTGCTGCAGGAAGTCGGCGTAGTCGGTCGGACGGGTGTGCCCGAGCAGTCGATGCGCCATGGCCTGCAGTGCCATGGAACGCAGTCCGTGCCCGCCGGGGATCGAGGCCGGCGGCAGGTAGATGCGGCCGTTGTCCAGGTCGGTGATGGAGCGGGTCGAGTGCGGCAGGTCGTCGACGTAGATCAGCTCGAAGCCGAGTCGCTCGGCCATGATGCTGACCGTGCGATGCGTCAGCGCGCCGGAGACGTGGCCCGCGGCCTTCAGCTGCTTCTCGGCCAGCGCCTCGATCTCCGGCAGGTAGTTCGACTTCTCGCGCATGGTGAGCCGCAGCTCGGTGTTGGCTCGACGCGCCTCCTCCGGCGTGGCGATGGCCTCGCGCTCGCGGCGCTGCAGCTCGCGGTGCAGGCCCAGCACGGCCTCGATGGTCTCGTCGCTCATGCTCTTCGACACGCGGATCGGTGCGATGCCCAGCTGACGGAACACCGGACTCGTCTGCGCGCGATCCAGCTCGATCTCCAGCGCAGCGCGGTGGTTCGGCGGCTCACCCGAGATGAGGTCGGCGACGTCGGTGCTGCACGCCAGGGCGATGGCCTGCAGCAGCGAGAGCTTGGGCTCGCGCTTGCCGTTCTCGATCAGGCTCAGCTGCGAACCGGCGATCCCCACCAGGGAGCCGAGCTCGTCGAGCGTGAAGCCCTTCTTGGTGCGGTGATGCCGGATGCGATGTCCGAGAGTGCTGAGCTCGAGTCCACTTGTCGCCATTCCTTGAGCATACACGAAAGAAATTAGCTTCTTTCAAGCCGAAACGGCCGAAAGTGGACGGAAAGTGCGCGGAAGATGGATGTATCGCCCACCTCTTCACAAAGGAGCACCCATGGCTATGGCTGAAACATACGCCCCTCGCACTTCCCCGGTCGCCCCCGTGCGCAGCTTCGGGGCCGTGCCGGCGTATGACACCCCGGCCATGGCCGAGCTGCGCGAGTGGGTCGACGGCATCGCCGCGCTCACCCAGCCCGCTCGCGTCCACTGGATCGACGGCTCCCGGGCCGAGAACGACGCGATCCTCCGCGAACTGGTCGACGAGGGCAAGATCATCAAGCTCAACCCCGAGTGGCGTCCCGGCTCCTACCTGGCCCGCTCGCACCCCAGCGACGTCGCGCGCACCGAGGCGCGCACGTTCATCTCCTCGGAGAAGGAGATCGACGCCGGCCCGACGAACAACTGGGCGGACCCGGTCGAGATGCACGCGACCATGGACAAGGTGTTCGCCGGCTCCATGCGCGGCCGCACCATGTACGTCATCCCGTTCTCGATGGGCCCCGTCGGCGGCAAGCTCTCGCACATCGGCGTCCAGGTCACCGACAGCGCCTACGCCGTGGCATCCATCAACATCATGACCCGCGTCGGCGACGCGGTCACCCGCCAGATCGCCGAGGGCGCTCCGTGGGTCAAGACCGTGCACTCGGTCGGCGCCCCGCTCGAGCCCGGCCAGGCCGACGTCGAGTGGCCGTGCAACGACGAGAAGTACATCGTGCACTTCCCCGAGACGCTCGAGGTCTACTCGTACGGCTCCGGCTACGGCGGGAACGCCATCCTCGCCAAGAAGTGCTTCGCGCTGCGCATCGCGTCGGTGATCGCTCGCGACGAGGGCTGGCTCGCCGAGCACATGCTGCTCATCCGCGTGATCGACCCGAAGGGCAAGGCGTACCACGTGGCCGCTGCGTTCCCCTCGGCCTGCGGCAAGACCAACCTCGCCATGCTGCGCCCGACGATCCCCGGCTGGAAGGTCGAGACCCTCGGCGACGACATCGTCTGGATCCGTCCCGGCGAGGACGGCCGCATGTACGCGATGAACCCCGAGGCCGGCTTCTTCGGCGTCGCCCCGGGCACCGGCGAGTCGACGAACGTCACGGCCGTCGAGACGCTCTGGGGCAACACGATCTTCACGAACGTGGCGCTGCGCCCGGACGGCGACGTGTGGTGGGAGGGCCTGACCGATGAGGCACCGTCCGAGCTGACCGACTGGCAGGGCAACCCGTGGACGCCGGAGTCCGGCCGCCCCGCGGCGCACCCGAACTCCCGCTTCACGGTCTCGGCCGCGCAGTGCCCCCAGATCTCCGCGGACTGGGAGGACTCCGAGGGCGTCGCCCTCGACGTGATCCTGTTCGGCGGTCGCCGCGCGACCAACGTGCCGCTCGTCGTCGAGGCCACCGACTGGACGCACGGCGTCTTCCTCGGATCGACGATCTCGTCTGAGCGCACCGCTGCCGCGGAGGGCACGGTCGGCGAGCTGCGCCGCGACCCGTTCGCGATGCTCCCGTTCTGCGGCTACAACATGGGCGACTACTTCGGTCACTGGCTCAAGGTCGGGCGCCAGCTGCGCTTCGATCGCGCGCCGCGCATCTTCCAGGTGAACTGGTTCCGCCGCGGCGAGGACGGGCGCTTCCTGTGGCCGGGCTTCGGCGACAACTCGCGCGTGATCGACTGGATCATCCGTCGCATCTCGGGCGAGGTGGGAGCCGTCGACAGCCCGATCGGCCGTCTTCCGCGCCGTGAGGACCTCAACCTCGACGGGCTGACGATCTCGGATGCCGATCTCGACGAGCTGTTCGATGTCGACGTCGACGCCTGGATGGCCGAGGCCGACTCGACCGAGGAGTACTTCGGCATCTTCGGCGACCGGCTTCCCGCCGCCCTGCGCAGCGAGCTGGAGGCGCTGCGCTACCGGCTCAGCACCGCGCGCTGAGCCCACCCCGACCCGCGACGGCGGGATGCTGGAGACGACCCATGGCTGAGTGGTCTCCGGCATCCCGCCGTCGCGCCTTTCCGGCCGGGGACTGTCTCGTTGCCGAAGGGCGTCCTCACACCAGCAGCTGATGCCTGGCGAGGTCGCGGTACAGCGGCGTGGACTCGATGAGCTCGTCATGCGTGCCCTGACCGACCACCAGGCCGTCCTGCAGCACCACGATCAGGTCGCTGTCCACCACGGTCGACAGGCGGTGCGCGATCACGACGAGGGTGCGGTCGGCCGCGGCGGCATCGATGGCCTCGCGCATGCGCTGCTCGTTCACGCCGTCCAGTGAGGACGTCGACTCGTCCAGCAGCAGGATCGGAGCCTCTGTCAGCAGCGCGCGGGCGATCGCCAGACGCTGGCGCTCACCGCCCGAGAGCATCACGCCGTCCTCGCCGACGGGGGCGTCCAGGCCCAGCGGGCTCCGCTCGAGGACGTCGCCGAGGTTCACCGAGCGCAGCACGCGCTCGCAGTCGGCATCCGTGGCATCCGGCGCCGCCAGGCGCAGGTTCTCGGCCAGCGTTCCGGCGAGCGTCGGGGCGTCCTGCTCCACGTACCCGAAGTGGGCGCGCAGCTGCTGCCGCGGGTAGCTGCGCACGTCGTGGCCCGCGAGCCGGATCGATCCGCCGGTCGGGTCGTAGAAGCGCTCGATGAGCGCGAGCGTGGTGCTCTTGCCCGCACCGGACGGGCCGACCAGAGCCACCCGCGCTCCGCGCGGCACAGCGAACGAGACGCCCTTCAGCACGTCGCGGCTGATCTCGGCATCCGCCTCACCTGCACGCCGCAGGTGCGCGTCGACCAGCAGGGTCCGCGCCTCCTTCGCCGCCGCCTCCCGCGCGGCGATGACGTCGTCCGGGTACCGGAAGCGCACATCGCGGAACTCGATGGCGGGAGCGCCGGCCACCGGGGCCGCGGTGACGGCGGCATCCGACTCGTCGTCCTGCGTCTCGGTGGGCAGATCGAGGATCTCCTGGATACGACCGAGCGCGCCCAGCGCCTGGTTCACCGAGGTGATGGCGCCGAACGCCTGACCGAGGGGCATGACCAGCATGAACAGGAACATGATGAACGTGACCAGCGAGGCGATGCTGAGGGCGCCCGAGGCGACGCGGAAGCCGCCCACGCCGAGCACCACCAGCAGCGAGAGCTGCAGGGCGATGCCGGCGACCGGCACGACCATCGAGGAGATCTTCGCGATGCGGACGCCCAGGCCGTACGCCTCGCCGGCGATGCCGTCGACCGCGGCTGTCTCCCGGTCGGTCGCGCCGGAGGCGCGCACGGTGCGGATGCTGGAGATGCCGCGCTCGATGCCGGAGGCGAGCTCGCCGACCTTGTGCTGCTGCGCGGCGGATGCCGTGCGGATCCGGCCGCTGAGCAGCACGACGACCACGACCGATGCGCCGATCACGAGCACGATCAGCAGCAGGAGCAGCGGGTCGATCAGCAGCATGGCGATGAGGGCGCCGACGAAGAGGATCGCGCCGCCGACTGCATCCGCCAGTCCCTGCATGAGGACCGCGTACAGCTGCGTCGTGTCGGTGCCCACGCGGGTGACGAGGTCCCCGGTGCGGCGAGCGTCGAACTCGCTGATCGGCAGGTGCAGGATGCGCGCGATCAGCTTGCGTCGGCTGGAGTGGACCACGGCGGTGCCGGTGCGCTGCAGCAGGTAGTGCTGGTATCCGGAGATGACCGACGCCACGATCACCAGGCCGATGAGCAGCCAGACCAGTGCGCCCAGCATCTCGCCCTTCTGCACGCGGTCGATGACCTGGCCGACGAGCAGCGGCTGCGCGAGGGACGCTGCGGCGCCGACGATGCTGAGCAGCGCGACCGCCACCAGCACCCTCTTGTGCTCGAAGAGGAAGGGGAGGAGCTGGCGGAACGTGGCGCGCGGACCGTCCTGCTGCGCGCCGCGCCCGCGTCGGCGTGCTGTCGCCGTGCGAGACATGGGGAACCTCGTTCTGGGGAGCGGTGCGACGGTATCGGGCCGCGGCATCCGATCTATTGTCTGCCGAACTTCTTATGCGCCGCCTGTTTGGTGACGCCGAGGGCAC
>ERZ778022.909-NODE-909-length-50782-cov-5.126047_pt1 | contig 50782 bp, 41 predicted proteins | sample MGYA00375752_ERZ778022 | MGnify/ENA primary metagenome ERZ778022 (study PRJEB29350, sample SAMN05389826) | bioreactor metagenome | isolation source: Thiocyanate bioreactor | place: South Africa: University of Cape Town | collected 2014-04-04 ...
CCGCGACCTCCGGCGTGACAGGCCGGCACTCTAACCGACTGAGCTACACCCGCATCCTTCCAAACAGGGAAGCATTTCCCCGACCGGGCGACGTCGCCGTCCGATGAGCGGCTTCCTAAGGGGTTCGGCCGGAGGTGTCAAGCGGCTTCGAAGACAATTCCATGACATCGGAAATTTTCTTGGACGCCGCCCCTCGAACGCGGGGGCGAAGCGCCCTTCTTGGCGCACCACGCATATCGGTTCGCCGGCCACTGTGGATGAAAGCCTCGGGATTTCCACAGCTTGCCCACTTCTCTCCTCCATGGGGCCGCCTTTCCAAAAAAAATCGCAAAACTTTCAAAAAGCCTCTTGCGGTTTGCGAATGATCCGAATACATCACGGCCACCGACGCGGCGGACATGCTCCGAACCGCAGGCGGGCGATTAGCTCAGTTGGTAGAGCGCCTCGTTTACACCGAGGATGTCGGGAGTTCGAGTCTCTCATCGCCCACCATTTTCTCTCTTCTTCGATATTTTTGTAGAATTCCGTGGTATCGTAGCACCGATTGCCGCGCTTCGAAGCGGCTGCCTATCCGGCGGGCAACGCTTTTCTCCTTCTTTCTATCGCAAGTTTGCAGGCGCGGAGGTCGATGCGCGTCAAGGGTGGCAATCGACCAAAACTGGTGACACCAGTTTTGGCGTTTTGGTGCGCGAGACCGGCCCATTAATCCTTCCTCCAGTTTCAACTCTCTGGGGGATTCAGAGCATGCCAGCCGGTGGTACCGCCGTCGCGACGACGGGCATTTCCTATATCGATGGGATTCTTTACGGAACAAAGTGGAACTCCAATACGCTGACCTACAGCTTTCCGACGCTGGCGGCGCAGGTGACCGGCTATGCGCCGGGCGCGGAGAACCCGGTGGAGAACACCGCCCCCTTCGAGGCGCTGACCGAGGCGCAGAAGGCGGTGATGCTGCGGGCGCTGGCGCACTGGTCCGGCGTCGCCAACATCCATTTCGTCGAATCGGCCAATCCGTCCGATTCGGATATCCGCATCTACTGGTACAAGAGCGCCGACAACTCGACCGCCCAGGTCGTCGACTTTCCCGGCGACAAGGCCGAGTCGGGCGATGTGCAGCTCGGCGGCGGCATGGATCCGGCCCTACCCTGGTCCGAAGGCACCTATGAATTCACCACGCTGCTGCATGAACTCGGCCATGCGCTCGGCCTGAAGCATCCGCATGATGCGATCGGCAGCTTCCCATCCGTCGATACTTCGATCGATTCGGTGGAATCGTCGGTCATGAGCTACAGCAGCTATATCGGGGAAAACTCCGGCGAAGGTTACACGATCCAGGCCGGCAGCTTTCCGATCGGTCCGATGATGAACGATATCGCCGCCATCCAGGCGCTGTACGGGCCGAACCGGACGACTCAGGCCGGCGACAATGTCTACAAGTTCGATCCGAATACGCCTGTCGTCTTCGTCACGCCCTGGGATGCCGGCGGCACCGACACCTATGATTTTCAGGCCTATGCCAGCAACCTGACTGTCGACCTGCGTGCAGGCGCCTGGACGAATCTCGGCGGGCAATACGCCATCCTCGGCGCCGAAGGCCAAATGGCGCGCGGCAATATCGCCAACCCCTATCTTTACAATGGCGAAACCGCCAGCTTGATCGAAAACGCCATCGGCGGCAGCGGGGACGACACCATCCACGGCAACCAGCTCGCCAATATCCTGACCGGCAATGGCGGCCAGAACACGCTCTACGGCTACGAAGGCAACGACACGCTTTATGGCGGCAGCGGCAACGACATCCTCGACGGCGGCGCGGGCGACGACCTGCTGGTCGGCGGCGGCGGCTCGGACAGGCTGATCGGCGGCAGTGGCCTCGATACGGCGATTATCGACGGCGCGCGCTCCACCTTCGGCGTCAAGATCAAGGACGGCGCAGTGACGCTGACTTCGTCCTCCGAAACCAGCCTGACCGAAGTCGAGCGCATCAAGTTCAGCGATGGTACGCTCGCCTTCGACCTGGAGGGACATGCAGGCCAGCTTTTCCGCCTCTACAAGGCGGCATTCGACCGCGCCGCCGACGCCGGCGGTTCCGGCTACTGGATCCGCAAGCTCGACGCCAATGAACTCAGCCTGCAGCAAACAGCCAAGCTTTTCCTGAGCTCGCCGGAATTTTCGGCCCGCTACGGCTCGATGACCGACAACCAGAAATATGTCGAGGCGCTCTACAGCAACGTGCTCGGCCGCTCCTCCGAAAAGGCCGGCATGGATTACTGGGTGGGCGCGCTGAATTCCGGCGAATACTCCCAGGACAAGGTGCTGGCCTTCTTCGCCGACAGCACCGAGAACAAGGGCCTGCAATCCGCCTTCCTCAATGACGGCCTCTGGTACGTCTAACCCGGCAATTCACCGCGTGGCGGGCCAAGGCCTGCCGCGCGGCTTTTCTCATGCCCGCCGGTTGGCAGCGATCCAGGCGGCGAATCGCTCCATGAAACCGGAGAGGAATTTTTTCGTTTCGTCCTTGGCCAGTTTGCCGTCGTCATCCAGCAGGCCGGCCACGCCGCCGATATAGGCCTCCGGCTGCTGCAAGGTCGGGATATCGAGAAACACCAGCGACTGGCGCAGATGATGATTGGCGCCGAAGCCGCCGATTGCGCCCGGCGACACGCTGACGACGGCGCCCGGCTTGCCGCTCCAAACGCTCTTGCCATAAGGCCGCGATCCGACATCCAGGGCGTTTTTCAAGACCGCCGGCACCGAACGGTTATATTCCGGCGTCACGAACAGCACGGCATCGAAGCCGCGCACCTTGTCACGAAAAGCGGTCCAGGCCGCTGGCGGTGCGCCCTCTTCGTCGAAATCCTGGTTGTAGAGCGGCAAGTCGCCGATTTCAACGATCTCCAGTTTCAGATTTTCAGGGGCAAGCCCGATCAGGGCATGAGCGATCTTGCGATTGAACGAGGCTTTTCGCAGGCTGCCGACGAAAACCGCGACGGATGAACTGGTCATGATGTTCTCCTTGGTTGACACCAGAAGAATATGGCGGCTCCATCGGCTTGCAAGCGCCGGCTTGCAAAACCGGCAAGCAGCGATATCTGATGAAACGCGATGTCAGGAGATCCCATGCACTCTGCCCCTCGCCTCACCGAACTTGCCCATGGCGGCGGCTGTGGCTGCAAGCTGGCGCCCTCCGTGCTGCAATCCCTGCTGGCGCGGCAGCCGGCAATGCAGGCCTTTGCACTGCTGCTGGTCGGCAGCGAAGCGGCCGACGATGCGGCCGTCTGGCAGGTGGACGACAAGACCTGCGTCATCGCCACCACCGATTTTTTCATGCCGGTGGTCGACGATCCCCATGATTTCGGGCGCATCGCGGCGACCAATGCCATTTCCGACATCTATGCCATGGGCGGGCGGCCGATCATGGCGCTCGCCATCCTCGGCATGCCGATCGGCAAGCTGGCGCCCGAAACCATCGCCCGCATCCTCGAAGGCGGGGCGAGCATCTGCGCCGAGGCCGGCATTCCCGTCGCCGGCGGCCATTCGATCGATTCGGTCGAACCGATCTACGGTCTGGCTGTCATCGGCCTGTGCTCACCGGAAAAATTACGGCGCAATGGCGGGGCGCGGCCGGGCGACGCGCTGATCCTGACCAAAGGGCTCGGCGTCGGCATCTATTCGGCGGCGATCAAGAAGAATGCCCTGCCGGAGGGCTGTTATGCCGAAATGCTGGCCTCGACCACGCTGCTCAACCGGATCGGCGCCGATCTTGCCGACGATCCGCATGTGCATGCACTGACCGATGTCACCGGCTTCGGCATTCTCGGTCACGGGCTGGAGATGGCGCGCGCCTCGGGTCTGCGGCTCGAAGTCGACCTTGCCGCCCTGCCCTTCCTTTCCCAGGCGCAATCGCTGGCGCGCGAAGGCTTCATAACCGGCGCCTCGCAGCGCAACTGGGCGAGCTATGGCGCCGATGTCGACCTGCCGGAGGCCTTGCCGGACTGGCAGAGGCTGCTTCTGGCCGATCCGCAGACCTCCGGTGGGCTTCTGGTTGCCTGTTCGGCTGAAAAGGCCGATTCGATTTGCGAGACGATTCGCGGCGCCGGTTATCCGCTGGCTTCAATCGTCGGAAAAGCGTCGGAAGGACCGGCGCGGATCGTCGTGCGGGCCTGAACGTGGAACCGGACGGGCCGGGTTTCGTTTTGAACAAACAGCGAAGGAGAAGGCCATGCCCAGGTTGAAGACCGCCCTTGCCGCCGGCGCGATATCCCTTTTTGCCATGGCGCCCATGACACTGGCGCAGACGAAGAGCGTCGACCCGATCACCACCTGCGCCACCCCGTCCGGCAAGGCCGAGCCGGCGACGCCGCCGGACAGGACGAGCGCCGATGGCACCGCTCCCGGCAATGCCGGCTCCACCGGCTGGACGGGCGGCACCGGCGGCGTGCAAATCGGCACCAATCCGCAAGGCGCGACCGAACATTCGCAGACATGGCAACCGCCGACAGCCCGCGGCCTCGACCTGACCATGACGCCGCCGGAAAAGCCCGCCGACAACAAGGCCTGTTGATATAGCTTTCAAGGAATACACGCCGGCTGGCGGAAGAGAATGGGAGTCGAACCCACCCGAGACAGCCTCGCTGCCCCACCCGGATTTGAAGTCCGGACGCCCCACCGGGGACGACGCTCTTCCTCTGCCTGAAGCGTTCCGCTTTCTTCGAAACGCTCCATCTATTTGTTTTCACGCGTTTCCGGACGCAAAACCGCTTCACACTCTTGCTGGAAATGCTCTAAACACTTTTTCTGGAAATGTCTTCGTCAAACAAGTCCAGTCGATGCGGATTGAGGCGGCGGACATCGCCGCGCCGCAGGGTCACACCCTGCCGATCGAAGAACTCGAGAATTTCGATCGCCACCTTTCTACCGTTGTTGACCCGGTCCCGAAAGAGACCGGCGGCAAATTCCCCCTTTTCCGTTCCGGCCGCGACATCACGGATGATCTCCACCATCTCGGCGGTCGTCTCGCGCATGAAAAAATGATCGTGGCGGAGCTCGTCCACCCGGCCGAGCCGGGCGCAGAGTTTCAGCACGCGGCGAATGGCGCGCTCGTCCTCGCCAAACATGTCCGCGAAATCGCGCACGCGCGGCGGGCGAAAGCGACCCTCGCCTTCCAGATGCGGCAGCAGCCGGGCAAACAACGCCTCTTCCTGCGGGCTGAGCTTCACCACATGCCCGGGCAGCCGCACGAAGGCGCCTTCCAGCGCCAGATGCCCCATAACCTGCTCCGCCTTCAACGCGGCCAGAAAGGCGGCCGCCGGCAGGCGCGGCGTCACCTGGAGCCGCAGCCGCTCGCGGCCCATGCCCTGCAGATCGGGATTTTCCGCATGGAAAGCGCTCAGGATTTCATGAACTGTCTCGGACAGTGCCGCGCGCTGTCGGCGCGACAGGGCCAGCCGCTCGCCGCCGGCGCGGATGCTCTCGGCATTGCTGGCAGAAATCGCGTTTGCCAGTTCCTCATCGGAACGCGCGCGGTCGCGGCCGAAGACAATGAGATCGACGACGAACGGCGGGACATCGAGCATTGCGCGCAAGGCATCGGCGGCCTCCGGCCGGGCCATGGCGTCGAGCAGAGCAAGCCGTTCCGTCGTGCGGCGTTTTCGCAGCGGCGCGCGCAGGTCGAGGAAGCGGCCGCCGCCGATGGTGCGTTGGGCGGAGACGTCGCGCAGGATGAAACGGTCGAGGGCGGCGGCGGCGATTGGCCGGTCGAGCACCAGTTGCACCTTGGCCCGGCTGCCCGGGGGCACGGGATGTTCCAGCGGTACGATGCGGACATCCGTTTCCGCGCCGCCGTGATGCAGGCGGGCGGAAAACCATTCGCCGACCGACTTCGATTCGGAAGCGAGAACGGAAAGTTCGGCATCGATGCGCGCCGCCGGCGCATGCAGGGCCGGGTCGATCACCATGTCGCCACGGGCAATCGCCTCCTTGGAAATGCCGTCGCCAACGAGATTGAGGGCGCAGCGCTGGCCGGCGATGCCGCGCTCCGCCTTTTCGTTCTGGGCATGAATGGAACGCACCCGCGCCGGCAGACCGGAAGGGCTGATCGCCACCTGATCGCCGACCGCGACCGAACCGGACAGCACCGTGCCGGTCACCACCGTGCCGGCGCCGGAAAGCGTAAAGCAGCGATCGACCGCCAACCGGAAGCGGCCGCTCGCGCGCGCCGCCCCAATCTCGCGCTCGGCCGCGGCGAGCCGCGCCTTGAGATCATCCATTCCTGCGCCCGTCGCGGCCGAGACGGCGAGAATATCGGCAGCGGCAAGGCCGGTCGGGGCCAGAAGGGCGTGGATTTCGAGGCGCAAGGCTTCCAGCCGGGTGGCATCGGCCAGATCGGATTTGGTGATGGCGACAAGGCCGCGGCGGAGGCCGAGCAGGTCGAGGATGGCCAGATGCTCGCGGGTCTGCGGCATGATGCCGTCATCTGCGGCGACCACCAGCAGCGCGAAATCGATGCCGCCGGCACCGACCACCATCGTATGAATGAAACGTTCGTGGCCGGGCACGTCGATAAAGCCGGTCACCGTTTCGGCGACACGCACATAGGCGAAGCCGAGATCGATGGTGATGCCGCGCGCCTTTTCCTCCTTCAGGCGGTCGGTGTCGACGCCGGTCAAGGCCTTCACCAGCGTCGTCTTGCCATGGTCGATATGGCCGGCGGTTCCGACGATCATGATGGGGCGAAGCCGCTGGAAAGACTGTCAAGGAAGCCCGCTTCGTCCAACAGGCAGCGCAGGTCGAGGATCAAAGCGCCATCGCCGATGCGTCCCAGGATGGGACGCGGCAGGGCGCGCAGCCTAGCCGCCAGCGTCTCCAGCGCGCCGCCGCTCGCGCCGGCGATTCTCAGGCCGGCGCTCGGGATCGTATCGACCGGAAGCGCGCCGGAGCCGATCTGGCTGGCGCAGGCGCAGACATCGACCGCATAACCCAGCGGCGCGAGCAGCGTGGCAAGCGCAGGCGCCAGCCGCTCGGCCTGTTGGCGGATATCGCATTCCTTCCGGGATAGCAGGCGGAATGTCGGCAGGCGCGCGGCCAGCCGGTCGGGATCGCGATAAAGTTTCAGCGTCGCCTCCAGTGCGGCGATGCGGATCTTGTCGACGCGCAGCGCCCGCTTCAGCGGGTTGCGGTTGATTTCAGCAATTAAATCCCTGCGGCCGACGATGAAGCCGGCCTGCGGCCCACCGAGCAGCTTGTCGCCGGAAAAGGTGACGAGACCGGCACCCTCCGCCACCGCCTCGCGCACCGTCGGCTCGCGTTTCAGGCCGAAGCGGGAGAGATCGATCAGCGTGCCCGAGCCAAGATCGTTGACCAGCGCCACGCCGGCCTCTTTCGCAATATCGGCCAGTTCCGCGCCCGGCACTTCGGCAGTAAAGCCTTCGATGCGGTAGTTCGACGTATGAACCTTGAGGATCAGCGCCGTTTCCGGACGCAGCGCACCGCGATAATCTTTCGGATGGGTGCGGTTGGTGGTGCCGACTTCGACGAGCCGCACGCCGGCGCGCTCCATGATATCCGGCATGCGGAAGGCGCCGCCGATCTCGATCAGCTCGCCGCGCGAGACGATGGCCTCGCGGCCGGCGCCGACCGCATTCAGGGCGATCAGCACGGCAGCGGCATTGTTGTTGACGATCGTCGCGTCTTCAGCGCCGGTCAGTTCGCAGAGCAGGCCGCGCAGATGGCTGTCGCGCTCGCCGCGCCGGCCGCTGTCGAGATCGAATTCCAGCGCCGCCGCCTCCCGCATGGCATCGACGGCGGCGGCAATCGCCTCCTCCGCCAGCAGCGCGCGGCCGAGATTGGTGTGCAGCACCGTGCCCGTGAGGTTGAGCAACGGCCGAAGATTGGAGCGGTCGCGATGTTCCAGCCGCGCCAGAAGCGCGGCGAAAATGCCCGCCTCGTCCGGCGGCGTCCCGCCTGTTCGCATCGCCGCGCGGATATCCTGAAGCGTGGCGCGCAATTCGTCAGTCACCAGCGTGCGGCCGTAACGGTCGAGAAGCGGCGCCGCGGCCTCCGATTTCAGCAGGTGGTCGATGGAAGGCAGCGCGCGAAAATCGGCGGGGGCATCCATGGGCTCAATATCCGATCAGGAACGGATCGAAGCCCGCTCGCCGATAGCCCGTCTCGTGCATCAGCAGATCGAGGCCGAGGCTGGCGACGTCGTCGGCGACGATATCGAGCGAGGGATTGCGGTTCTGGTAGAGGATTTTCGTCCAGCTTTGGCAGCTATCGCACACCTCCGCCTTGATCGTGGCCTCTTCCGCTTCGACGGCGCGGTAGCCGATGCCCTTGGTCGAGCCGCAGGCAAGGCATTTGACCCGCACCTCGTTCCAGCGCGTGGCGCAGCAGGAACAGACGGCATAACGCGCGCCTTCGGCGCCATGCACGCCGACGACCAGCGAGCCGACCGGCCGCCCGCCGCAGGCGGGACAGACGCCGGGGCCGACCGGCACGAGACGCCCCGCCTCCAGCGTCGCGGCCAGCCGCGCGGCATGGACCTGCACCGCCGCCGCCACGAACAGATGATGGGCGACGCCTTCCGGCGGGATGGTGTCGGAGAGCACGTTTTCCAGCATCCACCCGCGCGTGTCGATATCCGTGCCGATGACCGCTTCCAGCGCCTCGCGGGCCTGTTGCGGCATGTCGACTGTTCTTGCCGATGTCAGGAAAGCTTCCAGCGTCTCGCGGCAGGCGGCCTGCCCAGCCAGCATCAGCCGGTCGATGGGCGGCATGGCGGCGGCGCGCGCCCCTTCCACCTGTTCGGCATCGAGCGGCGGCACCGGAGGAAGACTGTTCGAAAGAGTGGCCTGCAGGCGGGAAAGATCGGCGAGAAAATGCAGGTAGGACGCCAGCCGGCTGGTTTCCGCAAGCCCCTCGAACCGTTTGGCGCGATCCTCGAAAAGCTGCGGCAGGCGGGGGAGCACCGCAAACGGCGCCTTGGATATACCGCCGATCACGGAAGGATCGGGCTGAAGCGTGGAGGACGTGTTCATTTCACCTCCGGGCCGACCGGCCACGGGTTTCAAGGAATTTATTCTGCCGGATCGATCCGGCCGCGTCCAGCCAGCTCTTTCAGCCATTTGCGATGATGCCGCCAGGCCCAGCCGCCGGTCACCGTGCCGCGCGTCATGGCGCTCAGCGTGCCGCGCGTCCAGATCGCTGCGTAGACATGCAGGATGAACAGCATGATGATCAGCACAGCCGAGACCGAATGCACGAGAACGGCGATGCGGCGAAGCAGAATCGGCGTCGATTCGCCGAAATACTGGTCCCAGATCATCAATCCGCTGCCGATCAGCACGATGATGAAGAAGGCCATGCCCCAGAAGATGAATTTCTGGCCGGCATTGTATTTGCCGATCTCCGGCAGCTTTTCCTCATGCCCGGCGACGACGTCGTTTATCTGCGACACCCATTGCACATCGACGCGATTGGGCAGGCTCGCCCGCCAGAGCTGCGCGAACAGGATGAAGAAGCTGACGAACAGCACGACGCCGATCCAGGGATGCAGCATGCGCGTATTCTGCCCGCCGCCGAACAGACCGGTCAGGAAGAACAGCGAGGGATGGAACAAAGCGAGCCCCGACAGGAGCAGCAGGATCAGGCAAGTGGCCGTGATCCAGTGGTTGATCCGCTTGGCCGGGCCGTAGCGGTTCACCGTCACCGGCGGGCCGCGGTGGATCGCATCGCCGGGCAGCACATCCTTGGAGATGGACATCAGGCGTCCTCCTTCCGGCCTTCCGCCGCGTCGACCAGCTTTTCGGCGTTTTCCTCGTCTTCCGGCTGCACCTTGTTGGCCTTGCCGAAGATGCCGTGCAGAACCGCGCCGGCGGCGGCAACGCCCATGGCGGCGAGGCCGACATATTTGGTGACGCCCTTCCAGGCCTGGACGATGCCGGAAATCTTCGGATCGTCCGGCAGGTTGGCATAGATATGCGGCTTGTCGGCGTGGTGCAGCACATACATGACATGGGTACCGCCGACGCCCGGCGGATCGTAAAGCCCGGCATTCTCATAGCCGCGCGATTTCAGGTCGGTGATGCGCTCCTCGGCATGGCTCTTCATGTCCTCCTTGGTACCGAAGACGATAGCCTGCGTCGGGCAGGCCTTGGCGCAGGCCGGCCCCTGGCCGACGGCGACGCGATCCGAACAGAGCGTGCATTTATAGGCGCGGTGATCGACCTTGGAGATGCGCGGAATGTTGAACGGACAGCCCTTCACGCAATAGCCGCAGCCGATGCAGTTCTCATGGATGAAATCGACGATGCCGTTCGAATATTGCACGATCGCGCCCGGCGCGGGACACGCCTTGAGACAGCCGGGATCGGCGCAATGCATGCAGCCGTCCTTGCGGATCAGCCATTCGAGATTGTCGTTCTCGGGGTTGATCCACTCGGTAAAGCGCATCAGCGTGAACATGTTTTCGGTGAGGTCATGCGGGTTGTCATAAACCCCGACATTTTCCTCGATCTCAGGATGGGTATCGTTCCATTCGACGCAGGCCGACTGGCAGGCCTTGCAGCCGATGCATTTGGAGACGTCGATCAACTTGGCGACCGGGGTGAGCTGCCGCTCCGGCGGCGGCAGTTCCGCGGTCGCCGAACGCCGCACCAGATCGCGTGGCGTCAGGTTGGTTTCCATCGGCTGCACGGGGGGATTGCTGACGGCGGTGCGCGGACTGTCCATCATGCGATACCCTCCTGCGGCGGCGTCGTGGGCTCGATATTGACGAGGAACGCCTTGGATTCCGGCGTCTCGATATTGGCGTCGCCGACGAAGGGCACCAGCGAATTCGGCCCGAAACCCTTCTTCGCCGCGCCGGTGAAACCCCAATGCAGGGGAATGCCGACGACATGCACGGTCTTGCCGTCGCAGATCAGCGGCCGGATGCGCTTGGTAACCAGGGCCTTGGCCTTCACCGAACCGCGTTTCGACCAGACGCGGACCCAGCCGCCCTTTTCGATGCCCTTTTCGCTCGCCAGTTCCTCGGAGATTTCAACGAAGAATTCCGGTTGCAGCGCCGCATTCACGCGGTTGTGCTTGGTCCAGAAGTGGAAATGCTCGGTGAGGCGATAGGACGTCGCCGCATAGGGGAACTCGTCCGACTGGCCGAGCTGCGCGGCATCCGTCTGGAAGACGCGCGCCACCGGATTGCCGCGCATCTTCGGATTGAAGACATTGGCGACCGGCGATTCGAATGGCTCCATATGCGCCGGGAACGGCCCGTCGCGCATCAGCCCGCGCGTAAATAGCCGCGCCGTGCCCTCCTGGTTCATGATGAACGGGCCGACGTCCTCCGGCTTGGCGTTCGGCGCGATATCCGGCACGTCGTAGCCCGACCATTTCGTGCCGTCCCATTCGATGATTTTTCGCGTGGGATCCCAGGCCTTTCCCTGCAGGTCGCAGGAGGCGCGGTTGTAAAGTGTGCGCCGGTTCAGCGGCCAGGCGAAGGTCCAGCCGAGATAGGCGCCGGTCTCGTCGGGATCGTGGTTGTCGCGGCGGGCCATGTTGTTGCCCTGCTCATTGAAGCAGCCGGAATAGATCCAGCAGCCGGACATGGTCGAGCCGTCGTCGCGCAGTTGCGAGAAGTTCAGCACCTGCTTGCCGGCCGGCACCAGCATCTTGGTCGGATCGGCGGGATCCATGAGGTCGGTCAGCGCCCGGCCGTTGATTTCCTTGGCCAGTTCCTCCGGCGTCGGCTCGTTGGGATCGGCATAATCCCAGGAGAGGTTGACCACCGGATCGGGGAAGGCGCCGCCTTCCTTGCGATAGAGATCGCGCAGCCGCAGGAAGATCTGGGCGATGATCCAGGTGTCGTGCTTGGCCTCGCCCGGCGGCGTGCCGCCGGCCCAGTGCCATTGCAGCCAGCGACCGGAATTGGTGAGCGATCCCTCCTCCTCCGCGAAGCAGGTGGTGGGAAGCTGGAACACTTCCGTCTGGATTGCGGCCGTATCGACCGGGTTGAAATCGCCGTGATTTTCCCAGAAGCGCGCGGTTTCCGTCTCCAGAGGGTCCATGGTGACCAGCCATTTGAGATTCGACAGGGCCTTGGTGTTCTTGTCTCTGTTCGGGAAGGCCAGGATCGGGTTGAAACCCTGGCAGATATAGCCGTTGACCTTGCCATCATACATCAGCTCGAACATACGCAGGACGTCATAGGAGGGCACATCGAGCTTGGAGAGGTAGTTGAAGGCCCAGTCGTTGTCGGCGCGGGCGAAATCGCCCCACATGGCTTTCTGGAAGGAAACCATGAACTTCTTGTAGTTCTGCCAGTAGCTGGTCTGGCCCGGCCGCAGCGGCTTGAACAGCCGCGTCGACATATAGGTCTCGAACGTCTCGTCCTTCTCGCTCGGCATCGTCAGATAGCCGGTGAGCAGATGCGACATCAGCCCGAGATCGGTCAGCCCCTGAATGTTGGAATGGCCGCCGCGCACGCCGATATTGCCGAGGATGAGCTGCAGCATCGCCATGGCGCGGATGTTCTGCGAGCCGCTGGAATGCTGTGTCCAGCCGAGCGCATACATCGAGGTCATGGTTTTCGTCGGCGTCGAGCATTCCGAGATCATCTCGGCCACCTTCAGGAATTTCTCCTTCGGCGTGCCGCAGATGCGCTCGACCATCTCGGGCGTATAAGGCGCCAGATGGTCCTTCAGCAGGTTCCAGACGCAGCGCGGATGAGCAAGCGTCGGATCGGTGGTGACGAACCCGTCCTCGCCCAGCACATAATCCCAGCTCGATTTGTCATAGTCGCGCTTTTCGGGGTCGTAGCCGGTGAACAGCCCGTCCTTGTAGGCAAAACCGTCCTTGACGATGTAGGAGGCGTTGGTGAACGCCTTCATGTACTCCCACTGCACCTTGCCGTTGTCGATGCAATATTTCATCACCCCGTTGAGGAAGGCGATGTCCGTTCCTTGGCGGATCGGCGCGTAATAATCCGAAACCGAGGCCGTGCGGGTATAGCGCGGATCGACGACGATCAGCTTGGCGCCGCGATGGGCCTTGGCTTCGGTCACCCATTTGAAGCCGCAGGGGTGCGCTTCTGCCGCATTGCCGCCCATGACGACGACGAGGTCGGTGTTCTTGATGTCGGTCCAGGCGTTGGTCATCGCGCCACGGCCAAATGTTGGGCCCAAACTGGACACCGTAGGGCCGTGTCAGACGCGTGCCTGATTATCGAAACCGACCATTCCCAGGCTCTTGGCGAATTTGAAGGTCGCCCAGGCCGTTTCGTTCGTGGTGGCGGAGGCGGCGAGCATGCCGACCGTCGACCAGCGGTTTACCGCAATGCCCTTGGCATTGGCGGCGACGAAATTGGCGTCGCGGTCGTCCTTCATCCGCCGCGCGATGCCATCGAGGGCCTCGTCCCAGGAGATGCGCTCGAATTTATCGGCGCCCGGCTTGCGATGCATGGGATATTGGAGACGGGTCGGGGATTTGACGAAATCCTTGAGCGCCGCCCCCTTGGGACAGAGCGTCCCACGATTGGTGGGGTGATCGACGTCGCCCTCGATATGGACGATATCGGCCGTCTCGCCTTTGCGAAGGTCGCCCTTCGAATAGATGATGATTCCGCAGGCGACGGAACAATAGGGGCAGGTGTTGCGGGTTTCGGTCGTGGTGGTGAGCTTGAAAGGCCGGACATGCGCCGCTTCCGCAGCCTCCGCCTCCCCAAACCCCATCGCACCGAGCGACGTTGCCGCGACCCCTGCTCCCGCCAGCTTCAGAAAGCTGCGCCGGGAGAGATCCACGTTCATTGACGGTCTCCGTTAAACCAAGCCGTGCGACTAAGTTTAGGACTCAAGTCCTATAAGTCAAGCATGAAAGGCTTGGGGGAGCCGTCGCTTGCCTCACTGAAGAGGGACGATATCCGCCGCCGCGCCCAGTTCCCGACGGGCGAGATCGACGACGCTGGCCTGATGGGTGAAGACGATGGTCTGGAAGCGTTCGCCGGTGGCCGCAAGCGTCTTCAGACCGAGTGCGACACGCTCGTCATCAAAGGTCTGGAAGATATCGTCGACGATGAGCGGCGCCGGTTCGTTGCGGGTGGCGTAATCCTCCAGGAAGGCGAGGCGCAGCGCCAGGAAAAGCTGGTCGCCCGTGCCTTCGCTGAGGCCTTCCAGCGGCACGCGCTCGCCACTCTCGCGCTCGACCATCAGCCGCAATTCGTCGCGCTCGTCATACTCCTGCAGAAGCCGGGCGAACCGCCCGCCGGTCAGCGCCGAAAAATGCTCGCCGGCGCGCTGCATCACCGGATCGGCATGGCGCTCGCGATAGGCTTCCATCGATTTCGCCAGCATCGACGAGGCGAGCTTCAGCACCACCCATTGCCGCGCGAGGTCGCGGGCCTCTTCCTGGGCCGCCTGCTTTTCGAAGACGGCATGCTCGGCGCTGGCGCCGGTTTCCAGCGCTTCGCGCTCGCGCTCGTTTTGGCTGCGGCGGGCGACGAGTTCGCCATGCTTTTCGAACTGGCGATTTTCCTCTTCCTCCAGAGCCTCGATCTCCAGCCCGGCGGCGACGGGATCGAAACCGGAAAGCAGGGCGCGCAATTCGGCTTCGCCCCGGCCTTCCGCCTGTGCATCGAGGCGCAGGCGGCATTCCTGAAGGCGCTCCAGATGGCGGGCGCGTTCGGAGAGACGCGGCAGCGCGGCGTCGAGATCGCCTGATGGCAAAGCTTTGGCCAGTTCCTCGATGCGGCTCTCGGCCTCGTGCATCGCCGTCTCGGCCCGCTGATGGCGGGCACGGGCCTCGCTCAGATTTTCGTCCAGCGCCTGCTTTTTCTGATGAGCCGTGCGGGCGGCAATTGCCTTTTCATGGACCAGGCTGATCGCGGCATCGGCGGCGAGCGTCGCGAGCGACGGATCGACCGTGCCGATGATGGCCGCGACACGCTTTTCATAAGAGCCATTGTCCCGCTGCATGCCGGCGACGCGGCGGCGGCGGTTTTCACGCTCCAGCAGCAGTTCGGGCACGGCGCGCCAGGCCTCCAGCGCAGCGAGCGCCATATCGATTTCCGCTTGCGGCGATTCGCCCTGCCATTCCAACCGCAGGCCGACAACCGAGCAGGCAGCGGAAAAATGCTCGCGCCAATCCTCGCTCTGCGCGAACAATTCCGATTGCCGCATTTCGAGATCGGATACGCGGCGCTGCGCCGCCCGGCGTTCGCCATCGCGGCTGCGGCTTTCCGCCCAGCGTTCGCCAAGAGCGGTTATCTGGCGCTGGATCGCCTGTGCCAGCGCCGTGACCGGCAGCCCCTGCCCCTCGACGCCGATCGCATCGGCAATGCCCTGCAGGACGGGTGCAATACGCTCCGCCCCACGGGCAACGATGGCGATCTGGTCTTCCATCACCGATATCGCCGCCTGTTGGCGGAAAAGCTCATCGACGCCACGGCGCCAGTCGAGCATGGCTTCGACCGTCAGCGGCACGATGCCTGCATCGGCGAACTGGGCCTCGAAATCCGCGCGGCATTGTCCGGCCTGCGCTTCCGCCGCATCAAGAGCGGCACGGGCTTCCTCGCTCTGGCGCTCGATGCGCGACAGGCGCAGCCGCGCCTCCGCATGGCGCGAGAGACGGTCAGCATTGGCCTCGGCGGTATCGGCCAGACGATCCGCATAGGCGATCAGGTCGGCGACGACGGCGCGGTCCTCGTCGGTGGATTTTGGGCCGAGAGCGGCGAATTGCCGGTCGCGGCGGACACGCAGCGCCAGGATGTCATCGCGGGTGACGACCGCGCCTTCCGCGTCGTCCAGCGTCTCCTCGATCTCAGCCGCTTCCGTGGCCAGCGTTGTCAGGCGCGTGGCGGCGGCGCGACGCTCGGCCTCGATTTTCTCCTGCCGCTGACCGAAACGGGAGATGAACGCAAGTTCCGGCAGCGGGCGGGCAAGCAGGCGCTCGACATCATCGACAGCGGGTTTCAGGCGGCGGCCGGACAGGGCCAGCGCCTCGCGCGCCCGCTCCACCTGCACATAGAGGCCATCGAGACGGGCCAGCGCCGCCAGCTCGTCGGAGAGCGCGGCCAAACGTTCGGCATAGGGTTTCGGGTCGATCAGCCGGCCGAGATCGCCGGCCTCGTCCAGCGCCGCCAGCCGTTCCTGCTCGGCGGCCTGCTGCCGGGCGAGATCGGCGGTGGCGCGGGCGAGCGACTGGCCGCTGTCGGCGAGGCGTTTCAGCCGGGCGAGATCGGCGTCGGACGGCTGGCGCGATTCCAGCTCCTCGGCATCGCCGAGCCCGAGCCGGCGGGCGAGATGCGACAGGTTGGCGTCATAGGTCGCGACCTCGCGCTCTATGGCCGGCAGGTCGCGCCGGGCCTTGGTATACCCACCCGTATCGGCAAACAGGGTGGTGATCTCGGCTGCAACGGCGAGAAGCCCGGCATCGACTTCGATGCCGCCGCTCTCCGTCGTGAGGCGTTCTACGGTCTCAGCCTCGCGGCGCAGGCTGTCGGTCGCAGTGCGGCGCTGATCCAGCGCCTGCGTCAGCGCTTCGGCAAAACCGGCGGGCAGGCCGTCGAGATCGGAGAAGGCGGCGAGTGCAACCGTCTCGCGGTCGATTTCCTGCACCAGCGGCTGCAGTTTCTTCAGGCCGCGAAGCTGCTCCAGCCTGGCGCGGCTCTTGCGGCGTTCTTCCTGAAGGCTAGCGAGTTGAGCTTCCAACTCGCTGGCTTCGCCGACCAGCTTCTTCCAGTCCGAAGAGCGCAGTTCGAGCTGGCTTTCGCTGCGGCGAGCGTTGTCGTAACGCTCCACCGCCTGGAAGAAGCTGTGCTCCTGCTTCCTGCGCGGGCCGAAAATCGTCGCCGCCTCGTCGTCCAGCGATTGCCGCAGCTTTCGCAGGCCCATCAGGCCGGAGGCAGCGGAAAACAGCGTGCCGATCTCGCCGCCGCTTTCGAGCATGGCGCGGCCGCCTTCGCGCAGATCGTGGGAATCGAGGCCGAAGGCACGCTTGAAGATCTCGCGGTTGAGCGAGCCGAGGAAAGGCCCCAGCGCATCCTCGCGCAGCGCCGTTTCCTTGTCGTCATCGGCGAGCAGCGTGTTCTTGGTGCCGCGGCGGCGGCGAAACCGCAAGGTCTCGCCGCTACGCGCGGCAATCGCCGCGCCGATGCGCAATTGCGCCGGATCGTGCAGGAAACTGTAATGGGCGGTCGCGCGCGGATAGCCGAACAGCAGGTCGCCGATAGCCGACAATGCCGAGGATTTGCCGGCCTCGTTGGGGCCATAGACGATATGCAGGCTGGCCGCCGGATTGAACTGCAGAGTCCTGTCGGTCAGTGCGCCGTAGCGCAGGAGGTCGAGACGGTCGAAACGCATATCAGGCGCCCTCCCCATTCGCACGCGCCTGCAGCAGCGCGCGGGCCTCGCTCAGCAGGTCCGCAAGTTCGGTCTCGAGCGGATTGTCGCCCGCGCCCGCGCCGCCCGGCATTTTTTGCGCGATATCGCGGATGAAGGCGGCGATATCCTCGGCCAGTTCGCCCGCGCCGCTTTCGACCAGCAGCGCCGACAGGTCGAGCGCATCGCCCGCGCCGGCTTGCGGCAGCGTCAGCGGCTCGATGCGCAGGTCGAGCTTTTCCAGCCAGATATCCTGATGGCAGCGATGGGCGGCGGCCTGCGCCTCGTCGCGCAGATCCTGCCGGCGCGAAACGAGATGGGCGTGGTGGCGGCTTTTGCCTGTCAGGCGCAGCCGGAGTGCCAGCGGGCGATCCTCCATCCCATCGGCAAGGCCGGCGGCCTCCGCCTCGATACGCCGAAGGACCGCGGACATATCGTCGTCGCCGTCGACCGTGACTGTGAGTTCAGCAAAACGCGCCTCGTCGACGATCATCCGTTCATAGCGGATACGTCCCTCATCTACCGTCACCAGGACCGCGCCCTTGGAGCCGGGCTCGCGGATGGTGCGGCCCTGCAGGTTGCCGGGGAATATAATCAGCGGATCCGTGGCCACCACTTCGTAATCATGGACATGGCCGAGCGCCCAGTAATCGTAGCCGCGCGAGCGCAAATCATCGACGGAGCAAGGGGCGTAGGGTGCGTGCGGCTCGCGGCCGGTGAGCGAGGTGTGCAACACGCCGATATTGAACCAGCCGGCGACCGGCTTCGGATAGGTCAGCGCCAGATTGTCATTGGCAGAGCGCTGGGCGAAACCCTGGCCGTGCAGCGCCACCTTCAGCGCTTCCAGCAAAAAGGTCTGCGGGCGTTGCGTGGAAAATTCGTGGACATTTCCCGGCAGGGTGATGGTGCGGGTGATCACGCTTTCGGCGTCGTGATTGCCGCGCAGCAGGTAGACGGGAATGTTTTCCCGCTCCAGCCGCGCCATTTCGCGATTGAAGAACAGGCCGATCTTGTTGTCCTTCCAGTCGCCGTCATAGACGTCGCCGGCGATCAGGAAGAAATCGACACGGGCGGCAATTGCCTGGGTCACCAGATTGCTGAAGGCCTTGCGGCTGGCCTCGACGAACAAAGCGGCGATGCCGGCATCCTTCAGCGTCAGGCCCTGGAACGGGCTTCCCAGATGCAGGTCGGCGGCATGGACGAATCGAAATGAAGTCATCGGCTTCCTGACACAAGATAGATCCTTCATTTAGGAAATATCCGCCGCGATTGATACCGCCTTCGGCTTCTGTCCTATGGGATTTTGCCTCTGCGCATGGCATAGCGGTTCATTATCCCAAGCAACGGATGGAGATTTTCATGAGACAGCACGCATTCGGCCGCATGCCCTTCACGGTCAGCGACATCGGCTTCGGCGCCTGGCAGATCGGCGGCTCCTGGGGCGATGTCAGCGAGGCGGACGGACGCGCCGCCCTCAACGCCGCGCTCGACGCCGGCATCACCTTCGTCGACACCGCCGACGTCTATGGCGACGGCCGTTCGGAAAGGATCATCGCCGACGTGCTGGCCGCGCGCGGCGGCGACCGCCCGATGGTGGCGACCAAGGCCGGACGACGGCTGAACCCGCATGTTGCCGATGGCTACACCAGGGCCAATCTCGAAGCCTTCATCGATCGCAGCCTTGCCAATCTCAGGGTCGACAGCCTCGACCTCGTGCAGCTTCATTGCCCGCCGACCGAGGTGCTTTACCGGCAGGAGGTGTTTTCCGCCCTCGACGACTTCCGGAAAACGGGCAAGATCAGGGGCTACGGCGTCAGCGTCGAGAAGGTCGAGGAAGCGCTCAAGGCGATCGAATTCCCCGGCGTCGCCAGCATCCAGATCATCTACAACATCTTCCGCCAACGCCCGGCCGACCTGTTCCTCCACGAAGCGAAACGCAGGAACATCGCCGTCATCGCTCGCGTGCCGCTGGCCAGCGGGCTGCTCTCCGGCAAGATCACCGGCGAAACCGCCTTCGCCGCCGACGACCATCGCAACTTCAACCGCAACGGCGAAGCCTTCGATGTCGGCGAGACCTTCGCAGGCGTGCCATTCGAGGTCGGGCTGCTGGCCGTCGAAGAGGTGCGCAAGCTGGTGCCGGCGGGTGCCGGCATGGCGGCCTTCGCGCTACGCTGGATTCTGATGAACGAGGCGGTCACCGTCGTCATTCCCGGTGCTCGCAATGCCGAACAGGCGAAGGCGAACGCGGCGGCCAGCGATCTCGCGCCATTGTCGGCCGACGTCATGGCGGCGACGCGCGACATTTACGACCGCCTGATCGCGCCGCATGTTCATCAGCGATGGTAAAGCCGGCATGGACTGAAAATGGAAAGGCCGGGCGACAACCCGGCCTTTTTTTGATGTCCGCCAACCGCAATGCCCGATCAGTTGATGCCTTCGAGGTTGACCGGGAAGAACAGGGTCTCGCCGGAGGAATCGTCGACGCCGTCATTGTCGGTCACGGCGTAAGCCTTGCCGGCCTTGTCGAAGGCGAAGCCTTCAAGCTTGTCGAGGACATAGCCGTTGGTGGCGGCCTTCAGGTCGGGGATGAAGTCGTGGACTTCCTCCTTGTTCACGACCGGCAGTTCGCCGCCGATCTTGCCCGGCTTTAGGTTGGCGATGGCGACGCGGTAGAGTTTCTTGATCCTGGCGGCATCGCCGATCTGGTTGTCGCGCTCGATGATATAGACGTAATCGCCATGGGCGGTGATTTCGGAAAGGCCGACCCAGCCCTTGTCCGCCTTGTCGAGCGGGTAGCGCACGGCACCCCATTCCTTGCTCTCCGGCTTGTAGGAGACGAGCTTGACGAAACCCTTCTCGTCCGTGCCCCATTCGCGCTGCACCGCCATCCACAGTGTCTGCTCTGCGCCCGAACCGACGCTGGTGATGCCTTCGAAGCCGAAGCGCGTCTCGCCCTGCAGCAGTTCTGCCGGCAGCGCGATCTCCTTCTTGATCTCGCCCTTTTCGTTCACATTGTAGAGGGCATGCGGCACCAGCTTGGCGCTATCGCCCTCGGAGGCCAGCCAGAAGCCGCCCTTGCCGTCAAGCGTGATGCCTTCGAGGTCGAGCTTCTGGGCCGGCTGTCCTTCGCGCTTGACGACCAGCGCCCTGGTGATTTCCGCCGGCTTCTTCGTGGCGTCGATGGTGTAGATGGTCGGCTGCATCGAATAGAAGGAGTCGGAGACGGCATAGAACGTGCCGTCCTTCTCCGCATCGCCCACGAGGCCGGACAGGGCGCCCCAGCCGATCGGCGCATCGTCGACCATGGTCGATTGCAGCGTCGGATAGGCTTTTTCGCCCTCGGCATATTCGTAGAGCATCACATGGGCGCCGGCGCCGCCGTCTTCGCGCAGGTCGGCCTCATTGGCAGTGACCAGCAGGTTGCGGCCGGGAATGGCGACCGCGCCTTCCGGCGAAATGCCGGACGGCAGGATCTGCATCAGTTCCGGCGCGCCACCCGTATCCTTGAAGACGCCGACGACCGAGGCGCGCTCGGCCAGAACGAAAAAGTAGGGCTGTCCGCCGAAGGTCGCGGCTTCCAGACCCTCCGGCTCGATGCCCTTGGCCTTGGAGCGCTTTTCCGGATAGTGGCCGAGACGGGCGACTTCATGCTCGAAGCTGCTGCCGGCTTCGTAGAGGATCTTGCCTGTGGTATCGAAAATGGTGAAGCCGCGCGAGCCGCCCTCGTAATCGCCTTCATTGGCGACGACGAGGCGGTCATTGCCGAGCCACTTGACGGCATCGGGTTCGCGCTTGCGGGCGTCCTGCTTGTCGGTAAACTTCAGCGCGCCGTTCGACTTGGTGTCGATGCCCTGGAGGTCGACGGTGCCGGCGGAGAAATGGCTTCTCACCGTGCCGGTCTTGCCGTCGATGATGACGATATGATTGTTTTCCTGAAGGGTGAGCGCGATCTCGCCCTTGTCGTTGATGGCGACGAATTCGGGCTCGGGATCCTCAGGCGCGATCTCTGCCAGGCCGGTCTCAGCCACATGCCGGATCGAGCCGCAATCGGCAACGCCGTCCTTGAGGTCGACGATGACGAGATCGCCGGCCGGCATCTGCGGCAGGTTGCCGTCGTTCAGCTCTTCGTCGCGCTCGTTTTCGATGGCGATGGCGGCAAAGGTCTTGTCATGGGAGAGCGCGATCGAATCCGGCTGGCCGCCGAGGTCACAGCTCGCCTCTTCCTTCTTCGTTGCGATGTCGACCACCGACAGCTTGCCGGCGGGCTTCTGCTTGCTTTCCGAGGTGTTGACGGCGACCAGCGCCTTGGCGCCGGCAACGGCGACCGACGTCGGCTCGCCACCTATCTTCAGGGCGCCGAGCGGCTTAGGCGCATGTGGGTCGGTGATGTCGACGAAACCGATGGCGCCATAGGGGCTGTCGGAATAGATGAGTTCCATGCCGTCTTCGGTCGCAGTGATGATTTCGGCCGAGGTCTTGGTCGCCTTGTCGGCGTCCTTGGGCAGGTTGTCTGCAACGGCAAAGGCAGCAATACGATTGAAAACCTGTTCGGCCTGCGCGGGAATTGCCGCCGAGGCCAAAAGAGCGGTCGTCAGGGCCACGCGGGAAAATCGGATCGTCATGAGGAAACCCCCTGTTTCCGGTCAAAAGATACGAGAGGGCTTTTGCGGCATCGACATGACAGCGGCATGACGGCCGAACGGTCTCGCCATCAAAAAGCCCGGCAGGGCCGGGCTTATGAGAGTGCTAAAGCGCGTCACGATCTTTCAGATTCGCTCCTGCGCTTCAGGTCTTTGATTTTCGCATGTCAGCTATTGACGGCATCCTTCAGGCCCTTGCCAGGGGTGAACTTGGGCACGTTGCGCGCAGGGATGTCGACCTCGGCGCCGGTCGAGGGATTGCGGCCCTTCGACGCCTCGCGGTGGCTGACCGAGAAATTGCCGAAGCCGGCCAGGCGCACGTCGCCGCCCTTCTTCAGCTCCGCTTCCACCGCTTCGAAGACGGCATCGATGGCGGACGCAGCATCGGTTTTCGTCAGGCCGGACTTTTCGGCAACGGCAGCGACCAGTTCACTCTTGTTCATGTTTCCACCCTTTCCATGATTTGAAACGATCCGGCTTGGCCGGCGCCATGCACCAGACCTCGCCTTTGCAAACTCTTTCCTTGACGGCACGATTCGGAGTCCCGCCACACGGCCAAGCACAAGCCCGGCAAAAATGTCAAAAACAAGCAAAAGCCGCGGAATTCTCGTCATCCGGGCATCTCAGGTGGATAAAGTGGCGCATTGATCCGGGTTTTCAACATGCGAAAGGCCGGCAATTGCCGGCCTTTCGTGATTTCCTGTCCTGAAACCTCTGCGCGAGGCAGGGATCAATGGGCGATAAGCTGACCGTCGTCGACACCTTCGACCGACGTCACGACCGAGGTCTCGACCACGCCGTCCCATTCGATCGGCTCGGGCATGCGAAGCAGCGCATGACGCAGCACCTCGCCCATGCGTGACACGGGCACGATTTCCAGGCTGTTCTTCACGTTGTCCGGAATGTCTGCCAAATCCTTGGCGTTCTCTTCCGGAATCAACACCTTCTTGATGCCGCCGCGCAGGGCCGCGAGCAGCTTTTCCTTCAGGCCGCCGATCGGCAGAACACGACCGCGCAACGTGATCTCGCCGGTCATCGCCACATCCTTGGAAATCGGGATGCCGGTCATGATCGAGACGATGGCGGTGGCCATGGCGACACCGGCGGACGGGCCGTCCTTCGGGGTCGCGCCTTCGGGAACGTGAACGTGGATGTCGCTCTTGTCGAAACGCGGCGGCTCGATGCCGAAATCCACCGCGCGCGAGCGGACGTAGGACGCGGCCGCCGAGATCGATTCCTTCATCACGTCCTTCAGGTTGCCGGTCACCGTCATGCGGCCCTTGCCGGGCATCATGACGCCTTCGATCGTCAGCAATTCGCCGCCGACTTCAGTCCAGGCAAGACCCGTGACCACACCGACCTGATCCTCACGCTCGGCTTCGCCGTGGCGGAAGCGCGGCACACCCAGGTAGTCATGAATGTTGGCGGCGGTCACCTCGACCGAGATCGCCTTGCCCTTGATGATTTCCGTCACCGCCTTGCGGGCGAGCTTCATCAGCTCGCGCTCGAAGTTACGCACGCCCGCTTCGCGGGTATACTGCTGGATGACCGCCAGGAGCGCATCGTCGCTGACCGAGAATTCGTGCGGTTGCAGCGCATGTTCCTTGATGGCCTTGGGCAGCAGGTGCCGCTTGGCGATTTCACGCTTCTCGTCTTCCGTATAACCGGCGATGCGGATGACTTCCATACGGTCCATCAGCGGCGCGGGGATGTTCAGCGTGTTCGCCGTCGTCACGAACATCACGTCCGAAAGGTCGTATTCGACCTCCAGATAGTGGTCCATGAAGGTGGCGTTCTGTTCCGGGTCGAGCACTTCGAGCAGGGCCGAGGACGGATCGCCGCGGAAGTCCATGCCCATCTTGTCGATTTCGTCGAGCAGGAAGAGCGGGTTGGAGCGCTTCGCCTTCTTCATCGACTGCACGACCTTGCCCGGCATGGAGCCGATATAGGTGCGGCGATGGCCGCGGATTTCCGCTTCATCGCGGACGCCGCCGAGCGCCATGCGCACATATTCGCGGCCGGTCGCCTTGGCGATCGACTTGGCGAGCGAGGTCTTGCCGACGCCCGGAGGACCGACGAGGCAGAGGATCGGGCCTTTGATCTTCGTGGCGCGCGCCTGAACCGCCAGATATTCGACGATACGTTCCTTGACCTTGTCGAGACCGAAATGATCCTCATCGAGAATCTTCTCGGCATTGTTGAGGTTGGTCTTGATCTTCGACTTCTTGCCCCACGGAATACCAAGGAGCCAGTCGAGGTAGTTGCGCACCACCGTCGCCTCTGCCGACATCGGGCTCATCGAGCGCAGCTTCTTCAGCTCCGCATCGGCCTTTTCACGGGCTTCCTTGGAAAGCTTGGTCTTGGAAATGCGCTCTTCGAGCTCGGCCATTTCGTCACGGCCGTCCTCTCCGTCGCCCAGTTCCTTCTGGATCGCCTTCATCTGCTCGTTGAGGTAATATTCGCGCTGGGTCTTCTCCATCTGGCGTTTTACACGCGAGCGGATGCGCTTTTCCACCTGCAGAACGGAGATTTCACCTTCCATGAAGCCGAGCGCCTTTTCCAGGCGAGCCTTGACGCTGGTGGTCTCCAGCATTTCCTGCTTTTCGGTGATCTTGATCGACAGATGCGAGGCGACCGTATCGGCCAGCTTCGAGTAATCCTCGATCTGGCTTGCGGCGCCGACCACTTCCGGCGAGATCTTCTTGTTCAGCTTGACGTAGTTCTCGAATTCCGAGACCACCGAGCGCGCCAGGGCTTCCACCTCGACGGCATCGTCCTGCGGCTCCTCGAGCACATGGGCATTGGCTTCGTAGAATTCCTCGCGATCGCTATAGCCGTCGATATGGGCGCGGGCACGGCCCTCCACCAGCACCTTGACGGTGCCATCGGGCAGCTTCAGCAACTGCAGGACATTGGCAACCGTGCCGATCTCGTAGATCTGCGACGGCGACGGATCGTCGTCGCTGGCATTGAGCTGCGTCACGAGCATGATCTGCTTGTCAGACCCCATGACTTCTTCCAGCGCGCGAATGGATTTTTCGCGTCCGACGAAGAGCGGCACGATCATGTGCGGGAAGACCACGATGTCGCGCAACGGCAATACCGGATAGGCAACGCTCTCAGTCGGGGCAGACGTTTTTTTCGTCATTCTCATTTCCTTTCCATAGCCCCGTCGCCGGGGTGTTTGCCGAGCCTGCTTTTATGCGATCCGGCAAAATTCTGTCCGCCTACAAGTGGAGGCCCCCGCCCCATTTTTCAAGGTTCGGTCCCCGCCGCCACCGCGATTGTGACAGCCACGTATATGCTACACTAACCGGTGCAAGCTGATGCGTGGCTTGCGCCCTTTGGCGGCGCGGAATCAGGCATTCAACGATGGTACGCCAATCGCCCGGGAACCAGAAGCTTTTCCTTCAGCCCCGCAAACCCCCGTGAAAACAAAAAGGGCCCCTGCTGGGGCCCTTCATCACTGCTTGGTCGTCGCCATCCGGCGACGGTCAGGCCGAAGCGTTGGCCTTTTCCTCGCGGTCGGCATAGATGTAGAGCGGACGGGCATTGCCGCGCACCACATCGTCCGAGATGACCACTTCGCGCACGCCTTCCAGTTCCGGCAGTTCGAACATGGTGTCGAGCAGGATCTTTTCCATGATCGAGCGCAGGCCGCGCGCGCCGGTCTTGCGCACGATGGCGCGGCGAGCGATCTCGCGCAGCGCGTCCTCGTGGAAGGTCAGCTCGACGTCTTCCATCTCGAACAGGCGCTGGTACTGCTTGACGAGCGCGTTCTTCGGCTCGGACAGGATCTGGATCAGCGCATCCTCGTCGAGGTCTTCGAGCGTCGCCAGCACCGGCAGACGGCCGATGAATTCGGGGATGAGGCCGAACTTTACCAGATCTTCCGGTTCCAGCTCGCGCAGGACTTCGCCGACGCGGCGATCATCGGGCGCCTTGACGGTGGCGGCGAAACCGATGGAGGTCTTCTCGCCGCGCGCCGAGATGATCTTGTCGAGGCCGGCAAAGGCGCCGCCGCAGATGAACAGGATGTTCGTCGTATCCACCTGCAGGAATTCCTGCTGCGGATGCTTGCGACCGCCCTGGGGCGGCACGGAAGCGACGGTGCCTTCCATGATCTTCAGCAGCGCCTGCTGCACGCCCTCGCCCGACACGTCGCGGGTGATCGACGGGTTGTCCGACTTGCGGGAAATCTTGTCCACTTCGTCGATATAGACGATGCCGCGCTGGGCGCGCTCGACATTGTAGTCGGCGGCCTGGAGCAGCTTGAGGATGATGTTTTCCACGTCCTCGCCGACATAGCCGGCTTCGGTCAGCGTCGTGGCGTCGGCCATGGTGAAGGGAACGTCGATGATGCGGGCCAACGTCTGGGCAAGATAGGTCTTGCCGCAGCCGGTCGGGCCGACCAGCATGATGTTCGACTTCGCCAGCTCGACGTCGCCGCCCTTGGAGGCGTGCGCCAGGCGCTTGTAATGGTTATGCACGGCCACGGAGAGAATGCGCTTGGCCTGCTGCTGGCCGATGACGTATTCGTCGAGAACCTTGATGATGTCCTGGGGCGTCGGAACGCCGTCGCGGGACTTGACCATCGAGGACTTGTTTTCCTCGCGGATGATGTCCATGCACAATTCGACGCATTCATCGCAGATGAAAACGGTCGGCCCGGCGATCAACTTCCGGACTTCGTGCTGGCTCTTGCCGCAGAAAGAACAATAGAGGGTGTTCTTGGAATCCCCCCCGTTGTTGCCGCTGACTTTGCTCATATCACTTTCCTTCCAGCACGCCGCCGATCCGCCAGCCTGCGGATAAGCGGTCCACTCTTTTCGCTTGGGCCCCACGGGAACATGCCCATCGGGCGAAGCCAACAGGGAAGCCGTTTTACCGGAGTTTGTCCGCGTTTCCAGCGGTTCCAGGGCCCGACAACACGAATCCCACCGAGACTGATGCTATGTCATAAAAATTCAACATAGCATTAATGGCTATTTTGACAGCCCTCTCCGCCCTTGGAAACCCACCCATCGTTCACAAATGGGATAGAACTGTGGCGGAGAGACGACATGCCTTGCAATTATCAGGCCGTTTCGCCTTCAACCTCGACGCGCGAGGTCATGACGCGGTCGATCACACCCCAGGACTGCGCCTCGTCGGCGTCCATGAAGTGGTCGCGGTCCAGCGTCTTCTCGACTTCCTCGAGGGTGCGGCCAGTATGCTTGACGTAGACTTCGTTCAGGCGGCGCTTCATCTTGAGGATGTCGCGGGCGTGGCGCTCGATGTCCGATGCCTGGCCCTGGAAGCCGCCGGAGGGCTGGTGGACCATGATGCGGGCGTTCGGGGTCGCGAAACGCATGTCCTTGTGGCCGGCGGCGAGCAGCAGCGAGCCCATCGACGCGGCCTGGCCGATGCACAGTGTCGAGACGGCAGGCCGGATGAACTGCATCGTGTCGTAGATCGCCATTCCGGCGGTAACGATACCGCCCGGCGAATTGATGTAGAGGGCGATTTCCTTCTTCGGATTTTCCGCTTCCAGGAACAGGAGCTGGGCGCAGACCAGCGTCGCCATGTGGTCCTCCACCGGTCCGGTTAGGAAAATGATACGCTCCTTCAGCAGGCGCGAATAGATGTCGTAGGACCGCTCGCCACGATTGGTCTGCTCAACGACCATCGGAACCAACGCCATGGCGGTATCAACTGGATTAGTCATCTCTGTCCTTCATCATGCTCATTCCGACCGCCTCGGTGGGCTTGAGGGAATCATTTTGAATTCGTGTCAACCCTTACATAGAGTGTCACAGGCCCGGACTTCAAGACGCGATGGGCGTTATCGTCGCAGCCGTCCCGGGCCTCTGGCTGTCCTCCATGCCTGCTATCGGCCCCTTGTGGCAGGACGGCCCTTAATTCGACGTTATGGGCGCCCGCGCCCACCGCTTTTCGCGCGCGTAAGGTGAAGGATGTGTGAAAGTGCCGATCCTGTCGGCATCTGTCCCTGTGTGAAACACCCGTCCACAATTTCGGCCTGTCGTGGAAACCGGAATTTAAGGTGTACTTGCTTAGCTGAACGCCGGATATTCAACCAGAAGGGGTAAGCCTTGATCGATGTGAAGACCGGCCTGCTTCTCTGGTCGGCGGAGGCGTTGACGCTGGCCGCGATCCTGATGGTCGCCTGGGTCCACAAGCGCGCGGTCCGTTCCTACCTGTTCTGGAGCCTGGGGCTCTTTGCCCATGGCGCCGGCGTCGCGCTCGTTTCGCTGCGCGGCCATATCCCGAATTTCCTCTCGATCGAGATCGCAAACGGCGTGGCTTTGAGCGCTTACGCCTTCGCCGTCGCCGGCCTCTGCCATCGTGACGGCAAGCCGTTGCGGGCTGCGGGACTGCTTCCGGCGACGCTCTGGGTCGGCTGCATGTTCATTCCGGGCGTGCGGGAAAACCTGGGCTACCGGGCGATGACTTTCAACTTCGGGTCGTGCATCGGCGCGCTGGTCGTCGCCCATTGCCTCTGGTCGCCCGGCTTCGCGCGCCTTGCGACGCGACGCCAACTGGCGGTCATCTTTCTGCTGCAGGCGATTTCATCCTGCATCGGCGCGGTGGTGATGGCGATCTTTCCCGCCGACACGCTGCAGCAGATCGCCAGCACGCCGCTGACGGCGGCGACCTCCGCAACCTTCCTGGTGCTGGAAGTGCTGTTCGTCAGCAAGATGGTGATGGACGAATCGGAAAAACGGCTGAAGGATCTGGCGCTGATCGACTCGCTGACCGGCGTGCTCAACCGGCGCGGCTTCTTCGAGCGATTCGAATCGATCCGCGCGCAAGCCATGCGCGAGGGGCGATCGATCGGCATCGTGCTGTTCGACCTCGACCACTTCAAGCAGATCAACGACCGCTACGGCCATGCGGCCGGCGACCAGACGCTTATGGTGTTCTCGCGCATCGTCGCGCGGCGCATGGCGTCGCAAGGGGCGTTCGCCCGCCTCGGCGGGGAGGAATTCGCCGCCATCCTGCCGGTGGAAAACACAGCCGTCGCCCGCGCTTTCGCCGAGGGAGCGCGCCAGGAGCTGGCGCTGAAGCGCATCTTCGCCGCGCCTTACACAATCGGCGCCACCGTCAGCGCCGGCGTCAAGGTGATGGCAGCCGAGACCGCCAGCGCAGACCTGATGCTGTCTATGGCCGACAAGGCGCTCTATGCCGCCAAACATGCCGGCCGCAACCGCATGGTCGTCGCCGGCGAGGAGGCCGAGCCGCAAGACGATGAGGAAGGGACTGCCGATATCGATGCCTGCGTGCGGCAGCTGCGCAGCCTGCATATGTCGGGGAATTGCCCCGCCGACAGGACTTTCAAGCGCGGCTGAAACAGGATAAGCCGATCATCATGACTGCATCCTCGCTCCTTACCGTCGATCACGACGCCCGTCACGTTTCCCTCGATGTGCGCGACCCCGCCTTCTACCGCGACCCGAACCAGGTCTATGCGGCGCTGCACGCCATGGCGCCGACCTTCTATTGGAAAGAGCAGCGGCAGTGGTATTTCACCGGTTACGATCATGTGAACGCCCTGTTGCGCGACCGGCGATTCGGCCGGCAGATCCTGCATATCGCCACGCGCGAGGAACTGGGGATTCCGGCGCCGCTGCCGCATACCCGGCATTTCGACGCGGCCGAGGCCTGGTCGCTGCTGGAACTGGAGCCGCCGGAGCACACGCGGCTGCGCACGATGGTCAATCGCGCCTTCGTCTCGCGCCATGTCGAGAAGATGAAGCCGGAAATCGCCGCCCTCTCCCACCAGCTGATCGACCGTTTCGAAAGGGATGGCGAGACCGAGCTGTTGTCCAGCTATGCCGACGTCATCCCGGTCACCATGATCGCGCGGATGATCGGCATTCCCGAGGAGATGGGCCCGCAACTCCTGAAATGGTCGCATGCCTATGTGCGCATGTATATGTTCGCCCGTACGGAAGCCGACGAACATGCCGCGGACCAGGCGGCGGAGGAATTTTCCGATTATCTGCGCGGCATGATCGCCGAACGGCGCGCAAGCCCGCGCGACGACCTGCTCAGCCACATGATCCACACCGAACACAAGGGCCAGTACCTCACCGAGGAGGAACTGATCTCCACGGCCATCGTGCTGCTCAACGCCGGCCACGAGGCGACGGTGCATCAGATCGGCAATTCGGTAAAGACCATCCTCGACAGCGGACTATCGCCAAAGACATTGTTCGGCGATGCGACGGCGACCGAGCGCACGGTGGAGGAATGTCTGCGCATCGGCGCGCCCGTGCATATCTTCGAGCGCTATGCGCTTGAAAGTGTCGAGGTCGACGGCATTCCGTTCCAGCGTGGCGACAAGGTGGGACTCATTCTCGCCGCCGCCAATCTCGATCCGAAAAAATTCTCCGATCCTCTGGCATTCAAACCGGAGCGCAACGAGGGACCGAACCTGTCCTTCGGCGCCGGCATCCATTTCTGCATCGGCGCGCCGCTGGCGCGGCTGGAGCTGAACATCGCCCTGCCGATCCTGTTCGAACGCCTGCCGGGCCTGAAACTTGCAGGACAGCCGGTCGTGAAGGACGTCTATCACTTCCACGGATTGGACCGGCTGGATCTGAGCTGGTGATCTTTGGGTTTTGTATGATGCGCAAAACGCTGCACAGTTTTGCGCATCATGCTTCAGAGCCGGATCACATAATCCTTGCGAGTCGTTTCAACGACTTCCCAGCTTCCGTTGAAACCGGGCTTCACGACCAGCCGGTCGCCTGCCCTTAGGTGAATCGGCTCGCCGCCCTCTTCCGTGAGGATGGAGTGGCCCTCGAGGATGTGGAAATATTCCCACTCGTCATAGGAAACGTGCCACTTGCCGGGGGTCGCTTCCCAGATGCCGGCATAAACGCCGCCTTCGGCCTCATCGAGGTTCCAGGTGCGGAATTTCGGGCTCCCGGAAATCAGCCGGTCGGCCGCCGGTTCGCCGGCCTCCGGCTCGATGCCGGCGGTGTCGAAGGTCAGGAATGTGGACATGGTCTGCTCCGAAGGAAAACGGGCGACCCCTTGGGCCGCCCGTGGAAAAATGCGTCAGGCTTTCGCCAGTGCCTGTTCGAGATCGGCGATGATGTCGGCGACATCCTCGATACCGACCGAGAGCCGCACGACGTCGGGTCCGGCGCCGGCCGCGACCTGCTGGTCCTCGGTCAACTGGCGGTGAGTGGTGGAGGCCGGATGGATGACCAGAGAACGCGTGTCGCCGATATTGGCGAGATGCGAGAAAAGCTCGAGGCCTTCGACGAAGGCCTTGCCCGAATCGTAGCCGCCCTTGAGGCCGAAGGTGAAGACCGCGCCGGCGCCCTTCGGCGAATAACGCTGCTGCAGGGCGTGGTTCGGATCGCTTTCGAGGCCGGCGTAATTGACCCAGGACACCTTGTCATGGCCCTTCAGCCACTTGGCGACGGCCAGCGCATTGTCGCAGTGACGCTGCATGCGAAGCGGCAGCGTCTCGATGCCGGTCAGCAGCATGAAGGCGTTGAACGGCGAGATCGCCGGGCCGAAATCACGCAGGCCCAGCACGCGGCAGGCGATGGCGAAGGCGAAATTGCCGAAGGTGGAATGCAGCACCATGCCGGCATATTCCGGGCGCGGCTGCGACAGCATCGGATAATTGCCGGATTTCGACCAGTCGAAGGTGCCGCCGTCGACGATGACGCCGCCCATGGAATTGCCGTGGCCGCCCATGAACTTGGTCAGCGAATGCACGACGATGTCGGCGCCATGTTCCAGCGGACGCACCAGGTAGGGCGTCGCCATGGTGTTGTCGACGATCAGCGGCAGGCCATGCTTGTGCGCGACCGCGGCAATCGCGGCGATATCGACGAAGGTGCCGCCGGGATTGGCGAGGCTCTCGATGAAGATGCCACGGGTGCGGTCGTCGATCTGGCTTTCGAAGCTCGACAGATCGGCCGGATCAGCCCAGCGCACCTGCCAGCCGAAATTCTTGAAGGCATGGCCGAACTGGTTGATCGAGCCGCCGTAAAGACGACGCGCGGCGACGAAATTGTCACCCGGCTGCATGATGGTGTGGAAGACGAGAAGCTGCGCGGCATGGCCGGAGGAGACGGCAAGCGCCGCCGTGCCGCCTTCGAGCGCCGCCACACGCTCTTCCAGAACCGCTTGCGTCGGGTTCATGATGCGCGTGTAGATATTGCCGAACTGCTGCAGACCGAACAGGGCGGCCGCATGATCGGCATCGTTGAAGACGAAGGATGTCGTCTGGTAGATCGGCGTTGCGCGCGCGCCGGTCGTCGGGTCCGGCTGCGCTCCGGCATGAATGGCCAGCGTATCGAAACCCGGATTGTCCTTGGGCATGAAGATCCCTCCCGTTTGAAATGTCGGGCGGATCATACTCATTTCGAAGGCGATGTTAACCCGCGAAGTTTGGCAAACCGACGAGAGTTTCCGCTTTTCCCTGACTCACGAAAACGCCCTATCTGCTTGTTTTACGGCCCTCCTGCCGGAACAACCATCACGCCATCACGCGCGGATATTCGATGGCCGGGCAGCGGTCCATGACGACGCGGATGCCGGCGGCTTCCGCCCGTTCCGCCGCGTGATCGTCGCGCACGCCGAGTTGGCCCCAGATGACCTTCGGCAACGGGTCGAGCGCCAGCGCCTCATCCACCACCTGCTCCAGATATTCGGGGGCGCGGAAGACGTCGATCATATCGACGGGCTCGGCGATATCGGCGAGCGTCGCCACCACCGTCTGGCCGTGGATCTGCTTGCCGGCCAGGCCGGGATTGACCGGGATCACGCGGTAGCCCTTGCGCAGCAGGAAACCCATGACGCCATGGCTCGGCCGCTCCGGCTTCGGGGAGGCGCCAAGAAGAGCGATGGTCTTCACCGTGCCCAGGATATCGCGAATGAAACTCGCGTCATAGTGATCGTGACTCATGAAACCTTTCCTCGCACAATGCGTCAAGCAAGCGCCTCTCCTCGCCACACGTTAGCAGGCGGGCGCAGGGGCGCAAGAAAGGAACGCAATCATGCAACGATCAGTTCAGGCTGCCATGCTCGGCCTTCTCCTCTTCGCTGGCGCCGGTGAAGCCCAGGCCATCTCCCGGTACAATGCGCCGTCGATGACCTGCGCCGCCGCCAATGCCGCGGCACGCGCCGAAGGCGCGGTCATCCTGCGTTATCCCTCGCAGAAAGTGCGCGGCATGACGCTCTTCGAGCGGGCGGTACGCAGCAGCGCCGAATGCGGCAATCATGAATATGCCGAGACACGCTTCATAACCACCTCCGACGCCGCTCGCTGCCCGATCCTCGCCTGCGCGCCGGCCACGGACGACGACTGGTGGCTGCGGCCCTGATCGAGGGACAAGGAAAAAGGTCGACCGATCCTGAGGGATGACACTGCCGATTTTGCGGATGGATGCCACAAAGCATCTTGTTTTCGCCTGCGCGCTGGCCCAGAAGTTGGGCGGTCTTCCGCTTCCTTCGGATAATATCTCCCGTGTCCCCCGAAATCATCCTCCTCGTCCTGCTTGGCGCCCTGCTGCACGCCACCTGGAATGCCATCGTCAAGGCCGGCGACGACAAGCTGATCGGCGCGGCGATGATCTCGGCCGGCGGCGGGTTGTGCTGCATACCCTTCCTGCCCTTCGTGCCGTTTCCGCATGTCGAGTCGCTGCCCTATCTACTGGCCTCGACCGTTCTGCAATTCGCCTATTTCCAGCTCGTCGCCATTGCCTATCGCATCGGCGATATCGGGCTGGTCTATCCGTTGATGCGCGGTGTGGCGCCCTTGATCGTCGCCATGACCAGCGGCTTCGTCCTCGGCGAGCATCTGAGCCGCACGGCGATGCTCGGCGTCACCACCATCTCGGCCGGCATCATGACGCTGGCCTTCGAGGCGCGGCATGGAAACCGCAACGCCGTTCTCGCCGCGCTCGCCAATGCCGGGGTCATCGCCGCTTATACCTTCGTTGACGGGGTCGGGGCGCGGCTCTCGGGCAATGCCATTTCCTATACGCTGTGGATGTCGCTGCCGCCGCCGGTGCTGCTGTTCGCCTTCGCGATCTATAAGCGCGGCAAGGCGCAGGTGGCCTCCTATGTCCGCCGCCACTGGCCGCGCGGCCTGCTCGGCGGTGCAGGCTCGACCACCTCCTACGGGCTGGCGCTCTGGGCGATGACGAAAGCGCCGGTCGCCACCGTCGCGGCGCTGCGCGAGACCGCGATCCTCTTCGCCATCGTCATCTCCGTGGTCTTCCTGAAGGAGAAGGCGAGCCTCTGGCGCTACGCCGGCGGCGCGATCATCGCCCTCGGCGTGCTGGTACTCCGGCTCGCCTGATCATTCTTCCCATTGCGGATGGCGCTTGCCTAGGAAAGCGCCGATGCCCTCCTCGGCATCGCGGGCCAGCATGTTCTCGACCATGGTCGCGGCGGCGAAGTCGTAGGCTTCCTCCACCGGCATATCGAGTTGGCGATAAAACGCCTCCTTGCCGATCTTCAGCGCCTGCGGCGATTTCGAGGCGATGACGGAAGCATATTTGCTCACCACCTGCGCCAGATATTGCTTGGGTACGATGCGGTTGACGAGACCGAAGTCCTTGGCGGTGGAGGCGTCGATGGTTTCACCGGTCAGCAGCATTTCCATCGCCTGCTTGCGGTGGGCGGCGCGCGAGACGGCGACCACCGGCGTCGAGCAGAACAGGCCGATATTGACGCCCGGCGTGCAGAAGGTCGCGGTATCGGTGCAGATCGCCAGGTCACAGGAGGCGACGAGCTGGCAGCCCGCCGCCGTCGCCAGCCCATCGATCTCTGCGATCACCGGCTGCGGCAGCTTCATGATCTGCAGCATCAGGTCGGCGCATTGGCGCATGGTCTTTTCGAAGAAGGCGCGGCCGCGATCCTCGTCCTGGCGGTGCGCCGTCAGTTCCTTGAGGTCGTGGCCGGCGGAAAACACCTTTCCGGCGGCGGCGATGACCACCACCTTGACCGCGCGGTCTTTTCTCGCTTTGTCGAGTTCCGCCGCGAGCGCATCCATCATGGCGATTGACAGCGCATTGGCCGGCGGATTGGTCAGCGTCAGCCGCAGGATGCCCTCGGCACGATCGGCGGTCACCAGCGCCGGCGCATCTTCCACGCCGTCTTTCCTGAATGAGACAACTTCCGCCATGGCATCCTCCTGCTGATCCGTACAGGAGAATTTAAACCCATGGGAAAACCCGGCAAGCCGGCCTGCCGCCAAAAACGCCTTTTCCTGATGTTTTTCGATCCCCGACGTCACCGAATGCAAGCGTCAATATGTGGTAATATGATACCACATTATTAAGCCTTTGATTTCAAAGGTTTCTTTTTGTGACGATGAAAAGCCGTCACCTTGACCGCATCGGGCCGCTCCCGTATAAGCCACGCCAGCATGAAACATCGGCCTTCGTGGCCACGCGGCATGCGCTTTGGACCGGTTCTTCCATCCAAAAAATCAAGCAACAAGAAACGCTCCGCGCCACCAGCGCCGGGGTCCAACAAGAGAGTAACCGAAAATGGCAACTTTCGTTCAGAAGCCCGCAGAGGTGGAGAAGAAGTGGGTCATCATCGACGCCGAAGGGCTCGTCGTTGGCCGTCTCGCCTCCCTCATCGCCATGCGCCTGCGCGGCAAGCATAAGGCAACCTACACCCCCCACGTCGACGACGGCGACAACGTCATCGTCATCAACGCGGAGAAGGTCGCCCTCACCGGCAAGAAGTATTCCGACAAGACCTACTACTGGCACACCGGCTATCCGGGTGGCATCAAGGAGCGCACGGCTCGCCAGATCATCGAAGGCCGCTTCCCGGAGCGCGTCATCGAGAAGGCCGTCGAGCGCATGATCCCGCGTGGTCCGCTGGGCCGTCGCCAGATGAAGAACCTGCGCGTCTACGCCGGCTCGAACCATCCCCATGAAGCGCAGCAGCCGACCGTCCTCGACGTCGCCAAGCTGAACAGCAAGAATGTAAGGAGCGCCTGATCATGGCCGATCTTTCTTCCCTGAAGGACCTCGCTCCGGCTCAGGACGCTGCCCCGACGCATGTCCGCAAGGTCGACGCACAGGGCCGTTCCTACGCAACCGGCAAGCGCAAGAACGCCGTTGCCCGCGTCTGGGTCAAGCCGGGCTCCGGCAAGATCACGATCAACGGCAAGGAATTCGGTCACTACTTCGCCCGTCCGGTTCTGCAGATGATCCTGCGCCAGCCGGTCGTCGCCGCTGCCCGTGACGGCCAGTTCGACATCGTCGCCACCGTTGCCGGTGGCGGTCTTTCCGGTCAGGCCGGTGCCGTTCGTCACGGCATCTCCAAGGCCCTCACCTACTTCGAACCGGGCCTGCGCTCGGTCCTGAAGAAGGGCGGCTTCCTGACCCGCGACAGCCGCGTCGTCGAACGCAAGAAGTACGGCAAGGCCAAGGCCCGTCGTTCGTTCCAGTTCTCGAAGCGCTGATCGCGTCTTCCGATTTGGTTCATGGAAAAGGCGGGGCTTCGGCTCCGCCTTTTTCTTTTGCGCCCGCGTCTTGAAAGCCGTCCGGCGCTCGCATAACACAGTGCCCGACCCCTTGCGGAGCACAACGAGAAGCAAAATGGCCAAGACGATCGACCATGCATTCACCGCGAAAACCCTGACCTCGGCGGCGACCGACCCGACCTATGCCGGCACGCTGTCCTTCATGCGCCGCAAATACACCAAGCAGGTGAAGGGCACGGATGCGGTCGTCTGGGGCATTCCCTTCGATGCCGCCACCTCCAATCGCCCCGGCGCCCGTTTCGGACCGCAGGCGATCCGGCGCGCCTCCGCCATCTTCGACAACGATCCGCAATACCCCTTCGGCCGCGATCTCTTCGCCGAGATGGCGGTGGTCGATTACGGCGACTGCCTGCTCGACTACGGCAATCACTGGAAGACGCCTTCGGCCATCGAGAAGGAAGCCACCAAGCTGCTGTCGGCGACCGATTTCCTGCTGACGCTTGGCGGCGACCATTTCATCACCTGGCCGCTCCTGAAAGCCCATGCCGCCAAGCACGGGCCGCTGGCCATGGTGCAGTTCGACGCCCATCAGGACACCTGGTTCGACGACGGCAAGCGCATCGACCATGGCTCCTTCGTCGGCCGCGCCGTGCGCGACGGCATCATCGACCCTGCGAAATCGATTCAGGTCGGCATCCGCACCCATGCGCCGGACGATTGCGGCGTGCGCATCGTCTATGGCCATGAGGTCGAGGACATGTCGGCGGCGGCGATTGCCGAGACGATTATTGAACATACGCAGGGCGCGCCCGCCTACCTCACCTTCGACATCGATTGCCTGGACCCGGCCTTTGCGCCCGGCACCGGCACGCCGGTCGCCGGCGGGCCGTCGAGCTCGAAAATTCTCTCTGTATTGCAGCGGCTGCAGGCGCTGGATATCCGTGGCGCCGATGTGGTCGAAGTGGCCCCGGCCTACGACCATGCCGACATCACCGCCATCGCCGGCGCGACGGTTGCGATGTACATGCTCGGCCTGCGCGCCGAGGCGCTCGCGAAACGCCGTTGAGAAACTGAATCATCTTCATGCTAAACTGAGTCGGACAACCATCCCAAGGCATTGAAAAGGCAGAACGACATGGCCCCCAGGATCTTCATCGACGGCGAACACGGAACCACCGGCCTGCAAATCCGCACCCGCATGGCCGGCCGCCGCGACGTCGAGCTTCTGTCCATTCCGGAAGCCGAACGGCGCAACGCCGCCATGCGCGAGGACCTGCTCAACGGCGCCGATATCGCCATCCTCTGCCTGCCCGACGATGCGTCGAAACAGGCCGTCGAGATGCTCTCCGGCAACAACAAGGTGCGAGTGATCGACACCTCCACCGCCTTCCGCGTCGCGCCGGACTGGGTCTACGGCTTTGCCGAAATGGACAAGGCGCAGGCGGACAAAATTCGCGGCGCGCGGCATGTCGCCAATCCCGGCTGCTACCCGACCGGCGCCATCGGCCTCCTGCGGCCGCTGCGCGCCGCCGGCATCCTGCCGGACACTTATCCGGTCAGCGTCAATGCGGTCTCCGGCTATACCGGCGGCGGCAAGCAGATGATCGCGCAGATGGAAGACCCCAACCACCCGGAAGCGATCACCGCCCCGCATTTCCTCTACGGTCTGACGCTCAAGCACAAGCATGTGCTCGAGATGACGACGCATGGCCTGCTCAGCCGCGCGCCGATCTTCTCGCCCTCGGTCGGCAATTTCGCCCAAGGCATGATCGTGCAGGTGCCGCTGTTCCTCGAAGACCTCTCCGGCGACGCCTCGCTCGAATCGATCCATGCGGCGCTGACGGCGCATTATGCCGGCCAGGACATCGTCACCGTCGTGCCGCTCGCCGAAAGTGCTGCCCTGCCACGCATTGACGCCACGGAACTGGCGGGCAAGGACACGATGAAGCTGTTCGTCTTCGGCACGCCCGGCGGCGCGCAGGTCAACCTTGTCGCCCTGCTCGATAATCTCGGCAAGGGCGCTTCGGGGGCGGCGGTGCAGAACATGGATCTGATGCTGTCGGCCTGATGAAGGTCTCATTCCCGGCCGGATGGCGCATCGTAAGCGCCGTGGAGATTGCCGATACCCCCGCCGGCACAGTTTTCGAGGTAATCCGGGCCGGCAGCGAGCCCGCTGTCGTCAAGCTTCTCAAACCGAAAGCGCTGATCGACAGTCTGCGCGGCGCCGATTTCATGGCGTGGCGCGACGGCATCGGTTGCGTGCGGCTGATCGCGCGATCCGAAACCATGCTGCTGATGGAACACGCCGGCGCGGTGACGCTCCGCGACCGGCTGAAAACCCATGGCGATGCGGATGCCACTGGCATCGCCGCCGAGGTGTTGCTTGCCTATCACAGCGCCTCGGGCACCGCTTCGCCGGCCAGCCTGCAGCCCCTAGACCGCTATTTCGCCAGTCTATTCGCCAAGGCGGGGCAGGATCGCCGCGATGGTATCGAAAGCCCGTTCACCGAGGCTGCGGAACTGGCGGGCAGGCTGATTGCCGACCAGCGTGACATCAAGCCGCTGCATGGAGATCTGCATCACGAAAACATCATGCATGGCCCACGCGGCTGGCTGATCATCGACCCCATCGGGCTGATCGGCGATGCGGCGCTGGATGTCGCCAACATGTTTTCCAATCCGTTGGATCGCTTCGACCTGACCCGCAGCGAAGAACGCATCGCTGCCATGGCCGCCGTCTTTTCCGAAGCGTTGAAGCGTGACGTCAGGACCATCCTCCGCTACGCCTTCGCCTATGGCTGCCTGTCGGCCGCATGGCATGAGGAGGATGGCAATCCGCAGGAGCGAGACAATGAACTAGCCGTCGTAACCGCCGTCAAGGCGGTGCTGGCGCAGGCGTGATGTCCGCGCCCCCCATTCTTACCCGCGCGGATATTCCCCGACGAAGCCGCGCCAATGGGCGACGGCGAAGCCGAGCACGACCAGCGCGCCGCCCTGATGCAGCAGCGCCCAGTGCAGCGGCACCTGAAGCACCAGCGTGGTGATGCCGATGGCGGCCTGCAGGGTCACCAGCGCGAACAGCACCACCGAGCGGCGGGCATGGGTGGTGTTGGGTGCGGCGCGCAGCGAGGCGATCATATGCATCAGCACCAGCGCAAACAGCACATAGGCGCCGAGGCGGTGGATATATTGCACCGTCTTCGGGTTTTCAAAGAAGTTGACGATCAAAGGCTTCTGGATCAACAGGTCGCCGGGAATCCACGAACCATCCATCAGCGGCCAGGTGTTGTAGGCAAAGCCGGCATCGAGGCCGGCGACCAGCGCGCCCAGATAAATCTGGAACAGCGCGAAGCAGGCGATGATGATGGCCATTTTCTTCGAGCGGTCGGTCGGTGCCCGGTCATGGGAGTGCGGCGACAGGCCGCGCAGGATCCACATGCAACTCGCAAAGATCAGACAGGCGGTGATCAGGTGCGCCGCCAGCCGATACTGGCTGACATCGGTTCGCACTGCCAACCCGGACGACACCATCCACCAGCCGATAAAACCCTGGAAACCGCCGAGCGCCAGAATGCCGAGCAGCGGCCAGCGCAGGCGGCGCTCGATGCGGCCGGTCACCCAGAAGAACAGCAGCGGCAGGCCAAAGATGACGCCGACGCTGCGCGCCAGCAGCCGGTGCGACCACTCCCACCAGAAGATCGTCTTGAATTCGTCGACGGTCATGCCCTTGTTGAGTTGCTCGTATTGCGGAATACGCTGGTAGAGCTGGAATTCCTCCTCCCATTCCGTGGCCGTCAGCGGCGGGATGACGCCGTGGATCGGCTTCCACTCGGTGATCGACAGGCCGGAATCGGTCAACCGCGTGGCGCCGCCGACGATGACGAGACAGAAGAGAACGACGAGCACCACGCCCAGCCAGATACGAACGGCGAGCCGGTCGCGATCCTGCCGGGTTCGGGCGTCGAGAACGGGGCTTTCCCGCAAGGTCTGATACGCTGCCATGATCTTCCTCGTTTCTGGCGGTTGATTTGCCTCACCCGCCCATGCAAAACAAGGCCCAAACGTTTGCGGCATGCGGTCGCGGCCTGAAAAGGGCTGCCTGCCCTGCCCCCAAAGAGACAAGGGATCGACCATGCCCGCTCGCCTGCGCAGTTTCATCGGCACTGTTCTGCTGATCATCATCGTTCTGGTCTACGCCTTCCTGGCGACCACCATCGCGACGCTGACGCTCGGCGCGTCGCCCTGGTGGGTGCACCTGCTCTACTTCACCTTTACCGGCCTGTTGTGGATCCTGCCGGCGATGGTGCTGATCAAGTGGATGGCCGGGCCGAAAAAGAAATCTTAACCGGCCGCTAACCCAAGCAGACGGAATTTTGGCCCCGCCACGGCGCGTGTAACCCAATCTGCGTGGCTACATCCTAAACTGCCGGCCGAACCCCGCTCGTCACGTCAGGGAATGTCACCGTGCAGGCCGAACCCGTTTCTTCGCTGTTTTCGCCAGCGGCGCAGGCCGATCTGGTCATCGAGGTCTTTGACAGCATGGAGCCGCTCAAGGCCGACTGGGCGGCGTTGGAGCGCGAGGAATTGAACTCCCTGCATCAAGGTTACGCGTGGTGCCGCGCCTGGGTGAAGACCCATGATGTGCCGCTCGCCATCCTGCGCGGCCGGCAGGGCGGGCAGACGGTCTTCATCCTGCCGCTGGAAATCGTCCGCCACAATATGGCGCGCGTGGCGCAGTTCATCGCCGGACGGTTCAGTAATCTCAACACAGGACTGTTTGCTCCCGCCTTCCGCGACAGCCTGACCCCGGACGATGCGCAGGCGCTCGCGGGGCGCATCGCCGAAGCGCTCAGGGACCGTGCCGATCTCATCGCGCTGCGCAACATTCCCGCGCAGTGGCGTGGCGCGGGCACCGCGCTCGCCGCCCTGCCCGCGGTCGAAAACCAGAACCATGCCTTCCAGCTTCCCTTGTCGCCCAGCTTCGAGGAGACGCTGCAGCAGCTCAACGCAAAGCGGAGGCGCAAGAAATTCCGCCAGCAGACGCGGCGGCTGGAGGCGACCGGCGGCTATCAGCATGTCATCGCCCGCGAGACGGCCGAAAAACACGCGCTCATGGAAAAATTCTTCGAGCAGAAGGCTGTTCGCTTCAAGGCGCTCGGCCTGCCGAATGTCTTTCATGCGTCGGAGACCCAGAGCTTTTTCCACAGGCTGCTCGATTCGGGCAGCGATGGACAAAATGTGCCGCTCGAACTGCATGCCCTGAGGCTGAAGGGCGAGCATGAGGGACATATCGCGGCGATCGCCGGACTGTCGCGCAAGGGACGGCATGTGATCTGCCAGTTCGGCTCGATCGACGAATCGGTGATGGCGGATGCCAGCCCCGGCGAACTGCTGTTCTGGCACATGATCGAGCGCGCCTGCGCCGAGGGGGCCGAACTGTTCGATTTCGGCATCGGCGACCAGGCCTACAAGCGCTGCTGGTGTACGCAGGAAACCGTGCATTACGACGTGCTGCTGCCGGTCACCGCGCTCGGCCGCCTCGCCGCCCTCGCGCAGCGCGGGGTGACGCGCACCAAGGCGGCGATCAAGGGCAATGCCCAGTTCTACGGTCTCGTCCAGCGCTTGCGCGCTCGTGTTTCAAACGGTGGCGATAAGGATCAGGCGGCGCGCGACGCCGCGAGCGAAGGATGATCGGGGTCCGAGAGCAGGATCGGATTCGCGTAACCGGCCTTGGAGAGTTCGCCAAGCGCCTTGGCCAGCTTGCGCTCCTCCGGCTTCGGCATCGACAGGACGATATGCGCCTCGCGATTGCGCGATACCCGCTCGATGGCATGGGCGGGCGCCGGTCCGCATTCGACGACGACACGATCGTAAACCTCGGCCAGGGCATCGACGATCATCGAAAGGCGTTCTGAAGCGCGCATGGCGCCGATGAAATCGGCATTGCCCTGCGGGATGACATGCGCCGTCGAATCCCGGTCGGAATGGATGGTCTGGGCGAAAGCGGCCTTGCCTTGCAGCAGGTCGGTGATGCCCGGCAGTTTCGGGACTGATGCCATCAGGCGGCTCGGGCAACCGGAGCCGGTGAGATCGAGCAGCACGGTGTGCAGGCCGTTTTCACCGAGCTGCCGGGCGAGCGCCACCGTCATCGCCGAGCCGGCGTCGCCATCCGGCGACAGGCTGATGACGATCTTGCCTGGGCGCGCCGCCAAGAGGGCGGCGACCGAGGCGACGGAAAACTCGTCCTCTTCCGGCTGCGCATCCACCGGTTGGGCGACAGCCGCCGGGAGTTCCTCCGGCTGGTCGGCAAGAAGGCTGACGGGCGCATCCTTCACCTCCTCGTCAGGGCGCTTCGCGACGATGGGTGCTGCGACAACCGCCGGCACAGCCGGGCCGACCGGCTTCAGGGCGCGACCGCTGAACAGTTCCATCAGCATGATGACAACGGAGGAGAGCACGAAACCAGCGAGCGCTGCGACGATGACGATCGGCAGCACCTTCGGGAAATAGGGCTCCTGCGGATCGACGGCGCGAGAGATGATGCGGGCATCGGCCGGCGTCGCATTCTTGTCGATGCGCGAGGAGGCCTCGCGGTAGCGGGCGAGATAGGTTTCGAGCAATTGCCGCTGGGCGGCCGCTTCGCGCTCCAAGGCATTCAGCTCCACCGTATCGTTGCCGGCACGGGCCGAATCGGCCTTCAGGGCATTGAGCTGGCCGAGAAGCTGGCGCTCACGCATCTGCGCGACCTTGGCATCGTTGGTGAAGCCGGAAATGACCTTCTGGCCCTCGCGCTCGATCTGGGCGCGCACATCCGCCAGCTGTGCGCGCAGGCCCTTGATGCGCGGATGGCCGTCGAGCAGCGAAGTCGAGAGATCGGAAATCTGCGCCTGAAGCTGCGACTGCGTTTCCTTGAGGCGCTGGATGATTTGCGCGCCGGCGACATCGGTCAGCGTGTCGAGCGAACGGCCGTCCTGCAAGGCGGCGCGAACGTTTTCAGCGCGTGCCTCCGCCGTCGCCTTCTCGCCGCGTACGCGGGTCAGCTCGGTGGAGATATCGGCGAGCTGGCGGCTGACGAAGGTGCCGCCGGTGGTCGCATCGCCGGTCTGAAGCAGATCGGCCGAGGCGCGGTAATCGGCAACCTTCTTTTCCGCCTCGCGCACCTTTTCGCGCAGGTTGGCGATTTCCGGCTCCAGCCAGCGGGCGGCCTCGGAATTGGTGTCGAGCTTGGCGCCGCTTTGCAACGATAGATAAACGCGCACCATCTCGTTCGGCACGGCGGCGGCGAGCTTCGGATCCTTCGACGAGAACTGTATGCCGATGACGCGCGACTTCTCCGCCTGGTAGACGGTCAGCCGGTCGGTGAATTCCTTGATGACCCGCTCCTCGGGAGCGAGATCCAGCGGATTGCTCTTGAGGCCGAGCAGCACCATGACGTCGGAGATGGCCGACGGCTTGACGGTCGGGTCGAATTCCTCGCGCTCGTAGAGCTTCAGGTCGCGGGCCACCTGCTTGATCAGGTCGACGGATTGCAGCACCTGCACCTGGCTGGCGATGTTGAGGTCGTCGAGCAGCGGCTGGCTTTCGCCGGGCGCGCCCTGGTCGCCCTTGCCGCTGTTATAGGTCGGCGTGCGCTGTTCGATGAGGATGCGGCTTTCGCTGCGATAGGTCGGCGAAATCAGCCGCGCGCCGCCATAGGCCAGGATTGCGGCGGCGACGGTGATGGCGAGAACCCCGCCCTTCCTTTTCCAGATCGCCCGGAAAAGCTGGCCGAGATCGATATCGACATCCTGCTGATGATTTGCGCCCGACATGGCGTACTCCAAACTATGAGATGCCGGGATCGTAAACGGACATGGTAACTCAACCGTTAAGACGGAAACCGCGCGTTGCACGCACCTTCATGCCTGAAAATTTCGTCATCATTTACCGGACATTAACCTTAATGGATCGATAACGGAGGCAACGAACACACGGTTTGGAGCACCAAACGAATGTCCTTGGCGACATCAAGACATGTCCTGGCGTTGGCCTTTGCCGCGGCGACGGCGATCCTGCCCGGCTGCTCGACCTACAAGCCGGCGCCCAAGGCCTTCCACGAGGCGACCATCCAGCCCTATACGCTCGATGCCGGCGACCGCCTGCGCATCACCGTCTTCGAGCAGGAGGGACTGACGAATTCCTATACGGTCGACCAAGCCGGCTACATCGCCTTTCCGCTGATCGGCCAGGTGCCTGCGCGCGGCCGCACGCTGCAGCAGCTCGAAGCCCTGATCGCGCAAAAATTGCGCGGCGGCTACCTGCGCGATCCCGATGTCAGCGTCGAGGTCGATCGCTATCGCTCGGTCTTCGTCATGGGCGAGGTCGGGCAGGCCGGACAATATTCCTATGTGCCGGGCATGACGGTGCAGAACGCCATCGCGGTCGCCGGCGGCTACAGCCCGCGCGCCTATCAGGGCAATGCCGATATCACGCGGCGCATCAACGGGGAGATTCTGACCGGCCGGGTATCGATTTCCGATCCCGTCATGGCTGGCGACACCATCTATGTCAGAGAGCGGTTCTTCTGACGGTCCATGCCTCCTCCCCAACGCCCCCTGCGCATCATCCACTGCTTTCGCTCGCCGGTCGGCGGCATCTTCAGGCATGTGCGCGATCTCGCCGAACAGCATGCGGGCGCCGGCCATCAGGTCGGCATTCTCTGCGACAGTTCGACGGGCGGGGAGCATGAGGAGCGGCTGTTCGAGCAGATAAGACCGCATCTCGCCCTCGGCCTCATCCGCCTCCCGATCCGGCGATCGGTCTCTCCGATGGATTTTGGGGCGCTGTGGACGAGCTACAAACAGATCAAGGCATTGCAGCCTGATGTCCTGCACGGTCATGGCGCCAAGGGTGGCGTTCTGGCCCGCATCATCGGCTCAGCCCTGCGGGTGAACAGGTATTGCGTAGCCCGCCTCTACTCGCCGCATGGCGGCAGCATGCATTTCGAGCCGCGCTCGCTGACCGGCCAGGCCGTGCTGCGGCTCGAACGGCTGCAGGAACGTTTCGGCGATGCGCTCGTCTTCGTCTGCGATGACGAGCGGCGGACCTATGAGCGCAAGGTCGGAAAACCCATCCGGCTGGCGCGGCGCATCTATAACGGCATCGGCGACGACGAGTTCGAACCGGTGCCGCTGGCGCCCGATGCGGCGGACTATCTCTATATCGGCATGTTGCGCGACCTGAAGGGGCCGGATGTCTTCATCGACGCCTTCGCCCGCGCAGAGGCTTTGGTCGGACATCCCCTGCGTGCGAAAATCATCGGCGACGGGCCGGATCGCGACCGCTATGCACGGATGATCGCCGATCTCGGCCTTTCGGAACGCATCGCCCTGATGCCGGCCATGCCGACCCGGCAGGGTTTTGCGCTGTCGCCGCGCGTCGTCGTGCCCTCGCGGGCCGAGGCCATGCCCTATACCGTGCTGGAAGCGCTGGCCGCCGGGCGCGCGGTGATCGCCTCGCGCGTCGGCGGCATTCCCGAAGTGCTGGGTACGGATAGTGAAGCCCTTGCCATTCCCGGCGACGCCGCCGATCTTTCGCGCATCATGGCCGCTTCACTTGGCGATCCCGGATGGCAAGCGCGGGTCATGCCGCGGGCGGATGATTTCCGCAGCCGGTTTTCCGCCAGCATCATGGCGCGGGACATGCTCGATCTCTACCGCGATATCCTCGATTCTCCCGGCCTGTCCTGAAGCGGGACAACCTGCCGTAAGCGTTTCTTAGGGCCTTTTTGCTATCGATCGAACCCAAGATGCTGCTCGAAAGCGCAATGCCGCGCCTTCGGGCTTCAGGCAGTCCGGCAATGCCGCAGGGACCGGGTGGACGCGATGAACCAAATCCAGAAGTCTGACGAATTCGATCTCGAGGCCATCCGCCAGAAGATCCGGCAGGAATCCGCCGCCGTGCGCGACAGCGAGGCGCCGCCGGCCAGCGAAAGCGTTCCCCTCAATGCCTTTGCACGCCAGATCGCCGAGCAGTTTCGCCAGACCAGCTACACGCCCAACCTGCTCATCGGGCAACTGCGGCTGCTGGAATTCCTCGCGCTGCTGGCGATCGGCATGGGCATCCATGCCTGGTACAATCCCTGGCAGTCGCCGTTTTCGCCGCTCACCCTGCTTTTCATGCTGATCGGCGCGGGTGCGGCCGTGCTGTTCCTGCATGTCATGGATACCTATCAGGTGCAGGCTCTGCGCGCCTCCTTCAAGACACTGCCGAAGGTGATGAGCGCCTGGGGCATCGCCTTCGGGTTGATAGCGCAGGCGCTGTTTCTGCTGAAATCCGACGGCGATCATTCCCGCCTGTGGTTTGTCGCCTGGTTCGTGACCGGCGCGGTCTACCTGACGGTCGAGCGCAGCCTCGTGTCCTATGGCGTTCGCCACTGGGCCCGCAACGGAACCATGGAGCGCCGCGCCGTCATCGTCGGCGGGGGCCAGCCGGCCAAGGATCTGATCCGCGCGCTGGAGCAGCAGCCGGAAAACGACATCCGCATCTGCGGCATCTTCGACGACCGCAACGAAACCCGTTCGCCTTCCATGGTGGCCGGCTATCCCAAGCTCGGCACCGTCGCCGAACTTGTGGAGTTCGCCCGCCTCGCCCGCATCGACATGCTGATCATCTCTCTGCCGCTCAGCGCCGAAGCGCGCATCCTGCAACTCCTGAAGAAACTCTGGGTGTTACCGCTCGACATCCGCCTCGCCGCCCATGCCAACAAGCTGCGTTTCCGCCCGCGCGCCTATTCCAAGGTCGGCGCGGTGCCGATGCTCGATATCTTCGACCGGCCGATTCGCGATTGGGATTCGGTCGCCAAGCGCATCTTCGACGTCACTTTCTCGCTGATCGCGCTTGCCCTGCTGTGGCCGATCATGCTCGGCGCCGCACTGGCCGTGAAGCTGACCTCCAAGGGGCCGATCATCTTCATGCAGAAGCGCCATGGCTTCAACAACGAGATCATCAACGTCTTCAAATTCCGCTCGATGTATACCGAGATGAGCGACCCGACGGCGCGCAACGCCGTCACCAAGAACGATCCGCGCGTCACCCCGGTCGGTCGTTTCATCCGCAAGACCTCCATCGACGAGTTGCCGCAAATCTTCAACGTGCTGCGCGGCGACCTGTCGCTCGTCGGCCCGCGTCCGCATGCCGTGCTCGCCCAGACCCACGACCGGCTCTATGTCGATGTCGTCGAGGGTTATTTCGCCCGCCACCGCGTCAAGCCCGGCGTCACCGGCTGGGCGCAGATCAACGGCTGGCGCGGCGAGGTCGATAATGACGACAAGATCAAATTCCGCACCGCCTACGATCTCTATTACATCGAGAACTGGTCTTTGCTGCTCGACCTGAAGATCCTGTTCCTGACCCCCTTCCGCCTGCTGAACACGGAAAACGCCTATTGAGCGCGCTCGCCGACCACGCTGCCCTGCCCTTCCTGCCGCAGCGCGCCGCGTTGCGGCTGATCGGCTCGTTCATGGTCGGCTGCGGCGTTTTCCTCTCCGGCTTCGTCATTTCGGAGCCGGCGCCCTATGAACTGATCCATGTGGCGCTGATCGGGGTCGGCTTTCTTGGCGGTTTGCGTATCTCGCGCAATGTCGCGCCGCTGCTCGCTTTGCTGCTGGTGTTCAATGTCGGCGGCATCCTGTCGCTGACGGTGATGGCCGATCTCGATGTCGGGCCGATGTATCTCGCCGTCTCCACCTTCCTGGCGCTGACCTCGGTCTTTTATGCCGCCGTGATCGAGGGCGATGCCTCGCGGCTGAAAGTCATCTTCAATGCCTGGGTGCTGGCTGCGGTCATCACTTCGCTGCTCGGCATTCTTGGCTATTTCCATGCCTTTCCCGGCTCGGAAATCTTTACGCGCTACGACCGCGCCATGGGCGCCTTCCAGGACCCGAACGTCTTCGGCCCCTTCCTGATCGCGCCGGCGCTCTATCTGGTCTATGGCCTGCTGACCGGCCGGCCGCTCGAATCGCTGTGGCGCATCGGCGGGCTGCTGGTCATCGTGCTTGGCATCTTCCTGTCGTTCTCGCGCGCCGCCTGGGCGCTGTTCCTGTTCTGCGCCTGCCTGATGGTGTTCATCATGCTGCTGAAGGAACGCACCGGCGCTTTCCGCTTAAAAATCCTCGTGCTGTCGCTGTTGGCGGTGATCGTTTTGTTCGGCGCCATCGTCGGGGCGATGCAATCGCAAAAGGTCTCGAACCTGTTTTCGAGCCGCGCCCAACTGGAGCAGGATTACGACGCCGGCCATCTCGGCCGTTTCGAGCGCCACCGCATCGGCTTCCTGATGTCGATGGAGCATCCGCTCGGCATCGGTCCGATGACCTTCAGCAAGATTTTCCCCGAGGACGAACACAATATCTGGTTGAAATCGCTGACCACCTACGGCTGGATCGGCTTTATTTCCTACATCACCATGATGATCTGGACGCTATCGACGGGCTTCAAATATCTGCTGCGCCATCGCGACTGGCAGCCTTATCTGATGATTTCCTGGATCGTCATCCTCGGCCATGTGCTGATCGGCAATGTCATCGACACCGATCACTGGCGGCATTTCTACCTGCTGCTCGGTATCGTCTGGGGCTGCAGGGCGCTGGAAATGCGCCATCAGAGAAACCTTTCCCGGAGCGCGGCAATTCCATGACCCGACATAAGGCCAGGCAATCCCTGTCGATTCTGCAGGTTCTGGAACCGAGCGGCGGCGGCTCCGGCCGGCATTTCCTCGATCTTTGCCGGGGATTAAAGGAACGCGGTCACCGCGTCGTCGCCGTCTATTCGCCGCTTCGCGCCGAGGAACGTTTCGTGCGCGAACTCTCGGCGCTCGGCCTTGCGGGCGTGCACGCCGTGCCGATGACCCGCGCCCCCGGTCCTTCCGATTTCAAGGCCTGGCGGATGCTGAATGCCGTCATCCGCGACGACGGCCCGTTCGACGCCATCCATGCCCATAGCTCCAAGGCTGGTGCGCTCACCCGCCTGCGCCTGCCGGGCTCCCATATCCCGCGCGTCTATACGCCGCATGCCTTCCGAACCATGGACCCGACGCTCGGCCGCGCCGGGCGACTGATCTTCGGCACGATCGAAAGTCTTCTCGGACGCTTTCTCTCCGACCGTATCGTCTGCGTTTCGCAGGACGAGCAGGCCCATGCGAAAAGCCTGGGGATCCCGGCACGCCGGCTGGCAACCGTCGTCAACGGCGTCACCCCGCCACCGACCGGGCATGGCTCGGCCCTGCGCGAACGGCTCGGCATTCCCCATGATTCGCTGCTTTACGGCTTCGTCGGCCGCCTGTCACACCAAAAAGCGCCCAATCGCTTGCTCGATGCCTTCGACCGCATCGCCGGCGCGCACCCTTGTGCCCATCTGCTGATGATCGGCGCCGGCGAGTTGGAAAGCGAGGTCCGCACCCGAATCGCCGCCTCCCCCTTTGACACGCGCATCCACCTCGAACCTGGCATTCCCGGCACCGAGGCCATGGATGCCTTCGATGCGCTGGTCATGCCCAGCCGTTACGAGGCGATGTCCTATGTGATGCTGGAAGCCGCCGCCGCCGGGAAGCCGATGATCCTCACCGATGTCGGCGGCGCGGCCTGCGTGCTGGACGACGGTCTCAACGGCCTGCTGGTGCCGAACACCGACGCCCCCGAGACACTGGCTGCCGCGATGGCGGATTTTGCCGCACCGGACAGCCTGCACGCCTTCACGCGCGAGGCCGGTCGACGCAAACATCGTTATGCGCTGGGGGTAATGGTCGATGGCATCGAGTCGATCTATCGCACGCTTGTCCCGCAGCGCAGCGATATCAGGGCATTGACGCCGGCCGATACCGCGCTAGTTGAAAAGGCATGATAACGGCCGCCCACCTCCGCGCCGCCCGCGCCCTTCTCGGACTGACGATCGACGACATCGCCAGCGCCGCCGGGCTTTCGTCTGAGATCGTCGAACAGGCGGAAGCCGGTCAGGAACATGATTTCGACATCCTGCGCCTGCTGCGCAATGCGCTGGAAGAAAAAGGCATTGCTTTTCTGGCCGACAATAGCGGCATGGAAGGCGGAATCGGCGTCCGCTTACGCTATACGGCCCAGGCCTCTCAAGACGGCATTCGCCCGGAAAACCTTAACGCCGCCAATGACGGCTGAGGCGTGACGCGCTTCTCCGTCAAGGGTCCGCCGGAACCTTGGGCAGCGATTGCTTCATCTGGAAACTGATGGGGAAATCAAGGATTTAAATGGTCGGGGTGGCCGGATTTGAACCGACGACCCCTTGAC
>ERZ778022.921-NODE-921-length-50339-cov-4.287805_pt1 | contig 50339 bp, 53 predicted proteins | sample MGYA00375752_ERZ778022 | MGnify/ENA primary metagenome ERZ778022 (study PRJEB29350, sample SAMN05389826) | bioreactor metagenome | isolation source: Thiocyanate bioreactor | place: South Africa: University of Cape Town | collected 2014-04-04 ...
GATACAATTAGAGGGAGCAAATGAATAGAAAAGTAAATTTTGTTGTTGGTCCTCAAGGAGCCTTAGAGGCTTCTAAGAGGGAAGATGTATGTATTGTTGTGGATGTTTTACGTGCAAGTAGCAGCCTTATTGCCGCTTTTATGGGAAACTTTCTCGCAATCCGACTGGGAGATAATCGTTGTTATGACATTGAGCCTGGCGTGCTTGCAGCTGGGGAATGGGAAGGGAAAAAAATAGATCACTTCACATATGGAAATTCACCTATAGCCTTAGCCCAAGCCGCTCCTGACAATGCGGAGCTGATGTTTTTTTCTACAAATGGTATTCCCTGTATCCAGGCATGTGCGGAGTTTAAGGTGCCAATTCTTATCGGTGCAATCATCAATGCACAAGCAGTAAGTCGCTTGGCTAAAGAAATAGCAAGCAATAAAAACAAAAATATAAGTATCGTCTTGGCAGGTTTCCACGGAGAACTGGAAGAGGACGATTTACTCGCAGGATCACAAATTTACCGTTCAGGACTGCAGGAATATGAGCTGATTAGTGATTATGAATTACTTGAAAACAAGGGAGATATGGGACAAAAGTTACTGCAATCTCCCGCTGGGGGGCGTTTGGCCAAACTTAACTCCACTGATGATGTACTTTATTGTGCACAGCAAGATATCACGACATTGGTCCCTGTGTTTTGTCACAAGACACAAAAGATTATTCTCAATTCTGGGGCTTATTAAGGGAGAAAATTAATGTTTCATCTATTTACAGACCATCCCCGTAGCGTCCAGCAAACATATTGGAGCCATTTAAAATTTGCATTAACTTTTGGTTTGCGATTAATTTGGGGTGGCATTGCGTGCATTATCCATGCATTCCTCCCATTTATTTTCCAAAATAATGGTAGCGAAACTGCATTTAACGGGATTGAGCACTTCTTAAAAACGCGTACTGATAAAAGCCATTTAGAAAATGAAATATTAAAAAATATAACCGCGCGTAAATTAACCCAAGAGCAAAAGCCCGATTCCTACAAGTCAAATCGGTCCTGACTTTAAATTTAATTTTGAAAAAGGGTATACCTCGAATCTATGTGCGGTTGAATAGCAGTACATGAGTTATACCAGTTTTTTTGAATCTTACTGGGAGAGCTCCGTGGCGACTTACGCCAACGGACTTTTCATCAACATGCGGTTAAACGCTCACATCGGAACAACTTGTTGGTGAATATTCAGGTCTGCTTGGGCTTCAAGTTGTAATTTTAGATTACTAAAATCTAAGGTCCTTGCTTGGTATAATGCTTTCATTGCATCTAAATTGCGCGTACCCCCGCTCACGCCATGTTCCACTTCCTCTAGAGTGAGTCGCATGGCTACCCAATAGGTTTTATCCATAGCAAATTCAATACCTAACTTTGAATCAACACTAAACCAATCTTCCATCTTATTTGTGTCGTCATTAAAGAATTGGTTCGATGATTTTGGCTGTGAGTTAAATTGTGGAACAGGGTAAAAAGGCTCAGAAGAGCAGTACTCAGCAACAATATGCATGGGTAGCAGTCTTTGTGCTCCACCAACACCTCTCTGCCATTGATTATTTATGGCTTTCCAATTTTTAGCTCCTGGCGCATTCAGTGAATCCACTTGTATTTGCAGCGCTTTGATGAGTGTATTTTTGAAAGCAAAATGTTGCTCTATTACTGTTTTAGCCTTCAGCTTATAAGTCACTCCCTCTGTTTTGACTTTATTATATTGAGAAAGCAACTGTGCGAATACTTTTTTACCTTCTTTGTTTTGAGGAATGCAATCAAGCATTATCGTCCACATATGCTTATCGAGCGCCCAAAGTGTATATTCAAAGCCACTAATAAAGTGGAACGTACGGTTCGAGCAATCCGTCACTTGATCCCTTTGAACTATTAAATGAAAGTCCTTCTGTAAGAACCCTTTAACCTTATCATGCTCTCCCCGCACTACATGGTGTAAAAAATTTTGTAATGGTTTACGCTGTTCTAATAAAGGATTAAAAAAAGTCCTATATCTCGTTGATGTGGTGGACAGTCTTATTAAATCGGGGGTGGCTAAATGAGTTGCTGTTTCAACCCCCATTTCTTTCGGTAATTGATTAAGAAATTCAAATTTCTGTTGCATTTTTTCACCATATGACTGTGAAGTTAACTTTTGGAAAGAATTATACTCGAATGAATTGAAAAATAATAGGCTAATGTGATTATAAAATAATCATTAAGGGGTTTTTTCTTCTTCATTGACATCATCCGGCTGTAAGGGTAGGTGCGGTTCCAGCAACAATATAAAGTAAAAGATTTTTAATTTTGTCGGAACTGGTTATAATGGCCGCCAAATAAAGTGATATATTAATGGTATTGAATTGGTCGTCGTAAACCGTGTTTTGTTTTTTTGTTTTATATTACTGGGCGCATGTATGAAGTCTCAAGGGGATGAGCCAGAAACACATCGTAAAGCTAATCTACAACGAGCGGCTGCGATAAATGTGCAATTAGGACTTGAGTATTTACGCCAGGGTAATTATCCACGGGCCAAGGCCAAATTGCTAGCAGCGCAGCAACAAGATGATAAATCCCCCGACACGTCTTCTGCTTTGGCTTATTATTTCGAGCAAACTAAAGAATTAAAAAAAGCGCAAACGTTTTATCTTAAAGCACTTCATCTTGGTGGAAGCGGCGGCGCACAGCTTAATAATTATGGGGCGTTTTTATGCCGGCAAGGCCAATTCGACCGAGCTCAACAGTATTTTCGTAAAGCAATTGCTGATGTAAATTATATAAATACGGCCAGTGCTTGGGAAAATGCAGGATTATGTGCGTTATCTGCTTCTCAGCCAGCTCAAGCCAAGATATACTTCACACATGCTTTGCAACAAGATGCTCAGCGCTCAGTCTCATTGTATCATCTAATGTCAGATGCCCTGGCCCATAATGATTTCACCACGGCGGGCTCTCTGATGTACAAGCATACCAAACTAATTGCACAACATGAGACGCTTAAACTTCTGGCAGAACGAATTAAAAGCCAAGAAAATAGCTCAAAAAAGAATTTATTATCAGCAACTGGCGTTAATCCCGATTAAAAGTGGAGTAAAAAAATGAATACAACAACCACATTTGAAGAAAATAATGTACCTGTTTCTTTTAATCCAGGAGCGCAGTTAGCTTCGATTCGGGAACAAAAAGGTTATTCTGTAGAATATGTAGCCAATAAATTACATCTTCGCTCTCAAGTAATCGAGCTTATTGAGAAAAGTCAATTTGAATCATTACCGGGTGCTGTCTTTGTGAAAGGTTATTTACGCGCTTATGCAAAATTACTGGATGTATCTCCAGAGCCCTATCTGGAAACATTTAATGAGCATTATGTTACAGAAAAAAAGCCCGAGCGTGCTTTATGGCAGCAAACTAAAAAAGAAACGAATAAAGCAGAACATGTGATCCGATGGTTTACTGTTTTATTTGCCTTAGGGGTCCTCTCTGCTGTAGGCGTTTGGTGGCAAAAGAATCAAGACAATCAAAATACCTTATTCTCACAAAAAGCAAACTCTGTGGATTTATCCTTGAATCAGGAGAGCGAGAATACAACTGAAATAAAATTAACCGATATATCTAAGATGCAATCATTGCTGAATCCAAAGCCTGAAATGTCGACCTTGGAGAAGACGGGTGGCTAATAAGATACAAGCAGTGCGGGGGATGAATGACATCCTACCGGAGAATACTGGAATCTGGCGAGCTCTTGAACAGATATTTACCTCCTGCTTATTTGCTTATGGATACAAGGAAATAAGGTTTCCGCTGGTTGAAAGTACCCAATTATTTAAGCGTACAATCGGTGAAGTTACCGACATTGTCGAAAAAGAAATGTATACATTTGCTGACTTAAATGGCGACAGCTTAACCTTGAGGCCAGAGGGTACCGCAAGTTGTGTCAGAGCATGTTTGGAACATGGATTATTACATAATCAACAGCAAAAATTATGGTACATGGGCCCCATGTTTCGTCATGAGCGCCCCCAAAAAGGGCGCTATCGCCAATTTACCCAGCTTGGGGTTGAGGCATTTGGAATGCGCGGTGCAGGAATTGAGCTCGAATTAATTTCTTTGTGCCGTACATTTTGGCAAAAATTAGGTTTTCTTAATCATGTCAGATTAGAAATCAATACCTTGGGTGAGGCTTGTGAGCGGCTGCACTATAAAAATCTCTTAGTTGAGTATTTAAGTGATCACAAAAATATTCTCGACGAAGATAGCCAACGTAGATTGACACGTAATCCTTTGCGTATTCTGGACAGTAAAAACCCTGAAATGCGTACCTTAATAGATAAAGCTCCTCGACTATTGGAGGTTCTAGGCGAACAAAGCCAGCTTCATTTTACGGAACTGACTTCAGGATTAGACGCTTTAGGCATTAAATATACCATTAATCCTTCCCTGGTCCGGGGTCTTGATTATTACGGTCATACGGTGTTTGAGTGGGTAACCGATAAACTGGGTAGTCAGGCAACCATTTGTGCTGGTGGTCGTTATGACGGACTTGTGGAACAGTTAGGAGGACAAACAACTCCTGCAGTGGGTTTTGCCTTGGGAATGGAGCGAATTCTTTTACTACAAGATACGTTAAATTTGTCGCTTGAACCAGTCATGCAAAGTGGGGTTTTTATTATCCCCAGTACTAATGCGGGGATAATCTATGGTCTAGAGATTGCTGAACAATTACGTCATGCATTTCCTGGTGATGTGGTTGAGGTGAATACAGCGGGTGGTGGTTTTAAAAGCCAATTTAAGAAAGCAGATAAAAGCGGTGCTCGCTGGGCAGTAATTATTGGTGAAGATGAAATAGCGCAAAACAAATTGAGTTTAAAGGATTTGCGGCAGGAAAGGGAACAGATAATTTTGGAGCGTAATGAGTTAATCTATTTTTTACAGCATTCAAAATAATTAAACAGTTGATAAATTCGAAATCGCATAGAGTGGGAGAACATAATGTCTGTTTATATGACAGAAGAGGAACAACTGGAATCCATTAAAAAATGGTGGAAGCGTTATGGAAATATGGTAACCCTTGCTTTATCCATAGTTTTGTTTGTAATTGCTGGTTACCGTTATTATGGTTGGTATCAAGAAAAAAAGTCACAAGAAGCTTCGGCTGCTTACGAACATATGATGATTTCCTTTTCTAATAAAGACATTAAAAGCGTTAAGTCTTATGCCAATGAATTGATTAAAAATTATAAGCATACGGTTTATGCCGACGCGGCGCATTTAGCTTTAGCTAAAGTTTATGTGAATAAAGACAAACTACAACAAGCACGAGCTGAACTTCAAGAAGTTAAGAAACAAACAAAACTCTCTGTATTTAAAGACATTGCATCTTTAAGAGTCGCACGAATCTATGCAGCAGAGAAAGCATATCAAGAAGCGCTGACGGAACTAAGCACGATAACCGATGCCACCTACAAACCGGTAGTGAACGAGCTAAAAGGCGATATTTACAAGGCGATGGGTAAATATGAAGAGGCATCGAGTTCTTATAAGCAGGCGATTGAGGAAGTTAAAAATAACGGTATGGGCAACTTGTTTCTCGAGATGAAAAGTAATGAGTTGGCTCAACAAACATCGACTAAAAGCTCACACACAATTCAGGTACAGACTGGTTAATGACTTTCTATAACTAAAAGATTAATCATTGCTCAAAATTAGTTTGTGCAAGTTTTTAATTATTTAACAAATATTCTAATAGAATTTTTGTCTATGAGGTAATTCATGAGAAAAAAGTTATTTATTTTAGCGTTGTGTCTCATCGCACAAGGTTGTTCTAAAATTGATGATTATATGTTAGGGAAAGATAATACCCCTCAGCCTAAGGCATTAACGGACATTCAATCAAAGGTACAACTAAGCTCAATATGGTCGGTGGGCGTCGGTAAATCTCAAAAAAGTAATGAATATCTACGTTTAAAGCCTGTGCTTAGCCATGGAGTTATCTATACTGCTAATGCATCAGGACAGGTGAGTGCTGTCAAAGCACGCACCGGAGAAATTATCTGGAATACTCAGCTAAAGCATGGCTTGGTTAGTGGCCCCACATTAAGTAATGGATACTTGGCATTGGGTACTAATAGTTCGTCACTTGTTGTTTTAGATCAGGGTACTGGTAAGCAAATATGGCATCGTAAAGTTTCTGGAGAAATCTTATCTCCTCCAGTTCTTGCTGGAAATAAACTAATCATCAAGACCATTGATGGTAAAGTCTATGCGTTTAACAAAACGGATGGTAAAGAAATATGGGTTAGTGAGCATGGTTCTCCTGGATTGATGTTAAAAGCGAGCTCAGCCCCTGTCGTTCATGGAAATATGGTTCTCGTTGGTTTCTCAGATGGTAAAATGGATGCACTGGATCTTGCTAATGGCAGATTAATTTGGCAGCGCAGTATTGCTTATGCGCAAGGCGCAAGTGATGTTGAACGTTTGGTTGATATTGATTCAGATCCGATAACTTCTGGCAATATCGTCTACTTGGCTAGTTATCAGGGTTACATCGGTGCTATGGCGCTTGAAGATGGGCAGTTTATTTGGCGAATGCCAGGTTCTGTTTACAAAAATATGCTACTTAATGGAAATAATTTATTTATAAGTGATACTCATGACGTGTTATGGTCTATAAATAAACAAAGTGGACAGGTGAATTGGAAGAGAAAAAATCTAAAAGCACGCGGTCTAACCGAGCCTGTGCTTATTGGCGGCAATTTGATTGTTGGTGACAAAACAGGTTACCTTCATGTGATCGATCAGCAAAATGGAGAGATGCTAGGACGATACAAGGCATCGGGTGGTATAAGTACTCCTCCGATAGCTTCGGGAAACAAATTATATATTTTAACAGACAACGGAATGCTTAATGAGTTGAAGGTAAATTAATCCTATGATTCCTGTAATCGCATTAGTAGGGCGGCCCAACGTTGGTAAATCTACTTTATTTAACCGCTTGACAAAAACTCAAGATGCACTCGTTGCAGATTTTCCAGGGTTAACTCGAGACCGTCAATATGGTGAAGCGAGACATCATGATAAACCATTTATCGTGGTCGATACCGGTGGCATAGGGGTCGATGATGTTGCTGTTGATAGCCTAATGTCTAAACAATCACAAATTGCTTTGCACGAAGCCGATGCCGTATTGTTTCTGGTTGACGGTCGTTCGGGATTAACGGGAATTGACCAGGAAATTGCTGGTGCGCTACGTAAACTAAATAAAGAAGTTTTTTTGGTTGTTAATAAAACGGAAGGGCTAGATGACGATTTGGTTTGCGCAGATTTTCAATCCCTAGGTATCACTGAAATACATTCAATCTCCGCCTCTCATGGTAGCGGTATTTACTCACTATTAGATAGTATATTAGCGCCTTTTGCGCCTAATAAAGAAGAGGCGGTTGAAACGGAAACAATCAAAATCGCTTTTGCGGGTCGCCCAAATGTAGGTAAATCGACTTTAATTAATCGAATTTTAGGCGAAGAGCGCGTAGTCGTTTATGATATGCCAGGTACAACACGGGATAGCATTGCAATCCCATTTTCTCGTGATGAGCAACATTACACCTTAATCGATACCGCGGGTGTGCGTCGGCGTGCTCGTATTGATGAGAAAATAGAGAAGTTTTCAGTGATAAAAACCTTACAGGCGATTAAAGAAGCGCATGTCTGTTTATTATTAATCGATGGTAACGAAGGTATTACTGATCAAGATATGAATTTACTTGGTTTTATCATTGAATCGGGTAAAGCTTTGGTTATTGCCGTGAATAAATGGGACGGATTAACTGAAGATCATAAAGAGCACATTAAAAATGAACTTTCGCGTCGCTTACATTTTGCTAACTTTGCAAAAATTCGCTTTATCTCGGCATTGCATGGAAGTGGGGTAGGGACTCTATTTAAAGATATAAACGAAGCTTATCAGTCAGCAATACAATCTTTTGCAACCCCAAGATTAACTCGTTTGCTCGAGGATATAAGTCAAAAACATCCGCCTCCATGTATTCAAGGCCGACGAATAAAATTGCGCTACGCTCATCTCGGTGGCCATAATCCTCCAATTATTGTCATTCATGGTAATCAACTTGCTGATCTTCCTGAGAGTTACAAACGGTACTTGAATAATGAATTTACCCGTCATCTCGGATTGGTGGGCACCCCATTAAAATTGGAGTTTAAAGGCGGACATAACCCCTTTGCAGATAAAAAGAATAAATTATCACAACGTCAGGTCAATAAGAAAAAACGCTTGATGAGTTGGATAAAAAAGAAAAAAGCGAAAGCAAAAAAATGACAAAAGATTGAGCTTTTTATTCCACCTTGATTTAGCTTCATCTCACGCTTAGTCCATTTATTGAAGGACGATTTTGCATAATTAGTTTAGCTAGCATAAATCGCCTTATTTTTGAGAGAAGTTTTTCAGTATAGGTTTACCTATGTGCTGGAAATTCCTCGTACAACTCGGAATGACGGAGTATGGTGAGGATTGCTCATACGTCTTTAAATATCTACCCCGTTCATCGAGCTTTGGGCGAGGGATCTCCTTGTTGTGGCATGGTGCCTTGCATGAGGGCGCAAGTCCTCGCAAAATCTCATGGATGTATCCTGCTCGGCTTCGTTCACTTAAGAGTGCTATGCGCTGGACATCCCTCACTTCGTTCGGGATGACGGAGTGCTGAGGATTGCTCGTACGTCTTTAAATGATTTATCCCACGTCATCCCGAGACTTAGCGAGAGATCTTCTTATTGGGTCATGATGTCTCGCATAAGTTGGGTATCATTTTTTATCTCAGTCTTTGCATATCTTTAGCAAAAAAACAATTGCTACAGCAGTAATTGCTGCACCAATAACAAATGCCAAAATCTATGACAGAAATACCTTTTCTCTAATATTTTGTCAGAGTAATACTATTAAACTCTTAAAGTTAAAACATCACAGGGAGCGTGATTTACCGTAGCATGGGCGGTGCTTCCGAGTAAGGAGGTTAATCCAGTCGTAGAATGACTACCAACAATGATCAGCTCGCAGTTAAGTTCTTTAGCACGCCGAAAAATATGCTCTTTAACTGATCCAATATCAACGAATTGTCGTTCTTGAGGAACATTTAATTGTTCACCAAGTAGAGCTAAAACAGTTTGTGCATCATCTTTGGCAGGTTCTGCAAGTTCAGTAAAGCCCAGACCTTGCGCAAGCTGATAGCTTGCTGGAAGCTCAATGACATGTAATAAATAAAGATTTGCATTAAAGTGTCTGGTAATTGTCAGGGCTTTTTCTGCTAAATGATTATGCTCAGTAAGTAAATCAGTTGCCAATAAAATATTGGTATACATAATAGTCCCTTTTTTAATTATTTTATTATATTAGTTTAGCTGATTTTATGTCGCAACAATAAGTTAAATAAGGAATTTATGAAATAAAGGACAAATTTCTTGCAAAGGTTTCATTATAAAATCTCTTTGTAAAATCCAGGGATGAGGGATGACTAAAGTTTCTGTCTGTATCTTTCGGGTATCGTATATCAGAATGTCGATATCAATGACGCGTGGCCCCCATTTTCTGCGGCGTATACGACCCTGTCGCGTTTCAATATCTTGACAGGCTTTAAGCAGTAAAGCGGGTGAAAGTCTGGTTTTTATTTCTACAACTGCGTTACAAAAGACTTGTTGTCCTTGATAGCCCCAGGCTTTAGTCCAGTAAAAAGAAGAAACCCGAAGCATACTGGACGTTGGGAGTGCACTTATAAATTTAAGTGCTATACGCAGTTGACGTGCAGGATTTCTTTGGTTGGAGCCAATTCCCAAAAAGCACGTGCTCATTCTACCGCTTTTGTTTTCTTTCGGCGTTTACGTTTTGGGGTTGCGCTGCCTAACTCAGTCACCATTTTTTGACGTCCAGGTTCGTCAGCATCCTGGAAGTTTGTCCACCATTGTGCCAGTTCTAAGATCTCGTCGCCGGCTAAGGCTCTCAGGGCCATAAAGTCGTAAGCAGCGCGAAAGCGTGGGTGTTGTAGCAGGTTAAAAGCCCGTCCACCTTGGCGCTTGGTGAATCGATATTGTAGCAGCCAGATCTCACGAATCACTTGAGTGTAGCGTCGAGGAATGGTCACCAGTCGATTTTGCTCGGCAATTACCTGAGACATTGCTTTCTCAACAGCAGGCAAAGGATCTAAACCGGATTCTTGTAGTTTTTTTGATAAATGAATCATTGGGAACCACAGGATAACAGCGAAAAGGAATGCCGGGGTGACCGGTTTGTCATCATGAATGCGCTTGTCTGTATTTTCTAAAGCAATTGTAATAAGCGGCATAACTGGGTATTCACTTTGAAGCAAACTTTGTGTCTGAGGAAAAAGGTACTGGAATATTCCGTAGTTCATTAACAGGCGTTGCACTGTCTCTGCATTACCACATTGATATAACTTGGTCATTTCATCAAAAAGGCGAGAGCTAGAAACATGAGTAATTAGGTAAGATAATTCAGGAAAAGGGGCTTCAGTCTCTGGAGCAAGATCAAAATGCAATTTGGCGCTAAAGCGAATCGCGCGCAACATCCGCACCGGATCTTCTTTATAACGCGTTACCGGATCACCAATCATGCGAATGAGTCGATTTTCTACATCTTTGACTCCGCCAGTGAAGTCAATAATTGAAGAGTCGGTTACATTATAATAAAGCGAATTGATAGTAAAATCACGTCGCCAAGCATCTTCATCCATAGAGCCAAAGGCATTATCACGCACGAGCATTCCTCGTTCATTCATCTGCTGACTCTCGTCCATCGCCTGATGACTACGGAACGTGGCTACTTCAATAATTTCTCGATGAAATAGAATATGAACAAGCTTAAAACGACGACCGATAATACGCCCATTGCGAAATAAATTTTTAATCTGATTTGGTGTTGCATTGGTTGCTACGTCAAAATCTTTTGGTGCCTTACTTAACAATAAGTCGCGGACACTACCCCCCACGATATAGGCTTGAAAGCCTGCCCCAATTAATCGGTTCAAAACTTTCAGAGCATTGCTGCTGATATCCGTCTTGGAAATACAGTGCTTATTTCGGGGAACGATAAAGGTCGCTTCGACTGGTTGTGTGTGTGCTCTATTTCGTTTGAGCAACTTTTTAATGAACTTAATGATTGCCTTTACTCACTTGCAAATTGAATAACAATAATTATACCCAAGCCTATGAATAAAGTGAATCATTTGCCTTTATAATTGTCGTAATCTAAGTGTATAGTTAGAATTACTCGATAGTACAGAGCAATATTATGGAATTGATTGATTTAATTGCCAGCGTCCTGGTTTTAGTAATATTAGAAGTTATTTTAGGCATTGATAATTTAATTATTTTATCGATTTTAACAGAGCGACTTCCTCTGGCGCAGCGAAGAAAAGCGCGCAGGTGGGGGTTAACTCTGTCTTGGATCGCACGAATTTTGTTGTTGGCTTTAGCTGTTGACATGATAAAGCTCGTTAAGCCACTCTTTACCTGGGGTGACATGTCGTTTTCACCGCGCGACATATTTTTAATCGCGGGAGGAGCCTTTCTTATTTGGAAAGCAACTGATGAAATTCACCAAGAGGTTACGGAAGAGGAAAATTATCCTGCTTTAGAACCCAAAAAAAATAATCAGGTTACCTTCAAAAAAGTGATGCTACAGGTGGTAATTATGGATATCATCTTTTCACTGGATAGTGTTTTGACTGCTGTGGGTTTGACTACACGTTTTTGGGTTATGGCATTTGCAATTACCTGTGCCATTATCATCATGATTTATGCCAGCGAGGGAGTCAGTAACTTTATTAAAAAAAATCCAACGATTAAAATGTTGGCACTGAGTTACCTTATTTTAATTGGCGTACTTCTTATAGCGGATGGCTTCCAATTTCATATTCCTCGAGGCTATTTGTACTCAGCGATGGGATTCTCTTTAGCAGTAGAATCTTTAAATCAATTAAAAAGAACACGAAAGGGGAGAGGTAAGTGATGATGCTCTATATTAAAGCGGTGCATATCATTGCGATGGTGGCATGGTTTGCCGGTCTTTTTTATATACCCAGACTTTTTGTGTACCATGCAGATGCGACAGATTCCCTAAGCCTTGCGCGGTTTAAAATAATGGAAAAACGCCTCTATTATGGCATCACCTGGCCTGCAGCTTTGCTCACGACTATTTGTGGATTGGCGTTATTATCGTACAACTGGAATTATTACCTTAAGGCAGGCTGGATGCATGGCAAGTTAACTTTAGTTTTTCTATTATGGATTTATCATCTGAGCTGCGGGCACTACCGCAAGCTTTTTGCAGTAGATGCCAATAAGAAATCTGCAACTTTTTTCCGTTTTTTTAATGAGCTTCCTACGTTATTGCTCATTGGCATCGTACTATTGGTAGTTGTAAAATTTTAAGGAATTAATCGTCCAGTTCTACCATCTCAAAATCTTCTTTTCCAGCGCCACAATCCGGACAAAACCAGTTCTCAGGGACGTCTTCCCAACGGGTTCCTGGCGCAATGCCATCTTCTGGCCAGCCTTCAGCTTCATCATAAATAAAACCGCAAATTACACAAATATATTTCTTCAACTCGCTCATGATATGCCTTCTTAAAAAAAGCACTACTTTAGTATAGGGCATAGGTTAAGTAAAGGAGTGACAATTTTTTTGTCATCCAGATAAAAGAACGATAAAATGATGACAACAATCAGGGAGACAGCATGACAAAATCAGCCTATTTATTTGAACAAGCCCAACGAATTACTCCTGGAGGCGTAAACTCACCCGTACGCGCCTTTAAAGGCGTAGGTGGGGAGCCCCTTTTTTTTAAACAAGGCACAGGAGCCTACCTAATCGATGAAGATGATAAGACTTATATCGACTATGTAGGCTCCTGGGGACCCTTGATTTTAGGTCATTGCCATCCTAAAGTAATCGCCGCAGTAACCGAGGTCTTGCATCATGGAATGACTTTCGGTGCGCCCACAGCTTTGGAAATTCAGTTAGCAGAAAAAATCGTGAGTCTCATTCCCTCCGTGGAAAAAGTGCGTATGGTGAATTCAGGAACAGAAGCCACAATGACGGCGATTCGTCTGGCACGGGGTGTGACGAACCGGAATAAGTTCATCAAGTTTAATGGATGTTATCATGGACATAGTGATTCATTATTGGTTAAAGCAGGCTCAGGCCTATTGACTTTAGGTATTCCGTCAACTCCTGGGATTCCGAGTAGTGTTACTGAGCACACTCTAACCGCCGACTTTAACGATATAGAGCAGGTTGTTGCTCTGTTTAAACAGTACCCCAACGATATTGCCGCCATTATTGTAGAGCCTGTGGCAGGAAATATGGGGTTCGTCAAACCCAAGCCCGAGTTTTTGAAAGCATTGCGCGAAGTCTGCGATCAGTATCAAGCCATACTCATATTTGATGAAGTAATGACCGGTTTTCGCGTGGGTCTTGCCGGTGCTCAAGGGGTTTATGGAATTCGTCCTGATTTGACTACTTTGGGTAAAGTAATCGGAGGAGGGATGCCGGTGGGCGCTCTCGGTGGTCGTGCGGATATTATGGGGTATCTGGCACCGGAAGGACCAGTTTATCAAGCAGGTACTTTATCGGGTAACCCTTTGGCGATGGCTGCCGGACTTGCCACCCTTACAGAACTAGAGCGCCCGCACTTTTATGAAGAATTAAGCGACATCACCCAAGCATTAGTACACGCCTTATCCGAGGTTGCTAAAGCCTATAAAATTTCTTTACAAGCCGATTCGTTAGGTGGAATGTTCGGTTATTGTTTTAGCAATAAAGAGGAAATTTACAACTATGCCGATATCGCTGCTGCGGATGAAAGTCTTTTTAAAAAATTCTATCATTTAATGCTTGATCAAGGTATTTATCTCGCGCCTTCAATGTTTGAAGCGGGTTTTGTATCCATGGCACACGGGAAGGCTGAGATTGACAAAACGCAGACTGCAGCTGAACAAGCCTTAGCAAAGATTACCACCACAAATAAGTAGGGGCATAGAAAAAATGCCCTCTGTACCTGGCGGTTTTTTTTGTCATCTACAGAGAAAAATGCCTTAAATATCTAGACAGTTATCCTGAGTGCATGTCATAGTGAATTGACATGCACTTATTCTAAGGATAGCCATGACATCAATACCTTCTGCCGAAAATTCTCAGGTTAAATCTGTATCGGGTGCTGTGATGTCGTTGTTTGTTATCCAAATCGTTTCTACTTTAAGCTTTAGCGTCTTATACTCAACCTTAGTCTTGTACATGGAGAAAAAATTAGGGCTAACCATGAGCAATGCCCACAACATAATGGGGGTATTTGTCGCTTTTAATTATGCATTGCATTTAGTGGGTGGATTATGGGGCGGGAGACTCTTGTCAAATCGAGCCTTATTTTGCCTCGGCATGTTGCTGCAAATGACGGGTTGCTTGTTGTTATCATTAGGAGATCTTAATAGTTTATACTTAGGACTTGCAACGTTTCTTACTGGCTCCGGACTTAATGTAACCTGTGTTAACTGTATGTTAACTGAATGTTTCGCGCCAGATGATACACGGCGAGAAACCGCTTTTTTTATGAATTATGCTGGCATGAATATTGGTTTTTTTGTCGGATTTAGTATGAGCGGTATCTTTCAGTTGTCCCAAGATTATAGCCGTCTATTTTTATTAAGCAGTATTGGTAATTTATTAGCATTAGTGGTTTGTCTTTTTTGTTGGCAACTGTTAGGGGATAAAAAAACAGTCTATGCCCAAAAAACAGTAACGGAGCAACGACGTTCAGTATGCATTGGTTTTCTTTTAATCATGACCTTACCTTTTGTATTGAGCCAATTATTGCATTATGCCGAATGGTCTAAACGACTCGTATTAATTACTGGACTATGTATGCTGGTATATATCGTGTACCTGGCACGGCAACAAATTTCGTCATCAGCACGAAATCGCATCTACGCATTTGCAATTCTCATGCTCGTAAGTATTTTATTCTGGATGCTTTATCAAATTGCACCGATGGGGCTTACAACGTTTATTGAATACAATGTACGTAGAGACTACAACGGATGGATCATTGCTCCACAATGGTTCCAAAATATTAATACGGTATGTATTGTAATTGGTGGGCCGTTATTAGCCGGTGCATTGCACCTAATGCGTCGTCATGGATTTGAGGTTAATATACCAATGCAGTTTTGTCTGGCCTTGTTCTTCATTGGTTTAAGCTTTATCATTCTACCCTTGGGAATTCACTGGGCTAATAACCAGGGATTAGTAAACTCAGTTTGGATTGTTGGCTGTTATACCTTGCAAAGCTTAGGCGAGTTACTGATTTCGCCTGTTGGTTATGCGATGATTGGCTACTTGGCACCCGTTCGTTTGCAAGGGATGATGATGGGTATGTGGATGTTGGGCACAGGCGTTGGTGGAACTCTTTCAAGCTATAGTTCAAATTGGATGATTGCCGGTCAAGACAGTACCCTCCCATTGGCAACAAATGCAGGTTACAGCCATGTTTTTTTAATTTTAGGCAGTGTGGCTATAAGTGCTTCAATAATTCTATTTTTATTCATTCCGAGCTTAAAGATTTTAATTAGCGGTAAAAAAATGAACGCGAATAAAGTTACTTCGATGCCCCCTGCGACAGAAGCGGTTAGTATGTGAGCGAATATTTTATACCGATTGATAAAGCCATCCTTGAATGGCAGAACGGGGTTCCTTATTCCCCATTATATCAAGATATTTATCATGCTCGTGCCAGTGGTCTAGAGCAGAGTTTTTATGTCTTTATTCAGGGAAATAATTTACTTAAGCGTTGGCAACAAGTTCAGGATCAAGAGTTTGTTGTCGCAGAGACTGGGTTTGGTTTAGGCCTTAATTTTTTGCTGACTGCGCAATTATGGTTAAAGCATAGGCCAAACCACACGCAACTTACCTATTATTCCTGTGAAAAAAATCCATTCTCCAAACAAGACTTGAAAAAAGCCTTAGACCTATGGCCGGAACTTGCAGATGAAGCTCAGGAACTACTTCAGCAGTATCCATTGTTAACTCCGGGATATCACATACTCCATTTTAAGCAGCAACGCATCAAACTTGTCTTGATGCTAGGAGAGGCTTATTCTTGTTTTGAGCAGCTATTAGCCTGTGGCCAAGGTGCCTTGGAACCTTCTTTACGTGCCGGTGCAGTTGATGCGTGGTATTTAGATGGATTTGCGCCTTCAAAAAATTCCGAGATGTGGTCTTCTGAACTATTTAAAGTAATTGCCTTACTTTCCAAGCCTGGCGCTACTGCTGCAACTTATACTGCGGCCAGCATCGTAAAAAAAAATTTGCAAGAATGTGGCTTTATACTCGAAAAGAAAAAAGGCTTTGCGGGTAAAAGACATATGCTTACGGCTTATTTTGCTCCTCAGCAACTTCATGATCTAAAAAAGAAACAAACCCCCTGGTATTGTGAAAAAAAAATACAGCACAGCAACAAGTCTGTAATCCTTGTGGGCGGGGGGTTAGCCGGATGTTTCACTGCCCATGTTTTAGCGCAACGTGGCTGGAAGGTGATTCTTTTAGAGGCGCAGAGCAAATTAGGGTGTGGTGCCTCAGGAAATAAGCAAGCGGTTCTTTTCCCCAATCTGTCTGCCTATGCGTCACCGTTAACCGAATTAATGCTCAGTGCCTTTTTATACGCACAAAAAATATATCGACCTTGGCTTGATGAAACGCTCGCAGGTGGATTAAACGGCACCATTTTGCTCGCCCAAGATGAGCAGGAGGCAGCAGCCCATCATGGTCTTCATGATTGGCTAAATCACTACCCTGAGCTTGCCTCCTTGTGTACGCGCGAGGATTTATCTGCTTTGGCTGGAGTGCCGGTAAGTGGGGCAGGTCTGTTTATTCCCAGCTCTGGGTGGATTGATTCACACGCTTTATGTGAGCGGCTGGTGCAACATGAACTTATTACGGTTGTAACCAATTCACCGGCGGATGAACTGGAACATGTGCAAGGAATGTGGAGAGTAAATAACTGGGAGGCGTCGGTAGTGATTCTCACTGCTGGGCATCAAGTGAGCCAATTTTTAGTAGCATCTCATCTACCTATAAAACCGATCAGAGGTCAGATGACACAATTCTATGCCAATTCAGAGAGTGTGGAATTGAAGCTCCCCCTATGCGGCACAGGACATGTACTCCCATCCTACCTCGGGCAGCAGCATTGCGGTGCAACTTATGAGTTAAATTGTAACGATAATCTCTTAAAACAAGAAGATGATCAGTATAATTTATCTCGGTTAAACGCTCTGGCGCCTCAAATTTCTTGGCCCCAAGAACCCTCTGGGCAATGGGCAGGAGTCCGCGCCACGACTTCCGATTATTTACCTATTGTTGGTCCTTTACCCATAGTACACAATTTTAAGGATGAATACTCCGGCTTAGCGGCAAATTCGCGTCGTTGGATTGGTAAGGGGGGTTCGTATTATCCGGGTCTTTATATCTGTGCAGGATTTGGTTCACGAGGTTTGACGACTATTCCTTTGTGTGCAGAATGGTTGTCTGGTCATATTAATCAAGAGCTCAGCATTCTGCCACGTAAACTTATCCAGGCTATTTCCCCAGCTCGTTTTTTAAGAAAAAATATCATTCGAGGTAAGAACTGAATTAGGTTTTTTATTCTGCTCAGATTTCTATTGAGCTGATGCTCGGGTTAGCGCATAATAAAACCCATAAAAATCAAGGAGTGATTGCTAATGTCACATTCTCCAGGAAAAAAATTTAGGGAATTGGTCTCCCAAGCTCAACCCCTGCAAGTCCTTGGAACCATTAATGCTTATGCCGCTATGCTTGCCGAACAGGCAGGTGCGCAAGCAATATACTTATCTGGCGCAGGCGTCGCCAACGCATCTTATGGTTTGCCTGATTTAGGAATGACGAGCCTTGCTGAGGTGCTTGAAGATGTCCAAAGAATAACTGCTGCTACATCGTTACCATTACTGGTTGATATTGATACTGGTTGGGGCCACGCTTTTAATATCGCGCGCACGATTGCGCTCATGGAAAAAAATGGGGTCGCCGCGGTGCACATTGAGGATCAAGTAGTGGCAAAACGATGCGGACATCGGCCCAATAAAGCCATTGTCAGTGCAGCGGAAATGGGCGATAGAATTAAAGCGGCAGTCGATGCGCGTAAAAATGAAGATTTTGTTATTATGGCACGTACAGATGCTTATGCAGTAGAAGGCATGCAAGCAGCAATTGATAGGGCTTTATTATGCGTTCAACTTGGTGCTGATATGATTTTTCCTGAAGCGATGACAACCTTGGAAGAGTACTCACATTTTACTCAGGCAGTCCAAGTTCCCGTTTTAGCGAATATTACCGAATTTGGAAAAACACCTTTATTTAGTCGTGAAGAATTAGCGCAAGCCGGGGTTTCTTTGGTGCTTTACCCTTTAAGCGCTTTTCGTGCTATGGCTAAAGCTGCCTTAACCACGTATCAGCAGATTATTCAACAGGGAACACAACAACATATGGTGGAACACATGCAAACCCGTCAGGAATTATACGCTGTTCTCGGGTACCATGCATACGAAGAGAAATTAGATCAATTGATGGAGGAAAGGAATGAGCGCTAAAAGCGGAGGATTGGCTGGGGTTGCTGCTGGAGATTCAGCGATTGCCACGGTTGGAATGGAAGAACAAGGTTTAAACTATCGTGGCTATTCAATTGACGATTTAGCGGCCCATGCAACGTTTGAAGAAGTAGCTTATTTATTACTTTATGAAAAATTACCCACACAGCAAGAATTAAACGCTTATACGCAAAAGCTCATTAATTTACGGCAATTACCTTCTGAATTGAAGAAAATACTCCAGATGATACCAAAAGATACTCATCCAATGGACGTATTAAGAACTGGATGTTCCTTTTTAGGGTGTCTTGAGCCAGAAACTAATTTTTCCCAGCAGCATGATATAGCAGATCGTCTACTTGCTCTTTTTCCAGGAATGATGTGCTATTGGTATGCCTATCATTTTCAACATAAGGAAATCAGCGGTCTTAGTGAAGAGCCGACCACAGGTGGTCATTTTTTAACGCTGCTCCATGGTCGAGCGCCCACAGCATTAGAGTCCCACGTGATGAATGTCTCACTCATTCTCTACGCTGAACATGAGTTTAATGCATCAACATTTGCAGCACGTGTGACTGCCGCAACTTTAGCTGATTTTTATTCAGCAATCGTTACCGCCATAGGTACGCTTCGAGGACCTCTTCACGGTGGGGCAAATGAAGCGGCCATGGAGCTCATCGAGCGTTTCAATTCACCTGAGGAAGCAGATGTAAGTTTAAGAAATATGTTGCAAAACAAAGAGAAGATTATGGGGTTTGGGCATCGAGTTTATACAACTCACGATCCGCGCTCCAATGTAATTAAAAAATGTTCGTTTGATTTAGCAGAAGAGAAACAAGATTTTCTTTTGTACAATGTCTCTGAGCGAATTGAAGAGGTCATGTGGAATGAGAAAAAATTGTTCCCTAATCTCGATTTCTACAGTGCTTCTGCTTATCATTACATTGGTATCCCCACCTTTTTATTTACCCCTGTATTTGTTATGTCACGAATTACTGGTTGGGCGGCACATGTCATGGAGCAGCGCGCTAACAATAAGTTAATTCGTCCTTTATCCAATTACACTGGCCCCGAGCCCCGTGAATTTCCTTTAATGGCAACCAGAGGTTAAAAGATGAGTCATTATGTAGAAGACAACATAAAGCCTGATTATGATCAGGTTTTAGTCGATATTGCCGATTATGTATTAAATTATCAAATCAAAAGTACCAGTGCTTATGAAACAGCGCGTCTGTGTCTGATGGACACTCTGGGTTGTGGAATTTTAGCACTGAATTTTCCAGAATGTACCAAGCTATTAGGGCCGATTGTACCGGGTGCCACGCTTGATAAGGGTGCCCGCATCCCGGGGACCTCGTATCAACTCGAACCAGTTCATGCTGCATTTAATATTGGTGCCATGATTAGGTGGCTTGATTTTAATGATACTTGGCTTGCTGCCGAGTGGGGGCATCCTTCCGACAACTTAGGTGCGATTTTAGCCGTTGCGGATTATCTATGCCGTAATCCTCATCAAGGAGGCCGGAGCGTCTCTATGCATGAAGTGCTTACGGCGATGATCAAAGCTCATGAGATTCAGGGATGCATGGCTTTAGAAAACAGTTTTAACCGTATGGGACTAGATCATGTGATTTTAGTCAAATTGGCTAGTGCAGCGGTTGCCGCCGCATTATTTGGTGCGGATAAAGATATGTTGCTGCGTACGCTGTCTCAAGTGTTCGTGGATGGACAAAGCTTGCGTACTTATCGCCATGCCCCCAATGCCGGATCACGTAAATCTTGGGCGGCAGGGGATGCTACGTCCCGCGCCGTGCGTTTAGCGCTGATGGTACAAAAAGGTGAAATGGGCTACCCCAGTGCACTAACCGCACCCACCTGGGGCTTTTACGATGTCCTTTTTGGCAAAAAACCTTTTAAATTCCAACGTCCTTATGGCAGCTATGTGATGGAGAATGTTTTATTCAAGCTGTCCTATCCTGCAGAATTTCATGCACAAACTGCGGTAGAATGTGCGGTGATGTTGCACCCTCAAATTAAAAATCGGCTTGACGACATTGATCGTATTGAATTAACGACTCACGAATCAGCAATTCGCATCATTAGTAAGCAAGGGGAGTTGCATAACCCTGCAGATCGCGACCATTGTTTGCAATACATGATAGCTATCGGGCTTATTTTTGGCGACCTCAAAGCGGAACATTATGAAAATGATGTCGCAGCAGATCCTCGAATTGATACCCTAAGAACCAAGATGCAGGTTGTAGAAGATGAGCGGTTTTCCCGTGACTACCATGATCCAGATAAGCGTTCGATTGCCAATAGTATGCGTATTATTTTTAAAGATGGTAGCTCTACCGAAAATGTGACCGTTGAATATCCAATAGGGCATAAGCGACGTCGCGAAGAAGGGGTGCCGGTTTTATTATCCAAATTTGAAAAGAATTTGCGCACACAGTTTAGTGCGGAAATAACAAACAAAATTATCGAGACTATGAGCGATACTAATGCGCTGTGCTCGATGCTGGTGAGCGATTTTATGGATCTGTGGGTACAGTAGGATATCATTGAGTCGATGCATAAATCTGGGTGAGGTTACTCTAATCCTGACCTGGATTTTACATCGCTCAAGCCTTAATTCTTCTTAAATCATTCTTAAAACGATTTTGCCGAAATGCTTTCCTGATTCCATAAGCTCTTGAGCTTTTTCAATTTCTTCTAAAGAAAAAATACTGTGAATAATTGGTTTTATTTGCTGAGCGGCCAATAAAGTTTGCCAGCGGTGATGTGCTTGTTGCCATAGTAGAGATTTCTCTTCAAGGCTTTGTGAACGCAGGACAAAACCAAGGATGTGGAGACGCTTACGCATTAACAAAGTGATATTGCATTCCACAAGACTGCCTTTGATACAAGCGATTTGCACGAGCTTTCCTTGTGGTTTGAGTAAATGCAGATGCTTGTTGAAGTAATCACCACCAACAAAATCCAAAATGACATCGAGGCTTGCCTCAGGGATAAGATCTTCGAAATCATGCGTAGTATGATTTATGGCTTGCCTTGCCCCTAAATTTAATGCCTGCATAATTTTTTCATGATTTCCAGCAGTAGTCGTTACATGAGCCCTCGCTTGGTACGCCATTTGAATTGCCAAAGAGCCGATGCCACTCCCAGCCCCATGCACTAATAAATTTTGTTCTGGTAGTAAGCCCCCAAGAGAAAAGATGGTAGCGTGAACCGTAATCAACGCTTCAGGGAGGGCGGCTGCATGGAACATGTCCCATTCTGGAGGTATTTTCGCAGTCAACTGCTCGTGGGTAAGACAATAATCAGCAAAGGCACCGCTGCCGACTAAAGCATAAACTTTATCGCCTACAGCAAATTGATTAACCTCGTCACCTATCTCAACGACCTCACCCGAAATTTCTAGACCTGGGATATCGCACTCTCCAGGAGGAGGGGGATATTTACCGTAGCGTTGCATTAAATCCGCACGGTTTAACGCGGCAGCATGGACTCGAATGAGTAGTTGTCCTTTTTGAGGATGGGGTTTCGGTTTCTCAAGTACCCGTAACCGACTATGACTTCCTGGATTTTCAATGTGGATATAGCGCATGATTATCGTCCTTGACCGGTGGAGCAGATTTTAAAAAAACGGGATTAATGCTTTTAATTGTACACTCATGTTTAAACTTTTAATCATAATGCATTGACCCGTAGCACTTTAATTATATAATTGAAATTTGTATCTCATATTCTGGCTAATGTCCCAATTCAATCATCAACGACATTATGTGTGGCTTTTTATTTTGCCACAAATAATCATCACGCTCACGTTTTTCATTTGGCCTGCGGCTAATGCTTTATTGCAATCTTTTTTTTACACGGACGCCTTTGGTATAAAACACCGTTTTGCTTTTCTTACCAATTTTACTGATTTGTTTGCTGATTCAGGGTATATTGAAGCCATAAAAGTAACGATGATTCTTGCTTTGAGCATTACTTTTGTCACCATGATACTGGGCTTGTTTTTAGCGGCCCTAGTTAAGGCGCGTAACAAATCCCAACAAATGTATAAATCTCTTTTAATATGGCCTTATGCTGTCGCTCCGGCTGTTGCAGCAATTTTATGGCGTTTTTTATGTCATCCAACTTTAGGCTGGGTCACCTCAATTCTCCAACATTGGGGAATAGAGTTTGATTATGTAAATCACGTAAATCAGGCGTTATTGGTCATCATTCTCACTGCGAGTTGGCAGCAATTTAGTTATAATTTTCTGTTTTATCTGGCGGCGATGAAATCAGTCCCATCTACTATTGTAGACGCTGCGGTGCTTGATGGTGCTAATTCCTGGCAATGTTTCTGGCATATTATATTTCCTTTACTCTCACCCACCACTTTTTTTCTCATCATTATGAACCTGATGTATGGATTTTTTGAGACCTTCGGTATTATCCAGGTTATGACACACGGAGGGCCGGGTGCGAGCACAACCAATTTAATCTATAAAGTTTATCAGGATGGTTTTGAGGGAATGGACTTAGGTAGTGCTTCGGCTCAGTCGGTCCTCCTTATGTTTTTGGTTGTTGCTGTTTCAATAGTACAATTTAAGTATATCGAAAAAAAGGTGCATTACACATGAATCGGGTTATGACAATTTGTGCTCATGTGTTCCTTTGCTTTTTTATCCTAATGATGCTTCTGCCATTATATTTGGCTGTGGTTGCTGCAAGTCATGAAGGGAGCCTTTTAATGCATACACGGCTTCCCTATATACCGGGCTCACTACTTTTTAGTAACCTGAATCAGGTTTTAGGTCATGGTCTGGCCGTTACTGGTGGCGAGCCCTTATTTAGGCTGTTAGCGAATAGTTTTATTATGGCAATTATTATCGCTGTTGGAAAAATTATGATTGCTTTAGGTTCCGCGTTTGCCTTGGTTTATTTTGATTTCCGATTTAAAAAAATATGTTTTGCTTTAATTTTCGCCACCTTGATGCTTCCCGTAGAAGTACGGATTATACCCACTTTTCAGGTCGTCGCCTCATTTGGCTTACTAAATACATTCACCGGGTTAACTTTACCTTTATTTGTTTCGGCTACGGGCACTTTTTTATTTCGGCAATTTTTTAAAACCATTCCAACCGAATTAGTCGATGCAGCAAAACTTGATGGAGCAGGTGCGGTGCGTTTTTTTATTGATATTTTATTACCATTATCGAAAACACCTATCGCTTCTCTATTTGTTATTTTATTTGTTTATGGCTGGAATCAGTATTTATGGCCGCTCGTGGTTACTACCGAGAGCAAAATGGGTACCGTGGTGATGGGAATTCATTACCTAGCTGGAGTCGCCGATCAAATCCCGCAATGGCATTTTGTTATGTGTATCGCTTTAATTGCATTAATTCCACCTTGCGTCATGGTACTTTTCATGCAACGCTGGTTTGAACGAGGGTTAAACTAACATGGCTGCAGTAGATTTAATCGATGTTACCCGTAAGGTTGGCAAGAACATAATTCTCCAAAGCATTAATATGAGCATTAAAAAAGGGGAGTTTATGGTCATTGTGGGACCATCAGGATGCGGCAAATCAACTTTATTGCGTCTTATTGCCGGTCTGGATGAGTTAACTTCTGGCTCCATTTTAATCAATAATAATTGCGTTAATAATGTGGCACCAGCAAAGCGTGATATGGCTATGGTGTTTCAAAATTATGCTTTATATCCCCATATGACGGTATATAACAATATGGCATATGGCTTGAAAATGCGCGGTTTTAAAACCAATGCAATCCAAGAGCGCGTTATGCAAGCAGCGAAGATGTTGCATTTAACTCCCTTTCTTGAGCGTAAGCCTGTAGAGCTTTCCGGCGGACAAAAACAGCGTGTCGCAATGGGGCGAGCAATGGTGCGTCAACCCGCTGTTTTTTTATTCGATGAGCCTCTATCCAATTTGGATGCAAATTTACGGATGGAGATGCGTCATGAATTACGGCGTTTACATCAACAACTCCATACCACCAGTCTCTATGTCACTCATGATCAAACCGAAGCGATGACCATGGCTGAACGGGTGCTGGTGCTTAATCATGGGTTTATAGAGCAAGTAGGAACACCGCGTGAGCTTTATCAGCAACCGGCTTCTCTTTTTGTGGCGGGATTTACTGGACATTACCCTCTCAATACGTTTAAAGGCATTTATTCACAAAAAGATGCTAGTATACAAACAGAGAGTGGAGTTTGTTATGCCTGCGAAAAAAATTATGGTTGGGCAGATAAGACCCCGGTAACCGTAGCAATTCGCGCAGAGCATGTGCAGCTAATTGACTCAACTCATCCGCAAGCTGTTCCGGTGCAGGTGGAGTTTATAGACGATATGGGCGCAGATAAACTGATCCGGGGCACCTGTGAGACGAGCGGGGAACCTATAAGCTTAAGGGTGCGGGCTGATGCTCATTTTTCAGGCGAGCGCATTCATGCCTTATTTCCTAATGAACATATGCATTTATTTCAGCAAAATACTGGACAACGTATTGGAGAGGACTATGAAAAAAACAACGCAATTAACATCAGTTGATGCGCCAATTTATAGTTATTGGTCTGCTTTGTGGAAGTCATTTTATTCAAGACGTTTGTATGTGGATGTCGGTAAACGGTGGTCAGGTTTTGGTATTTTATACTTGTTACTGGTTATTGCGCTACTGTCCCTGCCTTTTTACTTACGGGTGTTACAAAGTGTAAATCAATCTTTTCAAGAACAAATTATTGAGCCTTCAGTTAAAATACCTGCTTTTATCGTGCAAAATGGCGAAGTGAATTTTGATAAGCCCATGCCTTATTTTATTAAAAATGATGCGGGTAAAATCATTGCGGCGATTGACACAACCGGCAAAGTAACAGCGTTTACGAATGCTTATCCTGATTTAAGTATCCTTGTGAGCAAACATAAAATTGCTTTCAAAGTACCGGTGCCTCAAATATTTACCAATTCCGCTGCACAACAGCAGGGAAAAATTATTGAGCAAGAGTTTGATAGTAAAACGAATTTTGTATTTGATGGAAAGCAGCTCCTGGATCAAAGCTTCGTCAGTACCCTAAAATATTTATTTATATTCATCACTTATCCAATTATTGTTGCCATACTATTTTCTGTATTTATTGTTTTTTTTCCATTTTTTGCGGTGTTAGGACAAACGTTTTCACTCGCATTCTTTTCTTTTAAGCTTAACTTTGCGACTTCATGCCGCTTACTTGTCGTAGCTGGCACACCGATGTTGTTGGTGCTGGTAACGATGTTAACACTCAATAGGATGTTTACAGGCTTAGGTGTTTTGCTCTTTATATTACTCATTCTTTATTACAGCTTTGCTCTGTATGCATTAAGAGCGGAGAGCCGCAATCTGGTGCGAACATGAAAGAACTGATCCATTTTGCCCATGGCAATGGATTTCCTGCACTCTGTTATCGGCAAATGCTTGAGGCATTGACGGATTATGCGGATTACTGTTACCTCGACCGGATTGGTCATAACCCGAAATACCCGGTCAGCGAAAATTGGCACAATCTTGTCGCTGAGCTCATCGAAAGCGTGCGCTTACAGGCAGACAGACCCGTCATTGCTGTTGGGCATTCTTTAGGCGGAGCATTGAGTTTTCTTGCCGCCGCAGAAAGACCAGAGCTATTTAAAGCGGTGATTCTCTTGGATTCGCCACTACTAGGTCCATTGAAATCGACTATGGTTCGCTTAGCAAAAGCACTGGGATTTATTGACCATGTAACCCCGGCACACAAAACACGCGCTAGGCGTCAGCATTGGCAAACTCGTGATGAAGTTATTGATTATCTTCGGAGTCGGGAGCTGTTCGCAAATTTCACCACCGAGTGTTTATATGATTATGTGGATTATGGACTTGAGCATACCAACAAAGGCTATTCCCTGCGGTTTAATCGTGCTATAGAGTATCGAATATACCGAACGATACCCCATATCATTCCTGCCTACGAAGGAAAATTTAATCTTCCTGCGGCGCTTATATATGGTGCTAAAAGCAATATAGTCGGAACTATGGATTTGCATTATATGAAGAAGAAGTTTGGTATTGTTTGTCAAAAGACATCTGGGAGTCATTTGTTTCCAATGGAATATCCGCAACAAGCAGCCCAAGAAATTCTTAATGCATTAAGCTTTCTTGGGTTGTAGTGGCCTAGAACGCTTTAGATCCATTTAAGAGTTACTGGGTTGAGATGGCCTGCGAACAAAACTTGGTTGCTGCAATCTTTCAAAAGGCTCGCCGCAACCAGATAATGGTTTTTACCCAGTAATGAATAATCGACGACCTCACCCGCCTCAGCACCTGTTAACGCGAATATTTTCTGTCCGGAGGAAATAGGTTCTTCAGTTGTTACCTCAAACAAAGTGAGCTGATGTTTAATCGTAGCCTTATAATGCATGCGGGCGATAATTTCTTGCCCTTTGTAACAACCCTTGTTGAAATTAACCATGGAGGTTAGGTGCAAATCCACACGATGTGGTAGAAACAACCCTCTGGACTCTGGATAAATGGAGAAATCTTTCTTCAAAAGTCGTAAGGTATGCCAGATTAGCGAGCCTAAAATTTGTTCTTTCTCTTGAAAAGCGGCGATCAGTTGCTGTGCAAATTGTGCCAGGCAGATCACAATATAAAAACCGTCGCCTAAATGATAGCAACAATAATCTTTATTAAAACTTAAACCATAGGTAGTTGATGGATAGAATATATCCGGACCCAGAGTCTGTTCGTTACTTTGAATATAAAGACCCAGTACTTGAAGCTGCTGATTCAGATGAATATTTACTCGAGAAAGTTGTGCCGCTTTGTTTAACGATTTAATCGTATCTTCTACTAAATCTGTTGGTAGAAGCATTTTTATCCCTTGCCAATGAAAAATATCCATTAAATAATTAATCCGTCCTTGCAGATTACATTGTGCTCCTCGAATCATGGTAATGTCGGTCACGGCATGTACATCACAAGTTAATTGCCCCTGTAAAAACGTAGTTGCGTTGTCACCTACAACATCCAGTATCGAAAGATGGGGGAGGGGAAAGAGATAGTTTTTTTGGTTATCTAATGAGAGTGCTTCGTCTAAATTTTTAAACGTGGTCAACGTGCGTTGATTGATCGTCATATCAGTTTGGGTATGCATAGGTTTGGGGTTCCGTTTGTAAATGCTCTAGTGTATCATTGCTCGTTGATTTCAATAAGAGTTTATGTATGTTAAATGCGCAGGATAAAGCGAGGCTTCTTTGGCACTGTCGTCGCGGAATGCTGGAACTTGATTTAATTTTACAAAAGTTTGTAGAAGACCACTTGGATTATTTATCTGCAGAGGAGGTCCGCGCTTTTGATAATCTGCTCAGTTGTACCGATCCCGAACTCTATGCCTGGTTTATGGGTTATGAAGAGCCCGCAACAATTGAGCTGCAAAAAATTGTCCAACTTATCCGCAATCAATATCCCAATTAGTAAATCATTTTTGTGTGCACGTTTAATAAAGGCATTGATTTTTATCACAATATTTTTATTAATACGTTCTTCTTTGCCACTTGCAATTAAGGTATGTAGCTGTTTATTTCTTATTTATTATCTAATCAACCACTTGCGGCAGAAGCTTTATAATGATGAAATTAAGTCAATAAGTTTTGAAAGACAGCAATGGGTTTTGGTCGAGCAGCAGCAAAAGCAAAGCTATGCAGAGTTAGTTATTTTAATTCATAATCCTTATTTTCAAATACTTCAATTTGTTCGTACTGATATGAAACGATTCGTGATTCTTTTTCATGATCAAGCATCAACGCAGCACAGACGCCTGTTGCACTTGCAAGCATCTGTGCGTTAACTTTTACCTTACTTTAAGTTTTTGTTGGTTTTGGTTGACCAAATTCTTTAATATCATCTTCTATTGTTCTGAGCTTGTCGGCGTTAATTGGACCTTTATTAAAGAAAGTATAATGGTTATTTACTTTTTTATTAATGAGTACGGCTATTCCATAAAAAATCCCAATGCCTGCAATAGCCAAACCGATGTTTGCTAATATTTTTTTCCATTTAGGATATTCAGTTAAATTATTTTTTGTCTGGTCAATTACTTGTGTACATTTTACCCTGTACTGAGTTAGTAAGGTCTTTTGTTCTTTATGACGTGAAGCTTCTGGCTCGGACTCTTTTTTTTCCTGATTTGGTACATAAATATTTTTGGAGGCAAGGCCTCTTAATCTGGCCCTTTGCTTATTTAAATTTTCTGGAACATTGCTTAAAAAAGAATGATCATTTTTCAGTTGTTCAACTTTAACGGGAGCCTTTAGGGTGCCTAAGAGATCTGCGTCGAGCTTTAAAGTGTTAAGCCGAATTTCTTGAATGCATTGAATGATTTTTTGAGCATCTTTGGCGTCATTTGTAGTATATTTATCAACGTAAAGTAACGCATTAAAATCCTTTTGCGTCATTGACGAATCTTGAAAAATTAATTTTTTTGCAGCGCCATAGGTTCTATATAGATCGTTGAGTAACCGATATTTTAAATCATGAATATTTTTTCTTTCTGCAGCAATAGTCTTATCTCCTATATCATCATCATGAACTGCAGAATTGTTCATTTTGCTTTGAGAAGAGGTAGGATACACTTGTGCAATTAACTGATCTACCTGCTCTAGGGATACGAGTTGTTCTTCTAAAAGCTTCTGCAAACCTAACATGGATGGTGTCGGATCAAGATTCTTTGTTCCCTCTGTGAGGGATGTGTCAAAAAATTTTATGTTTTCGTAATTACTTACAAAAACTCTGGATTGTTCATTGTCATTGTTTATATTTACTAGGACGCCATTATCTTTTAACTTTTGCAAAATTTTTAGAGTAAAATAATCGTTTGCATAATTTTTTTTTGCAGCTGGCCTTGCTTGATTATCTTCGAAATCGGACTCTGTGCTATTGCTCTCTATAGTAGGATATGCGTCGAAGTGAATCGGAGTTGTAGCGTTTACCTTTACTGAAGCTATAACTGCATCGAACTCTTGAATATCTTCTTGAGTTAAGGTGCTTAATTCACCTTGACATTTTCCAAATACTTTTTGTAGCGTCTGGTACTCTAATTCAGTAAGGTCTAGTACGCCATTCTCATAGAGGCTACGAATTAACTGTATATCCTGGTAATGAACATTCCCAAAGGTTAGTTGCTCAGCGGGCTTTTCAATTCGCTCAGGAAGTTTTTCAAATTCAGTGGAAGTTGATTTTTTACTACTGCTATTAGCCATAACGTACCCGCTCTGTAATCTACTTATGTTTATTATACCTTCAAAAGATTAAATAAAAATTAAGTAAAATGAGTTTATTGGGGTAAAAATAACCTTATTGATGTATAATAGAACAATAAGGGGCCATTCGTTGTATCGAAAGAGGGCGCAATGAGAGAGAGAGCGTGGCAAAGTGATGAAGACTTGGTGTTTAGAGCTCAAAAAGGGGACAAACAAGCTTGTGAGGAACTACTGGCACGATATTATCACAAGATTAAGAAGATAGTGTATTATCAACTTTTCGATCCGAGTGTGGCCGGAGATATCGTCCAGGAGGTCTTACTAAAAACATTTCGTTATTTACATCATTTTAAACAGCAAAGTTTATTTTCGACGTGGGTTTATCGGATTACCCATAATACCATTAAAAATCATTATCGTAGCTGTAGTGTCCTAGAACAAGAAGATGGGCCGATTCATGAGGTGGCTTCATCATCCCAATCCCCGGAGTTCGTAGTAATTAACCTAGAACTTGGCGAGCGCCTTGAAATGGCCTTATCGTTACTTGCTGAGGATTTGCGTGTTTGTCTCATTATGTACTTAGTCGAGGGCGAAAGTTATGAGAGCATTGCACGTAAAGTTGATTGTCCAGTTGGTACTGTGCGTTCCCGCATTTTTCGTGCCCGCCAACTTTTATTTGCCGCAATAAAAGATTAAAGACTCCGCAGCGATTGTCTTGCCTGAAAGGTAACAAAAGTTATAAGCTTGCATGTTCATGAAATTATAAGGAATCAACATGCCCATGGTTGAGCAATTCATCCAATGTGACGAGCAGCTCGATATAATCTTCCAGGGGGAACCTCTGACAGCACCTTTACAGGAAATCATTAACCGGGTGAAACATTTTTATCGGGAAGCCTCTCAAGATGAAGCGGATGCAAATGAAATTATCGACATTTATCGCAAACTGATTCATGGATTGGAAAGGTTAAAGAATGCTGATGTCGCGAATCGACACACAATAGCTGAAGCCCTGAAGCGGGAGTTATTAGCTATAGCTGATGAGCGCGAAGCGCAATTAGGCCGAGATAAGATAAAAATTATCTTTGAAATCAGCTGCTTGCTCATAGCAGCTGTTTTAATTTACTTGAGTTTATTTACCTTAATTGCCCCATCGTTTGCGGTTCATCCCGTATTAGGCTTATTGCTCCTTACGGTGCTTACACGCCTCTACATTGCGGAACTTATTGACCATATTCGTGATATAGATTATCTGACTCCGGAACGAATCTATGAAATAATGCAGGAAGAGGCAAATGAGTGCTCCTTAGTCAATTTTTTTCTACCTGAACACACTCAAGAGCAGAGTGAACCTATAGAAGCTCATGGGCTAGCGTTACAAGAAGATGGGGAAAGTGTTTCTTTTAGGTTATGAGATGACTTGCAACACTCTTTATCGACAGAACCTGTGATAAGATAACGGAACTTAAACCAGGATAAAATAATATATGTTAGAAAGTGATCGCTTGGTGAGCACCCATAGTCTCATTTCAGAAGAGGCTATTGATCGGGCAATAAGGCCATTGCGTTTGCGTGAATATATCGGCCAGGAAACGGTCAGTTCGCAAATGCAAATTTTTATCGATGCGGCCAAGGGACGCAATGATGCGCTTGACCATGTTTTGATTTTTGGACCTCCAGGTTTAGGTAAAACAACTTTGGCGAATATTATTGCTCATGAGATGGGGGTTAATCTTCGACAAACTTCAGGCCCTGTGATTGAGCGTGCCGGGGATATCGCGGCAATCTTGACCAATTTACAAGAGAATGATGTGCTTTTTATCGATGAAATACATCGTCTAAGTCCGGTAATTGAAGAAATACTTTATCCAGCTATGGAAGATTATAAACTGGATATTATGATTGGCGAAGGTCCAGCTGCCCGGTCGATTAAATTAGACCTGCCGCCCTTTACACTCATCGGCGCAACAACTCGAGCAGGATTATTAACCTCTCCACTCAGAGATCGCTTCGGAATTGTTCAGCGTCTGGAATATTATGCCGTTGATGCATTGACATATATTGTCAGCCGCTCAGCACAACTTTTACAGGTTCAAGCCGAGAGCAGCGGGGCTCGTGAGATTGCCATGCGCTCACGGGGGACTCCACGAATAGCGAATCGGTTGTTGCGTCGTGTGCGCGATTATGCACAAATCAAAGGCGAGGGAATTATTACGCAAAAGATGGCGCAGCAAGCTCTGGAGATGTTGGATGTTGATCATCAGGGATTTGATTTAATGGACCGCAAGGTTTTGCAATCGGTTATTGTCCAATTTCAAGGTGGTCCTGTGGGGGTTGAAAGTATTGCGGCAGCTATTGGCGAAGAAAAAGGAACAATCGAAGATGTTATTGAACCTTTTTTAATCCAACAAGGATTCCTTATGCGCACGCCACGAGGTAGAATAGCGACACCTAAAGCGTATACTCATTTTGGATTTGATTTAGTCGAGCAGGAATAAGCAATGAAGCAGCATGACCAGGTCTACCAACATACATTGCGAATCTATGCAGAAGATGTTGATTATATGGGCATTGTTTACCATGCAAACTATCTAACTTATTTTGAACGGGCTCGCACCGAGATGCTGCGTGCACATCAAGTGGTATTAAGTGAGTTACATAAAGCAGATACTCTGTTTGCAATTAGTGAACTCAATATCCGTTATTTAGCCCCTGCAAGGCTGGATGATTTATTGACAGTAACGACAAAAATAAAGGATTCCAGCGCCTGCCGATTAATTTTTCAGCAAAATATTCATAACGAGCAGGGACAAGAAATTTGTAGCGCACAGATAACTGTTGTGGCGGTTAATAGTGAATTAAGGCCTAAGCGGTTTAAAATTGATTAAATGAATTAATAGATTCCTGACGGGAGAGAGAAAAAAAATGAGTGGTCAAGCCAATGTATTCATGTATTTTATGCAAGCAGGTCTAGTCGTGAAGACAGTCATGTTGCTGCTCATGGTTGCATCCATCGTGTCCTGGACGTTAATTTTTCAGCGCGCCTGGTTTTTTACACGAAAAAAACAATTAACCGAAGCGTTCACACGTCGCTTTTGGGATAGTGGTGATTTAAGCAGACTTTATGCGGATATTGACAGTAATAGAGAAGAGCGTGACGGAATTGCAGCGATATTTCATGCTGGATTCAAAGAATTTGTTCGTGGCCGCAAGCAAGGTAAAGTGCAGCTTGAACCCATCCAACGCGTCATGCAAATTAGCCATGCCAAAGAGGCAGAAAAGTTGGAACAGCATTTGCCTTTTTTTGCTTCAGTAGGTTCTATCGCTCCTTATGTCGGTCTGTTCGGTACTGTTTGGGGGATTATGACATCCTTTCAGGCCTTAGGTCATGCGCAACAGGCGACAATTGCGATGGTTGCACCTGGAATTTCTGAGGCATTGGTAGCTACGGCACTGGGTTTATTTACTGCAATACCTGCGGTTATTGCTTACAATCGTTACTCAACTCGTGCAAATCTGCTTCTCGATCAATTCGATGTATTTCAAGATGAATTAATTTCATTGATTGAGCAGCAATCTCAGGAAACTGTGCGAGGATAATATGGCTAAAATCAAGAAAAAACGCGAACGCCCAATATCCGAAATTAACGTCGTACCCTATATCGATGTGATGTTGGTATTATTGGTAATCTTCATGATTACTGCACCGATGCTCAGCCAGGGGGTAACGGTCGACCTACCGAAAGCGGCCAGTCAGACTTTGGCGCCCACGGATCGTGAACCAATCATTGTTTCAGTGAATGCTGAAGGGACTTACTTTTTAAATATCAGCAGTACGCCTGCCGATCCTATTGAACCACAAGCACTAGCAGTACGGGTTGCTGCCGAATTGGAATTAGCAAAACAGACTAATCAAAAAATGAATGTTTTGGTGAAAGGGGATCAGGGTGTCGCTTATGGTAAGGTGGTGCAAGCCATGGCCTTATTAAAACAAGCTGGAGCAGAGCAAGTCGGATTGCTCACTGATTCTGAACAAGAAAAAACAGAGGGTTAATATGCTGAATTCTTCCAGTTATCGTAGAGCTTTTTTTATTGCGGTCAGTTTACATTTATTTTTAGTCGCTCTGTTACTTTCGGATAATTCCAGTAAGCGTCCTGTGCTGACTCCGGAAACAGTCAATAATCCAGGGGTGGATCAACCGCTTGTCGTTAATACTCCACAACCGGAAGTGGTCAAGGCCGTAAGCGTGGATAATCAGCAGGTTATGGAAACTGTAAATCGTTTGAAAGAGGAGCGTCTACAACAGCAGCGGGCAGAGGCTAACCATCAGCGGCAATTACAACGTCAAGCAGAGGCTGCACGCCAACAACGAATCAAAGAACAGCAGCAGCTCGCACGCCTAAAGGAAGAAGCCAATAAGCTTGCGATTGCGCGGAAAAAACAGGCTGAGGAAGAACAAAAGCGTTTGAAACAATTGGCCGAACAAAAAGCTCAAGAAGCAAAGCATATCGAAGAACTGAAAAAACAAAAAGATGAACTCGTGAAACAGCAGCAAATCGAAGCGAAACGACTGGATGAGTTGCATAAAAAAAAACTCGCGGATAAGCTAAAAGCTGAAAAAGAAAAGTCAGAACAAGAAAAAACAGCTAAAGAACTTGCTGAAAAGGAAAAAGCAATACAGCAAGCCAAAGCTGAAGCTGAGAAAAGAAAACAAGCTCAAGCAGCAGCCGCTCAAAATGCGGAGCGTCAGGCAAGAATAGCTGGTGAAGTTGATAAATATAAAGCGCTTATTGTCAATGCCATAGGCCGTAACTGGCTTCTTCCAGATAATGTAGATAGTGCTTTATCAAGTGAGTTCCGTATTCGTCTTGCTCCAGACGGAGCGGTTCTTGAGGTTTCGTTAACTCGTAGTAGTGGTGATCCCTTACTTGACCGCTCGGCACAGACGGCAATCTATAAAGCTTCTCCGCTACCCGTACCTACTGATCCAACTACATTTAATATGTTTCGCGATATCAGTTTAACCGTTAGACCCGAACAAATTAGAGGATAATACGTAATGATACGTTTATTAGCATTATTTTTATTTATATCGACTCATTTTGCTCATGCGCTAGACCTTGAACTTACTCAAGGTATAACATCAGCACTACCTATTGCCATCAATTCTTTTGGTACTGATCGTGGTGGTCAGGAATTAGGACAAATTATTGAGCATGATTTGGCTATGTCAGGTCAATTTAAAATAGTTTCCGGTCCTCAGGGACCCAACGCACAATCATCCATAAGCACATTAAAGCAATTGGGTGCCGATAGCGTGGTTTCAGGGCGTGTTACAGGTTCTGGTGGTCGTTATGAGGTGAGTTATACACTGACTGATGCAGTAGCTAATCGCAATGTACTCTTAACCAAAACATACCAGGCGAATGCAAATCAAATGCGCGCATTGGCACATCATATTAGTGATGAAATATATCACAAGCTTACCGGTGAGCGAGGAATTTTTTCAACACGAATTGCATACATTTCGGTACAAAGAACACCACAACAAACACGCTATACCTTAGAAGTTGCCGATGCGGATGGATATAATCCCCAGAGTTTATTGTTATCTTCTGAGCCTATCATGTCACCTTCCTGGTCACCTGATGGTCGTAGTATTTCTTATGTATCCTTCGAGAAGAAAAGAGCACAGATTTTTACGGTTTCAGTTGAAACAGGCCAGCGTCGATTAATTACCAGTTTTCCAGGAATTAATGGTGCACCCGCATGGTCACCAGATGGACGGCAATTGGCTGTCGTTCTCTCAAAAAGTGGTACCCCTAAAATATACACAGTGGATGTAGCTTCAGGTGCCATGAAACAAATCACCTTTGGTGATGCAATCGACACCGAGCCTCGTTATGCTCCGGATGGTAAAAGTATATTATTTACTTCTGGACGTGGGGGTTCACCACAAATTTATCGGCTTGCACTCAGTAATGGTCAAATCACGCGTATGACCTTCGACGGTAACTATAACGCACGAGCGTCTTACACACCTGATATGAAAAATATTGTGATGCTACATCGCGATGATAAGCAGTTTAATATTGGTATGCAAAGTGCAACCGGTGGTCCTGTTACAAGCTTAACCTTTTCTGGACGCGATGAGTCGCCTTCAGTCTCACCTAATGGGCGTTTGGTGTTGTATGCAACCCATGCCCAAGATAAAGGTGTATTAGGTTTAGTTTCTTTGGATGGGCGGGTACGTATGAAGTTACCGGCGCGTGATGGCGATATTCAAGAACCTGCGTGGTCGCCCTTTTTAGGATAAGCTATATTTTCAGGAGTTTCAGCTGCATTGAATTCCTGAAATCTTTTTTTAAGGAAATTTATGAGCCACAGATTTTTGCTTTTATTGGTGATGAGCGTGCAGGTATATACTGCGGCCGCATGGAATATGCAGGGTCATCATATTGTGGCACAAATCGCTTATGACCATTTAACTCCAGAGGCACGGGAGTTTTGTGCACAAAATCTTGGTTTGCGAAAATCTTCAGGACTGGAGTCTCGTTTTGTATACTCTGCTTCCTGGCTTGATAGCATCCGCTTTCGAAGCATACATTGGTATGATGCCTACCATTATATTGATTTACCATTCTCTGAAGATAACACGCCTTTACCTGCTCTTGAGACAACCAATGCTGTCGCGGCCATCAATCAAGCCCTTAAAATATTACGTCATCAACTGCCTAAAAAAGATGAAAAAAAATTAGCACTAAAAATGCTGATTCATGTGGTTGGTGATATTCATCAGCCGCTACATGCGGCAAATCGTGTTTCAACAGAACACCCCACAGGAGATTTAGGCGGAAATTTATTTCCTTTAGGGGCTAATTCTATAGGTACGAATCTACATCAATATTGGGATAACGGTGGTGGGTATTTTCGAGGTTTTAAAAAGCTAGGTGCAATCAAAAAGAGAGCACGAGAAATTGAGTCAAAATGGCCCTGTGGACAGGTAGATATTAGCACTGCGCCATCGAACTGGGCGAGGGTTGCGCACGAGCTTGCTGTATCTCGAGTTTATTCGATTAAACCAAACCAATCACCGAATTTCGCTTATCAACAAATGGCGGTAAATATATCACAAAAGCAAACAGCTTCTGCTGGATGTCGTCTAGCTGCTTTGTTGAATGATTTGAGTGTTCCTTCTCTCGCATATTAATAATCTAGAGGATTAGTTCAATATGAGCTCAGAAAAAAGAAAGATAGCAGAAAAGGTCAAAAACTCAGTAAACGTTCTATTTATGAGGTTACAAACCTTGCATGAGCCAAAAGCGGCAGATATTGAACGAGTTATAGAATCTGTTTTCGACGAAGTTTTGCTTGAAAATGGTAATCTAGATTCCGTTCACCGGATGTTACATCGAATTTACCATCCTGACCGCCTGTCTGAGCAGGAAGCACTTTACTCTCTGCTCTACAAAATGCAGGCCATTAATCTCCCAGAAAATGTTCTAGTTAATAGGAAGTTAGCTCGCGCAGAGCAAAATACGATTCAAAAAATAAATACACCCCCATTTGGATTTATCTTTCAAGAAATGCTTCGTTTTAATATTGAACCATTAATTGAAACACTAAATGAAAAAATAGGGTGGTATGGGTATAGGCAAAAAAATCGTCTAAAAGCACTTAACTCTAGTGCATTTGTAGTCTATTTAATCGTTTTTATACCGTGGACATTCGTTCATAATTTAGTCCGCGTATTATTGATATTAATAAACAATCGAAATGATTGGTTATTAAATTTATTTACGCAGAAGCGATATAAAAATCTAACTTTTGAGCAAAAAAAGGTTGTATATCTGAGTGCGCGGCGAGCAGAATTCACAGAAGAACACCTTGCTAACCCCAACATGACTGACGAGCAATTTTATGATTTTTTAGTTGCATATGAGCAAGATAAGCTGGATCTGAACCAGAAAAAAACAGAAAATAAAATTATTAAAGAGATAAAAGGAACAACATTAACCTTTCTTCTGCGTATTTCTATTATTTTACAAGCAACTAAAAATTCTTTAAGTTTGCAAGCAAACAATCGGTCTTTTTTGGCAGGCATAAAAATTTTTGGAATCATTTTCGGTGGTATTTTAGCGCTTTCGGTTAATGTAACAATTCAGTCACTCCTGAGTGGGTTGAACTATTTTTTACAAATTGGTGCAGTATTAGGTACTTTGGTCACTGGCGCCGCTGTGCTGGCTGTAAGTGGAATACTCGAAGGGTGTGACTTCGTGAAAAACTACGTTAATCTACGAAAGCAAGATGAATCGAGTATTCTTGTAGACCGTAATCCACCCAATAAAGAGCCTAATCTTATAACTAAATCATTAGGTTACGATCCAAATAAAGCGATCAAGCCGCCGTCTAATCCTGTCGTTTATACCTTGTTTTTTAACAAGGATGAAGCTCCAAAAGTTAAAAATCAGAGAGAGGGCACTTCCTTTTCTCCGAATTCCTAAATAGCAGATAAGAGTTGTTCGCGATTTGATTTATAACAAAATTTTTCAGCTGAAACGATGCATCAGACTTTTATGTGCCGTTAAGCATTGCATTTTGTTCGCAAACCATAGCATGTATAAATACTGAGTCTTTGTGAGTGGTAAGCGAAACAGGGGCAGCCGAGCAAATTAGATTGATGAAATCTTCAAAACTCTAATCTGCTCGAGTACATCAAGGACGTTGCAATGCTTCAATAACCGTTCCTAAAAACCGTGTTGCTTCACCGCCAGTTACTGCACGATGATCAAAGCTCAGTGACAGCGGTAGTATCGGATGAACTTCCAATTGTCCCTGTGATGTAGCAACAGGTCCTTTATACAGCCGCCCAACAGCGAGAATTGCTACCATAGGCGGAACAATGATCGGGCTTGCAAAGCGTCCAGCAAATTTGCCAAAGTTTGATAAGGTGATGGTTGCGCCCTTCAGCTTTTCGGGGGCAATGGCGCGATTGGCAACCTCATGTTTAAAGTTATTGATGTTTTGTCGAATTTCCATATCAGAAAGGTTGCCCGCATCGTGAATTACTGGAACGAATAACCCTTCCTCGTGATCCATTGCAAGACCTAAATGAACTGCCTCAAAACACTGGCGTGCACCATGCTTGGTATCAAACCAGGCGTTCAAAGCAGGTTCTTTTTTGGAGGCTTCGCACAGCGCACGAATTAGGCGTACGGTAATATCTGTTCCGGGTGCCCATTGAGAAATATCTGCTTCATCAAAAATGCTTACGGGCACCACTTCAGCATGAGATTGAACCATACTTTGTAACATCGCACGGCGTACACCGCGTAACGGTTCGAATCCTGCTGGAACCTGCGTTGTTTGTTGCGCAAATTTTTCAACATCCTCCCGTGGGATCATCCCAAGAGAGCCGCTGCCACTAATTTTTTCCAGGTCCACACCCAGTTTTTTTGCCAAGAGTTTTACGGTCGGAGTGGTACGGATGCGACGAGAGCTTGTCTGTTGCACACCGACAGTGAAATGATCATCCATCTGCTCTGTGCTTTCCTCCAAATTACCCACCACGGTTCCCTTATCCGCTGCAGGCTTCGCTACAGATGTAAATTCGACTAAAGGATCTCCGGTTTTTATTACGTCTCCCGGTTTCCCAAAAAGTTTGGTAATAGTACCTCCCTGGGGGCAGGGGACATCAACAACTGCTTTAGCTGTTTCCATAGATACTAAAGGCTGGTCGACTACAACCGTATCGCCTTCTTTTACAAACCATTCATGAATCTCAGCATCGGGTAAACCTTCACCTAAATCAGGTAAATTAAAAATTGTCATAATTACTCCATTATGCTCATTACGGTGTTTTTAATTCGTGTAACACTGGGTATGTACTGTTTTTCCAGTTGAAAATAAGGCATAACGGTGTCATAACCCGTTACCCTTTGGACAGGGGCTATCAAATCCGCCATGGCATGCTCCATGAGTTGTGCTGATATTTCAGCACCCAGACCACAGGTTTTCGCTGCCTCATGAACGATGACACATCGTCCTGTTTTTTCTACCGATGCAAGTATGGTTTCTATATCCAGCGGTTTAATGGTAGCAACATCAATTACCTCACACGAAACCCCGTCATCACCCAATTGTTTTGCAGCTTGCAGGGTCTCATGCATGCTCGCACCCCAGCTAATTAAGGTAATATCGGTCCCTTGTTGCAAGGTAAAGCATTTACCAAGAGGTAACGCTTCGCCATTATCTTCTACTGGTTGTTTTACTAAGCGATAAATTCGTTTTGGCTCTAAAAAAACTACTGGATCGGGATTACGCATAGCGGCTAATAGCAGTCCATAGGCGCGTTTTGGTGAGGAGGGAATCACTACTTGTAAGCCAGGAATATGAGCAAAAAGAGCCTCAGTACTTTCAGAATGGTGTTCCGGTGCACGAATTCCGCCACCAAAAGGGGCACGAAAAACAATCGGACAACTTAACCGACCACGAGTACGATTACGCATGCGTGCAGCATGTGAGATGATTTGGTTCATGGCTGGATAGATAAAGCCCATAAATTGAAATTCAGCGACTGGCTTTAAACCTTGTATAGACATCCCCACCGCTAAACCCGCAATCATCGACTCAGCAAGAGGTGAGTCAAAGACGCGCTCTTCACCAAATCGGTCTTGTAGGCCGACTGTCGCCCGAAAAACACCACCATTTTTTCCGACATCTTCACCAAAGACGACAACATTTTGATCTTGGGCCATTTCATAAGCAAGCGCTTGGGTTACCGCTTCAATTAAAGTAATATCAGGCATGATCCGCTTCCTCTATTGCGATTGCGCGTTGTTCAATGAGGTACTCAGGTAACTCCGCATAGTGATAGTCAAATATACTGCTAACAGGTTGGGGGGCTTTACTCAAGTATTCTGCAACCGCTTCTTCAACTTGCGCTGAACATTTAATTACCCAGCTTTCCTCATCTTCAGCCGTCCACATTTTAGCCTGCGTTAAATATTCTTTTAGGCGAGAAATTGGCTCTTTAGGTTTTGCCGCGTCTACTTGTTCGCTGGGTTGGTATCGTGTTGCGTCATCTGCGGTTGTATGGTCGGATAGACGATAGGTTAATCCTTCGATAAGCGTTGGACCTTCGCCCCGTCGCGCCTTTTCAATTGCCTCACTAATGACATGCCGTGCTGCCAGAACATCATTACCATCAATTTGAATTCCTGCAAAACCTGCGGCAATCGCTTTTTGCGCAATAGTTTCTGTGGCAGTTTGTTTTTCTCGGGGTACTGAAATAGCCCATTGATTGTTGTTTACGACGAACACTACCGGTAATTTCCAAGCCCCAGCAACGTTGATCGCCTCATAAAAATCGCCCTCAGAGGTTCCGCCCTCACCAATGCAGACCACCGCTACGCGAGGTTCTTGACGATATTTAAATGCAAAGGCTATTCCGGCCGCATGAAGGCACTGGGACGCAATAGGAACACAGATGGGTAGATCGTGGGGTTGATTCTCATAATTGCTACCGCGTTCATCGCCCCCCCAATAGCTGAGAATTTCAGACATCTTGACACCGCGCTGAAATTGAGCCGCATAATCACGATAATAGGGGACAAAAACGTCTTCCTTTTTCATTGCATGACCAATGGCTGTAGATAATGCTTCTTGACCATTAATCGGAGCATAAGTACCCATTTTACCGGTACGTTGCAGAGCTATTGCCTTTTTATCAAAGGTACGGGTTAATACCATCATACGATACAATTCTTTAAGAGTATCTGGGTTTTGGGCGATGGCGGGGGCGTCAGCATTGAGCTTTCCCTGCTCATTCAGAAATTGGAAATAAGGTATTGCAAACTGAGCAACTATTGCCATTAATGGCTCCTTGTCAATTGAACATTTGCATAGCATACTCACAAATTTATTGAAACACCAGTAGGTTAGGCAGGATAAGCACCAGGTATAGACAATCCCTGTATGCTGTGTCTAATACCTGTGCATCAACCGTTATTAAAAGAGTTTTTTTGTGCAACCACATATAATTCAACCACTAAACTATACGGTAAATCTTCGCGACAAATACCGCCAATTTACATCCATGCCTGGGTTGGTATTACTGGAAAGCTGTGATCATAATAATGGGCGCTTTGACATTTTAAGTGCTCATCCTGCTGAGCGCATTACTATTGGTTTAGATGACCCAAATCTTAGCGACAAGCTCAATTGTTTGCGTGCGGCTACTGCCTGTCGTCCTTCTGTCTGTGATTTACCTTTTCAAGGCGGTGCTATTGGATATATTTCCTACGAGTTTGGGGAGTACTTACTCGGTTTAACTCGTTCAAATCAAAGAATGATAAAAGATTTACCCTTGCTGGATATGGGGTTATACGATTGGGCTCTGGTCGTTGATCATCAACTGCAAAAAGTTACATTTTTTGCTGAACAAAATAACGCAAAAAACCAGGCCATTTTAGATGAGGTTAGGACTATTTGGAATCAGGATGAACCAACTCTGCCGTTAACAGCGAAGGTATTGGGTGATTTTCAACCTTTGATTTCACAAGAGGATTACCAGGTTGCGCTGAACAAAATCCATGGGGATATTAAACGTGGACGCTATTATCAGGTAAATTTTACCCAACCCTTTGTGACAACTTATCAAGGGAGTGCGTTTAGCCTTTATCAACAAGTGACCGCGGTTAATCCTGTGCCTTATGCTGCGTATATTCAGGGGGCAGAAGTTGAAATAATGAGTTTTTCTCCTGAGCGCTTTTTATCCTATGACGAGGGTGTACTCAGGGCTGTCCCGATAAAAGGAACAATAAAACGTGCTTCTGATGCAGAAAATGACCGGTTATTACAACAAAAATTGCTGGAAAGTGAGAAAAACCGGGCTGAGAATGTAATGATTGTAGATTTATTACGTAATGATTTGGGTAAAATAGCGCGTCCAGGCTCTGTTCAAGTTCCTCACTTATGTGTCGTAGAAAGTTACCCTTCAGTGCATCATTTAGTCAGCACAGTCACCGCCCAATGCAGACCTGATATCCATCCTTTTGATGCATTTATTTCTTGTTTTCCGGGTGGATCAATTACGGGGGCACCAAAACTTGAGGCAATGCAGGCTATAATGGAATTAGAGCCTTACTCACGTGGTGTTTATTGTGGTGCTGTCGGCTATTTCTCACGGCATCCTTTTTTTGATACAAATATTACGATCAGGACGCTTACTGCACAATCAGGCAATTTATATCTGGCAGCAGGTGGCGGGATTGTTATGGATTCACACGCTGATGAGGAATATCAAGAATGTTTCATTAAAATTATGGCGATTATCAATGGAATACAAAGAAAAACCTAAAGACTCTGCTCACCATGCAGCAGTTATGGTGTTATACGAACGCAAAACCGATTCGATCATTTTAACCAAGCGCAGCGAACGGCTCCGCTTTCATCCGGGTGAAATTTGTTTTCCCGGAGGTGCTTGGGAGGAAGGGGATAAAGATTTGTACACAACCGCATTACGAGAGATGCAGGAAGAGATTGGGATTGATTCCGAGCGAGTAACGTTAATTCGCCCTTTGAGCATACAACAAACCCTGCTTGGAAGCATTATTCATCCTTGGTTTGGCAGTATTGAAACAATTATCCCATATCAATTAAATCCGAACGAGGTAACCCGCTTAGTGATTGTACCGATGTCTTTGGTGTGTTCATTGGACAATTATCGGGAAGTTCTCGTCGAGCGCGGGCGTTTTCGATTCAAAAGTTGGGAGTTTAATTATGCTCAAGAATGGATATGGGGGGCTACCGCAAAAATTATGCGTCAATTGGCATCAAGTAAATCGGTAGGTCTACCTGATACCAACTATTAATTAGGCTTTTTTCTTAGGGGTTTCCTTAAGTGCACGGCGTAAGATCTTACCTACATTTGTTTTGGGAAGTTCATTAAAAAACTCCACAACTTTAGGTATTTTATAAGCGGTAAGATGCTCGCGACAATAGGCAATGACCTCTTCTACAGTCAAGTTTGGGTCTTTTTTAACGATACATGCTTTGACTCGTTCCCCAGATTCTTCATCAGGAATGCCGACAACACCAACCTCAAGCACGCCAGGATGCATACTGATAACTTGCTCCACCTCATTCGGATAAACATTAAATCCCGAGACCAAGAGCATATCTTTTTTGCGATCAACAAGGTAAATGAAGCCTTCCTCATCCATACGGCCGATATCTCCTGTTTTAAAATAACCGGATTTGGTGAACACAAGAGCCGTTTCATCGGGACGTTTCCAATACCCTGGTGTAACTTGAGGCCCTTTAATACAAATTTCCCCGGGGGTGTTAATCGGCACCTCGTTCTCATTGTCGTCCAGGATGATGATGTCTGTAGAAGGCAAGGGGAGACCGATGCTGCCATTGTATCCCGACAACGACATGGGATTAATGGTTGCTGCAGGGCTCGTCTCCGTTAAGCCGTACGCCTCAAGAATGGGCGACTTCGTCGTTTCAGTCCATCTCAGAGCGACGCTTTTCTGTAAGGACATACCCCCAGAAAGCGACAGCTTAAGGTGACTAAAATCCACCTCTTTAAAATGCGGATTGTTTAATAAACCGTTAAACAGGGTATTTACCCCAGTGATGGTGGTAAATCCTGAATTTTTAATTTCCTTGATAAAATGATTCATATCTCGGGGGTTGGTGATGAGGATATTTTTGGCACCAACTTTCATAAAGATAAGAGCATTTGCAGTCAAGGAAAAGATATGGTACAAAGGAAGAGCAGTAACGATAATTTCGTTATTATCCAGGACTGGTGCGATCCAGGTATAGGCTTGTAACATGTTTGCAACCAGATTACCGTGAGTCAGAATAGCACCTTTTGCGACCCCCGTCGTTCCTCCGGTATACTGGAGAAAAGCGATATCATCGTGAGTTAGTTCGACATGGTGTAAAGTGGCTTGTTTGCCTTCGGATAGAGTGTATCGAAACTGTACTGCATTTGGAAGGTTGTAGGGTGGTACCATTTTCTTCAAATATTTGACAACTGAATTGACCACGATTCGTTTGACTGGAGAAAAAAGGTCACCAATTTCGGTAACGATAATATGTTTTAGCGATGGAATATGCGGAAGTGCTTTTTCTACCGTTTTAGCGAAGTTTGCCAGTACCAGAATTGCCTCGGCACCCGCGTCATTCATTTGATGCTCTAATTCATCGCTGGTATATAAAGGGTTGGTGTTGACAACGACATAGCCTGCACGCAAAATTCCAAAAATCGCAACAGGATATTGGAGGAGATTAGGCATCATGATTGCAACACGAGCACCTTTTTTTAAGCCCAGCTGTTGCAGATACGCGCCAAAATCATGGCTGAGTTTGTTAACCTCTGAAAATGTTAACTCAGAGCCAATGTTGCTATAAGCAACCTTTTTAGCATATTTATTGCATGACTCTTTGAACAGATCGACAACCGATGCATATTGACCTGTATCAATTTCATGGGGAATGCCATCCTGATATTGTTCAAACCATCGTTTATCCACCTTAATGTCCTTCTGTTATTGTTTTTCACATGTTAGTATAAACAAAATTTTTGTTTATGGATATCTAGCTCATGAGTGAAAATATAGCACAATCTCAAGCATTTAGACTAAAAGGGCGTTTATTTACATTTACCGTGCTTCAAATTTTAGACACAAGCAGTGATTTATTTAGCCAGCAATTATTAGACACGATTGCTAAAGCGCCGAAACTATTTGAGCATACAGCGGTTGTTTTTGATTTAACTGCGGTACATGCTCAGGAATTTGATTTACAAGAGCTCATCACTATAGCGCGTGCTCAAGGGATGATTCCCGTAGCCATTCAGGGTGGAAGTCCGATACACGAAACTTTTGCACAATGCTCCGGTCTGGCCGTGCTTCATGCCTCTGCTACTCAGGATAAACCCATTATCGAGCGCTCCCTGGAGCCAACGCCTGCAGAGCAGGTGCGAACAAAGCTATTAACTACGCCTGTACGCTCCGGACAGCAATTTGTAGCAAAGGGAACCGATTTAATAGTCACATCCTCTGTCAGTCATGGGGCGGAGCTACTCGCTGATGGTTCCATACATGTTTATGGCGCACTGCGTGGGCGAGCCTTGGCTGGTATTTCCGGTGATAAGGAGGCGCGTATCTTTTGCCAATCACTAGAAGCTGAGTTAGTTTCAATAGCAGGCTTCTATCGTCTGAGTGATGCCATTGAGCCTCAAGTGGGGCCGTGTCAGATATTTTTACAAGATGATCATATTCACATTGAGCCTTTATGATCGAGGCGGTTTTTATTTCCGATTTGCACCTTCATCCCTCTGAATACGCTATCGAGGAGCGCTTCAGGCTCTTCCTAAAGTGGGTGGTGCAGGTTGGTGCTAAAGAACTCTATATTTTAGGTGATTTTTTTTATGCTTGGGCTGGCGATGATACGCGCACCCCTTGGAGTGATGAAATCGCCTCGCAATTGCATCGTTTAAAAGAGACCGGAATACAGGTGTTCTACATGCAAGGCAATCGTGATTTTCTCTTGGGTAAAGAGTTTGCACTGCGTGCAGGGTGGATTGAGCTTAAAGAGCCAACAGTAATCTACCTAGGTCAAGAAAAAGTCATGTTGGTTCACGGTGATCGGTACTGTACTCATGATATCGCACACCAACGTTTTCGCATGTTAACTCGCAATCGACTCTTTAAGACTCTTTTCCTGAGTCTATCCCTGAAGTACCGCCAGCGCCTGGTGGAACAAGTAAGGCAACGGAGTCAGAATAACATTACTAAAACCGTTGAGGTCATGGATGTTGTTGAAGATACCGTACTCCATCACATGCATTCCCACCAGGTGAACCGATTGATTCACGGACATACTCATCGCCCGGCAACGCATCGCTATCAATTTCACGACCAAGAATATGTGCGTTATGTTTTAAGTGATTGGGATGACACGCCAAAAATCTTGTGTTATGATAGTACAAAAGGGCTCTATTTTACCCAAATCCATACTGCTTCAGGAGCTGAGAATGCCTAAAATCGATTCACCAACCCTACATGACCAGATTGCTGATGCGAATAAAAAGCTTAACGACAAAGCTTACCAGATTAAGCGTGAGCAATTTAATGCTGAAGAAGCGCAAACACGCGCGATGAAACAAAGATTACGTCAAGCTAAAGACATGGATACTCTTGACGGTATAATAAATAAAATAAAGCAAGTAGACAAAGATGGCTTGACCGAATGGGATCGTTTTGGGAATGACTCGAATCGTCTATTAAATTCACAACAAAATAACACTATGCAATGGCAATCCCACATGGCGGATCTCTTAGCGATTCTGTCTGATTTAGTTCCTCTGTTGCAGAAATCATTGAAAGCTAGTATTGCAAGTATTCCTAAAAAAGAGCTTAATCCCTTCGTATTGAAAAATGCCCTTAAAGAATTTGTCTACTCCACTAAAGATAAAATTGTTGACAAATTACGCGGTGACCCGCGAATTAATATCCCCACGCTTGTGCATGATGTTTCTATGAATGAGAATAATCAAATACAAATCGGAGGCTTTAAAACTGCAAGTAAAGGTGAGGATTTTAATCTCGTAAACGCAGATAATAAAGAAATTGATTCATTGAAAGACGAGTTTGATACAGTCGTAAAACTTTGGCTCAATACAAATCACTACATTAAAATGAATGACGGCACTTATGTGAACTATGATACTAATTCTCCAGATTACAATCAGGTGTTAACCAAACAAAAATTTGAAGAATTAAAAAATAATCCGGAGCATGGCCTTGATCATTTTCTTGAGACGAATTCAGAGCTTAAATTTAGTCCGGGAGCCAAGCCTTAGAGGCTCTAGATCTACTATCCCGGCATCATAGCGCTGCCGGGATTCCGCTGTGGAAACGAAATACTACATCTTCTGCAAGAATAAATCGATTCTCCAAATCCAGAAAAAATTGAATTCGTGCGTCGATCTCCCCACCATAAAGCTTGGCTAGATGCAAATATTCCGTAAAGTGTCTCGACTCCGAGCGCAACAAATTTTCGTAAAATTTTTGCAACTCAGGATCTGAAAGGTAAGGAATGATTGCGCTAAATCGCTCACAAGAACGTGCCTCAATAATGGCACCAATAACCAGCTGATCTCTGAGGCGCTCAGCTCCATGCCTGCTGGTTACCTGATGATGCATGCACGAGGCATAACCCGAGGGCTGTAGGGGCGTAAATTCAATATCGCGTTGCTGCATTAAAGCAATGACTTTCTCAAAATGCAGCAGTTCTTCACGCGCTAGAGGGGACATGAGTGCAACCAATTCTTTGCGCTCGGGGTATTTGCTCATAAAATTTATTGCTGTTGCGGCCGCTTTGCGTTCGCAATGTGCGTGATCAATTAATAACAAAGGAAGATTATTCGTGCCGTATTCCAACCAGGGGGTCGGTGTTTGTACACGAAGAAAGTCATTTAATATTTGTAAATCAGTAGCTAATCGTTTTACCATCGTCAAATGCACTATACTTTGAAAAAATAGTCTTATACCACAGTACTCGAATAAATTAAATTGGATTAAAAATGAGCGAAGTACAAACTATTGATATGCAAAATTGGTTCTCTACCTATGGTCTAATTACTTCCGAGCGAATCCTTGGACGGTACCAGATAAAATTAGCGGGTACTGAATTAGTGACTGCAATTAAAAAATCGAGCAGTTTTTACCATAAACTAGTAGAAACTCCGGTTCGTCACGTCTTAAATGGTATTATTTTACAGCAAGCACATGATTACCATGTTTATGCACAGAAACTGTTTATTGACTATATGCTTTCTGGCGAAAACAGCAAGGGGCCTGAGGAGCAGGGCGCACATACCCGTGAGCGTTTGGAAGAAGAGCGTCAGGCGCTGGTGCACTTGGGAGAGGAATTTAATAAAAAACAATTAGAGCATCAAAACTTAATCGCACAAACTCAGGCTGAACTAATAAAAGTCGGACAAAATTTCAATAAGCTTTTTGAAAAAACAATTGCAAGCCTGATGAGCCATTTAAAACAATTTTCCCTTGATAAAGCCACGTGCCGTCGTATACTGAATCAGGGTTTAATTCATGGAGATTTTACCCCCCACACCGAGGCGATTCATTTTGCTAAAATCGTAGTGGATGCATTGGGAACGAAACAAGCAGAGCAGCTTTTGCCAATCGTTCAAAATGATCTAGCCGAACTGCTAACTTTTACAGATGAAGCACTTGTACACGCTCAATCCATGCGAGAGCGTAGCGAGGAGATGACTTTTGCCGCTAATGGATACCGCACGCGTTTTTATGAAAGTATATTGCGTATTATTGAGCAACTTAAATTATTACCTGAATACAAAATTGATCCGGTTCAAGATGGAATTAATCGCGAAACGTTGTATTTTGATCCAGATATTGGTGCAGTAAATTGACATGGATGATTATGGTGCCGGTAGTAAGTAACGGCACATTGAAATTAAATAAATATAATTATCTGTTTTGGTATTCGCAATTTTTAGTGAGGCTTAAACCAAGAGGAAAGTGTCTGTGGCTGTGGTGATAATTTTTTTTAATACCAATTAATATTTGATTATTATTGAGAATTAATAGCCAAACCAGGTCGTACTTTTTATACCGATACCAAAAATCATAATTGCCTTCAAATTTTGAGCATTTTGTCACGTAATAACAATACTATTCATATGATTCTGTGCATTGTATTCAAATTTCGTGTATAATGGCGCGCTTTAACTTAACCGAGACGGAGTGCCCAGAATGGCCAAAGAATCAACGCTTTCAATCATTAAACCCGATGCAGTAGCTAAGTCAGTTATTGGACAAATATATAGCCGTTTTGAAGAAGCAGGATTAGACATCGTTGCTGCCAAAATGATGCAATTAAGCCGTGCTCAAGCAGAAGATTTCTATGATATTCACCGTGAACGTCCTTTTTTCAATGCTTTAGTTGAGTTTATGATTTCTGGTCCTGTCATGATTCAAGTTTTACATGGTGAAAATGCGGTTGCTAAAAACCGTGATATTATGGGAGCGACTAATCCTAAAGAAGCTGCTCCAGGGACAATTCGTGCAGATTTCGCAGATAGTATTGATGCGAATGCGGTCCATGGTTCTGATAGCCAGGAAAATGCAACGCGTGAAATTGCTTTCTTTTTCGAACCCCATGAGGTTTGTGCACGTTAAGAAATATTTGAGGTAAAAAATGTCTGAACAAAAAGTGAATCTACTGGATTATAACTACCAGCAAATGCGTGAATTACTCAGTTCATGGGGAGAGCAACCCTATCGAGCAC
>ERZ778022.929-NODE-929-length-49841-cov-5.171876_pt1 | contig 49841 bp, 42 predicted proteins | sample MGYA00375752_ERZ778022 | MGnify/ENA primary metagenome ERZ778022 (study PRJEB29350, sample SAMN05389826) | bioreactor metagenome | isolation source: Thiocyanate bioreactor | place: South Africa: University of Cape Town | collected 2014-04-04 ...
CTTCTGGATCCTCAACGACATCGTCTGGCGCAAGACCAACCCGATGCCGAATTTCAAGGGCCGCCGTTTCCAGAACGCCCATGAGACGCTGATCTGGGCCAGCCCGAACGCCAAGGCCAAGGGTTATACCTTCAACTACGACGCCATGAAGGCGGCAAACGACGACGTGCAGATGCGCTCCGACTGGCTGTTTCCAATCTGCTCTGGCGGCGAACGCCTGAAGGATGCCGAGGGACGCAAGGTGCATCCGACCCAGAAGCCGGAAGCGCTGCTCGCCCGCGTCATCATGTCGTCGACGAAACCGGGCGATGTCGTGCTCGATCCCTTCTTCGGCTCCGGCACGACCGGCGCCGTCGCCAAGCGCTTGGGACGCCATTTCGTCGGCATCGAGCGCGAGCAGGATTACATCGATGCGGCAAGCGCCCGCATCGATGCCGTCGAGCCGCTCGGCAAGGCGGAGCTGACGGTCATGACCGGCAAGAAGGCTGAGCCGCGCGTCGCCTTCAACGTTCTGGTGGAATCGGGCCTCGTCAAGCCCGGCCAGGTGCTGACCGATGCCAAGCGCCGCTACAGCGCCATCATCCGCGCCGACGGCACAGTTGCGTCGGGTGGCGAGGCCGGCTCCATTCATCGCCTCGGCGCCCGGGTTCAGGGACTGGACGCCTGCAACGGCTGGACTTTCTGGCATTTCGACGATGGGCAATCCCTGCGGCCCATCGACGATTTGCGGACCATCGTCCGCAACGATCTGGCCAAGGCGGACTAATCCTCGCCAAGGCTGGAGCCAGCTACGGCGCGGCCGGTTTTCGTACCTTCAGTCCCGGTCGTGTCGCATGGCGCCCAAGGAAGAGAAGCCTTGGGCGCCTTCTCTTTGTTAACTTTTGCCCGTTCCAGCCTGGGACAAGACAGCGCCCTTAGGGATCTCGCTCCAGAAGACCCCAAGGGAAATGCCCATGTCCGGACTGCTGGAAAAAGCCAAGCGCCAGTTCCATCGCGGCGATCTGAAGATCGCCCAGGCGACGCTCGGCCGTGCGATCCGCGAGGACCGGCGCAACCCGGAGGCCCATATCCTGCTCGCCACGATCCACGAGCAGCAGGGCGACCTCGAAGAGGCCGCCCGCACCTTTGCGTCGGTCATTCCGCTGACGCCGAACCTGAAGCGCGAAGTCGCCTTCCGCGCCGCCCAGCATTATCTTTCCGTCGGCCGCAGCGACGGCGCCCTTTCGGCGCTGGTCTCCCTGCACGGCGCGATGCCGGACGACCGCGACGTCAATCACAGCATCTGCGCCCTGCTGCGTGAGGCTGGCCGCTACAGCGAAGCGCTGCCCTTCGCCGCGAAACTGGCAAAGATCGGCACGGATTTCGATAACTGGCTGAATGCCGGCATCGTGCTCTCCGGCATGGATATGCACGAGATCGCCTATCCCCTGCTGCAAAAGGCGCAAGCCGCGAAACCCGACGAACGGCTGGCCGTCAGCGAACTGTTCTGGTGCGCCGCCAATCTCTGCGATTTTCCGGTCGCCGAGGCCATGCAGGCGAAACTCGAAGCGGCCTATGCCGCTGAGGGCGACAAGGCCGATACCCGCGAAAACGCCTTCCGGGCGCTGACCTGGTCCGGCGATGAGGCTTACCATGCCAAAACGGCGCGGCGCACCGCCGAGGTCATGTTCCCGCCGGTCAATCCCGTACGGCCGCCGCTGGCCGGAACGGAAGGGCGGCGTATTCGCGTCGGTTACGTCTCCTGCGATTTCTTCGATCACGCCACCATGGCCCTGTTCGCCGGTGTGCTCGAAGCCCATGACCGCGACCGGTTCGAGGTCTTCGGCTTCTGCCACACCGCCGCGGGCAATCGCCAGGGCGCCATGCGCGAGCGGTTCCTGAACGCGGTCGAACATTACGTCGATATCCTCGGCCTCGACGACGGGGCCGCCGCCGCCGCGATCTCGGCGGCCGGGATCGACGTGCTGGTCGATCTCAAGGGGTTCACGCAGGGCAATCGGCTCGGCATCTTCTGCCGCCGGCCCGCGCCCGTTCAGGTCACCTATCTCGGTTTCCCCGGCAGCGTTGCCGGCGTCGGCATCGACTATGCCCTGACGGACGCCACGGTGACGCCGGAGGCGAGCGCGCCGCATTACGCCGAAACCCTGCTGCGACTGCCCTTCGCCTATCAATGCAACGACAACAGCCGTGCGCCCGTCGCCCGTTCGGGCAATCGCGCCGATCATGGCCTGCCGGCCGATGCGATCGTGTTTTCCGCCTTCCATCAGGCCCAGAAAATCCGCGCCGACGTCTTCGCCGCCTGGATGGGTATCCTGAAGGACGTGCCGGGCGCGGCCCTGTGGCTGGCCGACCAGAAGCCGGCGGTGCGCGATAACCTGCGCAAGGCGGCGCAGGCGGCCGGCATCGAAGCCGAGCGGCTGGTCTTTGCCGAAAAACTGCCGCTGGATGCGCATCTGGCGCGTCTCGCCGAGGCCGATATCGCGCTGGATACCGCGCCCTATAACGGCCACACCACCACTTCGGATGCCCTGTGGGCCGGCGTGCCGGTTCTCACCTGGAAGGGCACGAGCTTTGCCGGCCGCGTCAGCGAAAGCCTGCTTTCCGCCGTCGGCCTGCCGGAGCTTGTGGCAAACGATATCAACGGTTTCGGCCGCCTGGCGGTCGAACTGGCGCAGGATGGGGCCCGCCTGGCTCGCCTGCGCCAGCACCTTCTCGACGCCCGCGTCACCGCATCGCTGTTCGATACGGTGGGCACGACGCGGGCCATCGAGTCGCATTTCGAGCGTCTCTACCGGCCGCAGTAAGCATTTCCAGGAAAAGTGGACACCGGTTTTCCGTCCGGAAATGCGAAAAGAAGTGCCGGATTAGCTGATCAGGCCGAGCGCCTGAAGATCGCCGCGCAATTTTTCCGGTCCGGTGAAATGCAGGGCTTCCGCCCAGCCGGCGGCCGTCGCGCCCTCGACATTAACAAGCGTGTCGTCGATGAACACGGTCGCGGCCGGGTCGAGCCCGAAATCCCCGGCGTGCCTGTCATAGATCGCCTTGTCCGGCTTGATCAGCCCGATCTCGCCCGAAACGGTGACGCCGCGCGGCCGGTTGAGGAACGGAAACATCTCCCGCGCCTCGGAAAACGTGTCGGCGGCGAAATTGGTCAGCATGGTCACGTCGTGCCCGGCATCGATCAGGCCCTCGAACAGCGCCACCGTTCCGTCGATCGGATGCGGCACCATTTCGCGCCAGTGGCGGCGGAAAGCGCGGATATTCTCGGCATGGTCGGGATGGGCTTCGATCAGCAGCGCCTCGGCCTCGCGCCAGTCGCGGCCGCGATCCTGCTCCAGGTTCCAGTCATGGCTGCAGACATGGGTGAAGAACCACGCCCGCTCCGCCTCGTCGGGGATCAGCCGGCGATAGGGCAGGTGCGGATCGTAATGGATGAGCACCTTGCCGATGTCGAACACGATGTGGCGGATGGCCATGGTCTATCCCTTTCGCCCCGGTTTAAAGGTATCCGGAAGCGCTTGGGCTATCGCCTTTTTCATCACGGTTGGCAATGCCTCGTCCCCAAGCGCCGCAATCGCCTGCCACCAGCCGTCCGGCCGTTCGAGGCGCGGCGTTTCGGCCTCGAAGACGGAAAGCCGCAGCTCGAAATGGGTGAAGACATGGGTGACGACGCCCCGGTGCCGCCAGTCGGCGGGGAAGGGGGCGGCGGCCTCTGTCGCATCGCCGTCGATGCGCGCCGTCCAGGTGGAAGTGGGAATTTCCGTCATGCCGCCGAGCAGCCCGCTTTCCGGCCGGCGGCGCAGGAAGACCGCTCCATCCGGCGAAACGGCGACGAAGGCCGCGCCCACCCGCACCGGCTTCTCCTTCTTGGCGGCTTTCACCGGAAAATGCTCGGGATCGTGCCCGGCCAGTGCCGAACAGTCCTCGCGGAAGGGACAGAGCGCGCAGGCCGGCCGCTTCGGCGTGCAGATCGTCGCGCCGAGATCCATCATCGCCTGCGCGAAATCGCCGGGCCGATCCTTGGGCGTCAGCGCAGCGACATAGGATTTGAACAGCGGTTTTGCCGCCGGCAGCGCCTCCTCGATGGCGAAGAGGCGCGAGACGACACGCTCGACATTGCCGTCCATGACCGGGGCCGGCTGGTCGAAGGCGATGGCCGCGACCGCCGCCGAGGTATAGTCGCCGATGCCGGGGAGGGCGAGCAGCCCTTCCTGGGTTTGCGGAAAGCGTCCGCCATGCTCGCGGGCGACGGCTTCGGCGCATTTCTTCAGGTTGCGGGCGCGGGCGTAATAACCCAGCCCCGCCCAGGCGGCCATCACCTGCTCGGAGGGCGCCTCCGCCAGATCGGTGACCTTCGGCCACAGCGCCAGGAATTTTTCGAAATAGGGTTTGACCGCCTGCACGGTGGTCTGCTGCAGCATCACCTCCGACAGCCAGATGTGATAGGGTTCGGGGCGAACGCCCTTCGCAGCCATCGCCGGCGAGACCCGCCACGGCAACTCCCGGTGGTGCCGGTCATACCAGAAGATGAGTTTCTTTGCGAGGTCGGGCTTTTGTGATATGGGCATCGGATGAGTCTGCATCGGGGCCGAGAAAAGAGAATGATGGTGAACGAGTCAAGTGAGCCCCTGTCCGCCCGGCCGCAAGGGCCGGAGGAAGCGCTCGCGCCTCGTCTGCCGATCCTCGTCATCAACCTCGACCGCGCCGGCGACCGCATGGCCGAAATCGCCCGCAATGCCGCCGAAAGCGGCCTTTCCATCGAGCGTATCAGCGGCGTCGACGGCAAGGCGGTGCCGCCCGCGCAATGGGTGGATGTCGACGCGGCCTTGTTTGCCCGCCGCACCGGCCGGGGCCTGCTGCCCGGCGAATACGGCTGTTACCGCAGCCATCTTGCCGCCCTCTCGCGCATGGTCGAGAGCGGCGTGCCGGCGGCGATCATCGTCGAGGACGATATCGTCATGCCGCCCGATCTCATCGCGCGTGCCTCGGCGATGATGGAAACGCTGCCTTCTGCGGATGTGCTGAAACTCGTCAATCATCGTGCCCATGGTTTCGAGCCGGCGGCGGTGACGCCGCGTGGCGACCGCATCGGCCGCTGTCTGTGGGGGCCGCAAGGCTCCGCCGCCTGTTATCTGGTGACGCGGGCGGGCGCCCGCAAGCTTTTGTCCTCCCTGAAGGTCATGAGCCTGCCCTTCGACGTCGCGCTGGAGCGCGGCTGGGAGACAGGGGCGGAAACCTATGTCAGCGAGACCGATCTCGTCGGTTTCGGCGAGCTGCGGGCCGCCACCATGATCGGCACGCGCGAGGATTATCGCGCGGTCAAGCCGGCGCGCTGGCGCCGCCTGCCGGCGCAGCTGTTCCAGCTCGGCGAAATCCTCGCGCGCCGGCGCTATGCCCGCGCCATGCCGAAAAAGGCGGGCTGAGATGGCCGGCGAGCGGAAATTTTCCGGCGAAAGCCCAGGGCGGCGCAAGAGCCCGCGCGGCGCGCATCAGCTTGCGGAACTGGCAAACGGTGTCATCGACCCGGTGCTTGCCCGCCGCGCCGGCATTTCCACGGCGCTGCTCGGCTCCTGGCCGGATATCGCCGGTTCCGATTTCGCCGATTGCACCCGGCCGGAAAAGATCGCCTGGCCGCGCCGCGATGACGGCGACGGGCGTGGCGGCGGTTTCCAGTCCGGCGTGCTGACCATTGCCTGCGAAGGCGCGCGCGCCCTGTTCCTCACCCATGCGCAGGGCGAGCTGATCGGCCGCATCAACGGCTTCTTCGGCTTCCCCGCGATCCGCCAGATCCGCATCGTGCAGAAGCCGGTGTCGCCGGTGACCCGCGCCAACCGCAAGCCGCCGCCCTTGAAGGGCGAGGCGGCGGAACGCCTGTCCCACATGGTCGAGGGCATCGAGGGCGACCGCCTGCGCGCCGCGCTGGAGCGCCTCGGTACCGCCGTGCTGCAGAAGACGCCGGGCCGGCGGCGCTAACTGCTCGAACATGACGGAAATTTCATGCGTCCGGTCGCGCGCCGGTCACAATTCTTTGAAGGAATGGTTTGCGAGACCGCTTGTCGGCGCTTCGCCGCCGGGATATCGACGACGACTGAAACTATAACCGCCGCTTCAACTTGGGTGAACCTATGCCGCTTTCCGAAATGACCATGACGAAACGCCAGTTCCTGGCAGGCGTTGCTGCAACGGCGATCGTCGCGCCGCTCATCTCGGCCTTCCCGGCATTCGCCCAGCAGGCGGAAATGCCACAATCGGACGGCGATGTCGATATGGCCGCCGTTCTGAAGCCCGGCGCCCTGCCGGAAATGGCGCTGGGGCAGGAAGACGCCAAGGTGCAGATCGTCGAATACATGTCGATGACCTGCCCGCATTGCGCTCATTTCCACAACACCACCTTCGACGAGATCAAGAAGAAATATGTCGATAGCGGCAAGGTCCGTTTCATCATCCGCGAATTCCCCTTCGATCCGCGCGCGGCGGCCGCCTTCATGCTGGCCCGCTGCAATCCGCAGAAGCCGGAGGAACTCGGCAGCGCGCTGCAATATTTCCCGATGGTCTCGATGCTGTTCAAGCAGCAGGAAACCTGGGCCGCCGCCCAGGACGGCCGCGCCGCCCTGATGCAGATGGCCAAGATGGCCGGTTATACACAGCAGAGCTTCGAGGCCTGCTTGACGAACCAGAAGCTTCTGGATGATGTGAACAGCGTGCGCGAGCGCGGCGCGAAGGATTTCGGCGTCAATTCCACCCCGACCTTCCTGATCAACGGCAAGCGTTATTCTGGAGACATGACGGTTGAAACCATGTCGGCCCTCATCGACAGTTTCCTCTGATCGTCCTGCCGATTTGCGGGCGGCGAGAGCCGCCCGCATGAGCGCTTTTCTAGTGCGGGTCGCCGCGCCATGAAATTCAATCGCCTGCGCCTGCTCGGCTTCAAGACCTTTGTCGAGCCGACCGAATTCGTCATCGAGCCGGGGCTCACCGGCGTCGTCGGCCCGAACGGCTGCGGCAAGTCCAATCTCGTCGAGGCCCTGCGCTGGGTCATGGGGGAAAACTCCTACAAGAACATGCGCGCCTCGGGCATGGACGACGTGATCTTTTCCGGCTCCGGCAATCGCCCGGCCCGCAACACCGCCGAAGTCGGCCTGTTCCTCGACAATAGCGACCGCACTGCGCCGGCCGCCTTCAACGATGCCGACGAATTGCAGGTGACCCGCCGCATCGAGCGCGAGCAAGGCTCGGTCTACCGCATCAACGGCAAGGAAGCCCGCGCCAAGGATGTGCAGCTGCTGTTCGCCGATGCCTCGACCGGCGCGCGCTCGCCCTCCATGGTGGGGCAGGGCCGTATCGGCGAGCTGATCCAGGCGAAGCCGCAGGCCCGCCGCCAGTTGCTTGAAGAAGCCGCCGGTATTTCCGGCCTGCATTCGCGCCGGCATGAGGCGGAACTGCGCCTGCGCGCCGCCGAAACCAATCTCGAACGCCTCGACGACATCACCTCGCAACTCGACAGCCAGATCGAAAGCCTGAAGCGACAGGCGCGCCAGGCGAACCGCTTCAAGGCGCTGTCGGCCGATATCCGCGCCCGTGAGGCGATGCTGCTGCATATCCGCTGGGTCGAGGCCAAGGAGGCCGAGGGCGAGGCCGACAGCGGCCTCAACCAGGCGACGATGCGCGTCGCCGAAAAGGCGCAGGCGCAGATGGAGGCCGCCAAGCAGCAGGCCGTCGCCAGCCTGAAAATGCCGGAACTGCGCGAGGCCGAGGCCCGCGCCGCCGCCGCCCTGCAACGTCTGCAGATCGCCCGCGCGCAACTCGATGAGGAAGCCAGTCGCGCGCTTCGCCGTCGCGACGAACTGACCCGCCGTCTTGCCCAGCTCGGCGAGGATATCCGCCGCGAGGAACGGCTGGTGGCGGAAAACGCCGAAATTTTGGCTCGCCTCGCCGCCGAGGAAGAGGAGTTGTCCGAACTGCTTGGCGATGCCGGCAGCCATGCCGACGATCTGCGCGCCGCCTTCGAGGAGGCCGCCGCGCGTCTCACCGAAAGCGAACGCGCTTTTTCCAGCCTCACCGCCGCCCGCGCCGAGGCCGCCGCCGCCCGCACCCAGATCGAACGCACCCTGCGCGATCTCACCGACCGCAAGATGCGGCTGGAGCGTCAGGCCATGGAGGCGGCCGGCGAAATCGCCACGCTGGAGGCAAAGCTCGCCGCCTTGCCCGATCCGGAGGAAAAACGCGTCGTGGTCGAAGCGGCCGAAATCGCCGTCGAGGACGGCCAGATCGCCGTCGAATCGGCTGAGGGCGATGTCGCCGCCGCCCGCCAGTCGGAAACACTGGCTCGCACCCCGGTCGAAGCCGCCCGCGCCCGCCTCAACGGCCTGACCACCGAGGCCCGCACCATCGAGAAGATGCTTAGCGCGGGGGCCTCCGCCGGCCGTTTCGCCGCTGTTGCCGAGCAATTGAGCGTCGAGCGTGGTTACGAGACGGCGCTGGGCGCCGTCCTCGGCGAGGATCTGGACAGCGCCCTCGATCCGGCTGCACCCGCCTATTGGACGCTGAACGGCGATATCTCGGGCGATCCGTCCTTGCCGGCCGGCGTCGAGCCGCTGTCGTCCCATGTCCACGCCCCCGCCGAGCTTGCCCGCCGCCTGAACCAGATCGGTCTCGTCTCCAGTGACGACGCGCCAAAACTGATGGCGGCGCTGAAACCCGGCCAGCGGCTGGTGACGAAGGACGGCGCGGTGTTCCGCTGGGACGGCCATGTCGCCGGCTCGGAAGCGCCGAGCGCTGCGGCGCTGCGCCTTGCCCAGAAAAACCGCCTGACCGAGCTCACCGCCGAAATCGATGAGGCCTCTATTGCTTTGGAAGACGCCGAGGGGCGGTTGCAGGCGGCCGGCGAGGCGATCCGCGCCGCCGAGCAAAAACTCTCCGAGGCCCGCGACATCGCCCGTCTCGCCGTGCGCCATCTCTCCGAAGCCCGCGACGCGCTGGCCCAGGCCGACCGCGCCGCCGGAGACCTGCTGCGCCGCCGCGACGTGGTCACCGAATCCGCCAGCCAGATCGCCGGCCAGATCGAGGATCTGCTGGTGCAGGAGGAAACCCTGCGCATCGAGCTGGAGGACGCCCCCGACCTCACCGAACTCGACCTTTCCCTCCGCGAAGCGCAGGCGACCGTCGCCGCCGATCGCGGTGCCGCCGCCGAAGCGCGTGCCCGCCACGAAGGTCTGGCGCGCGAAAACGAAGCCCGCCAGCGCCGCCTGCTGGCCATCGGCCAGGAGCGCGTGAACTGGCAGGTGCGGGCGCAGGGCGCGCAAGCCCAGATCGCCACCTTGCGCGAACGCGAGGAAGAAGCGCGCGAGGAATTTGCCCTGCTGGACGAGGCCCCCGACGAATTCGAGGAACGCCGCTACGCCCTGACGCGCGAACTCGCCAAGGCCGAGGAAGCCCGCAAATCCGCCGCCGATCATCTGGCCGAGGCGGAAACCCGCCAGCGCGACGCCGACCGCCTCGCCACCACCGCGCTTGCCGAACTGGCCGAAAGCCGCGAGCAGCGCGGCCGCATCGAGGAACGTCTGGTCTCGGCCCGCGAGCGCCGCATCGAGACGGAAACCCGCATCCGCGATTCGCTGGGCGTCGCCCCGCATGAGGCGATGCGCCTCACCGGCCTCGCGCCCGGCGAGGCCCTGCCGGAGCTGCGCAGCGTCGAGCGCGATCTCGACCGGTTGCGCATGGAGCGCGAGCGCCTCGGCGCCGTCAACCTGCGCGCCGACGAGGAGCAGAAGGAGCTTTCCGACAAGCTGACCGGCCTCGTCGCCGAGCGCAACGACATCATCGACGCCATCCGCAAGCTGCGCGCCGCCATCCAGAGCCTGAACCGCGAGGGCCGCGAGCGCCTGCTCGCCGCCTTCGACGTCGTCAACGAACAATTCCAGCGCCTGTTCACCCATCTCTTCGGCGGCGGCACGGCGGAATTGCAATTGATCGAATCCGAGGATCCGCTGGAAGCCGGCCTCGAAGTGCTGGCCCGCCCGCCGGGCAAGAAGCCGCAGACCATGACGCTGCTCTCCGGCGGCGAGCAGGCGTTGACCGCGATGGCGCTGATCTTCGCCGTCTTCCTCACCAATCCCGCGCCGATCTGCGTGCTCGACGAGGTCGATGCGCCGCTCGACGACCACAATGTCGAGCGCTATTGCAACCTGATGGACGAAATGGCCGCCTCCACGCAGACGCGTTTCGTGATCATTACCCACAACCCGATCACCATGTCGCGCATGAACCGCCTCTTCGGCGTCACCATGGTCGAGCAAGGCGTCTCGCAGCTCGTTTCCGTCGACCTGCAAGCCGCCGAACGCCTGCTCGACGTCGTCTGAATTTTGTTCAGCCTGCATTCATTGTGCAATGCAAAAATAGATGGCAATTTGCAATTTTCATCGGGTTCCATCTGGCGTAGTGTCATGCGCGAGGCGAGGGAACCTCGAGGGTGGGAACAGCATGACCAAGTGGGTGTACACGTTCGGGAATGGCAAGGCGGAAGGCCGGGCGAGCGATGTGACCCTTTTGGGCGGCAAGGGCGCCAATCTCGCGGAAATGGCGAGCCTCGGCCTGCCGGTTCCCCCCGGTCTTACCATCGTCACCGAGGCCTGTTCCTGGTTTTACACCCATGGCCGCACCCTGCCGGACGCCATGAAGGCACAGGTGCTGGACGGGCTGGCGCATATGGAAAAGGCGACCGGCCGGCGCTTCGGCGATCCCGAACGGCCGCTTTTGCTTTCCGTCCGTTCCGGCGGGCGTGCCTCCATGCCCGGCATGATGGATACCGTCCTCAATCTCGGCCTCAACGACCACACCGTCGAGGCGCTCGGCCACGATGCCGGCGACGCCCGTTTCGCGTGGGACAGCTATCGCCGCTTCATCCAGATGTATGGCGACGTCGTCCTCGGCCTCGATCACGAGGTTTTCGAGGAAATCCTCGAGGACGAGAAGGCCCGGCTCGGCCATGAATACGATACGGAACTCTCCGCCGTCGAATGGCAGCATATTACCCAACTCTACAAGGCGATGCTGGAAGAAGAACTGGGCGAGCCCTTCCCGCAGGATCCGCAGGAGCAGCTCTGGGGCGCCATTGCCGCCGTCTTCGCGAGCTGGATGAACGCCCGCGCCGTCACCTATCGCCAGCTCCACAATATACCCACCGCCTGGGGCACCGCCGTCAACGTCCAGGCCATGGTCTTCGGCAATCTCGGCAACAGCTCGGCCACCGGCGTCGCCTTTACCCGCAACCCATCGACCGGCGTCAAGGAACTCTACGGAGAATTCCTCGTCAATGCCCAAGGAGAGGATGTCGTCGCCGGCATCCGCACGCCGCAAAGCATCACCGAGGCCGCCCGCATCGCGTCGGGCTCCGAAAAGCCGTCGCTGGAAAAGCTGATGCCGGAAGTGTTCGGCGAGTTCCGCGCCATCTGCGCAAGGCTGGAAGCCCATTACCGCGACATGCAGGATGTGGAATTCACCATCGAGCGCGGCAAGCTGTGGATGCTGCAGACCCGCACCGGAAAACGCACCGCCAAGGCGGCGATGCGCATCGCCGTCGACATGGTCGATGAAAAGCTGATCGGCCAGGACGAGGCGGTGACGCGCATCGAGCCGGCCTCGCTCGACCAGTTGCTGCACCCGACCATCGATCCGCGCTTCGAGCGCACGGTTATCGGCTCCGGCCTGCCGGCCTCACCCGGCGCGGCGACCGGCGAAATCGTCTTCACGGCGGAGGAAGCGGTCGAGGCCAGCGAGGCCGGCCGCAAGGTCATCCTCGTGCGCGTCGAGACCAGCCCGGAAGACATTCACGGCATGCACACTGCCGAGGGCATCCTGACCACGCGCGGCGGCATGACCAGCCATGCGGCGGTGGTGGCGCGCGGCATGGGTACGCCCTGCGTCGCCGGTGCCGGCACCATGCGCGTCGACCTGCGCGGCGAGCGGTTGATCGGGCTCGGCGGCGTCACGCTCGGCAAGGGCGATATCATCACCATCGACGGCTCCTCCGGCCAGGTGCTGAAGGGCGAGGTGCCGATGCTGCAGCCGGAACTGTCGGGCGATTTCGGCCGCATCATGGAGTGGGCCGACCGCAACCGCCGCATGACGGTGCGCACCAATGCCGATACGCCGCAGGATGCCCGCGCCGCCCGCTCCTTCGGCGCCGAAGGCATCGGCCTGTGCCGCACCGAGCACATGTTCTTCGAGGGCGACCGCATCCATGTGATGCGCGAGATGATCCTGGCCGAGGGCGAGGAGGGCCGCCGCTTGGCGCTCGACAAGCTGTTGCCGATGCAGCGCTCGGATTTCACCGCGCTGTTTTCGATCATGCACGGCCTGCCGGTCACCATCCGCATGCTCGATCCGCCGCTGCATGAATTCCTGCCGAAATCCGATGCCGAGATCGCCGAGGTGGCGCAGGCGATGGGCATGGAGCCGGCGCATCTGCGCCAGCGCGTCGATGCGCTGCATGAGTTCAACCCCATGCTCGGCCATCGCGGTTGCCGTCTCGCCATTTCCTATCCCGAGATCGCCGAAATGCAGGCGCGCGCCATTTTCGAGGCGGCGGTGGAGGCGGCGCGCGAAACCGGCGCGCCGGTGGTGCCGGAAATCATGGTGCCGCTGGTCGGCCTGCGCGCCGAGCTGGATTACGTCAAGGGCTGCATCGATCGCGTCGCCCGCACCGTCATGGACGAGGCCGGCATGCGCATCGATTACCTCGTTGGCACGATGATCGAGCTGCCGCGCGCAGCCCTTCGCGCCCATTCCATCGCCGAAGCCGCCGAATTCTTCTCCTTCGGCACCAACGATCTGACGCAGACCACCTTCGGCATTTCCCGCGACGATGCGTCGGCCTTCCTCACCACCTACCAGCGCAAGGGCATCATCGAGCACGATCCCTTCATCTCGCTGGATTTCGACGGCGTCGGCGAGCTGATCCGCATCGCAACGGAGCGCGGCCGCCGCACCCGCAACGACATGAAGCTCGGCATCTGCGGCGAACATGGCGGCGATCCGGCCTCGATCCACTTCTGCGAGGATATCGGCCTGGACTATGTCTCCTGCTCGCCCTTCCGCGTGCCGATCGCCCGGCTTGCGGCAGCGCAGGCGGCGATCCGGGGCAAGAACGGATAAGGGGTGAGGGCAGCGGCAAAACGCTTGCTTGTCTCAACCGGGGCAAGGGGTTACAGATCGTGTGAACGTCCTGTCGACCGGATTCGCCGCTTGCCCCGGATAGCTGACCGATGACCATTCGTTACGACCGGCCGGTTTCGCATGCGGCCCATTTTTCCAGACGGATCGGCCAGTTTTCGCTGCTGCTGTTCGTGGTCGTGCTGGCCGCCCATCGCTTTTCGCTGATGCCGACGCCCTATTGTGTGGCGCTGGTGCTGTTCTCCGCCGGCTTCGCGCTGCTGGCTGTGCTGTTGGCTTTGATTGGCCTCAACAGCCTGTGGCAGGTGGCGGCGCGTGGCGGCGGGGCGGCGACGGCCGGGCTGTTCTATGCACTGGCGCCGATCGCGCTTGTCGCCTGGGGCGCTTACGACTATTTTCGCTATCCGCCGATCTACGACATAACAACCGATATCGGCGATCCGCCGCCCTTCCTCGACTCCGTCAAGGCCGACCAGATCTGGCTACCGCGCAACGCCATCATTACCGACAGCGACCGGTTGCAGCAATTGTCGGCCTATCCCGGCCTGATCGGGCGCCGCTACAACGGCGCGCTCGACCGGGTCTTCGAGGCTGTGGAAAAGGTCAATGCCCAGAGCCGCATAAAAATCCGTCATGGCGACGGGCTGGAAAAGACCGAGGCCGATATCGCCGACCTGCCGGCCAAGCCGGCGGGCGCGGAAGAGGAGGCCGTGCCGGATACGCTGGACAACGTTCCCGTGCCGTTGCCGCGCCCCAACATTGCCTCCGACCTGCCGCTGATCGGCCAGCAGGGCGATGTGCTGCTGCAGGGCGAAACCCGCTCGCTGATCCTCGGTTTCCCCTCGGATGTCGTTATTCGCCTGCGCGAGGAGGCTGAGACGACGCTGGTCGATATCCGCGTCGTCTCTCGCTACGGCCAGCACGACCTCGGCTACGGCGCCACCGTCGCCGACGATTACCTCAAGGCGCTGGACTCGGAGCTTTTGGGGCTTTCCGGCGGTTGAAATCCGGCATTCCAGCAAAATGTAAAGTGGTTTGCGCCCGGATATGCCCTATGGGCTTGCGGCGAAGGCTGTGGAGAGCCAGTCGGCCAGTTGCCGCGCCGCCGGCGCCAGCCGCTGGAAATCGCCGGCGACGAGAAAATAGGCGCCGTGGACCAGCACCGGCTCGAAAAGCCGCACGATCCGGCCGGTCAGGAGATCTTCCCGCGCCATGGTGAGATCGACGATCGCGACGCCCTGGCCGCGCAGCGCCGATTGCAGCACGAGCGCGGCATCGTCGAAGATCGGGCCGCGTTCGCTGCCCGTATCCGGAAGGCCCGCCGCCGCCAGCCAGCGCTTCCACAGGTCGCGGTTTTCCTCATGCACCAGCGGAAGATCGAGCAACTCGGCGGGTTCTCGCGGCATTCCCTGTTCGGCCAGCAGGGAGGGCGCGGCGACCACCGCCATCTCGCATTCGTAAAGCAGTCGCGCCTGCGTTTTCGGCCAGTTCCGCGCCGCCGGCGCATAGCGCACCGCCAGTACCGGCCCGTTGCCGCGAAAGCTGACGAGGCGCGGATCGGAGTCGACCTGCACGTCGATATCGGGGTGCTGCGCATTGAATTGCGGCAGCGCCGGCAGCAGCCGCCCGGCGGCAAAGGAAGGCTCGACGCTGATGCGCACCAGCGCCCGCGTCATCGGCGTCAGCGCCGCCGCCTGCACCGCGCCTTCCATCCGGTCGAAACAGGCGACGAGCACGTCGAGCAGGTCGCGGCCGGCCGGCGTCAGTTTGATCGCGCGGTGATGGCGCTCGAACAGGGCCTTGCCGAGTTGATCTTCCAGCCCGCGGATCTGCCGGCTGACCGCCGCCTGCGACACGAAAAGCTCCTCGGCGGCAAGCGTGATGCTTTCCAGCCGGCCGGCGGCCTCGAAGCTGCGCAGGGCCGTCAGCGGCAGGCGTCCGCGTTTCATTGGCATAACCTCAAGTCAATCGAAGCCGACGATAAACTCGTTTGAGGCCGCAGGGCAAGACGGCGCACAATTGGTCATCCACAAGTCAAGGGAGACGTGCCATGGGCGAAGTCCTCGCTATCCTGCTGGACGTGGTCCGGCTGATGACTTTGCAAACGGGCTCACGCCGGCTCAACCGGCCAGTTCGTATGCCGCTGCAAGCGAGGGATAACCCTCGGTCGCGATCAGACCCTTTTCGAGCAGATCCTCGATATGGGCGAGAACCGAAAGCCCCGCCGCTCCATGCAGGCGCGGATCGGTCTCGCGATAGATGGCCTTCACCATATCGGCGATGTGCCGGTCCCCGGCCTTGATCCGCTCCAGCACGGCGCGTTCGCGCATGCGGCGGTGGGTGCGCAGTGCCCTGAGGAAGGCCGGCGGATCGGTGACCGGGCCGCCATGACCGGGAAAGAAGATGCGGTCGTCGCGCTGAAGCAGTTTGTCGAGCGAGGCCATGTAGTCGCTCATGGCGCCGTCCGGCGGCGCGACGATCGAGGTCGCCCAGGCCATGACGTGATCGGCGGAAAACAGGATGCCGGTGCCATCAAGCGCGAAGGCGGCGTGGTTGGCGGTGTGGCCGGGGGTGAGCACGGCGGCCAGCGTCCAGCCGTCGCCCTCGACACGGTCGCCCTCGCCAAGCATGATGTCCGGCCGGAATTCGCTGTCGGCGCTTTCGGCGAAGGGGTTGGTCTCGCCGGCATGCAGCGGCCGGGCGGCCCGATGCGGCCCCTCGGCGACGACGATGGCGCCGGTCGCCTCCTTCAGCCGCCGGGTCAGCGGCGAGTGGTCGCGATGGGTGTGGCTGACGGCGATATGGGTGACCTCGCGGCCTTCCAGCGCCGCCATCAGGGCTGCGAAATGCGCCTCGTCCTCGGGGCCGGGATCGATGACCGCGACCGAGCGGTCGCCGACGATATAGCTGTTGGTGCCGTGGAAGGTGAAGGGGCTGGGATTGTTGACCGTCAGCCGCTGCACCCCCGGCGCCACCGGCACGGCGGTGCCGTAGGCCGGTTCGAAGCTGGTATCGAAGGGCGGCGGCGCTGCATCCCTCACTTGTATTCGATCTCGATGAACGACATGAATTCCGTGCCGCCATTGACGACATTGTGGGTGACGCCGGCCTCGCGGCGATAGGGCATGCCCTTGGAAACCTCGACTCGGCGGCTGCCGCCTTCCTCCTCGATCAGGAAATGACAATCGGTCATCGGCACGACGACATAGCCCAGGCCATGGACATGATGGCCGGTATCGGCGCCCGGCTCGAAATCCCAGCGGATGATTCGCACGACGTCGTCGTCGAGCAGGGTCGTGGGAATGGCGGGCGGTCTGGCGCGGAACTGGCTCATGGCGGTCTCCTCTGTCGCGTCCTTGCTAGCATGTTCGGCCCCGCCGCATAATCCCTTAAATCGGATTTGCCGGGCGCGACCACGCAAGCTTTCGCGCAGAAAACTGCACCATGGCTCAAGTTAGTGATTGTCGATGCCCTTAAGCTTTGCTAATCAGGCGCCGTCTCGGCGACGCGCTTCGCGCCTCGCCCTGGTGGGGCGTCGCCAAGCGGTAAGGCACCGGTTTTTGGTACCGGCATTCCCAGGTTCGAATCCTGGCGCCCCAGCCACGTTCCGAAAGCCTCTGGTCTCGAAGCCTCGTTTGGTGGCTGGTGCTTCTGATTTTATGCCGCTGACTTGCGGTTTTTCCATCGCAGGCTTTCATCCAGCCTTTCGTTTTTCAGGTGCCATTCCAGCGTTTTCAAGCGCATCAGTTGGGAATTGCGGAAATCGCCATCCACAAAGCCGGCCTGTGTCAGGCATTCGCGCAGGCGAATGATGGATTCATTCAAGGAAATCTGTGGCAGGTGATTCGGCGCCAAAGTTTCGAAAAGAGTGAAATCGACCTTGTAGGAACGCCTGTCCGGCGGTGCGTCGAGATTGATGGAAACCTTCGTTCCTGGCACATGCCGGGCAACGGCTTCCGCCAGTTCCTTCACCTGATAATTTGCGTCGTTGCGGCCGGTGTTGACCGCGAGGAAGCTTCCGCCAGTTGCTTCCGTGCGATGGATGGCCCAGGAGATCGCCCGCGACATGTCTTCCACGTCGATGAGAGGCCGCCAGGGCGTGCCGTCGCTCAGCACGGTGATTTCACCCGTCGAAATCGCGCAGGCTACGAAATCGTTGAGGACAAGATCGAGTCTCAGGCGATCCGACCGTCCGCAAGCCGTCGCGAAACGCAGGCAGGTCACTGTCATATCGCCGAGATCGGCCCGGCGCAGCGCTTCTTCCGTACCGATTTTCGAGCGTGCATAAGCCGTCTACGGATTGGTTTGATCGTCCTCTGTTCTGGCGCCGCCTTCCGCAAAGCCGTACATGCTGCAACGGGAGGCGAAGACGAAACGGCTGACGCCCGCCTGTGCCGCCAGTTGTGCAACGCGCACGCTGGCCATCTGATTGATTTCACTCGTCACTTCTTCGAATTTATTTCCCATCGGATCGTTCGAAATCGCCGCCAGATGGACAACGGCGTCGACGCCTTCCAGGATTTCGGCGGGGAATTCGCGAATGTCGCCGTAATATTGGCGGTCGATCAATATTTCCGGCATGGTCTCGGCGCCGGTCAGCAGATGACCGAAGAAAGCCGAGTCATATCCGATGATCTCGATGGTGGGGTCTTCCTGACGCAGAAACCGCGCCAGTACGGGGCCTATATAACCCATATTCCCTGTAATGAGCACGCGCACGAAACCATGCCTCCATCTGACTGGCGTGTAAGTTTTTGCTGAAACCAGCGGTGTTTCGCCTTCATAACGCGCAAAGCTTGCCTGAGCCTTCCGCGCGCCGGTTCCCGAAACTGCGTTGGACGGCATGGAAACAGCCGTTATAAAATACGAATCGATATGATGATGGTCGAGAATCCCTCATGACGGAATTTCGTGTCGACGCCATCGTGATTGGCGCTGGCGTCGTCGGTCTCGCCATCGCCAGGCGAATGGCTTTGTTCGGCCTGGAAACGCTGGTGATCGAAAAAGAAAAAACGTTCGGCACGGCGACGTCGTCGCGAAATTCGGGCGTTATCCATGCCGCCCTCTATTATCCGACAGGCTCGCTGAAGCACCGCCTCTGCCTGCTCGGCAAGGATTTGCTGTATCGTTATTGCGAAAGTCGGGGCATACCAACCGATCGATGCGGAAAGATCGTCGTCGCCACTTCGCTCCAGCAATCGACCAAACTGATGGCACTCTACGCCAAGGCGCAGGAGAATGGGGTAGAGGGTCTTCGCTGGCTCTCCCAGGATGAGATGACGGAGATGGAGCCGGAAGTCTTATACCACACCGCCTTCCTCTCGCCCGACAGCGGAATTCTCGATACCTTTGCTTACCTGTCGTCGCTGGAAGGAGAGGTTCGGGATGCCGGCGGCATGATCGCCTACAACACCTGCGTTCGTTCCATCGTTTCTACGGGCAACGAACTGCACGTGCTGGCCGATGACGGGGCTGCTATCGCGGTTGCGGCGCCCGTCGTCATCAACGCTGCCGGTCACGGCGCCATCGGCATCGCGACGCGGACGCAAGGACTGGCGAGCGCATTCGTGCCTCGACAGTCCTATGCCAAGGGCAATTATTTCAGTCTTGTCGGGCGCCAGCCCTTCAAGCATCTGATTTACCCTATTCCCGAGGCTGCCGGTCTCGGCATCCATGCGACACTTGATTTTCAGGGCCGGTGCAGATTCGGTCCGGACGTCGAATGGGTCGAGGACGACGAGGACTTTACCGTCGACCATCGTCGTGCGAAGCGTTTCTATGAGGCGATCCGCAGCTATTGGCCTGATCTCCCGGACAATGCGCTGCAACCGGATTTTGCCGGCATCCGTCCGAAGATCCATGTCGAGCATGAGGCGATGCCGGATTTTCGCGTGAGCGATGCCAGCGAGCACGGTGTGCCCGGCCTGATCAATCTTTTCGGCATTGAAAGTCCGGGTTTGACGAGTTCTCTGGCTCTGGCGGATCATGTGGTCTCTTTGGCGGGTTTTTTCGATGAGGGACGGTGACGGCGCGGCGCAAGCAGGCTTCATTCCTCGACAGTTTCACAACAGCTTCGGCCTGTAAGGGCTGATGATAGAAATGCCGTGCGCCTCAACCACGGCATCCAGTTGCGGAGATGAGAGATGGCGCCCTTGCTGTCGATTTGCGTGCCCTCGAGAAATCGCCAGAAATATTTCAAGAAGACGATCGAAGCCCTTGTGGCATCGATGATAGACGACGTTGAGTTTGTCTTTGCGGATAACTCCGATGATCCCACGATCATGGATGGATTCGTGGCGGATATTCTTCGCAAGGACCGCCGGGTCGTTTATCTTCCGTCGGAAAAAACGGTTCTCTCCATGGTCGACAATTGGGAGCGCGCCGTGGAAGCGACTACGGGAGATTGGGTGGTGGTGATCGGCGACGACGACTATGTCGACCCTTCGCTCGCCACGTTTTTGCAATCGATCACCAAAGTCGAACCGGATCTTGAAGCGCTTGGCTGGATGACGATGCATTATCGCTGGCCGCATGAAGGCGGTGAAAAGAGCTATGTCTATGTTACTCTAGAGGACCATGTCGTAAAAGTATCGAAGGCCGATTGTTTCAGGCGCATGTTCGACTGGCATGAGGCGACGCATGTTCCGACGTCCGGTTTTTCCATATATCACAGCGCCATTTCCCGCGTCTTGCTTGAGAGAATCAGGAAGACGTACAGCGGGCGGTACTTCGAGCATCCGGTGGTGGATTACGACAACGCTTTCAAGGTCATTTGTTCCGGCCGCAATTTTGCGGTCAGCGTTCGTCCTTTTTCGATCATGGGTAGCTGCCCGGATAGCAACTCGTTCAGCCTCGGCAAGATCGAGCTCTACAAGAAACGTATTCGCGAATTCATCGGAGAAGCCGGCCGTGATTTCGAGAACGATACCGATGTTCGGGATTTTCCGTTCAAGAGCATATTGGGAACCCCTGCTACCATCATCCAGGCGCAGAACTGGTTCAAGAAGAAGTATAAACTCAAACATGAAGGTTGGGAAAAAAACTTCGTCCAAGCCTGCATGCATGACGTAAGTCAGTATCATGATCTCGAAGCTTTTACGCTTGCTTGCGAAGGCTATCGTACGGCGTTACGCACTTGGAAAAATGGCAGGTATCTGAAAGATTTCACACCGACCTTCGCCCACGAAGGCGAAAAAAAAGCAATCTTCGTAACTGGATTTACCAGCCATGGCGTCCACATCGACACCAAGATTGCCGAAACTCCCGGAAAGCTTTTCGCTTTGGTAGAGGACATGATAACCGCAGCGGAGCATATCCAGATCGATCCGACGGGCCTGAAATTCCCCTGGGAATTGCATGAACCTGACGTGCGCGCGGCAAGCTGAGGTTGCCACGAGCGTCGGCGCCTGTAAAAATAAGCGGAGAGAGTTTTCGCGATTCGGAGAAGCGGAAACGTTTCAATATTGCATCGCAACTTGATTGCGTCGGTCGCTGCTCCATTTTCCGATTTCCCGGCCTTCGGCAGCGACCGGGTGAACGACAAGGGAGTTTTCAGATGGGTATTTTCAGTTCGATCAAGGAAAAACTTTTCGGCAAGGCGCACGCGGCCGAGACGATTGAGACGGCTGCGGCACCTGCGCCGGCCGCGCCCGAGGCGGCCAAGCCGGTGACGGCGGGTGCGGCCGCAGCGCCGGCAGCGCCGGCACCGGGTGCGCAGCCGGCGGCGCCCTCCACTTCGGTAGCGCCTTCCGCTCCGGCCTCGACCGCGCCGGTCGATGTCGCCGCGATCATGGATGAGGCGGTGAAGAAGAATGGACAGAAGCTCGATTGGCGCCATTCGATCGTCGACATGATGAAGGCGCTTGATCTCGATTCCAGCCTGGCCGCCCGCAAGGAACTGGCCCAGGAACTGCATTACACCGGCGATACGAACGATTCCGCGACCATGAACGTCTGGCTGCACAAGGCGCTGATGAAGGCGCTGGCCGACAATGGCGGCAAGGTTCCGGCAGAATTGCTGGATTGAGACAGCGCGCCGGCCGGCATCAGGTGCCGGCCGGCCTGTCGCGCTGTGTCGATTGCCTTTCGAACAGGGTGAAGCCGATATCGACGACTTCGTCGCGGGATGCGGTCCCGCGTATGACGCGGATCATCATGTCGGCGGCCTGCTCGCCGAGGTCGTAGCGCGGCACCCGCACCGTCGTTAGCGACGGTTGCGCCAAAGCGGCATAATCGAGATCGTTGAAGCCGCATATGCCGAAATCCTGCGGCACGCGGATGCCGAGCCGCTGGCATTCGAACAGGATGCCGAGCGCCAGATCGTCATTGTGGCAAAAGGCGCCGTCCGCGTCCGGAATGGTGTCGAGAATCCGCCGCAGGAATCGCGATCCGAGCCCGACGCTGCTCGGCGCATCGTCGAAGATCTCCCAGGCGGGATCGTAGACGCCGGCATCGCGCATCGCATTCTCGTAGCCTTCGCGGCGCAGCAGACTTCCGCCGCGCGGCCGGCCGTCGACCAGCGCGATGCGGCGATAGCCCTTGTCGAGCATGTGGCGGGTCGCCATGCGGCTGGCCAGTTCCGTATCGATACCGATCACCGAGCCTGCCCGTTCGCTGCTGACATCGCTGATCTGCACGATCGGGCAGGGCGCATGCCGCAGCCGCGCCAGCGTTTCGCCGGCCGGAGCGACGCCGACGAAGATCAGCCCGCTCGGGCGCTGGGCGAGCAGCATGCGCACCTTCTGCTCCATCGTCGCCTGATCGAACCGGGTATTGGCGTACTGGATGCCGAAGCCGCTGCCGCAGAGCCGATCCTCGATGCCGGTCATGATGTCGAGCAGCGGCACATGGGTGAGCGTCGGCATGATGAGGCCGATGACGCCGCTGTCGCGGCTGGCGAGCGCCCGTGCCGCGAGATCGGGCACATAGCCCATCTGCTCGACGGTTTCGAGAATACGGTTGCGCAATTCCGGCGACACTCGGCCGGGGACGCGCAAGGCGCGCGAAACTGTGATGGCGCTCACTCCGACAACGCGCGCGACGTCGCTCAACGTCACCCGGCTCTTGTCCCCGCGTGTGTGTCTGCCCCTCAATCCCTGTCCCTTACCCGCAATTTCAGGCTAGTCGCACCTTGTCCTGCAATCAAGGCGTGCTGTGAATTATCACCTTTTCATATAAGCATATGATGAACGAATAAAGTGCGAATTCTAGCGCGATTTCTAGGGAGTAGACCGTGCCCGCATCTTATGCGCCGGTGTTTTCGCGACGGCGACTGGCAGGGACGGCGCGGCGGGAGCGTGGAAAAGCGATTGCAACGGGTTGCAGCGGCCTGCGCAATACGGCTAGCCGGATGCATCTGCTGTTCTTGGCGGTGAAAGATCAAATCGGGAGGGTTTCAACTGGTCGGAGTGGCAAGATTCGAACTTGCGACCCCCACGTCCCGAACAACATGAATTCGAGCAAAAAGCCCAGAAAATAGGGATTTTGCTACGGCGTTTGACGTCAAAAAACACGTCTATTTGGCGCCATTCATTGTCAATCATTGCCGTAGCGTACATCTCGGCCAAAAGTAAAATTTTCTACAAATGGGTCAAGGAAACTATTCAACCCGGACGCAAATAAATGCCGTGACGAACTGGGTCAAGTGCCGGTATTTTCCGCCCGATCCTGCTCCGCCGCGCTGAATACTGCGGTTAAACTGCGTTATTCACAAAATCCCACCACCACACCGCCGCCAGCTCACGCTGCCGGCGCGATCAAACACGCCCAGAAAGGACGAGAATGACGGATTTTTCAGTTATGCCGATCGAAGCCTATGATGGCATGGCGCATGTTTGCCAGAGCCTGAGTGGCCACGAATGCAGTGAGAATGCTGTTCCTGTGCAGGTCATAGGCATCGTCGCACAATACAGCATGCGCCCCGCTTATATAGTGCAATGCTGCGAGGACGACGGAAGCATCACGCTTGCCTACGCCTGGTTCGTCCTGAAGGCGGATATTACATGATGCAGGTAATCAACATCAGGCGATCGGGCCGGCCAAGAGAGGCGGTGATCTTCGATATTCAGATCGGTGATCATTTGCGACTTTATAATCTCTCCCTTCGCGAGTGCGGCAACGGCTATCGGGTCATCGCGCCGAATGCGTTCGGCAAGCACTCGGCAACGTTCACGCCGACACTCGCAGAGCAGATCACGCGCGCCGCCGTAGCGGCAATAGGGGGCCGTAGAGCCGATGCAGCCACTGGAACTCAATAACGAACACCGTGACGCCATCCTCGATGCCGCCGACCGGATCATCGCCAGCGATATCGCGTGGGTCGAACTGGTCGTCGTGCCTGAGGGGGCTGATCCCAAGACGGTCGACCAGAGTGACCTCAAACCCTCCGATGACGACGCGCTCGGCCCAGGACTAGCAGCGGTCGTTCCGACGATTCCCGGCGTGCCGGGCGCGCAGGTATTGATCTATACTGACGGTGATCACGTCGAGATGCGGCACCTTGCCGGTGATCCAGTCGACGCAGACCTTGCTTGTGCTGTTGTCGGGCGCGCCATTAACCGGCCGATTAAGATCGATCGCAAGCCAGGACCGTTGGCCGCTTCGCTTAAGCTGATCGATCCGGCCAACGACAACACCTCTCAACAGGATCGTGAAGAAGCTGCGCAGCTCGTCAAGGATCATGGCAGCCCGGAATCTTATATCCAAGAAAACCGCGTTTACGGCCTAACCATCGAAGGCAGGAAGGGCGTTGCAATCAAGCTGCGCGGCGCCTGGTTCTTCGAAGACGCGCGCACGGCCCGGATGACGCGGCTTGTTATGGATGCATCGTCCGGTCCTAATCTCGTTAGCAGCGCCGAACTCGTCCGTGGTTTCACGCCACCTGATTATCACATCGAAGGCGTGATCCAACGGGGATACCTCTACTCTATGACAGCCAGCACCGGGACCGGCAAGACGGCGGTCGCACTGCTGATTACACTGCTCACCGAACAAGGAGAAGACCTTGGAGCGCGTGAGGTCACGCAAGGCCGAGTGGTCTACTTCGCCGGTGAAAATCAGGATGACGTCACTATGCGATGGATCGGCATGTGTCACGAACGCGGACTGGATCCTGATGTCCTTGATGTCCATTTCATCAGGGAGCGGTTTTCGATTCCGGAGGCGATTAGCGCAATCCGAGAGCAGGTCGAAGCGCTAGGCGGCGCCGGTCTCGTTATCGTGGACACGTCTGCGGCCTACTTTCAGGGCGACGATGAGAATGGCAATACCGCGCTCGGTGCGCATGCGCGTGACATCCGGGAACTTACTAAGCTTCCTGGCCGCCCCTGTGTCGTGGTGCTGTGCCACCCGACGAAGAACGCCGCAAACGACAACATCCTTCCGCGTGGCGGTGGCGCCTTCCTGGCTGAAGTCGACGGCAATCTGACGCTGACCCGATCTGATGAAGCTGTTCGCCTTCACTGGCAGGGCAAACATCGCGGCGTTGATTTCAAGCCAATCTCCTTCGGCCTTAAGTCGGTTACCGCGCCGCAGCTCATCGACAGCAAAGGGCGTCCGGTTCCGACGGTCATGGCGGTCCTAATCGGGGATGACGAGCTTCGCGAAACGTGTCAGCAGCAACGTCGGGATGAAGACGAAGCGCTTGTCCTGATCCAGAATGGCAAGAAATCGTACAGCGAGATTGCCGAAGCCGCCGGGTGGAAGGACAAGAATCGCGAGACGCATAAGCGGAGGGCCCAGACTGCATGTGAGAAGTTGAAGGCCTCAAAACTCGCCGAATACAAGGATCGCGTCGGCTGGCGCCTGACTAAGGACGGCGAAGACGCAGCGCAGGCCGTTCGGGCTGAAATGCACCGAATGGACGCGGCAAAGGCCAGCATCCGAAACATGATCGGCGACGATGACGATTAGCGCACAGACAGCCCGCACCGATGCCGCACGGGCCGCACGGGCTGCTTGAAAATCGCGATTTTACTCAACGATATCAAAGGGTACGGCCCGTGCGGTAATTCTAATAAAACCACATCCACCATGCGTCAGGGGGGAACTTGTTTCCCCTGATGCAGATGGTCGACCGCACGGGTATCTAAATATAGGGGCCCGTGCGACGTGCGGCAGGGGATTTATCTCAGTAGAATCATGGGCTTAAGCCCGCACGGAGGTCGTGCGCTGACATGCGACCCGTGCGGCTAAGGGCTGCCATCTGGGGCGTCAAAATCCCATCGAGAAAAGCGGTGCCTCCTCGCGGTTTCGCGCGTCGATACTCTCCCATATCCGCCACCGAGAAACAGGCGTCGCAGTCCCCCCAAGGCCGGTTGGCTGATTGCTGTGGACGTTGAAATGGACTCGATCGCGGCGACCACTTTCTGAACGAAACGCCAGTACGGCGCCTTCTGTTGTTACATAGAGGCCGTGGTTCTGGTTCTCTTGATGTAGGTTCATTCCGGTCTCGTTGCCATGAACCTCCTCGAGATACCAGTCCACTCCATACGATAAACAGTTGTCGAAACCCCTATAGTTTGCCCAACTCATTGGGCTGGAGTTAGACGTGCCGTCGAATAGACCAATGGCCGCAGTTCCTCCAACTGAGGCCAAGCAAAGCGCTAGAGCGACATCTGTACCACTGGTCAATCTTATCAGCTCGCCGGCAATGATTGAGTCCAGGGATTTCACCCGTGATTGCGATGCTCGAATCATATCAGGTTCCTTTTGACTACCGTGCGTTTGAAGCAACATACGCGAAGCCTTTCGACAACCAAGATGAGAGCGAGCGAAGTACTATATCCCCAAGAACGTGCGCCAGCCGTTCATTGCGCAGCGAGCATCCCCAAGGAATTTTCGTTTTATTCCGTCTTTCATTCTGACGATAACTTCTGGCGCGCCCATCTTTCCGATGCCGAATCCGTCTAGTCCATATCCAAGCCCGACCACGAGAACATCCTCAGAGCTTGTGATCGGCAGACTCTGATCTGACAATCGATCGTGCTTGTACGCATTTGCCACACCGCGGATACGTTCGATGCACCCTCGTCGTTCTACTCCCTCTGGTTTGAACAGGCATAGTGGCTGAACATTGTCTAGGATCTCACGTCTCGACAAACCTAGCGACAGCGCCGCACGATCACCTAGGCCATCGATTGATATCGCCAAATTGCTTGCATGCCTTATCGCAGAAAGCGCCGCTCGCGTTGCCGGCTCTTCTGCCCACGCTCCCAATGAATGCTCCGTGGACAGATTTTGCTCTGCAACCAGATATTCTTCGTGAGCGGGCACCACATGATCGAGAAAAAATTGTCGGACGTTATCCATACCTGCACCTAGCTTGGTTCACGGCATGCGCATCAATGGCCGAAACATAGAGCGATCGCCGCAAGGAGATACGAGAATGCAATCATTAGATAGGCAAACTGAAGGAAGGTCATAAGTCACCTCAAAATGTTGGGCGACCCTTCATATACTAGATAAGAATCGTTCCCGGGACGGGAAAATGCATAAATTTCAGATATTTATTTCCCTAAATGGGAAAATCTCTAGAGCAAATTCATAAGCGCGCTACATTGTCAATATATCAATTGACAAATTTGTAGAACGCACACAAATTTCAGGCTTCCCAATAATCGACCGCGGCAAGACCGGACCAACCGGCCCGCTCCTCTATGTGCGAGCCCCCATGCCTTTCACCACGGATCAGAAATGGACCCCGAATACATACCGGATCGCTCTCAACGCCTGGCGGTTGAATGCCGCGCCACGCGAAACCGACATCTCCCCGCGCAAGGCTTCGACGGCAACCCCGAAGCATGACGCGCTCTCTCGAAAGCTCCGCAGCCTGCTTACCTGGCGCGCGATGAACTCCGGCGAAGACTGGACGGCCGTCGCTGCCAACGACAACACACCGGCCGTAGCCAAACCGAACATGGATTGCTCGCTCGACATTCGCCCGCTGCCATCTGAGATCATGGCTGCAATCGGCGCGGACGTCGAATTCGCCGAACGCCGTGAAGCGCGCGTAGGCGGCGCTGGCCGACCATTTCTCGTTCCTGTCGGCGGTGACATCGACCACGGCGCGGTTCATGGGCAGGAACGCCCGAAGCCGGACTGCGTCGTCAGGATAGGACGACTGCATTTTTCCAACGGCGCGGCGACCGAATCCGGCCTGGTCCTCGATCCAACCGGCAAGGCCGTTCGCGGCGCTGTCAAAATCCCTCTCGGCGGCCTCATCAAGATCGGTTCGAAACGCCCGAAGGATTACTTTCGCAAGCCGAAAGGCGCTACCAACGACAACACGCCCATTACGGCCGGCATGTCGAATAGAGCCACTCCGGCAGCAGTTGATTTCGTGGATCCTATCGCTGATGCTCAAGATGCGGATCGACTTCGCCGCGCTGTCGGTCGAGACCATGCCGGCATCCTCGACCATGCGCTTGTCGCCGCAAATTTCACGGAGATCGGCGTGCGCCTCGGCTTTGCCGGCAAGACAGCTGAACGGCGCGGAAAGCTCGCCGTGATTGCGGCGTGCGAAGTTCTCGAAAAAAACTTGGTCGCATAGCGTCCCTAAATCGCAACTCGGAACGTAATACATATAGCAGGGTATCGCACCCCACCTCGCCAGCCTTCGTGCTGGCTTTTCTTATTCCAGCATCGGCCAGGCCTCTTCACCTTGGTTGATCAGCCCGTCGAGCGCAGCAATGCGATCCGGGCCAGTTTCGCCTTCTGGCGTCTACGCAGCTGCCGTCGGTGACGGCGGCTTTTTCTTTGTCAATTGACGTTGCGCGCAATGCGCGCGAGGAGGCACCATGTTTTCTACAGCGGATGTCGCCGCCGCGTGCGGCGTTGATCCTGCAACGGTTCGATCCTGGCTAGCGCGAGCACCCGGCTTTGCCATTGGTCACAGCGAAGCAGGCGGTCGGACGTTCGATGACAGCGAAGCGCTCGTGCTTGTCATCGCAGGCGAACTGCTGGCGCTCGGCTTTGGCCCGCCGCACCTGGCGCTGCCGGTGGCTCATCATATCTCGCGGATGGCAAACCCAGATAGGGTGTGGGTTAGCCGCGGCGCTGATGGCTCACTGACAGCGAGCGCGCACGAACCTGCCGAGGTCGCAGTCGCACTGCCGCTGCCGACCCTCGCGGAGCGCCTGACCAGACAGTCAGGGTCGCCAATGCGCATCGGCCGGGTCACCCGATAGCCCCCTCCGTTGGTTCCCCCGCCGGCCACCCCACCTGCTGCGGGTGAGGCGACCCCGGGCTTTCTGGCGCTGCAAGATTTTTCAAAACGGGTTTCCTTCTTTTCCAGACGAACTCGACCGCTAATCAAGCGGAGGTTTTGACGTCAGATAAGCAGTTGTATCAATGAGATAATTTTCTTAGTCCGGCCGAAGGTCATCCGGCACTGCCGCGCCTCAACATAGAAACAAAAAAGGAAATCGTGTGCTCAACTTTCCCGGTTCAGACCTTAGGTCGCGGTGATCATGGCAAATCTTGTTTTCCAGGCATGTTGCCCTGCTGCTGGCGCCAAGTCCGAAACCGGCTATCTGGTCCCAGCGGATTCGCTGCTGCCATATGCCGGCGAGGTGCTTGACGGGACGCCCCGCGCGGCTCCGCCGCCCTCCATCGAGAGCGCGCTTCATGAGGCTGCCCATGCCGTACATCTGCATTCCAGGGGGTATCGCATCTCCCGTGTGACAATCGGTCAGCGCAACTTCGTCGAGCGTGCTCCTGGCGAAGGGCGTAGGATGACGGATCTGCACCAGATCGAGGCGGCGCTCGCCGGTGATGTCGGCGCGCTCTTTGCGGCCCACCGGATGATCCATCGCCCATTCAACGAGGAAGTCGACCTCGCGCTGAGCCGCGTTGCATCTGGATGCCACGGCACATGTGATCACTGTATCGCAGGTGTTTTCGCCCGGCACGTTGCGTCCCGCAGCGGCGAGCAAGATGGCGCTCTGGCTCGCGATGTCTGGAGGGTCGCAGAATCGGACGTCATCGACCTCCTTTGCTCCTCACGTATGAGTGCGGCCATCCACAGCCTGGCCGCGCGTCTAATGGCCGATACCGATCTGACGGGCGAAGCCGCCCATTCCACCATTGAAGCTTTCATCGTGTTCGGCGAATTCGCCGAGGAAGGAACCCAAATTGTTTGAGAGAATCCGAAGGCTCGTCAAGAGCGATAGCGTACCAGACATCCGCGCCGCCTTGGAGGAAATCGACCTGGACAAGCTCCGCAGCGATCTTGCAGCGGCTCAGGCGAAGCGCACACGGTTGCTGCTTGAAGGCGACGATGCGGCCGTACTTGCTGCAGAGAAGGATATCGAGTCCGCGCGATTGGCGTTCGACCGCGCTGAGGCTGCGCGGGGTGAACTGCAATCGAAACTGGCGGCTGCGATCGCGAAAGAAGTTGACGACATTTTCGAACGTCATTGGAATGAAGTCGACGCCGATGCAAAGGCAACCTTCGATTTCATTCGCTCCAAAGTCGTGCCGGCCGCCCGTGTCATCGAGGAGGCGCTGGCCCGGAAGGAGGCTAGTGACCAGAAAATCACGGAACTCAACCGGATCATCATCGCCAACATCCATCAAGACAGCGCTGCCGGCCGATCTGGAGCCTACGGCGACCACGTCATGCGGCGCCTCCGCGAGGCCGACATTCTTCCTAGCTGGCTTGCCGGCATGCTCGAGCATCACTCGACGCCTTACTGACAGGATCCATCATGACTCGAAACCACTGTGACCTGCCGAAGTTCGGCCGGTCCGCCGAGGTGCGTGCGGCTTCGTTCGACGAGGCCGACAACACCATCGAGGTGATCTGGACGACCGGGGCGGCTGTCCGTCGTCGCGATTGGCAGACAGGGCGATACTATCAAGAGGTGCTGGATGTCACGCCTCAGGCAGTGCGGCTTGATCGGCTCAATGCCGGTGCGCCGTTTCTTAACACCCACGACGACACCAGCTTATCCCAGGTAATCGGCTCCGTAGTACCCGGCTCGGCGAAGCTTGAAGGCGGCAAGGGATTTGCCCGCGTCAAGCTATCCCGCGCCGCCGAGGATGCAGCCATCGTCGAAAAGATCAAGGACGGCATCATCCGAAACATCTCCGTCGGCTACGCGATCCATCGCGTTCAGAAGACGGAAAGCGATGTCGATGGCGCCGACGATGAATGGCGCGTGATCGACTGGGAACCGTTGGAGATTAGCGCTGTCCCGGTTCCCGCTGATGCCGGTTCCCAGATCCGCAAGAACGAGCAGGAGCTAACGCCTTGTACGTTCGAAAGTGAAACGGCAGCCACCATCCGCCAGCGCATGGAAAGAAAACAGGCCTTGCTGTTTTGCGATGGTATCGAGGCCATTGCACAACGACACGTCGCATCCGGCCGGATCAGCCAAAACCTGATCAACGTGTTGGCCATGGCAAGGGCGGCCGCAATCGAAGTGGCCGATCCAGTTGAGGCGGCCAAACTCGCCTACCGCTGCATCGACACCGATGACGAAGACCGCGGCGCTGCTTATGTCGCAGCTTTCATCTTTGCGGCACGGTAGATGCCCGCGCTGCTTCATCTCATCCGCCAACTGGTTGCGCTGCATGCGCAGCTTCCTTCCTTTCCCAAACCTGAACCAACCCCCGGCCGGATCGACGCAGAGTCGCTCGCCGCCATGCTCAAAAAGGATTCTAAATGACCTCTGTAACCTTCAACCTTTCTTCCCCGATTGAACACAACGGTCAGACCTACACGACCCTGACTTTCAACGAAGCTACAGCCGGCGACCTCGCTGCTGCCGATGTGGTCAAAGGCGAGACAACCAAGACGCTCGCCATTTTTGCTTCGATGTCCGAAACCCCGATTCAGGTCATGCGGAAGATCAAGGCTCGTGATCTTGGACGCTTGGCGGTTGAGGTCGCTCCGCTGCTGGGGGAGTCTGGCGAGCAAGCGAAAGATGGCGAAGCGTAATCGCAATCATCGCATCCGAGCTTTCAACGCCGGTCAGTGAAATCGAGAAATGGGCGCCTAACAAGGCGCTCTCCTATTATGAAGAGGCGATCAGCCTCATCAACATGAAGAACGGGGCTGGTTGATGGGCGTCCAAACCTCACAATTGATTGTATCGCTGCTCGACCGGCTTTCCGCACCCGCTCGACTTGCGACGGCCGCCGTCGAAAAGTTGCAGGCGGCTTCGGCGCGTAACGCTGCGGCACTCGACAAGATGCGCGGCCAGATGATGGATGCCGTTGGGGCCGGGTATGCTCTGTTCAACGGCTTGTCGGCACCCGTCAAGGCGGCCATCGGCTTCGAGGAGAAGATGGCTGACATCGGGAAGGTTGTCGACTTCGACACGCCCAAAGCATTTAAGCAGATGGGCGATGACCTTCGTCAAATGTCGCTCCGCATCCCCATCGCCGCCGAAGGATTGGCTGATATCACGGCGGCGGCCGGTCAATCGGGCATTGCAAATAACGACCTGCTGAAATTCACTGAGCTTTCGGCAAAGGTTGCAACCGCTTGGGGCGTCACCGCAAAGGACGCCGGCGACGGCTTGGCTAAGCTCAAGACCTCTCTTGGAATGACCGTTGATGAGACCGCCAGCCTCGCCGACGCCATCAACTTCTTGAGCAACAAGACGGCTTCTGAAGCTCCGGAATTGCTCACCTTCACAAAAAGCGTTGCACCGATGGCTAGCGCCTTCGGCTTCTCTGCGGATCAGGCCGCCGCCCTCGGCGCGGCCATGATCTCGTCTGGCTTCCAAGCCGACGTAGCTGCCACCTCTTTTCTGAATATGGGTCTTGCGCTCTCGGAGGGTGAAGGCGCGAAAAAAGGTCTTCGCGCCGCTCTAGAGAGCATTGGTCTTGAGGCCGAGGATGTCGCGGAATTGCTTCAGCAGAACGCGGTCGGGACGTTGGATGACGTGCTCAGCCGCATCCGAAAGCTGCCGAAGGCGGCTCAGGCATCGACGCTAACAGGCATTTTCGGCAAGGAAGCTCGCGCTCTAACTCCGCTACTCACCAACGAGAAGCTCCTAGCTGAAGTTATGGGCTACGTGGCAGACAAGACGAAGTATGCCGGTAGCGCGCAGGATGAGTTTGAGAAGCGCTCGAAGACGACGGCGAATGCGCTGCAAATCTTCAAGAACCAAGTCTCCGATCTCTCCATAAGTGTGGGCGATGCGCTGTTGCCAGCGTTGAACAAGATCATGGACACCGTTGGCCCCGTGATCACCAATATCTCCGATCTCGCCCAGCGTTTCCCGCAGGCAACGGCAGCAATCGTCACCGCCACCAGTACCGTGATTGGCTTCCGCGTTGCCATCACCGCAATGCGTTTTGCGGGACTTTATGCTTCGGGCGGCGTCATCCGCATGGGTGCATCCTTCGTCGGCTTGGCGGTGAATGCCATGAACGCAGCTAGCACCGTCAAGACAGCGTTCTCGACCATCTCCACCGCTATGACGGGCGGGGCTGGTCGCAGGGCTGCCGTGGACGCGGCCGCCAACGCGAAGGCCGTCGCGGACCAAACCCGGAAAGCATACGAAAGCGCTCTTGCAATGCGAGAACTTGCCCGCGCTGGGCAGGTTGCTGGTGTCAGCATGAAGGACGCCAATGCAGCAGTCGCTGCGGCAGGCAAGGAAGCGGCTGCCGCCCAGGTCGCGCTTTCCGCCGCGAATGCTCAACTTGCCGCCACCGGTCCCGGAGCGCGTGCGGCGGCGGCCGGCATGACCGTCTTGAAGGGCGCGCTGAACGCAGTGAAGATTGCGGTTATCGGCACGGGCATTGGTGCGGCCATCGCCGGTATCGCACTCGCCGGTGCGTGGGTTTATAATAACTGGTCGGGCATCGAGACAATGTTTGTCGGGATCGGTCGTGGCATCCGTGATGCCCTTCCTGGCGCTGGCGCAATCATCGATACGGTCTCCGACGCGGTATCCACGCTAATAGGGTGGATCAAGCAAATCGTTGGTCCAATCGATGCCACCGAACTCCAATGGCGCAAGTTTGGTTATGGCGTCGGCCAGACGATTGGCGAAATCGTTACCAAGATAGGTGAACTGCCGGGGAAGATTTCCGCTATGGCGGCTGACATGGTTGCGGCGGGTGTCGCGCTCATGAACGGCCTCTGGGACGGTATCAAGCAGGTCATGGATCAGATCGTGGCCTATATCAAGAATGCAATTCTTGATGCCGTGAATAGCGCCACGGCGACTATGAACAAGATCACGTCCAAACTGACGTTCGGGTATTTCGGCGGCGAAACCCCCACACCATCCTCAGACACCCCTGCCATAGACGGCGCACGCGCGGCCGGAGGTCCCGTTCGCTCAGGGGGCACCTATCTCGTGGGCGAGCATGGGCCGGAGCTCTTCAGCCCTGGCAAATCAGGGATGATCTCGCCTCACGAGGCGTATCGCGCTGCGTATGCCGGGCAGGCCGCCGGGGCATCAGGCGCGACACCTGCAACTCCTGCGTCATCGGGGCAGCCAGTGTTCAACCAGGTCTTCAACTTCGCCATTCACGCCGGTCCAGCGGGCGATCGGATTAGCAGGGAAACGATGCAGAAAATTGGGTGGGAAATCAAACATACGCTCGAAGCCTCATGGGGCGGTGGCGGAGCAGGCCTATGACAATCGTTATCGCATGGAAAGATAGATCCCTCAGTCATTTCGCAAAGAAACTTGGCGAGCTCAACGCCAAGTTTCCCAGGGTTGCGGCTCAGGAGGTCAACAAAGTCGGCGCAAGGGCAAAAACGCAGGTTATCCGCAATCTGTCCAAACAGACCGGCTTGCCTCGCCGCGTAATCGTCGCGGCGGTCGGCGATCCTGCTCAGGCGCGCCCTGGCAAACTCTCTTATGAGATGAAAACACGCGGCGGCGAGATTCGACTAAAATATTTTAGTCCTCAAGAGACATTGCCTGGCGTAGTCGCAAAGCCGTTTGGCAAGAAAACGCTATATGACGGCGCCTTCATGAAAGGCGGCGCGTTTCCGCAACGAAAGGTCGTCGCTCGCTTTGATGGCCACGTTTATCGCCGGCTGAACAAGAGCGGCACACATATCACACAAGTTCGGTCCAACGTGGTCATTCCAGTTGAAATGACGCAAGGCGCGACCCTTAGGGCATTCGAGGTCATCGCTGGGCCGCTGCTCCAACAGAGGCTCTACAAGGTATTGAAGAAACTCGTGCCTTAGTGGTCTGGCGGATTCAATTGAGGCCTGTCGAGGCAGGCCTCAATTGAACTGCAGGTCCATCTGCAGGCCGCCGCATCGAGATGATGTATGAGTTGCCATTTTTATGTCGGGGAGAGTCATGTGCCAAAATACAACTTTTGTAACTCGACAATTAATCAACTTATGGTATCTCCGAAAATTCGCTACCCTTATCCTTTGGTGCGTGTGTCGAATTTGACGGAGCAGAAATTGCCAAAGCTGACCCAATCCCTTCAACTTAAAGGAAATCCTTTCGAGCACTACGTCGCCGAGCAGGAACCCAATATTGCGGAGTATGCTGTAAAGCCGCCGTACTTTGAGGCCATCGACGGAAGAGTATCTAACACCTCATCATTTATTCTATTCGGAGATAGGGGCGCAGGGAAAAGTGCAACACGCCTAACCATATTTAAGCAAGTATGGAAGATGAAATCTCAGGGCAAGGAGGTCCCACTCGTAGTCAATTTAGTGGATTTTTCATCTGTTGTTGCTGGAAAAAGCATTAATGGATTGTCCGAAAAAGCGCTTATTCAAGAAGTATCTTTCGTCGTGATCGAAAGTATATTGACATGGCTAAGTTCGCTCGAAGAAGAAGATCGCAGGATTTATCTCGAAGCACTCGATGATAGTGAAAAAAATCTTTGCTATGAACTCTTGAGGGACTTCTATCTTTCGAGACCCGAAGCGCGCCGGGCGAAATCTGCGAGTGACGCCATGGTCCTATTCAATCAGGCCTTTCTCGCAAAGAGCCAAATGTGGGTTTCTCGCAAATGGGACCGTATTGCTGAACTCATTGGCGCTTGCGCCGATATTTTAGCGAAGCGTGTTGCAAGTGAAGCCGATGTCGCATCAAGTGTTACGAACGCAATTCGAGTTGATCCGGCAGATTTTGATTCTGTGGTGATCATGCGTAGACTAGTGACGTTAGCGAAAATATTTGCGTTCACGGGGATAGTTATACTAGTCGATAAGGTCGACGAAACCGAGGCGACTATAAACTCTGTTGATCGTACCGCGGAACTTGTTCATCCACTGCTTGCAAAGGTGCAGCTATTGGAGGTTGAGGGATTTTCGTGGGTATTTTTTCTTTGGTCTCAAACGAAATATGTCTTCGAGGGTGAAAAGTATCCTGCGCGCCTAGATAAGATCGGACATGCGACGGTCCAGTGGGATGATAAGTTCTTCGAAGAAATGTTAAATAAAAGAGTAATATTCTATTCTGATAAAAGGTTCGGGTTGAGCGGGCTGTTCGAATCCGATCAAAATGTCGGTTCCATTTTGGAGGGGTTGATCCGCGTTTCTATGCGATCTCCGCGAGAGATGATAAGGCTATTGGACGTCATCATTCGTGAACACGATGTGGAATATGCTTCACAAGATAGTCCAATCTTGCTCACTGAAGAGTCAATTCAAAATGGCATCGACAAGTACGTAACAGATACTATAACTACCGTTTATGGTGAACGTCTATTGGCGCAGATGTTTAGACTAAACCTGCTCACATTTACAAACAAGGATGTTCAGTCAACTTTCAGGGTCGGGGCTCAATCAGCTCGTACTCGTATCCAATCTTGGGAAAGCGCCGGTATTATCAAGCATATCGGAACTCGCGCGGCCGAGGGTGCGCTTGGGGGCAAGCCAGCGAATGAATATAGAATTGTGGACGCTCGCGTCGAAAGAGTGATGTCGCGTCAGTTGATAAGATACGAAAATCCGCCTCAGGAGGAGGATGGTTACGAGGAGACGGCGCTTGAAGAGAGCGGCGCTGAGTAAACCCCGTACAGGTAGCTAAGTAGGTTATGTGAAGGCAATCAGCGTGAGCGATTGCCTTCATCCGTAAGTCACATGAACTTGGCTTCCGAAATAAAGTAGGTGTTGCCGCCAGCGGGTCGGGGTGTGAAGCCGACTTAGAAGTCAAAGGAAAGCTGCTGGGGATATGACCTGAAGTGTTCGCAGACGCGTTCCAGACGTCCAAACCGAACACGGACATATGCCCGCACTTTCACAAACTTGGTTCTGATTGTTTTTTTCACAATCGAAACTCCTTACTTCAGCGGCTGGGAAGACCGCTCCTCAGGCTCCAGCTGATTCTGGAGACCTTGGCCCACACGAGTTCAGTAAGGTTTGCTGGCGGCAACTCGGGAAATTAGATCACGCAACCGATAGGTTGTCCAGTTGCCGAGCTGCCTATCAACAGCATCGTCTTGTTCAGAACGCAGGCGATTGCTTACCTAAACTGCCAATTCACCCAGGTGTCTGTGCGATCTATCTCGGCCCGGCCTTCATCGCTGACGAACCACTCGCGTCTGCCGCGGTGGTCCTTGGCTCCGGCGCGAACGACTCCTACCTTCCGCAGCTTCTCCATCGTTGCCTCGCCAGCTTGGGGTATAACGTCAACGGTGGCACATTCAGGATGCGCGATCATGAAGCGCAGCACGCGCTCTTCGCGCGCATCAAGCCTGTGAATGGGCTTGTGCTTGTCGCGCTCCTCCTGCTGCGCCTGCCAGCGTTGGAATTCGTCTTCTGGTAAGACTTGGGTGGTGAGTACCGGTTGGCCCAACCCGCTGATCTCGTCAAGCCTGGCATCGATCGCCTTCTTATCCCACTTCCTCGCGCCAAGGATCGGCTGCGGCATCTTCCCCGCCGCAACCCAGTTGGAAAATGTTGACGGTGAGATGCCGAGATAGGCAGCCGCTGCACTGCGGCCGATGAGGCGCGGGCCTTCCGTCATTGCTAGACCTTTTGCAGGATTGCCGAAGGCGAGATGATAGACGCAGTTTGCGCTGCCGCGGCGATGCAATCAATCCCGGTCGTAGGTCGGCCGCCAGCCGCGTGTCATGCCACGACTCATCGCGCCTTCGGCCAGAGCGAGTTGCAGCTTCATGTGGCGCAGGTCGTCGATCAGCGTTGCAATAGTGGCTCGCGCATCGCCGGAATGCCAAGCCAGTGCAGCGTCGACTTCGGTTTCGATCGGGCATAGTTCTTCATCGGCCGGTGCAGGGCGCATCGTCCTCTCCTCGTGTTCACGTTAATGAGTGCAGCGTCCGCACCGCCGCGTTCTCATAATGTTCACGGCGGCGGAGAGAGTCAATGAGCCGTGCGTCGATATCGGTGGGAAAAGGGCTGACCTCCTTACCCCAGCAGGCCCTGCGTCGCATATCGATGGAGTGGTGATGCTGTTCGCCAGCAATCACTGAAGCGAGCGTCACCCAGCCTGCGAAGAAGGGCGACAGACAAATCTGCAGGATCAGTCGTTCCTGTTTCCATCAGCCCAACGAGGAACCGGCCGCATAGTCCGCGGTCTTTGTGAGGCACTTCAATGCCGGCATCAGAAAGGATCGCCTCAATTGTCAGCATGTCGCTGCTGGTGAGGTACGTCTTCTTTGTCATGGAATACATGCGCAATCCCTTTCGGTGGTTATGAGGGATCGGCCGATTGGCCCTGCTAAGAGAAGCAGTGGGCGGACCATGCGCCATTGTTGTGGATAGGGCAATTCACAATGACATGACGGGGCAGAGTTTACGGGTAAAGATTGGCCAGGCAGAAGGAGCGTGCCTATGGCCTCCGGCCGCGCGAAGATACCGAGGAGCGCCCCAGATCGGTGACGCGCCATTGGCGATCGCCATCAAAATCGGGTTCTATCTCCTCAATCACGCCAGCCTCAATAAGTCGCGCCATTTTCTTGAGACCGGCGCCAGGAATGACTGCGACCGTCGTGCAATCCGGGTGGTCGATCATGTAGCGCAGAACAGGTTCGATGTTGCCGTTGATTGGAATTGTCGTTTTCGTGTCTTTACGTTTTCGCCACGATCCTGACCAATCTTCTTTTCCATCTGGTCCAGTCGCCGCAAAACCTGCCGTGATGCCGAAATATCCATCATAGAATTTCTTCACCAGGGGAACGGGCCTTCCGTCGTGCAGTGGATCAATCCTTGGGAACCCCTTCCGTTCAAGTTGAGGGATCACCGTCTTGATCCACATCGTGGCGCGCTCCTTTCCGACGACTGCTTCAGCAAGCTGCCGGTCGGTAGCGAAGAGGGGGAGGTTCGATAGCAGGTCAGTCATTGGTCCTCGATTATGGGCCGGGTATGCCTTTGATTTCATTCTCCCCATTTTTGGGGAGCAAGCCCTTGATTTCATTCGGCTGGAAATTCAGCTGGCCGTAATGAATTGATATCATTCGGTCGAGAATTCGACCGTCCAGAATCTGGACGATGGAAAATGGGTCAACATGACCCATTTTTGGGATAAGCTCTGAAATCAACGGACGCAAAATTGCGTTGGCCTAAGGCTTTGAAATTATTCGGCACGAAATCGTGCTGGCAAAGGTTCGCAATTATTGCGAACCTTCCAATAGGAAACCCGCCCCCGGTTGCGGCAGGCAGGGAGCGGGCTGGGGTCACGTACAGGCTGGCTTTTGGTTGCGACGGTTAGAAGGGATAAGCAGCTCCAGCGCAATCATTTCTCGCTGTAAGTGATGCAGGCTATAAACCACCACGGCTTCAACCACGCGAGCCTTTCCACTATCGTCAATCACAAGCACGTTTTGCGACTTTCCGAATCCAAGGTCGCTCCACTCGATTTCTTCCCAATCTAAAGAGCCGACATGTTGTTGACTTGGGTCAGAAATTCGCGGCTTTCCTCTGCGTAAGACGACATGCTTATGCATCTTCGCAAGGTCACGGAGAAGACTAAAATCGTCATCTGCATCCGAGAGCAGCTGTCGATAATGGGTATCGTCCTTTGCGTTTGTGTAGCCACGGCGGTTCGCTACCGACCAGTGGTAGATGTGCGCTGCTAGGGCATCGACCGAAGAAACCGCGTTGTGAACGAGTCTCAAGTCGCCGGGCGTATCGAGCATAGCTTTAATGTTTGGCTCGACGACTGTATTAAGAAAATCAACAGGGTTCATTGCGGTCAATCTCACTAGTGCTGGAATGCGAACTGCCCGTCAGCGCCACTAGCTCACGCTTCCCGCAAACAAACTCCTGGCCCGCTGGCTATGTCGCCGGCACTCAGGAATGCGATACCGGCCGCCTCGAGGGCGTCTCTAAGCGCGTCCACCGTTCGCTCCTTCAGCTCCTCACCCTTTTCAAACCGAGTGATTGTATTCGTCGAGACCTTGGCCGCTTCGGCCAACTCCCTCACTCCCCACTCGAGCGCAACGCGAGCCATGCGGCATTGTAATGGCAACATATTTTTTCACATTTGTAGCGATTTCGCGTTGACGTAGCGAAAAAGATTGAATATTGTTCATTTGTAGCGAAAACGCCACTGACATGCAACACGAGGAGCCTGCCCAATGATACCGAACAGGTGCGCCGTCCACGACAAGTTCCAGCTTCCCAGAAGCATGATTAGAAGACCTGTCGAGACAGAGTACATGCCGGCTAACCGGTGTGCGATGATCATCGACGGCGAGCGGGTGCTGGTCGATATAAACGTGCGGGAAGTAGTCCCTGGCGCGCGATCGGTTGTCATCACACGGTCCGGTGAGATGCAGATCATGGTCTGCGAAAAGTTCGAGCAGGAATATGCCCCTCACGGCCGGCGCACGGCGTGCGGCCCGTGGGAGCAAGGGCCGCGAGATCGCAGCAGGCAGCGTGCCGTTGTCGTCGTCGTCGGCACGGTTATTGAATCTGAAACCTATGCCCCGTCGATCGACGACGGTAGCATCATAGACGTCCGGCCCATTTAATTACCCCCCACCAGCCTGACCACCACCATCGGGACCGCCAGTCCAGCAGGCTGATAGCCGCGCTCGCCAACAGGCTTGAGCGCGGCTTTATTTATTCGTCTTCACTGGATTATCGCGGGTCTTCATCCGAAAATTCTAGGCAGCAACAACCAGCGTGAGGAGAGACATGCAGCCCGCAAACGACAACATCAAGCCGGACGATCCACTCCGGCTTGCTGACATCATTCCTATAGCTTTCCCGCATGGTGGCATGACGGTTAGCGGCCTGCGACGAGAAGCAGGCCGTGGTCGTCTCGTCCTCATGCGCGTGGCCGGCAAGGATTTCACGACACTGCGCTCGATTGAGGAGATGAAGGATAAATGTCGCGTGCCCGTAAACCAGCCAGGCTATGGCTCCGGCCAGCAACGGACGACCGAGCCGCTGTCTGGATCGTCCTCGACGGCGGAAAGCAGTACAGCACTGGCTGCGGCGCGGATGATCGTAGCGGAGCTGAAAGGGCACTCGCGGAGCACATCGCCCGCCAGTTTATCGTCGCGCCGGCAAAAAAGGACCGAGCTGCCGCGGATGTGACAGTGGCCGAAGTGCTGGCCCATTACCTTAACCTGAAGCGGGAAACTGCCACACGTCCGAAGGAACTCGCCGCGAGGGCGGAGAACCTTTTGGCTTATTGGGGCGACAAGACCCTCGACGACATCACCAGCGCGACATGCGCCGAGTATGTCAAACGGCGCGGTACCAGCAACGGGTCGCGCCGGGAGCTTGAGGATCTCCGGGCCGCATGCCGCCAGGCGATCGCCGACAACGTCACGCGCCAGTCTGTGACGGTCACGCTACCACCGAAGGCTAAAGGGCGTGTGAAGCACCTTGAGCGTTCGACGCTGGCCAAGCTGATATGGGCGGCGTACCGGAAACGTGGATCGTTTCGCGGCGCGCCGAACAAGCGAAAGCCAACGGTTCACATTGCGCGCTTCACACTGGCGGCGGTCTATACCGGCAGCCGGTCGGCGCGCGTCTGGCAGGCGTCGTTCTTCAAGGAGGAGGGCAGGCCGTACATCGATCTCGATGCCGGTGTGTTTTATCGGGCCTGGGAAGGCGAGAAGGTGGCTGCTAATAAGCAAGCGCCTCCTATCAGGCTTCCGGCGCGCCTTCTCGCTCACATGCGGCGCTGGCACCGGATGGGCGCTAGGTATGTCGCCGAGTACAACGGCCAGCCGGCCGATCCGAAGCGCGCCTTCCGCAATCTCGTCGACGACGTTCTTGGAGAGGATGCCGGCGGCATCGTTCGTCATACCCTCCGGCATACGGCCGCAACATGGCTCATGCAGGCGGCGACCGATAAATGGGAGGCGTCTGGCTATCTCGGTATGACCTTGGAGACGCTGGAAAAGACCTATGGCCATCATCATCCAGATCATCAAGCAAGCGTTGGCGCTGCCTTTACGACTGGGCGAGCGGGCCGGAAAGCGAGGTAATCATTGCCGTATTCATTGCCGTGGATTTTCTGGTGAATATTAGCGGCAATAAAAAAGCCCGCTACTGCGGGCCTTTAGACTGGTCGGAGTGGCAAGATTCGAACTTGCGACCCCCACGTCCCGAACGTGGTGCGCTACCAGACTGCGCTACACTCCGTGACCAGTGGCGCCTCTATAGACCAGCGATTTTGGATAGACAAGCGGGGTGCGACAAAAAAGTGAAGGGATCGATGAAAAAAAATCAGCCGCACGCGGGACCCCCGATAAGCGATTGAAAAGGCGGGGGGAAATTCGGTGCCTTGCGGGAAGGCGGGTGCTGCGGCGGCCTTGCGCCCGGCTTTCATGGTGGCGGCGCGGTGACGCTTGCAAGAATTCTGCGGGCTGCGCGCGAATGGTGATTTTCTTCCGGCGAAATTGGCGCTAGAGCGGGCGCGGACAGCCGCGAAACCGCCTTTTCCCAAGGGTTTCGTCTCGCGGCCGGGGACGACAGCATTTCCTGGAAACGTGCGAACCGGTCGGGAAATGCGACGATGCTAGATGATCAAGGGACATGAGATCATGAATTTGCGCATTCTTACCCTGGGGGGGCTGATGCTGGCTCTCGCCGGATGCACCACCACAGGCGGCATTGCCAGCAACCCGCTCGAAGCCCGCTGGAACGGCAAGTCGGCCGGCACCTTCTTCGCCGCCTACGGCCCGCCGATCTCCGACGTCGAAACCGGCTCGGCCACCGTCTATACCTGGCGCGGCGGCTACAAGACGGTTCGCGTTCCTGCCAAGTACGAGGAAGGCGAAAAGGGCAAGAAGGGCAAGCGTATTGCCGCAGCCAAGACCGTCTACCTGCGCTGTGAAGCCCGCATCACCGTCGGCCAGGATTATCTGATCCGCGATATCCAGGCGATCGCCGACCGCCCTGGCGCCAACGGCCCGTCCTACTGCGCCGAATTCCTCGACGCCGCGAAAAAGTAAAGAATGAAAATAGCGAGGGGGCCTTTCGGCCCCCTTTTTTGTCTTAGATGTCGCTCGCCGCGTCGTCCCAGAACTGGGCGGCTTCCGCCGCGGTCAGGCGCTTGACCTCGGCTTCGTGGCGGCGGCTGGCGAAGAGTTCGCTGGCCATGATCTGGTCGGCGAGATCGGCCGGCAGCGACAGGATGACGCGGTTGCCGTCGCGGTGGATGCCGTCGACGGTCGCCTGCTTGCCGGTCACCATGCCGCCGGCCACCGTGTTGTTGGTATCCGGGTCGATCAGGATGAAAGCGCCGGTGGCGCGGTTCTGCTCGTAGGGGTCGAAGATCGCCGCCTCGTCGAAGGATAGCTTCACCTTGCCGATGGCGTTCATCGGCAGGGATTCGGCCGCATTCCACGCGCCGGACTTGAGGTCGAGCAGGGTCAGCGGCTGGACGCTGACGCGCTGGCGGCGCGTACCGGCCTTCAGCCAATAGCGCTTGGTCGGCTGGATGCCTTCCGGCTGCAGCGCGACGATCTGGGCGTCGAAGGAGAGGCCCACCTGCGGCTGGCTGTCGATGGAGACGATCATGTCGCCGCGCGCCACGTCCACCTGCCGGTCGAGCACGAGGGTGATGGCGTCGCCGGCAACGGCGGCATTGCGCACCAGGTCGAAGGTGACGATCTGCGTGACATTGGCGACCATGCCCGAGGGCAGGATAGCGACGGAATCGCCCGGCTTCACCGAGCCGCCGGCGACCGTGCCCTGATAGCCGCGAAAACTTTCGCCCGGGCGTGAGACGCGCTGCACCGGCAGGCGGAAACCGACCGCCTGCGACGAGCGGATGGTCGCCAGTTCCAGCGCCTCCACCAGCGTCGGGCCGTCATACCAGGGCATGGCGGCCTTGCCTTCGTAGACGACGTTCTCGCCCTTCAGCGCCGACATCGGGATCGCCGTCACCTGCTTGACGCCGAGCGACAGCGCGATCTCGCGGAATTCATGGACGATGCGCTCGAAGCCGGCGCGGTCGTAATGCGTCAGGTCGATCTTGTTGACGGCCAGCACGAACTGGCGGATGCCCATCAGCGCCGCGATGGTGGCATGGCGGCGGGTCTGCTCCAGGATGCCGGCGCGCGCATCGACCAGCAGCACCGCGAGATCGGCGGTCGAGGCGCCGGTCGCCATGTTGCGGGTATATTGCTCGTGGCCGGGCGTATCGGCGACGATGAAGGAGCGGCGGTCGGTGGCGAAATAGCGATAGGCGACATCGATGGTGATGCCCTGTTCGCGCTCGGCCTGGAGACCGTCGAGCAGCAGGGCGAAATCGGGCAGGCCGAGATCGTTCTGCTTGCCGCTGTCGCGCTTCAGGGTCGCGGCCTGGTCTTCCTTCACCGCCTTGGTGTCCCAGAGCAGGCGGCCGATCAGCGTCGACTTGCCGTCGTCGACGCTGCCGCAGGTGATGAGACGCAGCGGCCTGGAATCGCGCGCCGCCAGCGCCTTGGCAGGCGCAGCTTCGGGCAGGATGGAAAGAGTTGCGGAGTGCTGGGCGGTCATCTCAGAAATATCCTTCGCGCTTCTTCTTTTCCATCGAGCCGGACTGGTCGCGGTCGATGGCGCGGCCCTGTCGTTCCGATACGGTTGCGATTTCGAGTTCGGCGATCACGTCTTCGAGGGTGGTGGCTTCGGAGCGGATCGCGCCGGTCAGCGGGAAGCAGCCGAGCGTGCGGAAGCGGATCATGCCCTCCTGTTTGACTTCGCCGGGCAGCAGTTCCAGGCGCGCATCCTCGGCGAGGATCATCATGCCGTCGCGCTCCACGAACGGACGCTTGGCGGCGTAATAGAGCGGCACCAGCGGAATATCCTCGGCCTGGATGTAGCGCCAGATATCGACTTCCGTCCAGTTCGACAGCGGGAAGGCGCGCACGCTTTCGCCCTGGCGGATCATGCCGTTATAGATGTTCCACAGCTCCGGGCGCTGGTTGCGCGGATCCCAGCGATGGTCGGGGGTGCGGAAGGAGTAGATGCGTTCCTTGGCGCGGCTGGCTTCCTCGTCGCGGCGCGCGCCACCGAAGGCGGCGTCGAACTTGCCGGCATCGAGCGCATGGCGCAGCGCTTCCGTCTTCATGATGTCGGTGTAGAGCGCCGAGCCATGGGTGAACGGCGTGATGTTTTCGGATGCTCCGCGCGGATTGATATGCTCGATCAGGTCGAGATCGTATTTCTTGACGATCTCGTCGCGGAAGGCGATCATTTCCTTGAACTTCCAGCCGGTGTTGACGTGCAGCAGCGGGAAGGGCACGCGGCCGGGATAAAAGGCCTTGCGGGCGAGATGCAGCAGGACGGAACTATCCTTGCCGATCGAATAGAGCATCACCGGACGCTCGAATTCGGCCGCGACTTCGCGGAAGATATGGATCGCCTCGTTTTCCAGCGCCTTGAGGTGCGGATCGAGCGGTGGCTTGGTGGATTGCGGATTTTTCAGTTCCTGCTCAGGGCGGGCATCGGACATTCATAAACTCCAGAAAAACCTTTGAGATGGCGAAGCGGCTGGCCCAGGGCTGCGCCCCGCCCGGAGGAGGAGGCGGGGTCGCAGGGGAGGAAGGGTCAGGCGGCGCTGCGCATTCGGTTCATTGTGCGATGGCGGTTGCGGGTGTTTCGTGGACATGCAGCCCGCATTCGCGTTTTTCGTCGTTTTCCCACCACCAGCGGCCGGCGCGCTCCGGCTCGCCGGGCTTGATGGCGCGGGTGCAGGGCTCGCAGCCGATGGACGGGTAACCGCGCGCATGCAGCGGATTGACCGGCACGCTTTCGGCCTCGACAAAGGCCTTGATCGCGTCGATGTCCCAATCCGCCAGCGGATTGACCTTGATCAGACAGCGCTCGGGATCGTATTCGGCAAACGGCGTTTCGGCGCGGTTGCCGGACTGGCCGCGGCGCAGGCCGGTGATCCAGACGGTGGCGCCTTCGAGCACCTTCGCCAGTGGCTTCAGCTTGCGCACGCCGCAACAGGCATGGCGCGCCTCGACGCTTTCATAGAAGCCGTTGAGGCCGTATTTCGCCGCATAGGCGTCGATATCGGCCTGTTCCGGGTGGAAGCGGCGGATCGACATGCCGAAACGTTCCTCGGTCTCGGCGATCAGCGCTATGGTTTCGGGAAACAGGCGGCCGGTTTCGAGCGTCACGACATCGATCGGCAAGCGCTGCGTGCCGATGACGGCAGCGATGACCTGATCCTCGATGCCAAGCGAGGTGGTGAAGACGGCGCGACCGCCAAGACCGGCGACCAGCGACAGCCGCCCGGCAAGATCGAGCCCCGCCAGGGTGTCGTTCAACGCGGCGGCATCCGCAATGGATTGATGTGCAGTCATGAAAACAGATCCGGATTCAACTTGCCCGGATTATTTCAGTTTGCAGCGCAGCAGGACAGAAATAGCCATCCCGAATCGTGACGGGCTAGAGCAAATATCTCTTCGAAGCCTCGATCCGGTAGAAAACGGAAGGCCACTCTAAAACGAGATTATCTACCTTTTTTATAGATTTTGTCAAGCGGGAGAGGCGTGATCTTCAGCCCGCCGCGCCCTCAGCGCTGCGGCGATGAACACCCGCGACAGGCCGTGATAGAGCGGCTCGCGCGAGATCAGCCGCGAGGTGACATAGCCGATCATCGCCACCGCCATGATTGGGATGACTGCCTCGTGGTCGCCGGTCATTTCGAGGATGATGACGAAGGCGGTCATCGGCGCCTGCACCACGCCGGCGAAATAGCCGGCCATGCCGAGGATCGCCGCGAGCGGGATGCTGACGCCGAGCAACTGTCCGATGCTGCTGCCAAGACCGGCGCCGACCGATAGCGACGGCGCGAAAATGCCGCCGGGAATGCCGGACAGCATCGACAGGAAGCTGGCGGCGAGCTTGGTCAGGAAGAAATACCAGGGCAGCGCCTGGCCTTCGATCGCGCCGCGGGCCTGCTCGTAGCCTGTGCCGAAGGTATGGCCGCCGCTGGCGACGCCGATCACCGCCACCGCCAGGCCGCAGAGACCGGCGACCAGCAGCATGCGTTTTACGGGATCGGGATGCGCCCAGCGGCGCAACCGCTGCCCGAGCCTGAGCGCCATCGCGCTGAACAGCGCCCCGAGCGCCCCGCCGCCGACGCCGCAGAACAGGACGAGGCTCCATTCGCGCGCGCCGACCGGCATCACATGCGTCGAGCCAAAATAATTATAGCTGCCGGACAGCCCCAGCGCCGCAAGGCCGGAGAGGATGACGGCGGTCAGCACGATGCCGTTGGCGCGCGATTGGTAGCTGCGGCTCATCTCCTCGATGGCGAAGACGATGCCGGCCAGCGGCGTGTTGAAGGCGGCGGCGATGCCGGCGGCGGAGCCGGCGAGGATCAGCCCGCGGGCCTGCGCCATGCCACCGAAGCGGGCGACGGCGAGCATGATCGACGAGCCCACCTGCACCGTCGGCCCCTCACGCCCGATCGAGGCGCCGCAGAACAGGCCGACGACGGTGAGCAGGATCTTGCCGAAGGCGAGCCGCAGCGACAGCAGCCGCTTGCGGTCGAGATCGTCGTTGAGATGGCGCGCGGCAATCGCCTGCGGAATGCCGCTTCCCTGGGAATTCGGAAACAGCCGCGCCGCCAGATAGCTGCAGAGCACGAAGCCGGCCGGCGTCAGCAGGAGCGGCAGCAGATAGGCCAGCGGATGCACCGCCGTCGCCGCCTTGAACAGATGCTGCGCCGCATCCGCCGCCCGCGCGAAGCCGACGCTGATCACCCCAATCGCCAGGGCCCCTGCCCAGAAGACGATCCTCGGTTTCCAGAGTGCCCAGGAGCCCCAGACGACACGCGACCGGCGGAGCATTTTCATCTTCTTGTAATCGGCGGGCATCACGACTTTTCTACGCTGAGATCAACGTCTCCTTATCCGCCGCATGATCTCCCATTGCAACCGCATCTTTGTCGTGGCTTCACCGGTCGCTTTCCTGCCAGCGCGGATTGATCCACGGTTCCTGGTTGGAGCGGGGCAGGGGCTGCTTGCCGAGAATGTGGTCGGCGGCCTTTTCGCCGGTCATGATCGACGGGCCGTTGAGGTTGCCATAGGTCACATGCGGGAAGATCGAGCTGTCGGCGACACGCAAGGCTTCGACGCCGATGACCCGGCATTCGGGATCGACGACCGCCGTCGGGTCCGTCGCCGCGCCCATCTTGCAGGTACCGCAGGGGTGATAGGCGCTTTCCAGATGCTCGCGCAGGAAGGCGTCGATCTGCTCGTCACTCTGGACGGATTCGCCCGGCTGGATTTCCGGCCCGCGAAACGCGTCGAAAGCCTTCTGGCCGAAGATCTCGCGGGTGAGGCGCACGCAGTGGCGGAATTTTTCCCAGTCTTCCGGGTGGCTCATATAATTGAAGCGGATCACCGGCTCGGCATTCGGATCCGAAGAACGCAAGGTGACATTGCCGCGCGATTTCGACAGGTTATAGCCGACATGCACCTGGAAACCGTGGCTCTTGGCGGCGGCCTTGCCGTCATAGCTGATGGCGACCGGCAGGAAGTGATACTGGATATCCGGTTGCCGGACGCCCGGCGCGGAGCGCAGGAAGGCGCAGGCCTCGAACTGGTTCGAGGCGCCGAGCCCGCCCTTGGAAAGCAGCCATTGCGCGCCGGCGACCCCCTGCCAGAACCAGGGCAGCCAGGAATACAGCGACACCGGCTTGGTCGAGACCTGCTGGAAATAGAATTCCATATGGTCCTGAAGATTGGCGCCGACGCCGGGACGGTCGACCTTCACCTCGATGCCCATGTCCTTCAGGTGCTGCGCCGGGCCGATGCCGGAGAGCATCAAGAGTTTCGGCGAGTTGAAGGAGGAGGCGGCGACGATCACCTCGCGCTTCGCCCTGACGACCTCGACCTTGCCGCCCCGCTCGATTTCGACGCCGACCGCCCGGCCGTTCTCGATGACGATCTTTCGCGCGAAGCAGTGGATGAGTTCGACATTCGGCCGCTTCAGCGCCGGCTTCAGATAGGCGTTCGCGGCCGACCAGCGCCGGCCCTGGTAGATGGTCTGCTCCATCAGCCCGAAGCCTTCCTGCTTCGAGCCGTTATAATCCTGCGTCGTCTCGAAACCGGCCTGCTGGCCGGCCTGGATGAAGGCGTGGAACAGCGGATTGGTCATCGGCCCGCGCTGCACATGCAGCGGCCCGTCCGTGCCGCGCCAGCCTTCCTCGCCGCCATGGCTGTGCTCCATGCGCTTGAAGTAGGGCAGCACGTCGGCATAGGCCCAGCCTTGCGCGCCCAGTTCCTCCCAGCGGTTGAAGTCCCCGGCATGGCCGCGCACATAGACGAGGCCATTGATCGAGGAGGAGCCGCCGATCACTTTTCCACGCGGGGCGGTGATGCGACGGTTGTTGAGGTTCGGCTCGGGCTCGGAAAGGTAGCCCCAGTTGTAGCGCTTCATGCTCATCGGCCAGGCAAGGGCCGCCGGCATCTGGATGAACGGCCCGAAATCGCTGCCGCCGAATTCCAGCACGGCCACCTTGTGCTTGCCGTCCTCCGACAGGCGGTAAGCCATGGCCGAACCCGCCGAGCCGGAGCCGATGATGACGAAATCTGCGTTCTGCATTGTTTTTCTTTCTATCAGTACGGCGCCTGAACCGGCCCGGTGCCGACATAGACGGTCTTCAGCTCGGAATAATGCTCCAGCGCGGCGGCCGAGTTTTCGCGGCCGAAGCCGGATTGCTTGGAGCCGCCGAAGGGGATTTCAACGGGTGCGAGGTTGTAGGCGTTGATCCACAACGTGCCGGCTTCCAACTGGTCGACGACGCGGTGGGCGCGCGAAAGATCGCTGGTGAAGACGCCGCCGGAGAGGCCGAATTCGGTGGCGTTGGCACGCGCGATCACCTCGGCTTCATCCTCGAAATCGAGCACGCACATGACCGGGCCGAAGATTTCCTCACGGGCGATGGTCATCTCGTCGGTGACGTCGGCGAAGACGGTCGGCTGCACGTAATAGCCTTCGCCGGCAACATTGTTGGGAATGCCGCCGCCGGTGAGAAGCGTTGCGCCCTCGGCCTTGCCCTTCTCGATATAGGCAAGAACCTTCGCGCGCTGCGCCCAGGAGACCATCGGGCCGAGCTGCGTCGCCTCGTCCATGGGATCGCCGATCAGGATTTTTTCGGTGCGCTCCTTGAGGCGGGCGAGGAAGGTGTCCTTGATCTTCTTCTGCACGAAGACGCGGGTGCCGTTCGAGCAGACCTGGCCGGTCGAATAGAAATTGCCGAGCATCGCGCCGCCGATGGCGCTTTCGAGATCGGCATCGTCGAAGACGATGAGCGGCGACTTGCCGCCGAGTTCCATCGTCACATGCTTGA
>ERZ778022.930-NODE-930-length-49769-cov-4.467916_pt1 | contig 49769 bp, 43 predicted proteins | sample MGYA00375752_ERZ778022 | MGnify/ENA primary metagenome ERZ778022 (study PRJEB29350, sample SAMN05389826) | bioreactor metagenome | isolation source: Thiocyanate bioreactor | place: South Africa: University of Cape Town | collected 2014-04-04 ...
GGGAGCGATGGGAGCGGCAGCGAGCATTGCCGCGTAAGGATCCGAACCGATCGTGACGACGTGACAGGCGGCCGACGGCGCCCGCCCGGCGAGCTCCGCAGCGAGGTCCCAGGACGTGAACAGCAGCCCGGCGCCCGAATCGACGAGCACGTCCCCCATCTCGCGCGGATGCAGCTTGGCGTTGATGGGGGTGACGACCAGCCCCGCCGCCCAGGCGCCGAACAGTATCTCGATATAGCTGGGGCAATTCTTGGTCGCGATCGCGATCCGCCCGCCCGGTTCGACGAGCCGCGCCATCGCCCCGCCCAGCGCCAGCGCGCGGCGGTGGAGTTCGCCGTAGGTGGCGAACAGCGCCTCTCCCTCATAGACCGCGCCATGCGAAGGATTGCGCGCCGCGCTCTGCGCGAGCAGCGTGAACAGGTTCATCAGGCGAACATCCCTCGTTCAGCAAGCCAGTCCAGGACCAGGTCCGTCGCCTGCCCGAGAAGCTCGGGCTGACCGGCATAATAGTGCGTGGCGCCCCGGATGAGCTCGAAGCGCTTGTCCGGGCTGGCCGCCGCCTCGAAGATCAGGCCCACGTGCGGCTGGGGCACGGCATCGTCGGCGCTGTTCTCGATCGCCAGGAACGGCGCCGAGATGGCGCCCGCACAGCGCAAGCCGTCGGCATTGCTGTCGTCGATCGACCATTGCGACAGCCAGGCCCGCAAGGTGGCGAAGCGCGCCAGGCCGACCGGGCCGGTGTTCGCGGTCTCGGGAACGCCCAGGTAGCACCGCCCGATCGGGCGGTCGTTGGGGTCGAGCGCGGGGTCGAGAAAGCGCGGATCGGCAAGCGTGCGGTGCGTCACGAAGCCGCGCTCCAGCTCCGCACCGCCGCGTGCGGCCAGATCGGTCAGGGTCTGCTTGACCCTCGCAGTGATCCGCCGGATCCTGGCAAGCTGCGCGGCGCGGTATAGCGCCATGAACTCAGTGGAGTACGGCGCCTGAGGTCCGGCGGCGGCATAGATGTCCAATGCCGGATCGCGATCGTCGGGATTCGCCTCGTCGCGCACCGAGGGGTCGATCACGTCGAGCAGCAAGCGCGCGCGCGAAATGTGGGCGGCCTGGAAGATCACCGCGTCAGCGGGAACCAGCCCGGCATTCGCCAAATCGACGGGGTCGCCCGCCGGCGTATGGGTGATTGTCGGCCGTTCGGCCTGGGCCTGATAGAACAGCGCCAGCGATCCGCCACCGCTCCATCCCGCAAGGACGATCCGGGAATAGCCGAGAACCTCCCTGGCATGGCGAAGCCACGCGCCGAGATCGAGCGCGATGTTCTCCATGATCGCGGCCGTGTCGTTGCGCGCATAGCGGCTCGCCGCGCAGAGGACATGGGCACCCCGCGCCGCGGCGCCACGCGGCACGGGAAGGAGCTGAAGCGTCGAGGACGGATGCATGTAGACCAGCAGCGTGTCGGAGGGGCGTCCTTCCGGACGGATGAGGATGCCTTCCAGGTTCACCGCGTTCTGGTTGCCGGCAAAGCCATAGGTTTCGACGAACCGCGCCGTCTCGTCATAGGCGATGTGCAACCATTCGAAGGTAATCGGATAGGTTCGCGACGGCATCATGCAATCCTGATTTGAACAGGGCCCGATCGTGTTGACTGGGGGCCGCTTCCGTAGGATGCTAGCTCATAGCGCCATGGCGAAATGTCCCTTCGTGGCGGGACGACGCTAAAAAAGGCGCGCGGGAGATTGCTATGAACGGTTCCGCGATAGTAAGCGCCATGTCGCTGACCGGCAGCCGCATGGCGTCGCTACCGACCGTGATCGACGCCATCGGAGAGGACCGCTTCGGCAATCAGCTCCTTAGCTTCCTGGCCGAAACCTGCGGCGCCGAACATTGCGCGGTATTCCAGTTCGTCGACGATTCCCCGACCGGGGTCTTCGCCGCCAGCCTCGACGGGACGGACACCGCGCGCCGCCAGGCCGACATCTATATCGACCGCCAGATCTGGAGGAGCGACCCGCTGATCTCCGAGGCCAAGCGACTCGCCGGCGCCATCGAACCCAGCCTGATGCGCCTGGATATCACCAGCTTGCCGGACAACGACCTGCGCAACATCGTCTACGGCCAGGCGCAAATCCGTGAGCGGGTGTTCCTGTGCGGCGGCATGTCGGGTTCGCCGGTCGGCCTGAGCCTGCTGCGCTCGGAAGAGAAAGGCGCCTTTTCGCTCGAGGAAATCTTCCGCCTGGCCGAGGTTGGAGGCACGCTGCTGTCGATCCTCGCCAAGCATTCGGGCATCGTCGGCAGCCCTCCGGACCTCAGCGTGGCGCTCACTACGCTCGACGAGATCGAAGCCTGCATCGCCCGCGCGCGGGAGGCCCTGCCACGCCGCGAGGCCGAGGTCTGCGCGCGAATCCTGTACGGCATTTCCACACTCGGCATCGCGCTCTCTCTCAATATCGGGGAAGAGACGGTGATGACCTATCGCAAGCGCGCCTATCAGCGGCTCGGCATCGGATGCCAGCGGGAACTACTGCTGTGGTACGTGGCGCTGTGGAGTCGGATTCGCTGTCGCGGGGTTACGAAGGTCAAGCAATAGCGTATATGCGGGCGACATATCTCGCGAAAGGGGGAACCGGATCTAGCGCTCGCTCCGTCCGGTCAGTGGATCGAAGAAGTACGTTCGCGGCTTCAACGCCATGCCGTCGAACGGCGTAAAGCCGGGAACCCGCGCGTCGAGCGCGTCCCGGGCAGTAGCGGCATCCGTCTCGATCTCGTAGATCGCCAGGTAGCGATAGCGCGACCGGGACATGTCCGGCATCGGCGCGAAAAGATAGCGCCGAACGGCGACGAAGCCGGGGGTCGCCAGCACTTCGCGGCAATGCATGTCATACCAGCGCTCGAACTCGGCCTCCCGTCCGGTTTCCGGCTCGGAGAAGGCGAGCATGAGGAGCATCTGGGGCCGATCCATCATCGGGGCCGCTCGGCGCCGGCCGGCGCGTGGCGATCGAGGAACCGGACGATGGCGTCGTTGAACGCGTCGTTCCTGTCCCCCGCCACCATGTGCGTCGCCCGGGTCACATCAACCATCTCGGCAGCCGGAACCAGTTGCCGAAAGCGACGCGCCTCGACATCGGTCACGACGTCGCTGGCCCCGCCACGAACCAGCAGGATCGGCAGGTCCGCGGTTTGCAGCCCCGCCTCCATGCGATCGACGACCTCCGGATCGTCCACCGGATGATCCAGGAAGCGGGGGTCCCAATGCCAATAGTACCTGCCGTCCGGCTTCCTCCGCAGGTTCTTGGCCAGGCCGGACGTAGTCGTGGGCCGCTTGCGGTGCGGAAGATACTGCGCAATCGCGTCAGCGGCCTCGTCGAGCGTGGCGAAGCCGTCGGGATGGGCTTTCATGAAAGCGATGATATGCGCGCGCCCGACGGGATTGATGCGCGGCACGACGTCGACCAGCACCAGAGCCCAGCTCGGCAAACCCGGAGGCTGGGTCACCGCGAAGGTCGCCGCGTGGCCGCCCAGCGACGCGCCGACCAAGGCCGCAGGCCGTTCGAGCCGGGCCACTACCCGGCGCAGGTCTTCGGCGAAGCAAGCCAACGAATAGTCGCCATCAGGGGCCCAGACCGTATCGCCGTGTCCACGCAGGTCTAGCGTCAAGGCCCGGAAGCCCCGCTCCGCCATGCGCGCCTGGGCAGCGCCCCAACTGTGCCGGGTCTGGCCGCCACCATGCAGGAAGACGACCAGCGGACCATCCACCGGCCCCGCCAGGTCGCCAACGAGCGGCAGGCCACCCGCCCCTTCGAAATGCATCGTCATGCTGCTCGACCCGGCGCTTCGCATCATCCCGTCCTCTGAAAGCCAATCTGGCCGCCGCCATCGATCGCGAGAAGCTGGCCGGTTATCCAGCCGGCCTGCTCGCTTGCCAGAAAGAGCGCGGCGGCGGACATGTCCTCAAGCCGGCCGAGCCGCTGGAGCGGGTAGTCGCGGGACAGCTTCGCCCCGTCGGGATCGTCGTCGAACAACCGGGCGTTGAAGTCGGTCTTGGTCAGTCCCGGGGCGATGCAGTTGACGCGGACCTTCGGGCCGAGTTCGGCGGCGAGCTGACGGGTCAGGTGGTGCAGCGCCGCCTTCGATACGTCGTAGGCGCCGTGATCGGGGCTGGTCCATAGCCCCCCTACCGAACCGACGTTGAGGATCGACGCGCCTTCCGGTCCATCGCGCATCGCGCGCTGCCAGGCGAGTTGGCTCCAGATCAACGGGCCGGTCAAGTTGACCTCCAGCGTCTTGCGCCAGCGAGGCAGGTCGATGTCGATGGTCGGTCCGGCATAGGGATTGGTCGCGGCGTTGTTGACCAGCACATCCAGCCCGCCAAAGCGACCAAGCACCGTCTCGATCGCGGCCGCAGCGGCATCGGCGTCGGCGACATGGGCGCCTATCCCGATGCATCCCCGGCCGATCTCGGCGGCGGCCGCGCCGCAGGCATCGGCATTGCGCGAAACGATCGCGACCTTGTCGCCCGCTTCGGCGAAGGCCCGCGCAATCGCCTTGCCAATCCCGCGCGAGCCTCCCGTGACGATCACCGCGCGGCTCATGCCGCAAGCCTTTCGTCGCAGGCATCCAGGCTGTCCAGGTCGTCGATGGCGACATAGCAGCGCTCAAGCAGCGCATAGGTCAACTCATCGCGCTGCGAGTTCGGCTGGAAAATGGGGTGGCACAGCGTCTGCGTCCACATCATCAGCGCGTGAAGCATCTGCTGGCGATAGCCCAACCAGGCCTCGTCGAACGTGATCCGGCTGCCGGCACGGTCGCTCAACCGCGCGGCGTAACGCGCCACCAGCTCACGCTCCCAGAGGCGCCGGTTCTCGATCGGGAGGCATGTCGCCAGGGCATAGGCGAGGTCGCGCGCCCAGTGTCCCGCGGTGACGCACTGCCAGTCGAGCAGGCCCATCCGCCCCTCGCCGGTCACGTACCAGTTCGCGACATGGACGTCCGAATGGATGACCGTCAACGGCCGACCGCGATGGATGTCGAGCGCCCGCATGGCCGCGGGCCAGATCTCGGCGCGCCGCGCGAGCAGGCGCGCCGGCACCAGCCGCGCGGCCTTGGTCGTGGCCTTCTCGCAATAGCGATCCGTGTGCACGCGTTCGACCCCGATCGTGAACCAGTCGTGATAGCGGACCAGCCATTTCAGATCGCCGGAGACGAGCCGCGGCGAGCCCAGGAAGGTGCCGTGAAGTTCCGCGAGCAAGTCCACCAGGTCCTCCGCCTGAGGCCTGGTCAGGACGAGTGTCTCGTCGCCAAAGCGCGCGCGCTTGGAAGCCGCCAGATCCTCGATCACGTGGACCGCCGCGAAGGAGCGCTTGTCCGAGGCGGAGTGGTAGCAGACCGGCGTTTCGATCCGCAGCTCCGGCCGAATGCGCGTATAGAACAGCATTTCGTAGCGGGCGTGCCCCATATAGCCCACCAACATGCGCGTGGTGAGCGACGGTAGGGTCTTGGTGAAGACCGAGGGCGGAAGGCCCGCCGCCCGGCCAGCGTCGTTGTAGCGGAGGCCGATCCGCTTGCGCTCGTGCGTCCCGTCGGTCCCGCCCAGCATCTCGAGCACCTCGACCCGGGCTCCGGCCGCATCCCGGCACATTACCTGCGTCATCCATTCAGGGGTGATCCGCGCGGCCGAAGAGGGGATGTCCGCCAGATCGGCCGGCGTGGCGCGCGTGATCCGCTCCTGGACCAGACGCGCCGCGACCTTGAGCGCCGCCACCGGCATGGTATCGCGGCGACGGGCGCTCATCGCCCGGCTCCTTCGGTCCGATAGAGGTCAACGTGTTCGGCACGGAGCAGGTGCTTGAGGACCTTGCCGCCGACGGTCTCGGGAAAGCTCTCGACGAAACGGATCGCCTTGGGAACCTCGAACCGCGCCAGGCGCTGCCGGACGAAGGCGGCCAGTTCCTCCTCGGTGCAGCACTCGCCGTCGCGCAGACGGACGAAAGCCGTCACCGCCTCGCCCCATTTCGGATGGACCAGGCCGACCACCGCGGCCTTGTCGATGGCGTCGTGCAAGGCCAGCACCGCCTCGACCCGGCCCGAGGAAACATTCTCGCCCCCGCTCTTGATCACATCCTTGAAGCGATCGAGCATGACGAGCATCCCGTCATCGTCGTAGGCGCAGCAATCGCCGGAGTGGAACCAGCCATCGCGAAAGGCCGCCGCGGTCGCCGCTTCGTCTCGATAGTAGCCCGACGCGATCGCCGGAGTCCGATAGACCACCTCGCCCGGCTGGCCCGCCTCGTTCGGATCGAGCAGCCGCCCGTCTTCGGTCATCACCGCCGCCGCCAGATAGGGGCAAGGAACCCCCACGTTGTTGATGTAAGGTGCCGTCGCGAAATAGGTCTCCGGTGTCTTGTCCGGCCAGAAGCGCGTCGTCGCCAGAACCTCCGTCTGCCCCAGGTGCCCGCAGAGCAGCAATTGGGGGCCGCACAGACGCTTGAGCGTGGCGAGCACCTCGGGCGGCACCGGGGTCCAGGTGTAAATGATCAGGCTAAGCGTCGACAGGTCGCAGCGCTCGGCGATCGCCGCATCCGCCACCGCGCGCAGAAGGTGGGACGAGCCGCCGAACAGCGCCGTCGCCCGCTCGCCCGAAACCAGCTCAGCGACGTCGGACGCCCGCGTGGAGCGACCGATGATCAGCGTCCCGCCCGCGAAGAACACCGGGAAGCTGTGGGCCTGGTCGGTCGCGTGATAGATCAGTGGAAGCGCGACGCAGGTGCGCAGGTCGCTCTCGAAACGGATGCCGCGCGTATAGACCAGGACGTAGCTGTTCGCCGCGGCATAGGCATAGGCGTGCGACTGCATCACGGCCTTCGGCAGCGAAGTCGTACCCGAGGTGGGCATGAGCTGCCAGATGTCGTCGGCATGGATCTCAACATCCGGCTCGGTTTCCGGACTGTCGGCGACAAAGTCCGCGAAAGTAATCCATCTTTCGGGCACGACATCGCCCCCGATCGGGATGATCGCCCCTTCGATGCCATGACGACGGAGCATCGCCTCGACCGTCTGCCAATGTTCCGCATCGACGATCGCGAAGGCGGGTTCGGTCAGGGTCAGGAGATGGTCCAGCGCATCCTCGGCCAGCTTGGGATTGATCGGAGCGCAAACGATCCCGGCCTTGGCCGCGCCGATCTTGGCCACATAGGCTTCGACCGAGTTGTCGCAGACGAACAGCAGCCGGTCGCCCTGCCGCTGTCCCCGTGCGATCAGGGCATTGGCGATCCGGTTGGCGAGAGCATCGGCCGCGCGATAGGTGAGCCGCGAGAACTCCGGATAGCAGTACGCACCTGCGCCGCCGACGATCGCCTCCTTGTCGGGCATGCTCCAGCACAGGCGGTACAGCAGGTCGCCGACAACGGAACGCTCCCAGCGCTGGACGGCGCGGCGGCCGATCAACCTGTGCACGTCGTGGCGCGACGAAGCGCCCATGTCCCTGCCCTTGGATTCGGGGCTGGAGGAGCGGGAGGGAATGCTTTGCGTTTTCATGGGTCCTCGTTTGCCGGCTTCATAATGGGCCTCGGCGCGGCGGCGTCTGTCACCGATGGCAGGGACCGCGCCAGGCGGCCGGGCACACTGGCGGGTTGCCGCAGCACCCGGCGTCCCGGCACTGGGGGACATATGGCGATCCGTTCCCGGATTAGAACGACGACCGTTGTTGCGGCAGGTAAGCCGCGCAAAATCATCCGATCGTCGGCCCCGACCGTCGGCATAGAACAAAGGGGGAGCGGTAAGAATTATGCAGCGTATACAATCGAGGAACGACTGGCGGCGGGCCCTTCTGCAAAGCGGGGCCGCATGGGCCGTGCTTGCCGCCGCGACATCCGCCCATGCGCAGGATGCCCCGTCGCCGGCTGCCGACAACGCGACCGAACAAACGCAGGGCGAAGAGGGCGGCATTCGCGACATCGTGGTGACGGCCCGCAAGCAAGGCGCCGAATCCGTCCAGCGCGTGCCGATCGCCATCACCGCCATCGACACCACCTTCATCAAGCAGGCGCAGGCAACCTCGATCGTCGACGTCGGTCGCCTGGCGCCCAACGTGCAATTGCAGACCGCCGGCACCTGGCCCGGCGTCGCCAACTTCACGATCCGCGGCATGGCCTACAACAACAGCCTCCGCACGCTCGACCCGACCGTCAGCATCATCGTCGACGGAATGCCTTACGGCGACTCCATGGGCACCCTGCTCGACACGTTCGATCTGGGCAGCATCGAGGTCTTGCGTGGCCCGCAGGGCGTGCTGATCGGCAAGAATTCTACCGGCGGCGCGGTGAACGTCCGCACCCGGCTGCCGGCCCGGGAGTTCAACGTCGAAGGCACGGTCCGCGTCGGCAACGGCGGCCGCTTCGACCAGAGCCTGCTGGTCGAAGGTCCGATCACTCCGGAATTGCGCGGCAAGATCGCCATCCTCCATCGGAAGTCGAACGGCCTCAGCGAGGATCGCAATGGCGGCAGCTACGTGGTCGCCCCGCAGAATCCCACCGGCACGAACCCCGCGGACACCTACCAGGGCGCCGAGGTTCGGGAGGACAGTTGGACCTTTCGGCCGGTTCTCGCCTACGAGAGCGGCAACTTCAACGCATCACTCGTCTTCGAATACATCACCGCGAAGTTCGGCGGAAACAACAGCCGCATCCTGAATCCGAAGCCCGTGCTGCTCGACCAGTTCGGCTACACGCCGCCGCTCAACGGCTATGAAATCAACCATGACGTGGAGAGCAGGGCGGACCTCGAAACCTATCGCGCCAACCTTGAGATGAATCTGGATCTCGGTTTCGGCACCCTGACCTCCGTAACCGGCTACCGTCACCTCGACGAGGTCACCACGATCGACAACGATGGCGTGCCGTTTCTCTTTCACCTCTATCCGGACAATACCTACGGCTCGAAGCAGTTCGTCCAGGAAATCCGGTTCGCGGCGAAGCCGGCGGACAACGTCAAGCTGCTGATCGGCGGCTTCTACTCGCACACCAATCTGACCTCGATGGAGCAACGCCAGTATCTGTCGATCCTGTCGTCCACCACTCCGCCCTACACCTATCGCTATCAGCACCTCACCTACGACCAGAACGCCGATGTCCTGGCCGCCTTCGCGAATGTCGACTGGGAGGCATTCGCCGGAGTGACGCTTTCGGGCGGATTGCGGTTCACCCACGAAAACAAGAACATCAACATGGTGCCCTTCCAGCTCTGCGCCGGTCCCGGCTTCACGAACTGCCCCGATGTCGCGACCTTCGCCGAAAAGGCCTGGAACGACGTGTCGCCCCGCATAGCGATCAACTACCAGGCCACGCCGGACATCCTGCTCTACGGCTCGTGGACGAAGGGCTTCCGCAGCGGCAACTTCAACGGGCGCGCGGCCGCCGCCGCCGGCATCGGCCCATCGGCGCCCGAAAAGGCCTCGTCGTTCGAGGTCGGCATCAAGTCCACGCTGTTCGACCGTCACGTGCGCCTCAATATCGCGGGCTTCTACACGAAGTTCGACGACATCCAGAAGGTGCTCACCGCCAGCAACGGCGTCCAGTCGATCCTCAACGCGGCGAATGCGACCATCTACGGCCTCGAGGCTGAGCTGACCGTGCAGCCCGTCGACGGCCTGCAACTGGACGGGGCCTTCGGTTGGACCCATGCGCGCTACGACCAGTTCAACGGCCTCGACCTCACCGGCGACGGCATCCCCGATCCCGACCTGGCCAAGCTGCTGCTGTTCGAGCGCGTGCCCGAATATTCCCTGACGGTGGGCGGCAGCTATCGCTTCGCGGTGCCCGGCCTACCCGGCGAGCTGACCGCTCGGACCAGCTATGCGTACAAATCGTCGATGTACGTGAACTTGGTCAACACGCCGTCGATGCGCGTGCCCAGCTTCGGCCTGTGGGATGCGTCGCTGACCTATGAGCCCAACGAGCATCTGCGCATCACGGCCTACGGCCGGAACCTGGGGAACACGCAATACTGGGATACCGGCGTGAACTTCAACTGGGGCGATGCGCTGTTCGGCGGCGAGGCCCGGTCCTTCGGCGTCGAGCTGGGCTTCAAGTTCTGAGTGCTTGGGGGGCGCTGCCCCCCAACCTTCGGCAATGACGCAGCAGCGATCCTATTGCCGCACATGCGGCGCCTACTGCAGGACCGTGGTCACCACGGACCCCGGTGGCCGCATCCAGTCCGTCCGCGGCGACAAGGACCACGTGATGAGCCGCGGTTACGCCTGCATGAAAGGCGTCCGCGGCCCTGAGCTCTACGACCCCCCCGAGCGCCTGCTCCCCCCTCTCAAGCGTAGGCACGACGGCTCCTTCGAGCCGATCGACATCGAGACCGCGCTCGACGAGGTCGCGGATCGGCTCAGCCAGATCCTCGCCCGCCACGATCCTCGCGCCATCGCCTGCTTTCGCGGCACGCCGGCCACGGTGAACGCCGCGACCTATCACATGGCCCCGGCCTGGATGAACGCAATCGGGTCGCCATCCTTCTACAGCACCTACACCATCGACCAATCCGCCAAGCTCGTCACCGCGCACCGTCTCGGCGCCTGGTCGGCGGGCCGGCAGGAGTTCCACGACGCGGATGTCTGGCTCTTCGCCGGGAACAACGTCATGGTATCCAACTGGACCGGCTTCGGCGCGGTTTCGGCCAATCCGGCGCTCACGCTCAAGGAAGCCCGGGCGCGCGGCATGAAGATCATCGTCGTCGACCCGCGCCGAACCGAGACCGCGGGCTATGCCGATCTTCACCTGCAATTGAAGCCCGGCACGGATATCGCCGTGGCCGGGGCGATGCTCCGCCTCATCCTGGACAGCGGATGGCACGACACGGCTTTCTGCGAAGCCCATGTCGAAGGTCTGGAGCGATTGCGGGATGCGATCGCGCCCTTCACCCTGAGCGCGGCCGCGGACATTTCCGGCGTGCCCGCGCAGGCGATCGCCGAGGCCGCCGAGATATTCGCGCGAGGCAGCAAGCGCGGCATCGCCGTAACCGGCACGGGACCGGACATGGGGCCGCATTCGAACCTGGCCGAACACCTCTATGAGGTGCTCAACGTCGTTTGCGGCCGCTATCTACGCGCGGGCGAGCAGGTGCGGTCGAGGCACGTCCTGGCCGGTCCTTCCGCGCTCCATGCCGAAGTCGTGCCGCCGTTACGCCCATGGGAGCGGCCGCCCTATACCGGCACCGGCCACGGCACACTCAAGGGCGAGATGATGAGCGGCGTGCTCGCCGACGAAATCCTGCACGACGGCCCGAACCGGGTGCGCGCGCTGATCGTCACGTCCGGCAACCCGGCCAATGCCCTGCCCGATCGGAACAAGACGGTACGCGCGCTGGAAAGCCTGGACCTGCTCGTCACGATCGACCCGTTCCTGTCCGAAACGGCAAGGCTGGCCGACTACGTCTTCGCCCCCTTCCTGCCGTATGAGCGTCCGGACCTCCCGCTCGCCTATTCCTATCCGTTCAGCGACGCCTTCGCACAGTATACGCCGGCGGTCTCCCGCCCCCCGGACGGCGCAGCGCTGATCGATGACTGGGGCGTCTTCTGGGGGCTGGCAAAGCGGCTAGACACGCCGCTGACCTATCACGGCATCGCCCTCGACATGACGGCCATGCCGACGGCGGACGACCTACTTAGCATCCTGGCGCGGAACAGCCTGGCCGACCTCGACGACATCAAGCGCCAGCCGGGCGGGCTGATCGTCGACCTGCCGCCGCAGATCGTGCAGCCCACACGCGCCGGTCCGCCCGCACGGTTCTCGGTCATGCCCGCCGACGTGGGGCAGGAGATCACGTCGTTTCTCGACGCTCTCCCCCCTCTCGACGAATTCCCCCTGCTGCTCGTCAACCGCCGCCTGCCTGAAACGATCAACAGCGCGCACCGCAACCTGCCATCGGTGCGGCGACGCAGGCCCTACAACCCGGCCTGGCTCCATCCCGACGCGATCGCCGCCGCCGGCCTCGAACCGGGCGCCGCCGTCTGGGTGGTGTCGTCCGCGGGCCGGGTCCCTGCGCTCGTCGAAAGCGACGAGACCTTGCGCATTGGCGTCGTGTCGATGGCGCACGGCTTCGGCGCCCTTCCCGGCGATGACGCGCCTTACGAGGACGTCGGTGGCTCCACTCCCTGCCTCGTCAGCACGACCGAAGCCGTCGAAGCGATCAACGCCATGCCCCGCATGACGGCGATCCCGGTGCGCCTGGAGCGGCGCGCGACGGAAACGGTCCGGGCGTCCCCGGTCTCGGGGACAGTCGCGGCGGCGCAGACCGGCTAGCCATGATTCGACAACGATTTCCGTGAGGAGCAATATGAATCCGTCGATAGGAGAAAGCGTGGAGCAGGCGGCCCGGAAGGGCCCGGGCAATCCCGGCCTTACGCCGATCATGCTGAACCACGCCGCCTGGGTCACGCACGACGTCGCGGCGACGGCGGACTTCTACATCCGCGTCATGGGCATGGAACTCGCCAGCACGGTCTATGACGACACCGTGCCATCGACCGGGGACGCATTCCCCTATTTCCATATCTTCTTCCGGATGCAGGACGGCTCGACGATCGCCTTCTTCGAAGCGCCGGGCCTGCCGGCCCGCTCCCGCCCGACACACCCCGCCTACGACGTCTTCGACCACATCGCCCTCCAGGCCCGAGACCGGGACGAAGTGGTGGAATGGCATCGCTGGCTTTCGTCATGCGGCGTCGACGTGATCGGCCCGGTGGATCACAAGGGGCTGATCTACAGCATCTATTTCCACGACCCCAACGGGCTGCGGCTGGAGATCACGACGCCGCTCGATGCCGACTGGAATCGGCACAGCCAGCAGGGCTATGCAGACCTCGACATGTGGGTCAGCACGAAGGAAGCGGCCAAGGAGAGCGGCCAGGACGTGACGACCGAGCTGGTCGCGATGATCCGCGAGCAGCGCAAGCGCTACGAGAAGGACTGAGGGAGAGACGGCGATCCTGTACGAACTGCGCATCTATTCGGTGATCCCGGGCAGAATCCCCGATACCCTGGCTCGCTTCAAGGAGCTTCCACCCCTGTTCGAACGCCACGGCATCGACAATGTCGGCCGCTGGCACGCCACCGCCGGGCATGGCGGCCCCAACTTCGTCTATATGATGGCCTACCGCGACTTCGCCGAACGCGACGCCCAGTGGAGTTCCTTCCAGCGCGACGACGATTGGTGGCGGTTTCGCACCGAGACCAATCGCGGCGAGGAGATGACCGAACGGTTCGACCTGCTCTTCCTGCGGCCCAACGCGGCCTGGCCCGCCCCGCAAGACGGCGCGGGCGAGGAACGGATCGGTGGCCTGCACGAACTGACCATCGCGGAAATCGCCATCGGGCAGAACACCATCGCCAACGACTACCTCCGCGAGGTGTTCGTGCCGCTGGTGGCCCGGGCCGGCGGCCGCCTGATGATGCTCGCGGACCTGGTGAGCGGCGCCGCGCTGCCCAAGCTCGCCTGGATGATCGCATGGCCCGATGCCGGAGCGCGCGAGGCCGGTCGCCGGATCATCGACAATGACCCGGAGAGCCTGGCCGCCATCAAAGCCCAGCGCCACGCCCGCGGACGCGCCGCGATCGGCAAGCACGATACCTGGGTGCTGACCCCGACCGACTACCTGCTGCCCCAGGCCGCGCTCGGCTATCCCCGCCCCGACTGACGATTGCTCGCCCGCCTAGCGGCCGGCCGAATGCGCGGCGCGCTCGATCCGATCGAGCATGCGATGCAGGGCTAACGCATCCGCAAAGCGCGGCGCCAAGTTCGGCTTGCCCTCCAATGCATCGGCGACCGCAAGATAGGCGTGGGCGACTGCGAAGGCATGGCTTGCGGGCTCGACCGGGGCGAGACGATACGTATCGGGCAGCGGCAAGGGCTTCAGCGCCTCGCCCGTTCTTCCACCGAAGATACGAACCTGGCCATACTGGACATGCCCGTCCTGGCCCAGGACGCGCAGCCGCCCCCCGGTGCCGGTGATGTCCCAACGGAAGCCGTCGCCATCGATCTCCTCGCCGCGATAGCAGAACGAGCCGAACACCCCGTCGCCAAGCGTGGCGAGCACCGCGACATGGTCTTCGACGTCGCTCGCGATCATCGCATCGCCATCGAGCAGGACGGTCGGCCGCTTCACCATGGCTTGCGCCTGAAGCCGTTCCGCAGGCCCCAGGATGGAGGTCACGAGATCGAGGCAATGGCCGAACGGAATGCTGAGCATCGTCGCCCCGTTGGCTTTCTCGTTGAGATAGGCTCGACGCGGGCTCGAACGGCCGTTCCACGGTTCTCCGACCAGCGCGCTGACCTCGGAGGCCAGCACCTCCCCCACGTATCCCTGGGCTATCAAGTCGGCCACGAAGCGGAGCGGAGGGGCAGACCGGGCCTGTAGGCCGATGAAGCCATCGATCCTGCCATCCTCCAGCCGCGCGGCAAGCACCTCGGCCTCATCAAGCCCGTTGCCCAGCGGCCATTCGCAGTAGATCGCCTTGCCAGCGTCGAGCACCTGCTCGATGAGCCGGCGATGCTCGGGCACCTTGACCGCGATCACCACCAGATCGACGTCGGGCCGGGCCGCCAGGGCCGCCGGTTCGTCGGTGTGGAAGGGCACCGCATAACGCTCCGCGGCAGCCGCTGCGGCAACCGGCGAAGAACCGGCCAAGCCCGCTATCCTGAAATGATCGGGCAGCGCCCGCAAGGCCGGGACATGCGCGAGTCCTGCCCACCCACCCCGAGCGGACAGCCCTACTATGCCGACCCCTATCGTCATCCGCGTTCCTCCATGCGGCGAATACCGGCGATGCCGGCGACAGTGCCGCCGTCCACGACGAAAGCACCGCCCGTGGAGAAGCTCGCGTCATCGCTCGCAACGAAGGCCGACATGCGGGCGATCTCCAGGGGATCGCCCAGCCGGTGCATGGCCATCAGGCGCGGTTCCTCCGGATAGCCTTCGGTCATGGCACTGCGAACCGCCCCGGGATGGACCGAGTTCACCCGGATGCCGAAGTCGGCGAGGTCCAGCGCCGCAGCCTTGGTGAGCCCCTGCACGCCGAACTTGGCGCTGACGTAGGCGGCGAGGCCGGCGTAACCCATGAGCCCGGCGGTCGAGGCGATGTTCACGATCGAGCCTCGTCCCAGCGCCTTCATGCCGGGCGTCACCGCCTGGATTCCGAGAAGCACGCCGCAGAGATTGATGTCGAGCACCTCGCGGAACGTCTCCAGCGAACATTCGTCCACCGCACCGAGACGATGAATCGCCGCATTGTTGACGAGGATGTCCACAGGACCGAACTCGGCCGTCGCGCGATCGACGATCGCGGCCCAGTCCTCGGGCAGCCGCACGTCGAGGCGCTGATAGCATACGCGCGAGCCGATTTCCGCCGCCAAGGCCGTGGCTTCCGCGTCGAGCACGTCACCGAAGACGACCCGGGCTCCGCGTGCCACGAAAAGCCGCACATGGGCGGCGCCGATGCCCCGGGCTCCGCCGCTGATGATGGCGACCTTTCCTTCCAGCGAGCGATTTTCGGCCATGCCTCTCCCTTCTTTCACCATTCACTTAGCTCGGCGCGATGCGCCGGCCAGTCCCCGATGGTAGGGACTGGCCAGCGGCGGCGAACGAACGGAGAAAGCGATCATGCGGCTGGACCTTCCCGAGCTCGGCGATCCCGTCTTCGAAACCGAAATCCGTGTCCGCTACGGCGACATGGACGCGATCGGCCACGTGAACGGCGCCGTCTATTTCCGCTATCTCGAAGAACTGCGGATGCAATGGCTGGAGAGCATCGACGCCCTGCCGGACCCGGCGGGGGCCGGCCCGGTGCTCATCAATGCCTTTTGCACCTATGCGCGCCAGATCGTCTATCCAGCGACGATCGTGGCGCGACTGTTCATCGGCAGGACCGGCCGCAGCTCGGTCGATACCTTCGCGACCTTGACCTCGCGCCACACCCCTTCGATCCAGCACGCCACCGGCGGCGCGACGATCGTCTGGGCCGACTACAAGGCCGAGGCTTCGCTACCCCTGCCCGACTGGTTCCTGGCCAGGCTTGGCCGCTAAGCCGAAGTTTCGAGCAGGAACACCTTTCGGAAAAGGCGCTAAATTCCCGACCGCAAGCCGCTAGATCGCCTTCTCGAACCGCTCCTGGACAAGCGAGGCGAGACGGAACTTCTGCACCTTGCCCGTCGCGGTCATCGGCAAGTCTTCCGCGCGCATCGCAAGCACGTATTGCGGCACCTTGTACCGGGCGAGCCGCTCACGGCAGTAGTCGCGCAGCGCCGTCTCGTCGAACACCGCATCGGGGGCCGGGACGATGATCGCGCACCCCACTTCGCCCATCCGCGGGTCGGGCACGCCGATGACATAAGCCTGGCTTACCGCATCGTGACGGGTCAGGAGATCCTCGACTTCCTTCGGCGCTACCAATTCCGCGCCGCACTTGTAGAGTTCCTTGCTCCGGCCGGTCAGGGCGATGAAGCCGTCGGCGGTGAAGCGGCCGAGATCGCCCGTTCTCATCCATCCGTCGTCGCGGAAGACGGCGGCGGTCTCCTCGGGCTTATTGTAATAGCCGCGCATGACCTCGGGGCCGCGCACGATCAACTCACCCTCACCACCTTCGGGCATTATCTCGCCGGTTTCGGGATCGGCGATGCGATAGGCCGCGACGCGACCATCCAGTTCCGGGGCGCCGGCCACGCTGCGGGGCTTCAACCGGCCCACGGTCGTAACCAAGGCCGCTATGGGGTCCTCGGGCCGCTTATAGGCGGCCGACGACGAGCACTCGGTCTGTCCATAGGCGGTCGTGATCTCATCGACGCCGAATATCCGGCAGATACCGGCCGCCAGCGCCGCCGGCGCCGCCGCCGCCGCCGACATGACCGCCGTGAGTGAAGAAAAGTCGTAGGCGTCTCGCCGCGGATGCTCGATCATCGCGATCGTCATGGTGGGGACCAGCAGGACTTCGTTGGCGCGCCACGTCTCGATCGCGGCCATCGTCTGCTCGGGATCGAAACGATCCTGCATGATCATCGTGCCGCCGGCCCAGATCAGGGCCAACATGCCCTCGACGTAAGCGTAGTTGTGATAGAGGGGCAGCGAAAAGAGCATCCGGCGGCCGTCCTCGATCGCACGCGCCAGGCAAGCAGTGAACGAGCAGCGCAGCACGTTATCGTGCGTGAGCATCACCCCCTTGGGCAGTCCGGTCGTCCCCGAGGTGTAGACGATATCGACGAGATCGTGCGGATCGACGGAGGCCATGCGTTGCTCGAACTGCATGAGCGGCAGCGCCTCGCCACGGTCGGCCAGCATCGCCAGCGAGGTGACGCCGATGCGAGGCGCGTGGCCTTCGGGGCTATAGGTTAAGACGGCCTTCAGTTCGGGCAATGCGGCCGATGCACCATCCTCCCAGCCCGGCGCCGTTTCGTCGAGCATCGCCAAGAAGTCACGGTCACGAAACCGATCCATGACCACCAGGAACTTGGAATCGGACTGCTTGAGGAGGTAGCCCAACTCCTCCGATTTCAATCCCGTATTGATCGGCACGCTCACGGCGCCGATCGCCGACAGGGCGAAGCGAACCGCCACAAGTTCGGCATGGTTGGCCATGAGCAGGGCAACATGGTCGCCCCGTCCCACCCCAGCAGCCATGAAACCGCGACCAAGGCGGGCGATCCACGCCTGCATCTCTCCGTAGGTCCAGCTTCCGGCGTCGGTTATGAGAAAAGGACGTTCCGGATGCCGGGCGGCCACTTGCCGCAGATTCGCAGCGGTCGTGCGCTCCTCCCACACCGGCTGGGTCCGCCGGATCGCCTCGCGCCGCGCCTCGATCCGCCGCAAGCGACGGTGCTGCTCATCCATATTCGTCACCGCTGCCCACCTCGATCGCTGCGCCGGCCCAGACGCTCGACCCTAGTGCGAAGATCCGGCCTCGTCAGTCACTCTTCGCCGGGACCGGGACCTGTCCCCTCGCACGGGGATCGTCCCACCCAAGGGTCTCATCATAATGGGGCAATGGAAGAGCATACCACCGCCGTCATCGCCCGCACTCCGCCGATCGCAGCGGCGCGTCCCCACACCGCTTATCGATGGTACGTTCTCGGCCTCTTGATGCTGGTCTATGCTTTCAATTTCATCGACCGGCAGATCGTCACGATCCTCGCGCCCTACATCAAGGCCGATCTGGATCTGACCGACGCCCAGATCGGTTTACTCTACGGGACGGCCTTCGCCCTGTTCTACGGTCTTTTCGGCATTCCGCTGGCCAAGCTCGCCGATGGCTGGAACCGCGTCCGCACGCTTTCGCTCGGCCTCTGCTTCTGGTCCCTGATGACCGTTTGCTCGGGCACCGCGGGGAATTTCGTGCAACTCGGGCTGGCGAGGATCGGAGTGGGGATAGGCGAGGCGAGCGGAACTCCCACGTCGCTGGCCCTGCTCGGCGACTATTTTCCGGCCCGCATCCGCGCCACGGTCATCGCCATCTATTCGAGCGGAATCTACATCGGCATGGGCGCATCGCTCATCCTGGGCGGCTCGATCGTCGCAGCCTGGGACGGCCTGGCGGGGTTCAACGGCTGGCAGGTCGCATTCGTCGCGGTCGGGCTGCCCGGCTTCGCCCTGAGCCTGCTGGTGCTGCTGACGATCCGCGAGCCGGTTCGCGGGGGATTGGACGGAGAACCCGTTCCTGCCGATCCGCATCCGTTCGCAACGATGCTGTCGGAAGCCGCCACGCTGTTCCCGCCCTGGAGCCTGTGGACGCTGCATGCGAGCGGAGCGCCGGCCCGGACGATACGCGCAAACGGCGCCGCGCTGATCGCCATAATCGCGGCCGTCGCATTGATGACATGGCAGACCGACGCGCTGCTGTCGGCAGCCCATCGCGCGCCGATCGCCTCGATCGGCGGCTTCGTGATAACCACGAACCTCGTGCAGTGGATCGTCACGGGCGTCGGGTTCTACGCAGCGTTGAGCTGGACCCAGGTGACGCGCCTGCGTGATCCCGAGGCGCACCGGCAAATGGTGGGGTCGCCGGTGTTCGTCGCGGTGGCGCTCAGTTGCGGGCTATTCGCGATGCTCATGTACGCGCTCGGCGGCTTCGCCTTTCTCTATGCCGCGCGCTACCTTGCCTTCGCGCCGCAGGACGGCGTGATCCTCGGCGTTATCGCGGCCGTGGCGGGAAGCGGCGGCCTGCTGTTCGGCGGCGTTCTGGGAGACGCCTTCAAGCGGCGACACCCCGCAGGCCGCCTCTACCTCATGCTTGCCGCGCTCATCGTCTTCACGGCCGCGACCGCGATCCAATACACCACGAGCAGCAGGGGTATTTTCCTCACGGCCAATTTCTGCGCGATGGCCACCCTCACGATGTACACGCCGCTGCTGATGGGCACCGGGCAGGACTTGGTTTCCGCCCGCTTCCGCGCCTTGGCCGCAGCCCTTCAAATCCTCGCATCGAACATCATCGGCCTGGGACTTGGCCCATATTTGGTGGGCTTCATCAGCGATGTCACCGGAAACTTGCAGATTTCCATACTTTCCATGCTGGCAGCAACGCCACTGATCGCGCTATTATTGCTGCTCTCCATTAAGTTATCTTCGCCCCGATAGGTTGAAGCAATGTCCAGACGCCGCCGATGCGGCGGGCTCCCACTTTGGCAAAAGGGGTGAAATCAAGCGATCTCGATCAACCCGGCGGCGCCCATGCCCGCGCCGATGCACATGGTGACGACAGCGTGGCGCAGGCCGCGCCGGCGGCCTTCGATCAGGGCGTGGCCGACGCAGCGCGCGCCCGTCATGCCATAGGGGTGGCCGACCGCGATCGCGCCGCCGTCGACGTTGACGATCTCGGGATCGAGCCCCAGCCGGTCGCGGCAATAGACCGCCTGGCTCGCAAAGGCCTCGTTCAGTTCCCACAAGCCGATATCGGCGATGCGCAGCCCGGCGCGGTCGAGCAGCCGGGGCACGGCGTGGATCGGGCCGATCCCCATCTCCTCCGGCTCGCAGCCGGCGGTGGCGAAGCCGCGGAACCAGCCGAGCGGCTCGATGCCGCGGCGGCGCGCCTCGTCGCCATTCATCAGCACGCAGGCGCTGGCGCCGTCGGACTGCTGACTGGCATTGCCCGCGGTGACGAAGTGGCCCTCCTTTACGATCATGCCGTCGCGGAACACCGGCTTGAGCGCGGCGAGCGATTCGAGCGTCGTATCCGCCCGGTTGCATTCGTCGGAAGCGACGACGACCTCGACCCGCTGCGTCTCCCCGCTCGCCTTGTTCACCTGGGTCATCACCGTGGCCAGGGGCACGATCTCTGCATCGAAGCGGCCGGCGGCCTGCGCCGCGGCGGTCCGCTGCTGGCTGAGCAGCGCAAAGGCGTCCTGCGCCTCGCGGCTGATGCCGTATCGCTCGGCCACGATCTCGGCGGTCTCGATCATCGCCATCCACAGCGCCGGCCTGGTTTTCGCCAGGCCCGGCTCGGTCGCGCCGCCCATGTTGAAGGTGCCGCCCCGTTCGACCAGCGAGATCGATTCGACGCCGCCCGCGACCATCACCGGCACGCCCTCGCTGCGGATTCGTCCCGCCGCGATCGCCAGCGCCTGGAGTCCCGAGGCGCAGTAGCGGTTGACCGTGGCGCCGCTCGTCGAGACGGGGCAGCCCGCCGCGATCGCCGCATTGCGGCCGATGTTGAAGCCGGTCGCCCCCTCCGGATGGCTGGTGCCCAGGACGACGTCCTCGACCTCGGCCGGGTCGATCCCGGCACGGCCGACGGCATGAGCGATGGCATGGCCGGCCAACCGGACGGGATGGGTCGCGTTGAAGCTGCCCCGCACGGACTTGGCCATGCCGGTGCGCGCGGTCGCGACGATGGCGACGTCGGTCATGCCGCTGCCCGCCTCAGCCCGTCGCGCCGCCGGCGACGGTGACGACCTGCCCGCTGATGAAGTTCGATTCCGGCAGGCAGAACAGATAGGCGGCGTCGGCCGCCTCGCCCGGCGTGCCCCAGCGGCCGAGCGGGATCGAGGCACTGGCCGCCTTGTGCAGGTTTTCCGGAATGCCGATCGCGACCTCGCGTTCGCCGATCTTCACGACCGGCTTGTCGCCCGTCACCGCCTGGACGATCCGCGTCTCGATCCCGCCATAGGCGATCGCGTTGACGTTGACCTTGTAGCGGCCCCGCTCCTTGGCGAGCGTCCGGGTCAACCCCAGGATCGCGGCCTTGCCGGCCGAATAGGCGACCTGCCCCGGATTGCCCGCCAGGGCCACGATCGACGAGATGTTGACGACCTTGCGGAACACCTCCTCCCCGCGCTCCGCCTCGGCCCGGGCCTGGTCGCGGAAATGCGGGAAGGCCGCCTTGAGCACGCGAAACGGGGCGGCGGCGTGGACATCGAGCATCGCGTCGAAATCGTCGGGCGAGGTTTTCTGGACGAAGTTGTCGAGCGCATAGCCCGCATTGTTGATGACGATGTCGAGCCGGCCGAAATGGTCGAGCGCGGCCGTGACGAAGCGTTCGCCGAAGTCCGCCGCGGTGACGTCGCCGACGACGGTCGCTACCCGGCCGCCCATCGCCTCGATCTCGGCCTTCACCTCGGCGGCGGGCGCCTCGTCGATGTCGTTGATGACGACGGCCGCCCCGTTTGCGGCCAGCTTCAGGGCCATCGCACGGCCGATGCCCCGGCCGGAGCCCGAAACGATCGCCACCTTGTGCTCCAGTGCCGGCACTCCCTGCCTCCTTCCACGCGCTTGAGTTATCGCCCGCGCTCTATGCGGGCCGGCACCCGCCCGAAACTAGGCGCTTTGCTAGTGGCAGCGCCGTCCACCCGCGTGGGAGACCCGGGATGGCAGCGGTCGAGAAAGGATGGTCATGAACGTCGATGTCGTCGGCAACTGGACGGCGGGCCCGATCGTCGAGGCCTATGAGGCTCCGCGCGCCATCCTCTACGCGCTGGGCCTGGGCATCCGGCCCGAGGGCGACGAGTTGCGCTACGTCTTCGAACGGGAGCTTCGCGCCTTCCCCACCCTCGCCGTGATGCTGGCGAACGAGGGCTTCTGGCTCCAGGATTCGCGCACCGGGGTAAACTGGGCCCAGATCGTCCACGGCGGCCAGACGCTCGAGCTGCATCGCCCGCTGGCCCCGACCGGCAAGGTCGTGGGGCAGATGCAGGTGGACGCGCTGATCGATCGCGGCACGGACAAGGGGGCGGCGATCCATTACACGCGCGTCCTGCGCGATGCCGAGACCGACGAGCTCATCGCCACGGTGGGGATGACGGTGATCCTGCGCGGCGACGGCGGGTTCTGCCGGTCCTTCGGCGTCCTGCCGCAGCCCCCTACGATGCCCGACCGTCCCGCCGATGCATCGGTCGCGCTGGAGACGCGGCCGGAGCTGGCGGCGATCTACCGCTTGTCGGGGGATTTCAATCCGCTGCACATCGATCCGGCCTTCGCCAGCAGCGTCGGCTTCGAGCGGCCGATCCTGCACGGCCTGTGCACCTATGGCGTGGCGGCCCGCGCGGGGATCGCGGCGATGTGCGACGGCGATCCCGACCGGCTGCGCCGCTTCGACGCGCGGTTCTCCGCTCCGGTCTATCCCGGCGAGACGCTGGCGACCGAGATATGGCGCGAGCAAGACGGCCAAGCCGCGTTCCGCACCCGCGCCGTCGAGCGCGACGTCGTCGTCCTCAACAACGGCCTGGCGCGCTGGATCGACTGATCCTCCACCCCACTCAGTCGAGCTTGATCCTGATCCCGGCGAAGGCGCCGTTGAACGCGCTGCCCTCCACCGCATAGTCCTCGGACACGGGGGTCTGGGTGTCGCGCCCCACGCTCAGCCCTTCGGTATGGGATATCCAGTTGGGCAAGGTCCGGTCGATCCGCCCTTCGGCGACGGTCCTGCCGTCCACCTGCAAGGTCAGGGTCCCGCCCGAGCCCCGCCGGCCGCCGTCATAGGCGAAATGCGCGACCAGGTGCCGGGCGCCGGGTTCGAGCTGGGCCGGGCTAGCGATCGAATAGCGATGCGGATCGAGCGCGTTGTAGTGGAACACCGGCTGGCCGTCCTTCACGTAGAGCGCCCAGCCGCCGAAGCGGCCACCCTGCGATGCGATGACGCCTTGCGCGCCTCCCCTGGGGACGGTCACGTCCGCCTCGATCGTGAAGGAGCGATTGGCGAGCGGCGGCGCCACGCCATAGGGCATGTCGGTGAGGCCCACAGGCAGCCAGAAGCTCGACCGGCCCCGCGCGGGGGACGGAGCACCCGCGCCGGCCTCCGGCTGCATCGGCAGGACGTTGTTCTTCCGCGCCTCGGCCCAGAACAGCTTCTGCATGGCGCGGAGCTTCGCCGGCTGCTCGGCCGACAGGTCTTTCGCCTGGGTGAAGTCCTCGGCGAGGTTGAACAGCTCCCACTGCCGCTTGCGCGGATCGACCTTGCGCGCGTTCAGGTAATCCCAGGGATCGTAGGTCGGGCGCATCGAGGCCATCCAGCCGTCCTGGTAGATGCCGGCGTTGCCGACGACCTCGAAATACTGGACGCGCCGCCGGGACGGCTGATTGGGGTGATCGAAGCTGTATTTCATGCTGATCCCGTCGATCGGCATCTGCCGCGTGCCGTTGAGGGTCGTCGGCGGCCGGATGCCCGCCGCGTCGTAGATGGTCGGCGCGATGTCGGTGACGTAGTGGAACTGGGTCCGCAGCCCTGCCGTCTTGATCCGCTCCGGCCAACTGATCACCAACCCGTTGCGCGTGCCGCCAAAATAGGAGGCGATCTGCTTGTAGTAGCGGAACGGCGCGTCCGTAGCCCAGCCCCAGGCGGCGCTATAGTGGTTGTACAGCTTCGGCCCGCCCAGGTCGTCGATCCGCGAAAGGGCATAGGCCGGGTCCTCGACCTGGCCGTTCATGCGCGACTGCTGGAACAGCGCGCCTTCCGGCCCGCCCTCGGCGCTGGCGCCGTTGTCGCCCTGAAGGAAGATGACGAGGGTGTTGTCCAGCTCTCCGGCGGCGCGCAGCGCGTCGATCACCCGGCCGATCTCATGATCGGCATGGGCCAGCGCCGCGGCGAAGGCCTCCATCTGCCGCGCGTAGAGCCGGCGCTGGTCTTCGGACAGCGAGGCCCAGGCCGGCAGGGATTCCGGCCGGGGCGTCAGGATGGCGTTCGCGGGGACGACGCCCATCGCCTTCTGCCGCGCGAAGCTCTCCTCGCGGACCTTGTCCCACCCCTGATCGAACTTGCCGCGAAACCGCGCCAGCCAGTCGGACGGGGCCTGGTGCGGCGAATGGGCCGTTCCGGTCGCATAGTAGAGGAAGAAGGGCTTGTCCGGCGCAAGCGCCTTCTGATCGCGGATCCAGCCGATCGCCCGGATCGCGGGGGGGGGTGTTCTCGACGATGGTCGGACGCCACTGGTCCGTATCGGATTCCATGAAGCCGTAGAAATAGTCGAAGCCCTGCCCCGTCGGCCAGCGGTCGAAGGGGCCGGTGGCGCCCTGCTCCCATTGCGGCGTCAGATGCCATTTGCCGAAGCCGGCCGTGCTGTAACCGTTGGCGCGCAGGACCGCCGGGATCATCGCCGCGCTGCGCGGGATCACGGTGGTATAGCCGGGCTGCGGCTTGGGCGTGATCTGCCCCATGTTGACGTGGTGGGGGTTGCGGCCGGTCAGCAGCGCGGCCCGGGTCGGCGCGCACAGCGCGGAGGTGTTGAACTGATTGTAGCGCAGGCCCTGCCGCGCCAGCGCGTCGAGCGTCGGTGTCGGCACGGGCCCGCCGAAGGTGCTGCTGGCACCGAAGCCGACGTCGTCGGTCAGGATCAACAGGACGTTGGGCGCTCCCCGTTGGGCACGAGGCTGACCGCCCCACAGCGGATCGGACGCCTGGGGCGTCGCGGCTGCCGGGGCCGTCCCCTGCTGCGCCGACGCGGTGATGCTGAGGCTCGCGCAGGCCGTGGCGATCAGCCAGCGGATCGCTGCCCGGCGCATGGGATGCGCCCCGCCGCGCTCTTTGCCGGATCGGACGGGATCGATGGGCACGGGCAGCTCTCCCGCCGGGAATAACCGCGGAGCGCGGGCGGTCCCGGCCCCTTGCCGTCATGCCGGGTCCGGCCCTCCCGGAGGAAGGCCGGCCCCCGAAGGACGGATCAGAACTTGACGCGCGCGCCCACCGTAAACGTGCGGCCCGCGATGTCATAGAGGCTGAACAGCGTCGGATAGTAGAGGTCCGGAACGCCCGCGTTCGGCACCAGCGGCGGCTGCTTGTCGAACAGGTTGGTGACGGTCAGGAACAGCTCCGACTTGCCGTACCGCTCGGGCAGCTTGTAGGCCACCGTGGCGTCGGTATAGAACACCGGAGCGAGGGCCGGCACGTCGTAGGTCTGCAACGGCCCGATCTTCACCTTGCCGATGATGTTCTCCTGGACGAAGAACCGGAACCTGTCGGTCTCGTAATTGGCGCTGAGCGTCGCCTTGAACTTCGGCCGGCCATAGTTGACCGTGCCGTTCACGCCGTAGCCGCCATAGTCGATCACCGGCGTCGTCGACGAGTTCTGCTGCTTGTAATAAAGCATGATGTTCACATAGGCGCGCAGCGCCAGGCTGCCGCTGCCGAGCCGCGTCCGGTAGGAAGCGTCGATGTCGAAGCCCGCCGTCTTGATCGACGACAGGTTCTGCGGGATCAGCGAGATCGACGTCGGGAAGTTCGCGGTCGTGCGGTCGGAGAACGGCAGCGGGCGATTGATCTGCGCGCAGGACGCCGCGGTGCCGTTGCTGTTCTCGCATTCGACCAGGAGGGCCGCTGCCGCGAGCTGGGTGATCGCGCCGTCGATCCGCAGGTTGTAGTAGTCGACCGACATGCTGAAGCCATTGAGGAAGGACGGGGTGAAGACGCCGCCCACCGTGAAGGTCTTGCCGATCTCAGGCTTCAGGTTGGTGTTGCCGCTGATGTACTGCGGCACGGTGTCGGTGCGCCCGCTGTGCGTATCGACGATCGTGCTCGAGGTGAACTGGGTTCCGGCGAACAGGTCGAATAGGGCAGGCGCCCGGATGTCGCGCGACATGGTGGCGCGGATCATCAGGTCGTCGACAGGCTTCCAGGTGGCACCGACCTTCCAGGTGGTGACGGCGCCGCTGGTGCTATAGTCGGTATAGCGGACCGCGCCGTTGAGATCGAGCGCGCGGAAGAACGGCGTGTCGCGCAGGATCGGTATCGCGATCTCGCCAAACGCCTCCTTCACCGTGACCTTGCCATGGGCGGAGCCGACGTTCAGGCTGATGAACCGCGTGGTCGTCGGGTTGCCGCGAATGCCGGTGAAGTCCACGGGAACGGCCGGATCGGCATTGCTGGTCAGGTCCAGCGTCTGATCGCGATATTCGCCGCCGACCGCCACGCTGACAGGACCGGCGGGCAGCTCGAACAGGTCGCCCTGCAAGCTGGCCGTGATGTCGTTCGTCGTGGTGACGGCCCGGTAGCGCGAGACGCCGGTCACGTAATCGACCGCATCTTGCGCCGGCGTCACCCCCAGCACGTTGATCGGGATGCACCCCGGATAGAGGCCCGGATTGGTGATCGTCACGCGGCAGACGGTCTTGCCGTTATCGCGCACGGCATCGAGCGCCGCGTAGAGCTTGGCGACCTCGAACTGCTTCTGGGCGACCGAGGTCTCCGACCAGCCCCGAATATAGTCGACGTTCCATTTCCAGTTGCCGCCGATCTTCCCGCGCAGGCCGGCGCTGATCATGTAGGACTTGGCCTTCTCCTCGGTCGGCAGCGGGCCGAGCGCGGTGAAGAAGCGGGTCAGCGTGAAGGAATCGATGTTCTGGGCCGTCATCTGCGTCTGGAGGGCGTCCGGAATGAACGGGTTGCCGCTGTAGATGCGGCCCGCGGCGCCGTTGCCCATGTTGTTGGCCTGGGTCTGGTAATAGGTGTCGCTCGTCGCGTAGTTGCCCTGGACATAGGCCTCGATGTCGTCGGTCAGCTCATAGCTGATCCGGCCGAAGACCTGATCGGTGTTGAGCGGTGCGACCAGCGTGTTGTCCGCCTGGATCCAGGCGCCGTCGCCACCGATGAAGATGCCGGCGGTCCCGGTCGGGGGTCCGTTCACGGCGGCGCGATAGCTGCCGTCGGGCTGGGAGATGGTTCCCGCCAGCGGGCCGCTGGTGATGCGGCCGTTGAAGTCGATCGCCGTGGACGCCGCGCCGCTCACGAAAACCAGCGGGTTAGCGTCGGTGCCCGCGGCAGCGCCGCCCGCCGTCCTGCCGACCGCGCTATAGCGCCCGCCGCCCAGCGGGCGCTCGGCGCGGATAAGCCCCTTGGTCTCGAAATGCTCGTAGCTGAGCATCGCATGGCCGCGGCCGTCGGCGAACTTGGTGCCCAGGGCCAGGCCGACGCGGTAGTTGGACAGGTCGCCGCGCGTGGAGATGCCCTGCTGCAAGGTCCCCTTCACGCCGGTGAAGTTCTTGTCGAGCACGAAGTTGACGACGCCCGAGACGGCGTCCGAGCCATAGGCGGCCGAGGCGCCTGCCGTCACCACGTCGACCCGCTCGATCAGCAGCTGCGGGATGACGTTGGTGTCGACCGCGCCCTTGTAGGTCGTCGGCGGGACGCGCAGGCCGTCCAGCAGCACCAGCACGCGGTTGCCGCCGACGTTGCGCAGGTTGAGGATATTGCCGTGCTCGCCGCTGTTGGCAAAAAGCTGGCTGTTCGACTTGTTGCCGAACGATCCCTGGAACTGCGGCAGCTTGTTCAGCGCGTCGGGGAGGTTGGTCGGCGTGGCGAGCTGGAGGTCCGAAGCCGGGGCGACCGTGACCGGCGTCGGCTGCGAATAGCCGTCGCGCGTGATGCGCGAACCCGTGACGACGATGTCGTCCGCGGGGGCGCCCGGCTTGTCCGCATCGGCCGGCGCGTTCGCGGCCGGGGCGGTGTCCGCAGCCTCCTGCGCGAGAGCGGGTGCGGCTTGCCCCAGCATCACAATCGACAGCGCAAGCGACGTGCCGCTGAGAATGCGAGCACGGCAATGGCCGATGCGGCGACGTTCCAGGCTCATGTCTAATCCCCCTTGGAAGATTTGTTTCCTTCTGATCGCCAACGGATGCGGATTAGCCCGATCGTCCGCAACCTGATGCTATGGACAGGTCCGCCGCACGCCCGCATCGGATGGATTTTCCCGTCGCGACGGCAGATAAGTAAAGCATTGTTTATTAGCATAAAAACGCTAAATGGTCGCACAACGGCCCACGCGATCATGGTCCCGCCCGCGGCGTCCTATCCTATCTGCTAGTGGCCCCACCCGCCCGCCAAAGCCTGTGATCGGGCCTCAGCCGAGAGGGAGGGTTCATGCTGGAAGGTCGCGTCGCCATCGTCACCGGGGCCGGCATGGGCATGGGCGCCGCAACCGCGCGGCTTTTCGCGGCGAAAGGCGCCCGGGTCATGCTGTGCGACATCGACCCGGCCGGTGGCAACGCCGTGGCCGAAGCCATTCGCGGCAACGGCGGCACTGCCGCCTTCGTCCAGGCCGATGTCAGCCGCGAGGACGAGGTCGCAGCGATGGTCGCCCACACGGTCGAGGTCTATGGCCGGCTCGACTGCGCAGTGAACAACGCCGCCGTGGCACCCGACGACAAGCCGATCGCCGAGGCCGACATGGCCCAGTTCGATCGCGTGATCGCGGTCGACCTCAAGGGCGTGCTGCTCTGCATGAAATACCAGATCCGGCAGATGCTGGCGCAAAGCGACGGGCGCGGCGCGATCGTCAACATCGGATCGACCAGCTCGGTCAAGCCGCGCCCGAACAACGCCGCCTATGTCGCCGCCAAACATGCGGTGATCGGCCTGACCAAGTCGGGGGCGATCGAATATGCCGATCGCGGCATCCGGGTGAACGCGGTGATGCCGGGCGCGATCGACACGCCGATGATCCGCCGCTCGCTCGAGCGGTTAGGCCGGACCGAAGCCGAGGTCGCCGCCGACCTGACCCTGCTCGGCCGGCTGGGCAAGCCAGAGGAGGTGGCGGAGGCCAGCCTGTGGCTGTGCTCCGACGCCGCCTCCTTCGTCACCGGCCATGCCCTGGCCGTCGATGCGGGCTTCCTGATCCGCTAGGGCCTAAGCCGGCGGCAGCATCCCGATCAGCGCGGCGGAGGGATCGGCGTCGCCCCACGCCCCGCGCCATTCGACCGGGCCTTGCGACAGCCCGCCGTCGTCGAACGTCGCCTCCGAGCGCCATTCGTACAGCCCGTGCCGTTCGGCGATGCGCCACTGCCCGCCGCGCCGTTCGAAGCGATCGAGATAGCGCGCGCCGATCGTCACCGAATAGGGCGCGTCGCGGCCCGGCAGCGAATGATCGCGCGGCGTGGTGACGGGGATGAGGTGATAGGCCGTCACGTAGCATTCGCTACGCGCACCGTCGCCGTCGACCAGGATGAGCTGGTTGCCGAGCTGGTGATGGGTCGCCCCGATCGGCGCGAGCAGGCGGCGGGCATGATCGGCGAAATGATGCCAGTCACCGTCGATCCGGCCGAAGTGGATCGTCGCGTCGGGATGGAAGATGCGGGGCAGTAGATCCCATCGCCGCCGGTCGATCGCGTGGGTATAGAGGCAATGGACGGCAGCAATCGCCGAACGCGCCGCCAGTTCATCGATCGTCGCGGGCGTCATCAGCGGCGGGCCGTGCCGGGATCAGATGATCCCGCGCTCCGTGAAGTCCGCGATCTGCTCGCTCGAATAGCCCAGCAGTTCGCCATAGACATAGTCGTTATCCTCTCCCAGCAGCGGGGCCGAACGCCAGTTGTCCGGGCTCGTCCGGGAAAAGAGCATCGGCTCCCCTTCAAAGCGCGCCTCGCCGATCACCGGATGGTCCATGTCGAAGAAGATGCCCCGCGCGGCGAGCTGCGGGTCGACCTCGTTGAGGTCCTGCGGATTCTGCACGGCGGCTGCGTTGACGCCTGCCGCCTGGAGCGCGACCATCACCGTCTGCGCGTCCTGGGTGCGGGTCCAGCCGGACAGCAGGGCGTCCAGCGCGTCGGCATTGGCCCGGCGCGCCTCGGCGGTGGCGAACCGCGGCTCGGCTGCGGCGACGCCCAGCCCGGCGACTTCGGCCAGGGCCTGCCATTCGGCATCGTCGAACACCGCGATCGCGATCCAGCGATCCTCGCCCGCCGCCGGATAGACGCCGTGGGGCGCGGCCGCAGGGTGCTCGATCCGGTTGCCGTTGGGCAGCGAGCCGTCGCGGGTGCGGCGGCCGTTGACCGCGACGTCGAGCATGATCGGCCCCATCAGGTGCACCCCCGCCTCGACCGCCGACACGTCGATCTCGGTGCCCTTGCCCGTGCGGTTGCGCTGATAGATCGCCATCAGCATCGCCGCCGAATTATAGTAGGCGGCCTGGTTGTCCATGTAGGAGAACCCCCAGCCCGAAGGCTCCCGCCCCGGCAGGCCGCTGATATAGGACAGGCCCGAGGCCGCCTGAACCACCGGCCCGTAGCTGCGATAGTCGTTATAGGGGCCCGAATGGCCGAACCCGCTCATCCGCGCGTAGATCACCTCGGGCGACAGTTCCTGCAACCGCTCGTAGGTGAGGCCCCAGCGCTCCATCACGCCGGGAGCGAAATTCTCGGTCACGACGCTGGAGGCGGCGATCAGCCGCTCGACGATCTCGCGCCCCTCGGGCGTCTTCATGTTGACCGTTATGCCCAGCTTGTTGCGGCTGTAATTGTTGTGCAGCCCGCCCTTGTTGGGGTCGGGATTGCTCACCTCCTCGCCGAACGCGCGCACCTCGCCCTTGTAGATGGGCAGGCGGCGGGGCGTGTCGATCCGCAAGCGATTCTCGATCTTGATCACTTCCGCGCCGAAATCGCCGAGGAAGCGGGTCGCCATCGATCCCACGCCCATCCAGCAGAAATCGGCCACGCGGATGCCGGCGAGCGGCCCCTTGCGCGTGCCTGGCGTGCGATCGCTGTTGCCTTGGATCATCTTCCTCTCCGCGCGGACGGGTTGCGCCTGCAAGTGACAGCCCCTCTTATGGAGGCGGCGGGCGCCGCACCACACTGATGATTTGTGCAGGTGCCCCCTATCGCCTCGCCCGCGCATGTAGGAACCAGGCGCACAGCAGGGATTCGGAGCGGACGAGATGACCGGGCAAGCACAGGCGGACGCGCGATCGGCACCCTTCAGCGACTTGAAGGTCATCGAGATCGCGGAGGACCCTGCCGGCGAGATGACCGGCTACCTGCTCGCCCTGTCCGGCGCCCACGTCACCAAGCTCGAAGGTCCGCAAGGATCGCCGTCGCGCCGCATCGGCCCGTTCCGCGACGGCGCACCCGATCCCGAGGGCAGCCTCGCCTACTGGTACTACAACAGCAACAAGCGCAGCAGCCGGATCGATTCGCGCGCCGCCGCCGACCGGCCAGCGTTCGACGCGGCGATCGCCGATGCCGACATCCTGCTGACCACGTTGCAACCCGCGGCGCTGGAGGCCGCCGGACTGGACCTCGAGGCCATCGCCGCCGCCCATCCGGCCCTGATCGTCCTGTCGGTGACGGCCTATGGCCTGACCGGCCCGCGCAAGGACTGGAAGACCTCCGAGCTGGTCGCCCTCGCCGGCGGCGGGCCTCTGCATCAGTGCGGCTATGACGACCACACGATCCCGCCGATCCTGCCCGGCGGCAACCAAGCCTATCACATCGCCTCCAGCTTCGCGTTGAAGGCCGTGCTGATCGCGCTGATCGAGCGCCAGCTTTCCGGCCAGGGGCAGATCGTCGATGTGTCGATGCACGAGGCCTGCGCGGTTACGGTCGAGCTGGGCAACCCCTATTGGTTCTACCCCAAGGCGATCGTCCAGCGGCAGACCTGCCGCCAGGCGCAGCCGACGCCGACCCAGCCGACGCTGTTCGAATGCGCCGACGGCCGCTATATCATCCTGCCGCTGATGCTGTCGGAGAAGAAGGCCTGGTCGACCCTCGTCGAATGGCTCGACAGCAAGGGCCTTGCCGCCCAGCTCGTCGAGGCTGACTATCAGGACCCCGCCTTCCGCCGCGACAATTTCTCCGATGTCCAGCTCGTCCTCGAATGCTTCTTCCTGACGCAGATGGCCGACGACGTGTTCCACGAAGGCCAGGCCCGCGGCCTGCCCGTCGGCGTGGTCCAGGCGCCGGAGGAACTGTTCGAGGACCGTCATCTGAACGCGCGCAATTTCTTCGCCGAGGTCGAGCATGACGGCCTGGGCAAGGTCCGCTACCCGGGCGCGCCCTTCTGGTTCTCCGGCTTCGATCTCGACCGCCGCAGCCGCGCGCCCCACCTGGGCGAGCACGACGGAGAGACTCGCCCCTAGCCGAGCAGCGCTTCGGTCGCGAGGCGCAGGCGGCGGGCATGTTCGACCGGTCCGAGCGCCGCGAGGCGGCGAAGCTGCGGCACCTCCAGGCTGATCGGCAGGCCGGGCGGCAGCGCCGCCAGGAGCGCGGTGACCTCCAGTTCGCCGGTGCCCGGGTCCATCCGCTCCTCGGTCGCCAGGCGGATGATCTCCGCCATTTCCGGCCGATAGCGGGCGGGCGCGTCGGAGAGTTGCACGTAGGGGAATAGCGCGGGATCGAGCCGGGCCACGTCATCGGGACCGGCGCCGCTGCGATGCAGGTGCAGCACGTCGATCAGGACCTTTGCGCCGGACGCCTGCGCCAGTTCCACCGCCGAGGCGAGATCGTCGACCGCGCACCAGGGGACGAACTCGATCACGACCTCCATGCCGTAGCGGGCCGCCAGCTCGACCAGGCCTGCGAAGGTGGCGGCGCGGCGGCCGGGATCGTCGTCCCGGCTGGCCGCCACCAGATATCCGGTTCCCAGCATCGCGCCCCGCGCGATTCCCGGTTCGCAGTCGGCGACGCAGCTCCGGGCGTCCAGCGAGACGAATTCGAGCTCGCGGACGCGTACCCCTTCTCCATCGAGAGCGGCCCTCGCCCGCCGCGCGGACGCCGCATCCGCGATCAGGCAGGGCATGTCCGGCGGGCAAGCATCGGGACTGCCGGCCAGGGTCCGCAGCCCGACATGGTCGAAGCCGGCGCCGCGCGCGGCGCGGATGAACGCCACCGGGTCGAGCGGCGCGAGGCTCAGCGGCGCCAGCGACAGCAGCCTCATACCCCATCCTCGGGATAGCCCGCCTCGACCACTCCGGCGGTGAAATCGCGCTGGCTTTCCGGGATCGAGTAGCCGACCTGCCGATTGAGGCCCGAATAGGCATGGCATACACCGTCGTTGCCGGGCCGCTCGGCCAGCCGATAGCGCCGCATCGTCAGACGAGCGCGCGCCTGCGACACGAAATAGCCCCGGTGCAGCACCAGCGCGGCTTCCAGCCCGTCGCCCGCGAACGCCTCCGCCGCCCAGCGCGCGAACCCGGCCACCATCGGCTGCCCCGTCAGCCGGGCGGGCGCGGCGATCTGGCCCCCCACGACCTCCCAGCGATGGACTGCTGCCCCGTCGCAGGCCACCTCCGCCGTCTGCCGGCCCTCGCGCAGGTCCGTGACCGCTACGTCATAGAGCCGGTCAGAGGCCGTCCTAACGGCCTGCGCCATCGCCAGCATCGCCAGGTCGAACATATGGGTGCAGTTGCGGCGCAGCCGGCCGCCGCCGACCAGCGTCGGATAGTCGGACGCAAGCGCCATGCCGACCAACTCGCCCAGCGGCCCGGCCGCGGTTCCGCAAACCGTGGTCGGCGCGCGGCGGAAGCCGCCGTCGACCGCCTTCACCACGCCGCCCTGATGATCGATCCGGCACCAGAGCGCGTGATAGTCGTCGTCGAGGGTCGCGCCGACCGCATGGTCCGAAAGCCGCCGCAGCCGAATCCGGCGGCGATAGGTCCCGCTGCCATAGGCGGGATCGGGTTCGAACATCGAGAGACTCACGTCAGCGCTTTCCATCGGTCGCCACATGCCCGACTATCGCGAAGCCCGGCCTGGCGCGCACTGCATGAAATGCCAGTGCCGCCGCCGGGCCGCCGGTGCCATGAAGCGGACCGTGGAAGTGGAAGCATGATGGCACAACAGTCCGTCCCCGGGATCGAGGCCCGCGAGCTGCGCGACAAGTGCGCGATCGTCGGCATCGGCTCGACCGAGTTCTCGCGCAATTCGGGGCGCAGCGCCCTGACGCTGGCGACCGAGGCCTCGCTGGCCGCGATCGCCGACGCCGGGCTGAAGCCGAACGAGATCGACGGCATCATCCGCTGCACCAGCGATACGGTGGCCTACAACGCGCTGGCCGCTTCGCTGGGCGTGGACGAGCTCAACTTCTGGGGCGAGACCGGGCCGGGCGGCGTCGCGCCCTGCGCGATGATCGGCATGGCCGCGGGCGCGATCCTCAGCGGGCAGGCGCGCAACGTGCTGCTCTATCGCAGCCTGAACGGCCGCTCCGAGGTCCGCTTCGGCGCGGGGCAGAACCGCTCGGGCGCGCAGGTCGTCGGCGGGCTCGGCAGCTACGACGAATTCTTCCTGCCCTACGGCCTGCTGACCGCCGGGCAGATGTTCGCGCTGATCGCGCAGCGCCACATGCTGCAATACGGCACCACGGCCGAGCAGCTCGGCGCCCTGGCCCTGCTCTGCCGTGAGAACGCCAACGATACGCCGCACGCGCAGATGCACGACCGGCGGATGACGCTGGACGATTATCTGGCCTCGCGCTTCATCGCCAAGCCGCTGCGCCTGTTCGATTTCTGCCTGGAGACGGACGGAGCCTGCGCCGTGGTCGTCACCGCCGCCGACCGTGCCCGCGACATGCCGCACCATCCGGTGCTGGTCCGCGCGGTGGGGCTCGGCTCCCCGCCGGACCTGCGCGGCGGCATGATGTTCCCTACCCTGATGCGGGACGACATCACGGCGATGCCCGGCTATACGGCGGGACGGCGCCTATGGTCCCAGGCGGGGGTTGGCCCCGCCGAGATCGACGTCGCGCAGATCTACGACTGCTTCACAATCAGCTTGCTGCTCCAGCTGGAGGCGTTCGGCCTGTGCCCGCGCGGCGAAGGCGGGCCCTTCGCCGCCTCTGGAGCCCTGCGCCGCGACGGATCGCTACCGATCAACACGGCCGGGGGAAACATGTCCGAGGGCTATATCCACGGCATGAACCATGTCGTGGAGGCGGTGCGCCAGCTTCGGCATACGGCGGCCGTGCAGGTTCCCGGCGCCGAGCTGTGCCTGGTCACCGGCGGCCCCCTGCCGGTCGGCAGCTCGGCCCTGCTGCGGAGGGCATGACGATGGCCGAACGGATGATCCCACCCCTGGCCGATCGCGACACCGGCGGCTTCTTCGCCGCCGCGGCCGAGGGGCGCCTCGTCCTGCGGACCTGCAGCGATTGCGGCCGCGTGCTCAATCCGCCGATGGCCCATTGCCGCTTCTGCGGCAGTTGGAACACCGGCTGGAAGGATTCGGCCGGTCGCGGCACGCTCTATAGCTGGACGGTCGTCACCCACGGCGTCCATCCCGCCTATCCCACGCCCTATACCGTGGTGCTGGTCGACGTCGACGACGCCCCGGGCGCCCGGCTGGTGGGCATGATCCCCGGCGAGCCGAGCCTGCGCGCCGGCCAGCCCATGGAAGTCTGGTTCGACCCGGCCGGAGACGGCGCGGTCATCCCCCAATGGCGGCCCGTCGACGCCGCATCATCCTGAGTATATTCCATGACCGATCTCGCATCCCTACCCCTCCATCCCGCCACGCGCGCCTTCCTCGCCGAGGGCGAACTGGGCCACGTCATCAACGGGCGCGACGAGCCTTCGGCCAGCGGCGATCGGATGGAAACGATCAACCCGGCCACCGGCGAAGCCTTCGCCGACGTCGCCACCGGCAATGCCGAGGACGTCGACCGCGCCGTGCGCGCGGCGCGCGCCTCGTTCGAGGACGGCCGCTGGCGCGACCTGCCGCCCGTGGAGAAGGAACGCATCCTCCGTCGCTATGCCGAGCTGATCGTCGAGCACCGCGACCTGCTGAGCGACATCGACGTGCTCGACGGCGGGGTGATCCGCTCCTACTCCTCGATGATCGTCCCCCTCGCGGCGGGCAACGTGCACTATTACGCGGGCTGGCCCACCAAGCTCCACGGCGCGATCCCGCCGACCGCGCCGGACACGGTGGTCAACCAGGTGCGCGAGCCGATCGGCGTGGCGGCAATCATCATGCCGTGGAACGGGCCCTCGGTGCTGACCCAGAGCTTCATCGCGGCGCTGGCCTGCGGCAATTCGGTGGTGATGAAGGCACCGGAACTGGCGCCGCTCAGCAGCATCGTAGCCGCTCGGCTGGCCCTTCAGGCCGGTATCCCGGCCGGCGTCGTCAACATCGTGCAGGGCCCCGGCGCAGTCGTCGGCCAGGCGCTGGTCGAGCACCGCGAGGTCGACGTCATCGGCTTCACCGGATCGACCGCCACCGGCTGCCGGATCGCCGCCACGGCCGCGACCCGCGCCGCACGCGTCTCGATGGAGCTGGGCGGCAAGAGCGCCCACATCGTCTTCGACGACGCCCGGCTGGACGAGGCCGCCCGCGCCGCCGCCGGATCGGTCTGGGGCCATGCCGGCCAGGTCTGCACCTCGGGCTCGCGCGTGCTGGTCCAGCGCTCCATCCACGACCGCTTCGTCGAGAAGATGATCGCGCTGAGCAAGGACATCCGGATCGGCCACGGTTTCGATCCGGAGGCGCAGCTCGGCCCGCTGATCTCGCAGGGCCAGCTCGACCGCGTGTCGCGCTATGTCGAAATCGGGCGGGCGGAAGGGGCCGAGCAGGTGCTGGGTAGCGGCCGCCACGGCGATCGCGGCTATTTCCACACCCCCACGATCTTCACCGGGGTCAACAATGACATGCGGATCGCGCGGGAGGAGATCTTCGGCCCGGTCATGTCGGTGATCCCCTTCGACGACCTCGACGAGGCGGTCGCGATCGCGAACGATTCCGAATACGGTCTCGCCGCGGGAGTGTGGACCCAGGACCTCGACCGCGCGCACCGCGCCAGCCAGCGGCTCCGCGCCGGCACCGTGTGGGTCAACGCCTATCAGCTCGTGAACCCGGCCGTCACCTACGGCGGCATGAAGCTGTCCGGCTACGGCCGCAAGCTCGGCCAGCAGTCGCTCGACGCCTATACCCAGACGAAAAGCATATGGATCAAGCTGGCATGACCGGAGTCCCGCCCGGGCGCGATGTCGGCGAGCTGTTCGCCCGCGCCGACATCATGGACCTGATGCACCGCTACTGCCGGTCGGCCGACCTCGGCGACGTCGAGCAGATGGTCGGCTGCTTCGCCGAGGATGCAACGATCGACCTGTTCGGCGGCGCGCCCGGCGGGATGCTGCACGGCAGCGCCGCGCTGCGCGAGCTGCTCGCCCCCCTGCTCGGCAAGGTCCTCGCGGGCAGCCATTACCTCGCGAACGCGGAATTCCGCTTCACCGGCGCGGACGAGGCGATCCTGCACTGCTACCTCTATTCGATGCAGCGCTTCGCGCCGGGGACCGACGTGCCCGAGCGGCACCGCTGGGGCCGCTACGAGGTGCGCGCGCGGCGGCAGGCCGGGGGCTGGCGGATTCAGGACCTGCGCCTGTTCGCCGCCAGCGAAAGCGGCGGCGACCGCGCCGCCGAACATGCAGACCGCCCATTTCCGGCGGTCTTCTGACCCGGCCGGCGATCGCCCCGGCTGCATCCTTTGCCAGCTATTCTCCGTCCAGCGCGGCGCGAATCGCCGGGCCGTCCGCGTCGAGCACGCGCGCCGGCCCCAGATCGGACCGTACTCCGGCGCCGAACCGGGTCGGCAGGCGCATCTGGTAGTGCCCGCCAATGGCCTCGTCGTCGCAATGCTCGAAGAAGCCGACCGCTTGCAGGTGCGGATCGTCGAGCATGTCGCCGATGTCACGCACGGCCATCGCCGGGATCTGCGCGGCCGACATCAGCTTGAGCCATTCGGCCGTGGTCTTGGCCGGAGTCAGCCGGGCCATCTCCTGATAGAGCCCCTCGATGTTGATCGTCTGGAGCTTGGGGGTGTTGTAGCGCTCGTCCTCCAGGATCGCCGGGTTGCCGAGCACCGCGAACACGCGGACGAAGGCGTCCGACGTATAGGGGACGATGCTGATATAGCCGTCCGCGGTCGGAAAGGGCTGGCGATGGCGCTGTAGCTGACGCGGATATCCGGCGGGCTCGATCGGTGGATCATAGACTTGGCCGAACATATGCTCGAGCAGCATGAAGTGGGTGAAGCTCTCGAACATCGGCACTTCGACGTGCTGGCCCTCGCCCGTCCGCAGCTTGTGGACGATCGCCGCCAGGATCGCCTGCGCGCCGTAGAGCCCCGCCACCTTGTCCGCGATCAGCGACGGCAGGTAGCGCGGCCGGGGATTACCGTCGGCGCGCGGCAGCAGCGTCGCCGTGCCGGACGCGGCCTGGATCACGTCGTCATAGGCCTGGAGCCCGGCGTAGGGGCCGTTCGAGCCGAAACCGACGCAATGCGCGTAGATGATGTCCTGCCGGATCGCCCGGACCTCCTCCCAGCCGAAGCCGAGCCGCGCGATCGCCGCCTCGCGGATATTGTGCACGAAGACGTCCGCCGTCGCGAGCAGCCGACGCATCGTCGCGGCGTCTTCGGGCTGCTTCAGGTCCAGCGCGATCGACTGCTTGCCGCGATTGAGCAGGACGTGCGGCGGCCCCATCCCCTTCGCCTTGGGTGAGCGGCCGGTCTTGCGCATCTGGTCTCCGCTCGGCGGCTCGACGCGGATCACCTCCGCGCCGAGGTCGGCCAGGACCTGCGTGGCATAGGGCCCGAACACGATCGAGGTGAGATCGACGATGCGGATGCCTTCGAGCATCCGGCCGGCGGTTGGGTTGCTGGTCATTGCGTCGCAAGGTCCTGTTCGATGCGGTCGGCATAGCGGGCCAGCGCCTGTTCGCGCAGCGCCGGGATATAGCCGGTGGGAAACAGGCCGTCGGTCGCCTCATGCTCGCGCAGGGTCAGCTTGGCGACCGTCAGCTTGTGGATTTCGGTGGGCCCGTCGGCAAGACCGGTGTGGTAGCTGTCGAGCACCTGCTCGACGAAAGGCATGTCCGGGGTCAGGCCGAGCGAGCCGTGGATCTGGAGCGCGCGGGACGCGACATCGTGCATCACCCGGGGCATCATCACCTTCACCGCCGCGATGTCGCGGCGGACCGCCTTGTAGTCCTGGAGCTGGTCGATCTTCCGGGCCGTCTGCAACAGCAGCAGGCGGAACTGCTCGATCTCGATCCAGCTATCGGCGATCTTCTCCTGGACGAGCTGCTTGTCCGACAGGCGGCTGCCTGCGGTGAACCGGCTCAGCGCGCGCTCGCACATCATGTCCAGCGCCTTGCGGCATTGCGCCAGCGTCCGCATGGCATGGTGGATGCGCCCGCCGCCGAGCCGGGTCTGCGCGACCACGAAGCCCTGCCCGCGCCCGCCCAGCAGATGGTCGCGCGGCACGCGCACGTCGGTATAGCGCAAATAGGCGTGGCTCGGCCAATCGCTGCTGCCGTGGGGCATGTTGCGGAGGATCTCGATCCCCGGCGTCTCAGCCGGCACGATGAAGGCCGACAGGCGGTTGTGCGGCGCGGCGTCGGGATCGGTGACGGCCATGACGATCAGGAAGCTGGCGATATGGGCGTGGCTGGAGAACCATTTCTCCCCGTTGATCACCCATTCGTCCCCCCGAAGCTCGGCGCGGCAGGTGAACTGCGTGGGGTCCGATCCGCCGCGCGGCTCGGTCATCGAAAAGCTCGACACGATCTCGTTGTCGAGCAGCGGCCGCAGGAAGCGGGCCTTGTGCTCGGGCGTGCCGTATTTCGCCAGGATCTCGCCGTTGCCGGTATCGGGCGCCTGGACGCCGAACACGTTCGGCCCGAAGGCGGAGCGGCCCAGCAGCTCGTTCATCAGCGCCAGCTTGAGCTGGCCGAAGCCCTGGCCGCCCAGCTCGGGCTCCAGATGGCAGGCCCAGAGTCCCTGGCGGCGCACCTCGGCCTGGAGCGGCCGCACCAGCGCGTTGCGGCGCGCGTCGTGGACGTCATAGGGGCTGAACTCGGCGATATGATCGAGCGGCTCGACCTCCTCGCGCACGAAGCGGTCGATCCAGTCCAGCTTCTCCTGGAACTCGGGATCGGTCGAGAAACTCCAGGCCATCCTGCCCCCTTCTGCGTTGTCCGGGCCGCAGACTGGACCAGCGGGGCGCAAAAGAAACCTGTCACTTTCGCGAAGCGCGTGCCCTCAGCCCGTCAGGCGTCGGCGATGTCCGCGACCTTGAGGAGCTGCTTGCCCACGTTGGCCCCCTCGAACAGCCGCCGCAGCGTGGCCGGGGCGCGTTCGAAGCCCTGCGCGATGTCCTCATGCGGGGTCAGCGCGCCCGAGCGCAGCCAGCCGGCGAGCCGCCGGTCGATCTCGGCGAAGCGGTGTGCGAACTGATAGACGATGAACCCCTGCATCCGGGCGCCGTTCGCCACCAGGTTGAAATAGTTGCGCGGCCCCTCGGGCATCTGCGAGGCATCGCGCGGATCATGGTTGTAGCGGGCGATCGCGCCGCAGATGACGACCCGCGCGCCCGGCGCGATGCGGGTCAGCGCCTCGTTCAGGATCTCGCCGCCGACGTTGTCGTAGAAGATGTCGACCCCCTTGGGCGCCAGCTCGCGCAGGCGCGAACGCAGCTTCTCGGCACGATAGTCGATCGCCCCATCGAACCCGACCTCCTCGACCAGCCAGCGGCACTTCTCGGCCCCGCCCGCGATGCCGATCACCGTGCAGCCGGCGATCTTGCCGATCTGCCCGACCAGCGTCCCCACTGCGCCGGCCGCGCCGGACACCAGCAGCACGTCGCCCGGCTTCGGCTCTCCCACCAGGACCAGCCCGGCATAGGCCGTCCGGCCGCTCGTCCCCAGCGTCGACAGCGCGGCGGTGGGCGATATGCCCTGCGCGACCCTGGCCAGCTTCGCGCCCGCGACCACGGGGTATTCGCTCCACCCGATCAGGCCCGTCACCAGGTCGCCCGCGGCGAAATCGGGATGGCGCGATTCCAGGACGACAGCCGATCCGTTGCCCGTCATCACGTCGCCGATCTCGATCGGATCGCGATAGCCGGCCAGGTTCTCCATCCAGCTTTTCTGCGCGGGCGCGAACTCCAGGTAGAGCGTGCGCAGCAGCACCTCCCCCTCGCCCGGCCTCGCGACCGGCGCCTCGGCAAGGGTGAAATCGCTGTCGGCAAGCGCGCGCCCAACCGGCCGGGCCGCGACGCGCCATTGCCGTTGTCGATCGGGGACCATGGCTTCGGACACCTTCTCGTGGAACTCGCGCCAAGCCTATCGGAAGCCGCCGTCCGGCGCGACACTGGCGGAAAAGACAGTCGGCCCAGGCCCGTCGGCGGCCCAGGCCTACCCTTTTTATCAGCTTCGCGGGATGACATATCGCGAGAAGGGAGAGCCCAAAGGCCGGCAAGGGAGCAATCATGAACTTCGAACACAGCCCCAAGGCGCTCGAATGGCAGGCGCGCGTGCGGCAATTCATGGACGCGCATGTCTATCCCGCGCGCGAACGCTTCGAAGCCGACCTCAAGGCCGGCGATCCCTGGGCGCTGTCGCCCGTGGTCGAGGAGCTGAAGGTCAAGGCCAAGGCCGCGGGGCTGTGGAACATGTTCATGCCGCCGAGCCACGGCGCCGCGCATGTCGACACCAGCTTCCGTTTCGAGGGGCCGGGGCTGAGCAACCTCGAATATGCGCCCCTGGCCGAGATGATGGGCCGCGTCGCCTGGGCCGGCGAAGTGTTCAACTGCTCCGCGCCCGATACCGGCAACATGGAGGTGCTGGAACGCTACGGCACGCTCGAGCAGAAGGAGCGCTGGCTGCGCCCGCTGATGGAGGGGGAGATGCGCTCCACCTTCTGCATGACCGAACCGGCGGTCGCCTCGTCCGACGCGCGCAATATCGAGACCTCGATCGTCCGCGACGGCGACGACTACGTGATCAACGGCCGCAAGTGGTGGTCGTCCTCGATCGGGCATCCGAAGTGCGAGATCCTGATCGTCATGGGCAAGACCGATCCCACGGCGGCCACCTATCGCCAGCAGTCGATGATCCTGGTGCCGCGAAGCACCCCAGGCGTGGTGATCGAGCGGATGCTGCCGGTGTTCGGCTATGACCATGCCCAGCACGGCGGCCACGGCCAGGTGCTGTTCGACAACGTCCGCGTGCCCGTGTCCAACATGCTGCTGGGCGAGGGGCGCGGCTTCGAGATCGCGCAGGGCCGCCTCGGGCCGGGCCGCATCCACCACGCCATGCGCACGATCGGCGCGGCCGAGGAGGCGCTGGAGAAGATGTGCCGCCGCCTGCTGTCGCGCACCGCCTTCGGCAAGAAGATCGCCGAGCATTCGATATGGGAGCAACGGGTGGCCGAAGCCCGCACCGACATTGAGATGGCGCGCCTGCTTTGCCTGAAGGCCGCCTACATGATGGATGTCGCCGGCAACAAGGCCGCCCAGGCCGAGATCGCGATGATCAAGGTCGCCGCCCCGCGCATCGCGCTGAAGGTGATCGACGACGCGATCCAGGCCCACGGCGGCGGCGGCGTGGGCGAGGACTTCGGCCTGGCCGAGCTGTGGGCCAACAACCGGATGCTGCGGATCGCCGACGGCCCCGACGAGGTCCACAACCGCTCCATCGCCCGGTTCGAGTTCGGCAAGTATCGCGAGGAGGCCGCCTGATGGCCGACGCCTTCGACTTCACCGGCAAGGTGGTGATGATCACCGGCGGTACCCGGGGCCTCGGCCTGGCGATGGCGCTGGGCTTCGCCGATCGCGGCGCGGACCTCATCATCGTCAGCCGCGACGCGGAAAGCTGCGCCGCGGCGGCGGCCCAGGTCGAAGCGCGAGGCCGGCGGGCCTGGGCCCTGCCCGCCCATGTCGGCCGCTGGGACGCGATCGAGCCGCTGGTCGAGGCCGCCTATGCCGCCGCCGGCCGGATCGACGTGCTGATCAACAATGCCGGGATCGCGCCCGCCACCGAACGCTCCGCCGACGTCAGCGAGGCGCTGTTCGACAAGACGCTGGGTGTCAACCTGAAGGGCCCCTTCCGCCTCTCCGCGCTGATCGGCCCGCGGATGATCGCCGACGGCGGCGGCGCGATCATCAACGTCAGCAGCACGGGATCGCAGCGGCCCGAGCCGCATTACTCGGTCTATGCCGCCGCGAAGGGCGCGCTGAACATCATCACCAAGGGCCATGCCCTTGAATTCGGCCCCAGCGTGCGGGTCAACTGCATCATGGCCGGTCCCTTCTGGACCGACATCGCCAAGGCCTGGCGCGAGGAGCTGGACGCCAGCAGCGACAGCGCGGTACGCCGCATCGGCCGGCCCGAGGAGGTCGTGACCACCGCCCTCTACCTGGCGAGCCCGGCCTCCAGCTATACCACCGGCACGGTCATCACGCTCGATGGAGGCCAGCGATGAGCATGGGCCAGAAATATCTCGGCGAAACGGTCGAGGTGAAAGCCGCCCACCACTTCGATCCGGCGCGGCTGGAAGCCTATCTGGCCGGCAAGCTGCCGGGTTTCGCCGGCCCGCTCTCGATCCGCCAGTTCGAGGGCGGCCAGTCGAACCCCACCTATGTCCTCGACACGCCGGGCCGCAGCTATGTCCTGCGCCGTAAGCCGCCTGGGGTGTTGCTGGCTTCCGCCCATGCCGTCGACCGCGAGTTCCGCGTGCTGAGCGCGCTCCACGCGCAAGGCTTCCCGGTGCCCGAACCCCTGGTCTATGACGACGATACGGAGATCGTCGGCTCACCGTTCTACGTCATGGCCCATGTGCCGGGGCGCGTCTTCTACGACTGCACCATGCCCGACCTGACGCCGCCGGAGCGCGCCGCGCTGTTCGACAGCGCGAACGAAACGCTCGCACGGCTGCACGGCTTCGATCACGATGCGATCGGGCTCGGCGACTTCGGCCGGCCCGGCAACTATTTCGCGCGCCAGGTCGCGCGCTGGTCAAAGCAGTACCAGGCGGCCGAAACCGTGCCGATCCTGGCCATGGACCGGCTGATGGCATGGCTGCCCGGCGCGATCCCGGAAGGCGACGAATCCTGCGTGATCCACGGCGACTATTCGTTCCACAACCTGCTGGTCCACCCGACCGAGCCACGGGTCGTGGCGGTGGTCGACTGGGAGCTATCGACGATCGGCCATCCGCTGGGAGACCTCTTCTATCACATGATGGAATGGTATCGCCCGGCCGGGCTGGACGAGCGCGGCACCCTGGCCGGGGCCGACCTGGCGGCGCTGGGCGTGCCGACTATGGACGCCTACGTGGCCGCCTATTGCGCCCGGCGGGGCATTCCCGTGCCGGAGAACGCGGGGTTCTACCGCGCCTTCAACCTGTTCCGCGTCGCCGCCATCTGGCAGGGCATCGTCAAGCGCCATCTGGACGGCAACGCCAGCGCAGCGAGCGCCGCCGACCTTGCCCCGCGCGTCGCCCCGCTGGCCGAGGCCGCCTGGCGGGAAGCGATGGACGCCGGCGCGGAGGCGTCCTGACCGGCGCCCTTATCCAAACGACTAGGTTGCGATTTTTCCCGCATCGAGGACTTTAACGAGAGCAACGGCGGTTCGACGCCCCGGAGGGATGCCATGAAACTTACCCCTGGAACCCGTTTGAAAAGCGCGGTCTGCGAAGCGGTCGTGGTGCGCCTGCCCGCCGCCGGAGAAATCAGTTGCGGCGGCGCGCCGATGATCCCCGTCGCCGAGGTCAAGCCGAACGACGCCGCGCTCGACCCCGCCTGGGCCGGCGGCAGCCAGATCGGGAAGCGCTACCGCGACGAGGACTCCGGCCTCGAGATGCTGTGCACGAAAGCCGGCCAGGGGACGCTGGCGATCGATGGACGCGCGCTGGAACTGCGCGACGCCAAGAAGCTTCCTTCGTCCGACTGACCGCCGCTGGCGCTTTTGACAGTAGGGCGGCCGGCAGCGCCGGGCCTAGAGGTCGTGCAGCAAGAATCGTGGAGACGTCGATGGCCACCCGTCCCATTGCCGAAGGCCTGTTCGAAGGCGGCCCGCAGCCGCGCCTGATCGGCGGGCGCCACCGCGACAGCGGCAAATATGTCTTCCCCTTACCGAGCGGGGCCGAGGCCGCCGATTACGACGAGGCGCCCCTCTCCCCCACCGGCCGGCTGTGGTCCTACACCGTCCAGCGCTTCCGGCCGAAATCCCCGCCCTATGCCGGCCCCGAGGCGTTCGAGCCCTATGTCGTCGGCTATGTCGAGCTGCCCGGCCAGGTGATCGTCGAGGGCCGGCTGGTCGGCTGCGCGCTGGACGACTGGCGGATCGGCATGGCGCTGCGCACCGTCATCCTGCCGTTCCTCACCGAGGAAGACGGCACCACGATCACCATCCACGGCTTCGAGCCCGCAGAGGACCAGGCATGAGCGACGTCTGCATCGTCGGCATCGGCATCCACCGCTTCGGCCGCACCGATGGCGTGACCGGCCTCGACATGGGGGTGGCGGCGGTCCGCTCGGCGCTGGCCGACGCGGGCGTCGAGTGGCCCGACATCCAGTTCGCCTATGGCGGGTCGGACGCCTCGGGCAATGCCGATACGATGGTCAGCCGGCTCGGCCAGACGGGCCTCCAGTTCATCAACGTCAAGAACGGCTGCGCGACCGGCGGATCGGCCCTGTTCACGGCTGCAAGCTCGATCCAGTCGGGCGCCTACGAGCTGGGCGTCGCGGTCGGCTTCGACAAGCATCCGCGCGGCGCCTTCGATCCCAAGCCCGCCGAATGGGGCCTGCCCGACTGGTACGGCGATGCCGGCTACATGCTGACCACCCAGTTCTTCGCGACCAAGATCCGCCGCTACATGGAGCTTCACGGGATCAGCCAGCGGACGCTGGGCCTGGTCGCCGAGAAGGCCTATGCCAACGGCGCCCTGGCCGAGCACGCCTGGCGGCGCGCCCCGGTCGACCTCGACACGATCCTGGCCAGCCAGATGGTCAGCGATCCCCTGACCAAGTTCATGTTCTGCTCACCCGCCGAGGGCGCGGTGGCGCTGATCCTGGCGAGCGAGCGCAAGGCGCGCGAGATGGGCGCGGCGCCGATCCGCCTGAAGGCCGCGACCATGCGGACCCGTCCGCCCGGTTCCTTCGAGGTCTTCGCCCCGTCACTCGACGTCGAGCGCGGCGGCACAGCGACCGCCCTCGCCTCGCGCGCGGCCTTCGAGGCGGCGGGCGTCGGCCCCGAGGACATCGACGTCGCCCAGTTGCAGGACACCGAGACCGGCGCCGAGATCATGCACATGGCGGAGAACGGCTTCTGCGCCGATGGCGAGCAGGAGCAATGGCTGGCCGAGGGCCGCACCCGCCTCGACGGCAAGCTGCCGGTCAATACCGACGGCGGCTGCCTGGCCTGCGGCGAGCCGATCGGCGCTTCGGGCCTGCGACAGGTCTATGAAAACGTCATCCAGCTTCGCGGCGCCGGTGGCGCGCGCCAGGTCGGGGGCGATCCCAAGACCGCCTACAGCCACGTCTATGGGGCGCCGGGCGTCTCGGCGGTGACGATCCTTACCCGATAAGGACGAGCTGTCGGGCAGCAATACTGCTGCCTTGCTCACAAAGGGCTGTCAGGCGCGCATGGCGACCGGCCGCACCGCCGGCATCGCATCCGCCTGGCTGGACGTGATTGCGGCATAGCGCGCCAGCGTGTCGTCGGGGTGGCCGAACAGGTTGGCCAGCACCAGCACCCGCTTGAGGCCCTGGCCGACCGCCAGTTCGTCCGACACGCCCATGCCGCCATGTAACTGCACGCATTCCTCCGCCAGCCGGATCGCCGCCGCGCCGACATAGGCGCTGGCCGCGGTGATCGCGGCGGCACGTTCCCCGCCTTCGATCAGCGCCGCGCGGTAGAGCAGCGAGCGCGACTGCTCGAGCGCGGCATATTGGTCTGCCATGCGATGCTGGATCGCCTGAAAGCTGCCGATGGCGACGCCGAACTGCTGCCGCGTGCGCAGGTAATCGAGCGTGTCGTCGAACATGCGGCCCATCACGCCGATCATCTCTGCCGCCGCCGCCAGGCGCGCGCCGTCGAGCACCGGGTCGATGAGGTCGAACCCGCCCGCCAGCCTGGCCGCCGCCACGTCGCGCAGCACTAGGTCCGCCGCCTGCGAGCCGTCGAGCAGGCGGTAATCGGTGCGGGCCAGCCCCTCCGCGTCGGCAGCGACGAGATAGAGGCCCATGCCACCTCCGGACGAGGCCGAGACGATATAGCCGCTCGTCGCCGCACCCAGCACGAAGCACTTCTCGCCGGTCAGCCGCCAGGCGCCGCCCTGCTCGCGCGCCTGGGTGGCGACCTGGTCGAACCGATAGCGACTCGCCGGCTCGGCCAGCGCGAGCCCATACCGCCCCTCGCCCGCGATCACGCCGGACACGTCCCCGCCCGCCAGGGCGAGCATCCGCCCGCCGAGGTAGAGCTCGACCAGCACCGGCTCCGGCGCATAGCCGCGGCCGAGGGCCTCCATCGCTGTGATGGTATCGACCGGATCGCCGCCGAAGCCGCCCTGCTCGGCCGCAAAGGGCAGCGCCAGCAGGCCCAGCTCGGCCAGCATCGCCCAGCGCGCGGGATCGACTTCCCGCTCATCCGCGCCGCGCTCCGCGTTGAAGCGTTCGACCATGTGCTTGAGCAGTTCCTGCTCCTCGGTCAGCGAAAAGTCCAAGTGGAACCCCTTCTCGACAGCCTCGCCCCGGGGGCGAGCACAATATCGGATCGAGGTGTAGCTGCCCGCGGGGAAGGCCGCCCCTCCGACTTGCGCTAGCTTTTCCGCCTAGCCATTTGCACAGACGCACGCCGATCGCTTTCGGCCGATAGTGCGGCATCGGATGCGCGATCGTCGCGCATCGCCCGGGAAGACGAGCCGCCGATCGATGGACCTGCACTTTACCGACGAGGAGCTGACCTTCCGCGATGAGGTGCGGGCTTTCCTCGACACGCACCTGACCCCGGAGCTGCGGGCCGGCTCGCGCGCGACGGCCACCGTCTTCGCCGAGCCCGATATCGGCCGCGTCTGGCAGCAGATCCTGCACCGCAAGGGCTGGCTCGCCTATCAGTGGCCGGTCGAGCACGGCGGCACCGGGTGGACGCCGGTCCAGCGCTACCTGTTCGAAAAGGAATGTGCGCTGGCCGACGCACCCAGCCTGCCCGTGCTCGGCCTGAAACTGCTGGCGCCGGTGCTCCACGCCTTCGGGACACCCGAGCAGCAGCGCAAGTACCTGCCCCGCATCCTCTCGGCCGAGGACTACTGGTGCCAGGGCTTCTCGGAACCGCAGGCTGGATCGGACCTCGCCAACCTCAAGACGCGCGCGGTCCGCGAAGGCGACCGCTACGTCATCAACGGCAGCAAGCTGTGGACCACCCACGCGCATTTCGCCGACCACATGTTCTGCTTGGCGCGCACCGACCCGTCCGCCAAGCCGCAGCGCGGGATCAGCTTCCTGCTGGTCGACATGCGCCATCCCGGCATCGAGGTGCGGCCGATCCTGAGCCTGGCCGGCGACCATGAAGTCAACGCGGTGTTCCTCGATAATGTCGAGGTGCCCGCCGCCGATCTGGTCGGCGAGGAAGGCCAGGGCTGGACCATCGCCAAGTTCCTGCTGGAGAACGAGCGCGGCGGGTCCTGCCACGCGCCCAAGCTGCTGGCCGACCTGCGCCGCATCCGCGCCGCGGCGGCCGAGCAGCCCGACGGCGCCGGCGGGCGGCTGCTCGACGCGCCCTCCTTCGCCGCCTCGCTCGCCCGCACCGAGCTGGAAACGCTGGCGCTGGAGACGACCGAGTTGCGCATCCTCGCCGAGCTGTCGCAAGGCCGCAAGCCGGGGCCGCAGACCTCGCTGGTCAAGCTGGTCGCCTCCAACCTGCATCAGGCGGTCGATGCGCTGGAGATGCGGACCTGGGGCCATGCCGGGCTCCAGCTCACCCGCTCGCGCCCGCTCTACGCCCCGGACTGCCCCGCCCCGATCGTGTCCAAGGAGGCCCAAGTCGCCTCGGCCCGCTACCTGAACAGCCGCGCCTGGACGATCTTCGGCGGCAGCAACGAGGTCCAGCGCACGATCATTGCGCGCATGGTGCTGGGGCTCTGAGACAGGGGACGAGGCAGGGGCGCGATGCCCCCGCCTCGCGGATCAGTGGTTGAGGCCGATATAGCCGAGCTGCGCGGCCTTGAAGACGGTCTGGCTGCGGTTGACCGCATCCAGCTTCGTCGCGGCGTTGTGGATATGGAAACGCACCGTCGCCCGGCTGCGCGACAGGATCATGCTGATCTCCTGATCGGTCTTGCCGATCGCGGCCCAGCGCAGGCATTCCACCTCGCGCTTCGACAGGACGGTGCCGACCGGCAGGCGCTCGGGCGCGACCATCACATGCTGGTAGCCGCTGATGAAGGTCCGCGCGTAGAGGCCCAGCAAGTCGCCGAAGGCCGCGAACTCCTCGCTCAGGTCGGTGTGGTCCGGATCGCGCGGGACGAAGCTCGCCGCCCCGATATGGCCGAAGGGCATGTGCACCGGCACGACGATCGCGGCGCGCGCCATGCAGCGCTGCTCGAAATTGGTCAGGCTGATGCCGTTCAGCGTCGGGTTGAAATGCGGGGTGCGGATGCCCGAGGCGTTGCACCAGAAGGGCTCGCTTTCGTAGCGGCACGCGGTCGGCAGCGGCGAATGGAGCGCAAGCTGGGGGACCGCCCACCAGCGGTCCTCCTCGGTATCCCCCCAGCCGAACACGGATGTCGCCAGCACCTCGCCGTCGGCGTCGCGCATCGGCTGCTTGGTGGCGATGTTGTGGCAGG
>ERZ778022.937-NODE-937-length-49362-cov-82.412010_pt1 | contig 49362 bp, 50 predicted proteins | sample MGYA00375752_ERZ778022 | MGnify/ENA primary metagenome ERZ778022 (study PRJEB29350, sample SAMN05389826) | bioreactor metagenome | isolation source: Thiocyanate bioreactor | place: South Africa: University of Cape Town | collected 2014-04-04 ...
GGCGTCAGTCCCCCTGACGTGAGCGTGTTCTGTTTCAGAGCGCCCTGTTTTGCCGAGCGCGAACGACGGTAGGACCGTCGGCTACATTGCGCTCGGTGGACATCACGCGCGAATAATCACAGAGCGCAATGTAGGCGTCAGTCCCCCTGACGTGAGCGTGTTCTGTTTCAGAGCGCCCTGTTTTGCCGCGCGCGTACGACGGTAGGACCGTCGGCTACATTGCGCTCGGTGGGCATCACGCGTGAATAATCACCGGGCGGGATGTAGGCGTTAGCATACGACGGTGGGACCGTCGGTTACATTGCGCTCGGCGATTGGTTGCGCATGGTGGACACCGAGCGAGATCGGGGTTTAGTTTGGGGCTCCGGTGGTGCCGCCGCCGGATGGCGCGCCGGTGGTGCTGTTTGAGGGAGATTGGCCATCGGTGGGGATGTTCATGCCGGACTCTTTGGGGGGAGGTGGGGGCGTGACGCCTTTGCCGGGCTCGTAAGATTCCTCACCTTTGCAGCCCGCGAGCAGGGCGGTTGCGGCGAAGAGGAGGGCGAAGGGGAGGATTCGGCGCTGATTCATGGGTCAATTACTCTTGCTAAGGACCGGCACGGACCGGTTTTTCATCGTACAACATTACATAACATTATTGGAATAATTCTTCTCTCTTTGCCATGGTTATAACTCAATCTAGAGGACCTCATGGGGGAAGAGGGCAAAGGGGGCGAGGTCCAGTGGGAGACGCTTGTTCTCAGAGAGCTTTTGCGAGCTTTTGGGAGGTGCTTGGAGTGGGGACCGTTGAGCGCTCTGAGTTCAAAGCGTTAATGGTCCGAAACGCTCCCCGGACCATAGATCCCCCCTCCCCATCTCTTCTATTCAGTCAAGATGAGGCCAATTTCCTTTATGAATGGCAAGAGGGCACAGGTCTTTCGCTTTTATGCGCGCGCGTGAAGCGCCGTTGACTCCTTTTGGGGTGGTAACGAGAAGGGTTGATGAAAAGGGAACGGACGAGAGAAGTCCGGTGAGGCGCTCCGTTCGACGCCCCGCCGAGGAAGAATCCACTTCCCTGCTCTCGAACATCGGCACGCTAGACGTCTGACGCCCTTTTAGCGCACGGATGTATGGGTAAAGAATACCCTTGCTCGTTTTGACACCTTGGAGGAGAGGGATCGGTAGGTCTTGGGCCTAGCCGGGGATGGAGGGCGTCGTACTATGGATTTGGGTTTGCGGACGATGACGACTAGTAGCGAGAAACACCTTTCCCCCTCCCTCACGCCTCAGGAAACGGAAGCGGTCTTGGAGCTTTGGGCGAAGCGGCAGAGCGAGACGGATGCCTTACGGACTCGGATGACTATCGATGAGTTGGCCGAGGCGATCTCGGTTCCGCCGGAGGAGATCGAGGCGATGGTGCGTGAGGTTCGGGCGAATCCCAGCCTTCCGCCGATGAATCCCAACGAGGTCAAAATTCGGCGAAGAAACCGGTGGCTGATGGGAGCGGCGGTAGTCTTTTGGGTTGTTTTCTTGGCATCGGCCATCCCCATTGCCTACGAGATGGGACGGGGCCAAACCCCTCGGATCTCGACAAGTTCTCCTTTCTTCAGACCTCGTCCCCCGGAAATGCAGGTGGCCAAGGCGGCGAATTCGCCCAGTTCCATGCAGGCGACGATGGTATCTTCTCCCGTTTTGGGCCAAGCCTTTCCCCAGGGCATTACCGCGTCTTTTCGGGGCTATCAGGTAGATGGCCAGGGCAAGAATCTTTCTGAAGATAGGATTAAGGAAGGGCTGAACAACATCTTGCGCCGGATGAGCAGTCGGACCGGTTTGGCCGGTTCCACCAGCTATCCCGAGGAAGCGATTCTGGCGGCCTTGCAGAGCGAGGACCCGAAGTCGGCCCCCCTGGCCATCGCCTTTGAGGAGTTCAAGGTCGTGGGGAAGAACGGGAGCTACGCGGTGAAAATGCCGATTGCCCTTCAATCCGACCCTCGGGTGGTGGACGCGGTTACCGGCGAGCAGACCCGAAAGCTAGAGGTCTTGGCTAATCAGACCAAGCGGCTGAGCGACCCTCAGTAGGGCGAGTCGGTCGCGGTTTAATTTTTGGGGGCGGGGTGGTTGGAGGATTGGTGCCTCAGGGTGCGATTGTTGGCGGGGCCTGGTTTTTGCGGGGGCGCTCTGGGGTTGGACGCGCGTACGTCAGGGGGACTGACGGCTACATTTTTCGCTCGGTGTTTAGGTGCGCTCTGTTGGTTCAGAGGGCGATGTGGGTGATGGGTTTGGCGTCGTGGGGGTTCTGGTTTTTTACAGGGCGCTCTGGGGTTGGGCGCGCGTACGTCAGGGGGACTGACGGCTACATTTCGCTCGGTGTTTAGGTGCGCTCTGTTGGTTCAGAGGGCGATGTGGGTGATGGGTTTGGCGTCGTGGGGGTTTTTTACAGGGCGCTCTGGGGTTGGGCGCGCTCACGTCAGGGGGACTGACGGCTACATTTTTCGCTCGGTGTTTTTGTGCGCTCTGGTTTTACAGAGCGAAATGTAGGCGACGGTCCTACCGTCGTACGCGCGATCACCAAACAGAGCGCTCTGAAACAGAACGCGCTCGCGTCAGGGGGACTGACGGCTACATTTCGCTCGGTGTTTTTGTGCGCTCTGGTTTTACAGAGCGCAATGTAGGCGACGGTCCTACCGTCGTACGCGCGATCACTCAACAGAGCGCTCTGAAACAGAACGCGCTCACGTCAGGGGGACTGACGGCTACATTTCGCTCGGTGATTGTTTGCGCTCTGTTGGATCTGAGCTTGATGTGGGTGATGGGTTTGGCGTCGTGGGGGCCTGGGTTTTGAGGGGAATCCGTCGCGCCCCTTACTCTTCCCTACTTCCACTTTTGGGCGAGGGCGGTGGGGTTGTCCATGAACTTGGCGTGGCCGTCTAGGAAGGCGAGGACGCCTTTGTCGACGTGGGCGGGGTTGAAGGTGGTGGGGTCGCCGGTGGGGTTGGGGCCAGGGGCGGTGGACTCGAAGAGCATGACGGCCTTGTCAGGGTCGGGCTGTTTGCTGATGGCGGCGAGGGTGAGGTCTTGGTTCAGGGCGTACGCGGGGTCTTGGTGGGAGGTGGGGCAGACGGCTCGGCTGATGTCCTTTTTGAATTCGGGATTCAGTTCCAACCAGCGGGAGGCGGGAGGGAGGTTGTCGTCGTAGTCGGCGGCGTACATGACCATGCCAACGGCGAGTTGCTTAACATTCATCAGGCATTGGGACCGGAGGGCCACCTTGGGATGCCGATTCATGTTGGCAAAGGCTATGGTGAAGAGGAAGATGACGCCCGCGACAAAACCGGACAAGAGGTAGAGCGAGCGCTGCTCCCTCCGCGGGAAGCGGTGGACGCCCAGCCAGAGCATGGCCACGATGACGGCGGGCCAGAAGATGAAGTTATAGGGGCCGGGGTTGCCGATGATCGCGAGGGCAAACGCGAAGCTGGGCAGGAAGGTCAGGACGACAAGGGCCGCGAGGATGAGCTGGTTTTGCCCTTCGCTCTTCTCCGTCATTTCTTGGTCCCCTGCCAATTGAGCGTTTGAGCGTATTTGCGGCTGTAGGCCTTGGCGTGGCTATCTACAAACCCGATCAGACCCATGTCTTCATGAGGAGTGAGGAAATTCTGTTGGCCGCCGGACTCCAGGGTTGATTCGAAGTATTGGGGAGTCTGGGCTTCGTCGATGGTCTTGGCAGGTTTTCCCGCAACGGTTGAGTTCAACGCGTAGGCGAGATGATCGTTCGGGCGGATGGGGCACTTATACACCTGGCGATTCTTCAGGTACGGATAGAGGGCGTCTTCCCAGTTAGCGGCGGGCATGATCTTGTCATCGTAGTCCGTGGCGTAAAGGAGTCGGGCCACGCCGATCTGTTTCACATTGGATAAGCAGGCGATGCGGGCCGATCTCTCGCGATTGTCGCCCCCGAAGGCGCCGGAGAAGAACCAGCCCAGTCCGGCGAAGACGGCGATGACCAAGAGGCATTGCCAGGCGACGGTTCTGCGCTGGGATGCGGGCCACGTGAGGACCGAGGCGACCAAGAGCAACGCGGCGAGCAGAACCCACCACGCCGGAGAGACCGAATTTCGGCTCGGATGAACGAATCCCACAACCAGGTTATAAACGGAATAGAGAGTCGCCAGGAACGTCAGCACCCCCAACACCTGCAGAGGGCCAAGGAGGGTCTCACCAGGTTTGTTGTCCATTTTCATCTTGGTTGCTCCGACCTTCATCGTACTTCGTGTCCTTTCGCATCGACCAAGTTTGAGCGTAAATGGAGGACGAACGTTCTGCGCCAAGCGTTCGAGGACGGCTGGTGGTTTCGCGAGAACCTTGGCGCCTTGCCCGGACCGGGTGCTGTGGTTGCCAGTTTCCGTCTTGGCAAGTGCGCGCTCTTAGTAGATCTTTGTCTGTTATACTGATCGTTATCTGGGGAGCAGTACGCGTGGACGTTTTGGCCAGTTGGCGCGCTTATATTCTTCGGGTCGCGCAACTTCGGCCGGAGGCTCCTGATTCATTTTTCGAGGACGAGCGGCGGGTTTGGGCGGCTCGGCACGGGGTCGAGCCTTTGCCTCTTCCATGGGAACCCAGGAATCGGCCGGTGATGTCGGATCCGTATCCGGAGCGATAGCTTTTGCTAGATGCGCTCTGTTAGGGCCGTCGTTTTGGTTGTCTGTCGAGCGCCGTTTGTTGGCCGCGCGCGTACGACCGTAGGACCGTCATTTTGGTTGTTTGTCGAGCGATTTCAACCGCCGAGCGAGATGTAGGCGTCAGTCCTCCTGACGTGGGCGTGTTCTGTTTCAGGGCGCCCTGTTTGGGCCGTGCGCGTACGACGGTAGGACCGTCGGCTACATTGCGCTCGGTGATTGGTTGCGCGTTGTGGGCACCGGGCGAGATGTAGGCGTCAGTCCCCCTGACGTGGGCGTGTTCTGGTTCAGAGCGCCCTGTTTGGCCGCGCGCGTACGACGGTAGGACCGTCGGCTACATTGCGCTCGGTGTTTGATTGCGCGTTGTGGGCACCGGGCGAGATGTGGGCGTCAGTTCTGCTGACGTGGGTGTGATTTGGTTCAGGGCGCTCTGTTTGGGCCGCGCGCGTACGACGGTAGGACCGTCGGCTACATTGCGCTCGGTGTTTGATTGCGGGTTGTGGGCACCGGGCGAGATGTGGGCGTCAGTTCTGCTGACGTGGGTGTGATCTGGTTCAGAGCGCTCGGTTGGACAGCGCGCGTACGACGGTAGGACCGTCGGCTACATTGCGCTCGGTGATAGGTTGCGCGTTGTGGACACCGAGTGAGATGTAGGCGTCAGTCCTTCTGACGTGAGTGTGTTCTGTTTCAGGGCGCTCTGTTTTTCCGCGCGCGTACGACGGGAGGACCGTCGGCTACATTGCGCTCGGTGATGGGTTGCGCGTTGTGTACACCGAGCGAGATGTAGGCGTCAGTCCTGCTGACGTGGGTGCGTTATGGTTCAGGGCGCTCTGTTTGGCCGCGCGCGTACGACGGTAGGACCGTCGGCTACATTTTTCCGAGCGTGGGGGCGGGGGCCGTTTGGGCTATGGCACGGAACCTTTGGCTACACCTGACGGTGGCCGGATTTCGGCGGTGATCTGGGTTCCCATTCGCCAACTTCGGGTCGCCAGATTCGCGGCGGCACCCTGCGGGTGGCCAATTTTGCAACGGGGGTTGTTTCCATGAGTTCGAAAGGATTTATTCGTAGTGGTTCGGATCGTTGTCAGGACGTGTTGGAGTTTCCTTCGGAACATCCGGAATTCCAACCTCGAGCTCTGCCCTTCCGGTTGATGCCGGGGGTGTTTGCGGGGCAGCTTTATCCGGCTCGGGAGAATGTGGGCGGGGTGATGCTGCCTTCCTCGGGCGGGGGTTGGGAGTCGGAGGGGGCGGCGGCGGAGCGCGTGCGGCCGGACTGTGTGGTGGTGCTTGCGGTTGGCAAGCTCAAGGGACCAGGGACAAGGGACGAGGGACCAAGGGACACTGCGCCGGCGGGGTGGAATGCGGGGACGGCTCGGCGAGAGGCGGCGGCGCTTTTGGAGTGCACGCTGGAACCTGGCGACCGGGTGATGGTTCGGCCTTGGTCGGGGATTCGGTTTCAGAACGCTTACGGCGTGCGCGGGCTGTGCTTCTTTGGCCAGACCGACGGGTGGCAAGAGGACGCGGTGATGCGGTGGGTCGAGGGGCAGTGGCGACCGCTGGACAACTGGGTGATGGTGCAGTTGGACCGCGCCTTTCAGTCGCTGGGCGTGATCTCCTCGCGGACGATCTTGGACGTGAAGGGGACGGTGCTGGACGCAGGCCCACGCGCTTCCCTTCGGCCCGGCGACCGAGTAGTGACAGCGGACGATCAGGCGCAGCAGTCGGATGACGACATGAAGTGGCTTACCACAAAGTGGGGGCCCTGGGGCGATGACGTTTGGCTGGTGCGCGAAGTGGATTGCGAAGGCGTTCGCCGAGTGGTGGCGACGATTGTTTGACGATCGCTTGCTGAGCTGATCGGACTCATTTTTATTTTCTCTTTCTCTCAAGGAGTTCCAATCTTATGCTTCAAAATGCTCTCCTGGCCGGGGCGAATAGTGACCCCAAAAAGAAACCGAAAGCCAAGACTCTTCAGGAACGCGAACGCGGGCTGCGCGAGTGGATGCTGAACCTAGAGGCCCGAGGCGACCATCGTCGGGCCAAAGAGGTTCGGGCGGACCTGATCGAAGTTCGTCGCAAGCTGGGATTGAATCCGGATGGGACTCCGAAGAATGGCAGAAAGGGCAAGGCTTCCCCTTCCACGACTCCGCAACCCTTCACCCCTCCGGGCTACGTGAACCCCCAGGAGCCGACGATTAGCACTCAGGTCGCGCGCCGCAACAAGGTCATCGTCTCTCACCAGCCGGTTCAAACGCGAGAGGAGTTCAACCAGGAAACAGAGAAGATCCGGCAGACGATGCGGAAGGTCCGTCAACAGGATCCCAGCATCCGCTCGAAGAACGAGGCAAAGCTCTACAACGATACGAAGACGCTGGAGCAGCGGATTCGGACGATGGAAGGCCAGGGGATCGACGCAACGGCCCAACGCAAGCAGCTCTCCCGGAACTACTCCGAGTTAAAGAACTTTCAGCGCGATCCCTTGTACCGATCGGCGCCCGAGGACCGGAAGCGATACAAAACCCTCTCGCACTATCACGATCATCCCCAAGATCTGCATGACCGGCTGGTGGCCAGTCGTTTGGACTTGGACGATTTGTACATGGCGGGGAGACAGGCCAACAAGCGCGGAGGGTTCCAAAACAGCATTCGGATCAATGGACAGGAGGTTCCCGATTACGATGCGGTTGCCGAAGTTGCTTACGCCACGGGCTTGAATCGCCAGGACTCGATTCGTCTCATTAAGCAAAAGCTCTATGGTCCGCTCTCGGGTCGAACGCTCGCGGTTGCCTCCCGGACACGAAAGTTTGGCGGCCAGGACCGCGACGAGGCATTTACGGGACCGGGGCTCTCGCCGACTAAGGTCGGCAAACAAAACAAGATCACCGATATCGTCGAGAACCGAACGGGCGAGGCGATTAAAATCCTTCGAAAAGATGCGCCGATGTTGGTGACGATGGCGGAGCGCCGCGTTCGGTCAGGCATTCGAGCCCTCCAGGCGCGCATGCTTCAATTGCAGGTAGGAACGCCCGCGTACCGACAAGCATCGGCTGAGCTCAAGCGACTGCTTACGGAGCTCTCCAAGCACGAGGAGAACCCTCTCTACAAGGCTTTGCCCGCCGAGAATAAAAACATCAAGGCGTTCATTCGCGTGATGATCGATCCAGAGACCACAGCTCAAAGGCTACGCGAGACGAACGTCAATATGGCGGATCTGATCAATGAGACGTCCCAGCTCTTTGGCCAGGGATCTCACGCGCGGGCGAACGCCCAGGTCGAGACGATGGACGACAACTACCGTCCGCTGGACGAGGCGTATCGCAAGGTTGGAGATGCAATGTACGGCCTTCCGCCCAGCGTCGCCATCATGGCCAACCGGGGGAAACTGGGCAAGGAGACGAAGTTGCTCCTGAATCAGCTTGGGAAGGAGGATCACCTGGTCCGAACCGCCAACCGGGGACTCTCCAAGAAGGACATTAAGATCCTCACGGAGGAAGCCGGATTGATGGATGGCGTCACTAGTCTTTCGGCGTCAATTCAGCAATCTCAAATGCTCCAAAACCGGGATTTGGGATTGATCAGCGATCCGGAAGCCTATGGCCGATTCCTTTGGAACAGCGTTTCCCGTCCGATAACGACCGTCGTCGATGGCGTGCGCGGTGCGCTCAACGGAGGTCACGGAATAGCTGGCGAGGAGCGTAGCGCCGGGGAAAACCTGGGCTTATTTGCGGCGGACTTCTTGGCGCAGATGTTAGCCACCAAAGGACTGGGCAGTCAGGGCACCATCGCAAGTTATGCGCCGAAACTGATGAAGTGGATTGGGTTGGGCGAGGAGGCGGTGAAAGGTACCCAAGCGGTTCAAGCGGCTGCGAAGCTTGCCCAAGGCGGTTCCAAGTTTTTGACCTCGAAGGGTTTGGCGGGGGCGGTTCTGAAGACGGTGGCCGCCAATCTTCCGCAGATGGCGGTCGATTCGGCGATCGAGGCACGGATTCGCTCCAACACCTCGAACGAGTCCTTCGCCAGGGCGTTCGCGGACTCGATGAAAGGGCAGGGCGATGCGATTTTCACGACCCGCTATCTGACCGACCCGGATATGGGAATCGACGAGCGGATCAAGGGGTTGATTGGTCAGCTTGGGCTCGCTTCGGACTTCGCCCATAAGACAATGCAGAACCCACATGCGCTCCGCACGGCTCGGAAGTTGCTTCCCAATGCGGAAAAGACGCCTAGTTTGGCGGTGATGTCGGTGCTCCTTCAAAAGGCGGCGGCGAAGTTGCCCGAGTCCAGGCGCGAGTCCTTTTTGGAGGGTTCCCGGCAGGCGTTGGGGCGGCTGGCGAAGACGATGGGAAAGGCGCCGTTAAGAGACCCCAGGGTGAAGAGCCTGATCGACAAGTTCGAAACGGACCAGAGAAAGGCGCTTGCGGCGGCGGGGTCCAAGACACCGGGACGACTGGCTCAAGACTTGGCCAACACCTACTCGGTGTACATGGAGTCCATCGCCAAGCTCGAGAAGATCTCGCTTCCAGAGGCTTACCGGCGCTACGGCGACATCGGCGCTAAGGCGGTGAATGAAGGCTGGCACGATAAAAAGGCGCTCTTTCAGATCGATAACTTGCGTGACAAGATTGCCGGTCGCGTTGGAAAGCCGGAGCGGTTTTTGGTGCATCCCGACGACCTCCTGGAACACTCAAATCGAACCGAAGACGGTCGATACAAGGCGGCGTTTACCGCGGTGGATATGGTGGGAAACATCATTTATTACAATCCCGAAACCGGCGCTAAAGTTCGGCTGTTAGGGGGGCCTGCGTCCAACATTCATTCCGAGTCCGCCCCGGATTCGCAGGATGGTCATGTAGGCTTTCGGGTCAACGGCCCGAGCGTCAAGAAGACCCTTATCCGGATGGCCAATCACACGGGCGGTCCGCTGTACATGGTTGCTTTGTCACCGGACAACGGATTAGGGAGTCACGGCGCTCGGATCGTGAGAGCGGAAGTGGATGCGGCCCTGCACAATGGGGTTAGCTATGAAAAGCTGTTTTCGCACGTGAACGACGCGATTAAGCAGTTGAACAACGCCAAGCATTCCGGCGGCAAACGGTGGAAAGATATTCCTCAGGTCTACTCGCTCGACCAAATGGAACATCATCTTTCCACCCTCTCGGCTCCCGATCTCCGGGCGGTCGTACGCAAGATTTTCAGGGATGGAGAAGGGCTCTTGCCGAGTGTTGAGACGGTGGTTGGGCTCATGAACCAGCCCGAGCTTATGCACCACAAGGCCGGAGATGTCGTAGGAGCGATCCACCTTGATCCAAAGGGGAATGTCACCGGTCCTCTCCCTCTTCAAAAGCCGCCCTACGCGCTTGCAATTCCTGGCGTGGCCGGTGGGCTCTTGCCGTCAACGCCGTTGCTTGACGTTCTTGGCGGACACCTTCAAGACTGGAAACAAGAAAGGTTGGCGGCAAAGCCGGAATTCTATTCCAATCTCTCGGCTCCGCAATGGGAGGCTCAGTACATCTACGCCAATACAAAGTATGGTCATCCGATCGTCCTCACCTTTGAGGATGTCATGAAGCTCACGGGCAATCCAAAACAACGCGACTTGATGCTGGCTAGGATCCGCGAGACTCAGCGTGAGCGAGGTTGGCTCCAAGAACAGAGATTCAACAATCAGCGCGTGAACGGAAAGGTCAAAGGAACTTACCAAGCAACGACTCGGAAAGATGGTAGCGTTCGCACCCGACTGCAATATGTCAAGGATGCCGCCGACGCCTCCACTGGCATTCATGAAGCGATCGGCCACGTCTTGTTTAATCGACTGCCGGAGCAAACAAAACTCAAGATTGCGAACTCACTTGGCTACAAGGAAGTGAATGTTGCGGTCGAGGAGAAGTTTGTCCGGGGCGTGGAGAAGTTCGCCGCGGGTGGCAAGGTTACCGATCCGCGTTTGAAGAACGCGTTTCTGAACTTCCAAAAGGATCTTCGCGAGGTTTACGCCGACATCAAAAACAGCCCCTTGAGCGAGTATTTCCCGGTCGAGATCGAGCGGGAAATCAAGCGATTGCTTGGCGGCAATCTGAGTCAGAACAAGGGAGTTGGGAAGTTCCTTAACGAAGTCCCGCTCAAGGGTCCAGCGCCATCGAATCCTAAGGAAGACGACAAGAAGAAAAGGAAGAGTGAACCCACTGCGCGGCACTTTTGGGATGAGGGGCGGGGGGCGGATTATCCTTGGTACTTTAGCGTCCCTTCGTCGAAGAAACATTAGGCTATTTACCGATCATTGTTTTCAATATTGTTACTAAATGATTTAATATTCTCGACCTTGATTGGGTCGAGGAGTTTGGATCATGCGATATCGCCTTGTAAGTTTTGCTTGCCTTTCTGTTCTTTCTGCCTTGGGCTTTGCCAACCCCACCTATACTTGCCAGGACATCGGCAACTTAGGGCAGCCGTGGGAGACGGTAGGGACGGCGATTAACGACAATACGCAGATCACTGGTTACTCACACCAGAGCAACGACGATGCCTCCCAAACCTTTTTTTGGAGCGGCGGAGCCATGACGAATCTCTGGTTTACGGTTCCTGGCATGTCTCCCTGGGCTTGGTGCGCGGGAAACGCGATTAGCATCACCGGGGCGATTGCTGGAAACACGATGCAGATCGAACACAACTTCCACCCAGCGTTCTGGCCCGCCAACCGCAGTTACACCTACGATCTCTGGCCGACTCAGCCTTCTTACGGTTGGGCGATGGGAATTAACGACAGCGATGTGGTGGTCGGAATGCACACCAATCCCTCGGGCGGGCAAACGATTCCTTTCAAATACGAAAATGGAGTGAGGACAGATCTGACGAGCCTGGGTTTGCTGGCTGGGGACTATGTTTATGCGATCAACAATCCGGGTGCCATCGTTGGTCAAGGGCTTTATCCTGAGTCCTATCCCCTTTATCTGAAAGATGGGGTACGGACCATACTTTCTGTTCCCTCTGGTTATCCGAGCGGCACCGCGTTTTCTGTAAATAACCTAGGTCAGATGGCAGGCGAACTCAACCGTCAACCCGTGGGGAATGTCTCGATGGGGATGGAAGGGTTTTTCACAAGACCCCAGACGCCCGGAAGTCCAACTCAAAAGATTCGGATGGTCGGAACCCTGGGTGGGCGAGACAGTTTTCTCAAGGATATCAATGACTTTGGCGATGCCGTGGGATGGTCACATATTTCGGGTGGCGGATACGTCAAGCACGCCATCGTCTGGCTGGGCGGCTGGGACGGATCAATGGTGGATCTGCATAACGCCACCACAAATATCCCCAGCGGTTATGTGTTGGAAGAGGCGACGAGCATCAACAATAAGGGCGAAATCGTGGCTCTTGGTCGCAAGGCGGTTGGGAATGAGATCCACACGTTTTTGCTGACTCGAACCGATTGGTAGGGCCTAAAATCCCTTGCCTCGTGGTCAAAAGTCGTGTATGATTCGTTTTGCCATGGGGCAAATGGGTAGACATTCGACGACTATAGTCTTACGACGATTCCTTCAGGTTGGGTGCTTGGCGGCGGTTTGTTTGTCGCTGAGCGGGTGCTGGGGATTGGGGTTCTCTCCCGATGGGAAGTGGCTGGCGTTTTTGATGCCGACGGCCAAGCGCTCAGAGGACGAGGGGCCGAATTATCAGTTGGCCACGGTCAAGCTCTCGGAGGGCAAGATTCGGGTGGTGGCGGATAGCCGGGGAGCGGATACGCCGGTGTTTTCGCCTGATGGCAAGTCGTTGGGCTACTTGGATGAAGGCGGGCGGTTGATGGTCTTGAACGTGGCCACGGGCAAGCGCCGCAAAGTCATCGAGCAGGTTGGCAGCTTCGTTTGGGAGCCCAATGGGAAGCGAATCGTCGCTCTGCGATCAACGCCGGAAGCGAAGAACGGCGAGATCGATTGGATCGATGTGGCTTCGGGAGAGGTCCTGTGGCGACAGATTCCGGACCTCTTCCGATTTGCTGGTCCGACATCGATGGCGTACTTGGCAGACCGGGATGCCGTGGTGGTGAGTGGGACGCTGGATCTTTTGGTGGTGAGCCGCTCCTCGATCAAGCGATTGAGCGCCAACCGAACGACGCTGGGATTCCGGGTTTTGCCGGATGGCAAGGGCATGGTTTGGGCGACGGCTTCAGAGGATCGATTGCTGAATCTGCACCGGTACGAGTTTGCTTCCGGCAAGCAATCGGAGGTTGCGTTCCCGGCCAAGGTCCGGGGGATGGCGGATGTGGAACACGTTTTGGGAGTCGAGTTCAACCGGGACGCGAGTCAGTTTGTCGCCAGCTATCGAAAGCCCGGCAAGGACCGGGCGTATGCCTCGGAGTGCGTTCTGGTGGATGTAAAGTCGGCCACCGCGAAGACGCTGGTGAGCACCCAAGGATGGATGGCGAATATGCCGCTTTGGTCGCCGACGGGCGAGCTTGGGATGTGGACGTTCGATACCAAACCCAAGCAAGCGACCGGCACCTTGACGGTGACGGTTGGGAAGAAGACGATTTTCAAGGGCCCCTTCACTACTGATCGATGGCCGGACTGATGAGGGTGGGGGTCCAATTGTATTTCACTTCGGACTTCTTCTCATTGACCACGGCGCCGTTGGCCAAGGCAATAAATCCCAAACCTCCGTGGGGTGCGGCGAACTTCGTTTTGTCGCCCACGGGGTCTGGAACTTGGCTCTCGCACTCGAAGACCATCACGGTCTCACCGGGAATTTCGAGCTCGGCAAGGCTCTTCCCTGCTAGTCGTTCATTGAGCGCGTAGGAGTACGGGGCCTTGGAGGCGGGGCAGATGGTGCTGCCTTTATTGTAGATCCTTGACAGCCAGTGGTCCCTGGGCGGGAGATGGTCATCGAAGTCACATGAGTAAATGATCAGTTCGTTTCCGAGCTGCTTCAAGTGGCTCATGCACGTCGCATTCGTTGACACGGCTTGAGCGCTGATGAAGACCGGGTTGACGATGATGGTTACGACCAACAAGATGATGAACAATCCGATGCCATCGTATCTGGAAGCCCAGGATCGCTCCGGGCGTCGCCGGGCGGCGGCGTAGATGGTGGCCCCCGCGAGGCCGATACCGACGACGAAAAGCATCCAGTTCGACTGGCCCTTGGCGGGCAAGCCGACGCCCGCGATGATTCCGCATACGCCGCAGGCGAGAGTTAGGAGCAGGTTTCGCACGAGGTTATTGTACGGTGCGGAGTTTGGCGTCGCCTTGGTGGTGGGCGCTCTGGTTTTGGCAGGGCGCCCTGGGGTTGGGCGCGCGTACGTCAGGGGGACTGACGGCTACATTTCGCTCGGTGATTATTCGCGCGTTATGAATACCGAGCGAGATGTAGGCGACGGTCCTACCGTCGTGGGCGCGCTGGTTTTTACAGGGCGCTCTGGTTCAGAAGACGCTCACGTCAGGGGGACTGACGGCTACATTGCGCTCGGTGATTGTTCACGCGTTATGGATACAGAGCGTGGTGTGGGTGGTGGGTCTGCCGTCGTACGCGCTTCGGTTTAACAGAGCGCTCTGAAACAGATCGCGCGCACGTCAGGGGGACTGACGGCTACATTGCGCTCGGTTTTTATGGGCGCTCTGTTGGTTCAGAGGGTGGATCTGCCGTCGTGGGCGCTCTGTTTTTTTTAGAGCGTGATGTGGGGGGTGGGTTTCCGAATTGCCCTTTTCCGTTTTCCTATTTCGAGCCTGGTAACGCGGGCTCCATTTGATCAGATAGAGACATCAACTATGCAGACACCTAAGGGATTTGAGGAGGCGCGGGTTCGGAAGGACTTGGCGGCTCGATTGAAACGGATGGTTACGGCGTTTGAGGCGTCGGTCGGGGATAAGTTCGACCGGTATGACCTGGCGCAGCGGGTTTATGACGACAAGGAGGTGATGTCCTCCTTGGACTTCCTGGAGGACTACACGCCTTATAACGTGCCGCTGCTCCAGATTCGGGTGCGGGGGTTGGTGCAGAACGTGTGCGGTGGGTACACGACGATGTCTCCGTACTGGGTGCTGAAGGGCGGTCGGGATGAGGAGCGGCGGAGTGCGGCGGAGAGCGATTTGACCCGGGCCTTTGAGATGGCGGGGTTCGATCTGAAGGTCCGGCAGATGGGTTACGTGGCGGCGCTGAAGGCTCGCGGGCCGGCGCGGTTGACCTACCAAACCTTGCGGGAGGGGAGCTTTGGCGACACCCAGGGCGCGGGAGATGGCGATGTGGTGTATTCGGGCTTGGTATTGGACCCGATCCGCGCGGAGCGGATGGTGATTTATCCCACCTACGCCCCGAACCCGGCGAAGTCGCTGATGGTGGGGCACTGGTTTGAGGAACCGGCGATCGAGATTCGCGAGAAGCAACTGGACGGCGAGTACTTCGACGACTGGGATCCGCTGGGGACGGACGACTCGGGATCTACGGACGAGGGTCGGACGCCGACGATTGTGGACGACGCGGAAGAGGCGCCGGTTCGGGTGTATGACACGTTGGTTCGCTTGCGCTCACCGGGTGCGGGGGGCGGGGGGCGGGGTGCCGACCCGGAGGAGGAAAACGAAGTTGGGGAGGAGCTTGGGGAGCGGCGGTGGTACCGGGTGATCTGGGCTTATACTTCGGAGGAGGTGCTTCGGATTGAGGAGTACGATGCGCCGACGCCTAACTACTTCGCCCCTTGCTTCGAGCAGGAGATCGATGAGTTTTATCCGGAGCACTCTCCGGCGACGCGGCTCTTGGAGCTTCAGGCGATTGTGAACGACGCGATCTCGCTGAAGATCTTTGGCGGGGCGCAGAACGCGTTCATGACGGTGTTGGCCAGTGGGTTTGTGGCAGACGCCCAGACGGTGCGCATTGGCATCGGCCAACTGGTGGGGTTCAAGGGGAATCCGCAGTTTGTGCCGATCCCTTCCAACTTCAACCCGCGTGGCACGGAGAGCGCGGCGATGGATGCGGAGCGGTATGCCGACGGCATCGCGGGCGTCTCCCGCATGAGCCAAGGGCAGCCCTTGGACAACGCCACGGCGACCGAGGCGGGAATCTTGGCGCAGGGCCAGGCGAGCGGGATGGCGGAACAGCGCGTGATGTTCGGCGACGAACTCGTGAGAATGGCCAAATATGGGCTGCATCTGCTGGCCGAGAACTTCCGCGATTGGAAGCGTTACAACGGCGAGATGGTGAGCGCGCCCAGCAAGGCCGCGTACCAGGATCGCTACATTTTGGAAATCAACGGCAAGACCTCCGGCAACAACCCGAAGGGGGTCATCGAGAAGACGAAGGCGTTGATCGAAGCGGCCAAGGCCCTTGGCATTCACACCCTTCCCACCACCAAACAACTGAGCGCGGACGCCTTGATCGAGGTGATTTTGAACGCGCTGGAGTTCCATGTTTCGACGGCGAAGATCGTGAAAGACACCGCCGAGGAGATGCAGAAGATTCAAGATGCTCAAAACGCCAAAGTCCCGCCCTTCCCTCTCCCAGGCGCTCCTGCTGGCCCCGGCGTCCCGCCCGGAGTCGACCCCGCTCTCGCCGGACTTCTGGCGAACCTCGGTCAGCCCGGACCGGGACCGATTCCTCCGGGAATGGGTGGCCCGCCGCCGGTCGGACCTGCTGGAGGAGCTATGCCACCTGGAGTTCCAGGCCCAATCCCACCGGGCCTCTGAGATCAAAGGCCGCATCGCCCAGCTCGACGACCTGTTCACTCCCGCCGAAGGCAAGGGTCTGTACGACGCCTACAAGGCTTGGTTGCGGGCGAAAGAGCTAGACAACTAGCGACAACCCACCTTCTTTGAACCCCCAAGGGGCCAGCGAATCTCTCGCTGGCCCCTTTTTCTTTGCCCGAAAGGAGAGACCTCAATGTCATCGGAAAGCTTGCTCGACGTTCAGTGGCAACCAAATTCTAAGCCGACTTCTCCTTCCAAGGGAAAGTCCAAACCTCGCTCTCAGGACCCGGTCTATCTGAGAAAACGAAAGCAGGAGTTGCAAAGTGCGCTCGCTCCGCTGAAGCGCCGTGGGAGGCTGGACACTGAGGAGCGACAACTCCTGGAAAACGGCAGCAAAGAGCTGTTCTTGATTGACCAGGCGTTGATGAAGCTTCAAAAGCCGAAAGCACCCGCGGCAAAGCCCCCCACCGGTCAATGGCGATACAACGGATTTGGATTTGAGTCGGATGGGCCCTGGAATAAACGGCCCGAGCCGCCCAGACCTCCGCCCGCCGACCCTGTTGCAAAGCATTTCGACCCGAGCCGCGGGCTTCCGGCTCAGGCGAGGGGCGAAAACAGGCCGGTTCGTGGGGTGGACCCCTGGTTGGTCGAGGCGATGCGCGGATACGACGAAGAGGTCAATCGTCGAGGACTCCAGCCTCAAGCCTGGGTTCGACAAGCGATCCGCAAGAACCTTGTATCGATTTTGGATAAGAGGGGAGGAAAGGCGCCGCGCGCCTTTTGGGACGCTCTGGCAAAGGGTGAATCTCCCTGGCGCTTGGCGAAGATTTACTTCCCCAAGGAGATGGGGCACATCGATCGCCTGGTGCGGGTTCGCCCCACGGAAGCCGAGATCAAAGCCGCCCGCGAGAAGGATGAGAAAGACCGGCTTGACCTCTATCTCGGCTCACCCAACTACATTGGTTCCGACGAAGCGGCCGAACACCAGTTCACCGATTTTGGACGACTTCCGACCGTAGAGGAACGCGCAAAACAGAAGGAGCAGCAAGCCCGAGAGACCGCACGCAATCCCATCAACCGTTCGCCGATGATGTTCTTCGATCAGGCGTTCAAGCACACCCCTGGGATGCTTCTGGATACGGCTACGGTTCTAGGGAGCGGGGGCACGGGTCCCGTGGATCCGGTCGCTTACCGAAAGATGGTCCGAGGGGCGAACGACTCTCCGATTTGGAAGTTTGGGAGCAGCTTCATACCCGTCTTCGGCCAGGCGGCACAGACGATGGACGCGATTCGGGACTTCACTCGTATCGCAGTCTCCGGCGATCCGGAAGATCTCCGCGACACCCTCATCGGAAACGCCAGCCCGTACGTCCTCAGCAAGGCTTCCGAACATGCGCTCACCGAGCTTGCTAAGACGATTAAAAGAAGCCGGGCGAACCAGATTGCCAAGGCGCTTTATGATACCGATCTCCCTCCGGAGATGCGAAGACAGATCTTCAACGAGATCAAGCATGTCCTTCCCACAGGCGTGAAATACTCTTCCTCCCAAGGGCTCGTCCAGGTCAACGGCAGAATCATTGGCTCGGGGTTGGGCCAAGACGGAGCGACAAAAGCTCTGAGCGATTGGTTGAATCAGGCGGATAAGCACTTTAACGTCAAACTTGAAAACGGCAAAGTCGTCAACCAGGCGACTCAAACGCGAAAGGAAATTCAACGGGCGATCGACTACGTAAAAAAGCTACCGGCAAAGGCACTCGATCGGATGTACATGGAGGTGGTCGACGAACTGTATCTTAATAATGAAGTCATCGACAACCCTGGCCTAAATGTTCGAAGTCGCGATGACATTTATGACGGAAACAAGAATATTCTGAAGCAAAGTGCCAGGGACACCGACACGCTCCTCAGCGCGAAGGGGATCCAAAAGAACAAATTGATTAACCCCACGCGCGTTGTGATCCACGAAATTGCCCACCATTTGGAGACACATTTAACCGCGGCGGAGCAGAACGCTCTCAAATCTCACTACGATCAGTTCGTGAAGGGCAATCCAGACACGGTGAAAGCGCACGCCCCCAAAAACGGCCAGGAGCGCATTTTCAAAGACACCCGCGCCGGTCATCGATACTCGAACGAATCAGAGTTTTGGGCGCATCTTATAGAAGACAGAGAAACTTTTAACATGTATCTCCAATCAATTGGAAACACGAAGAGTGGAGTCTTGAAACGGGCCGCCCTTAAAGTGATGGGAGTCCTTCACAACTACCGGATGGAAAGGAACTATGGCGAGGAAGGCAGAAAGATTTATGAACTCTACGAAAATATGCTTGAGCGGTTGAGGGCAGAGTCATGAGATTCAGCATTTGCCTCATCAAGACCATTCCTTTCTACCTTCATTTCATCTTGAAACCCGTCTTCTGGATCGTTCAGTTCATTTACGACGCAATCAACTTTTTAATTCCGCCTATTCTCTATCGAAACAAGCTTGGCAATGCCTTTCGCAAGACCCTTATTTCCCGCTTCATTCATGAAGTAAAAATGTTTATCTACTTTGGATTCAAGGAGCTTCTAGAAAAACTCTACGCTGATTGGCCCAAGACTTACTATACGATTGAATGGGGTCAAGCCAATGCCAAAAAGTATAACAAGATGTCCCCCCTAAAGCGATATTACATTAATCGTGACCGCGCGGAAGCCATCGCCAAAACGGGCGTTGATCCGTGGAATGCTTGTTTATCCGATGAGTTACCTGAAATCTATAAGAAGTCAACGTACCGATACAGGATGGAGGTAGGGATCAAGCCTTACACACCTGGAGATCCACCGGATTACAAGTTCCACAACCGCATGATGCAGGATGAACCCGGCGAAGTGGTTCCACACATGTCTGAGCTACCTAATTATTGGGAGGTGAGTGATTGAGGTGTAGGGTCCGTGGTGGCCATAGCCTTTAGGCATTCTCCAACTTTTCTGACCTGGCGCGAGAGAGGGCGTGCAGCAACCATGAAGCGCAGTGGATTCGTTCTTCAACCTGCTTACGAGTCAAGCGGCCGCTCCATAGGCAAACGAGGCGGTTCTCTTTGATCCCATAGGAGGGAGCGGGCTCTTTGAGGAGGAAAGCTTGAACCTCTGGCGAGATGATCGAACGGACGCGGTCGTCGTTACGCCCCGTGACTTCGATCTGAGTGTTGAATTTGGGATTGCCTATCACGATCTCCTGGTAGTTGTCCGGGTGGATGAGTTCCGGCGAAGCATTGCGGCGTGAGATTCGGCAGGTTGGCAATTCGTTCTTCAATCGGACGACGATGGCGGACAGATACCGCCGATAGCGGTAATCGCCCGACGTTTCGATTTGGCAGATCTCAAGAACCCATGCCCGCTTTCCATTTCCCAACTGGCCCTCGTAGATCTCTTTGATCTCGCCCACTTCGAAGTAAGGAAGATCGACGAGCTTCTCTTGGGCCACGGAAAAATCTTGCCCTTCTAAGGTTCTAAACCCCAGCGGTGCGGGACGTGGCTTGAGGAGATACAGGAGCACGCGGAACGCCACCACGATCACGAGCGCGGCGATGATTCGGATCAGGATGGGGCTCAAGAACATGGCGGCGTACTCCTGGTCTCATTGTGAATGAAGCGCTCGGGTCGCAGTGCCTACGGCTTGTAAGTCACCTTGTGGGTTGTGCGCGCTCTCGTCAGGGGGACTGACGGCTACACTTCGCTCGGTGATTATGTGCGCTCTGTTGGTTCAGGGCGTGATGTGGGTGATGGGTTTGGCGTCGTGGGGCGCTGGTTTTGGAGGGGGCGCTCTGGGGTTGGGCGCGCTCACGTCAGGGGGACTGACGGCTACATTTCGCTCGGCGGTTGAAATCGCTCGACAAACAACCAAAACGACGGTCCTACCGTCGTATGCGCGCGGCACAACCAGAGCGCTCTGTGATTATTCGCGCGTTAGTGATACAGAGCGAAATGTAGGCGACGGTCCTACCGTCGTACGCGCGCGGCTAAACAGAGCGCCCTGAAATAGATCGCGCTCACGTCAGGGGGACTGACGGCTACATTGCGCTCGGTGTTTCTTCGCGCGTGATGTCCACAGAGCGCAATGTAGGCGACGGTCCTACCGTCGTACGTGCTTCGGCAAAACCGAGCGCTCTGAAATAGAACGCGCTCACGTCAGGGGGACTGACGGCTACATTTCGCTCGGCGGTTGAAATCGCTCGACAAACAACCAAAACGACGGTCCTGCCGTCGTTCGCGCTTCGGTTTAACCGAGCGCTCTGAAATAGATCGCGCTCACGTCAGGGGGACTGACGGCTACATTTCGCTCGGTTTTTAGGGGCGCTCTGTTGGTTCTGGGCGTGATGTGGCGAAGGCATGGGGGCGGCTTTTGAATTCTTTATCCATTTTGGGGTGATAGATCGATGAGCAATCAGACAATTGTTGAGAAGGCGCTGTTTTTGGCGGCGGAGGAGTGTGATGTGCGGCATGTGCGCGAGGTCGGCGGGGCGAATCGGGGGCCGCGGGTGGAGGAGTATTTGCGCTCGGTGGGATTGGGACCGGGGAATCCTTGGTGTGCGGCGTTTGTCAGTTGGTGCTTACGTCACGCCGGGTTCTTGGGCGGGCCAACGAGTGGCGCGGGAGCGGTGCGGTACTGGGCCAAGTGGGCGGACGACCGGGGGAAGCTGCTCTCCGGAGGCGCGTTTGCTAAACGAGGCGATCTCTTTCTGTGGCTGAATACCAACGGCACCGGGCACATCGGCTTCGTATGTGAGGTGACCCGGAAGTTGGGGATTTCGTGGATTCGGACGATCGAGGGGAACTCGAACGAGAACGGGTCTTGGGAAGGGGACCGGGTCGTGCGGAAGTGGCGGCGGGTCTCGGCGAAGACGCGGTTCATTCGGGTTTGAAATCTTGAATCATCGCACCCAGCGCGAGGGGAGTGCGATGACCAAGATCCCTTGCGATGAGACGCCTACCGGGTCAGTTTGAGGAGGCGGGCTTGGATGGAGGGCTCAGAGACGGGCAGGCGATTCATTTCGGCTTGGTGCTCTGCCATGAACTTTCCTCGGCTCTCCTTGGGGAGGGCTTCGATTTGGTCGAGGAACTTGTTCGCCTTTTCGACCTCCGCTTGCATGGCGGGGTTGGCGGGGGGAGGGATGCTGGCCTTGATGTCGGCTGGCGTGGGTTGAGAAGATCCGCATCCCGCGAAGGAAATCGCAAGCGCGAAGAAAGCCAAAAACTTCATTTCGCTCCTAGTGTAGTCCAATTACCTAGGAATGCGACATAAAAGGGAGACCAGGTGTTAGGTTTTAGGTGTTAGGGGGGCGAATTACGGAAAAGGCCCCGCCCGAGGGATGGGCGGGGTTTTTGTTGACCCCAAAGGACTTGAATGGGTCCGGCTCATAAAATGGCGCCTGTCAGTCGCCAAGCAATCTCCTTTCCTGAATCAAAGTGTGTGCCCGTTACTCCGGCTTGGTGTAGTCGTAGTAGAAGTTCACTTTCGGGTTGACGTTCAGCGGGGCCAGGCCGCCGGGGCCGGGGAGATATCCCAGGCGTTGTTTCTTTTGGAGGTCGGCGGCGGAGTGCTGCCCGGTGGCCGCGTAGACAATCTTCTTGGAACCGGCGTGGGTGTCTAGCCAGACAAAATTGGCGGTGTCTCCGTTGTGCCTTCCCTGGACGCTGGCGCCATTGAGGGTGCTGGTCCCTCCGGGCGGCGTGATCTCGGTGGCGGTGTAGACGGTGCCGTTGTATTGGCGCGCGGCATCCGCCACGAACACGCTCTCGGACGGTCGCTCCCACTGGCTGTAGTTGGTGGCTCGATTATAGGCAATGTTCGAGTTGAGCCCGTAGCTGTTGTTGGCCTTGGGATCGGTGGTGTAGATGTTGTAGTAACCATCTACCACGTTATCTGGCGTGGAGGGGCAGACTTCGATGACGTGGTTCTTCAGGTAGGGCTGAAGGAGACCGCCGGTCTTGTTAATTTTCCCCTTGCCGGTAGAAAGGTCGATATCGACACTCCACCACCACCAACGCCAGTAGTAGTTGGAGCCACTAATCTCCCGTTCTGACTGCGGTGGGAATGTGTCGTCCCAATCGTTGATGTAGAGCTGGCTGGCGATCCCAATCTGTTTCGCGTTCGAGAGACATGCCGTCTTCTTCGCAGCTTCTTTGGCCTGCGCGAACACCGGAAACAGGATGGAAGCGAGGATCGCGATAATCGCGATCACTACGAGAAGTTCGATCAGTGTGAATCCCTTACGTGAAATCATTTTTCCGAGGTAGATGATGGGCCTGCGGGTTCAGCGATTCGCCCGTCATTCCCTTCCCCACCGACGATCGTTAGCGAGATTCTTCCCTTCCCTTTTAGATTCGAAGGCCATTTAGTCTATTTGTTGATGGAATTACTGGACTATTTTTAAGTCATTGCCCCTCGGCGGGGTCGCTCTAGGGTGCGCGTACGTCAGGGGGACTGACGGCTACATTTTTCGCTCGGTTTTTAGGTGCGCTCTATTGCTTTCAGAGCGCAATGTAGGCGACGGTCCTACCGTCGTACGCGCTTCGGCAAAACCGAGCGCTCTGAAATAGATCGCGCTCACGTCAGGGGGACTGACGGCTACATGGCGCTCTGTGATTGTGTGCGCACTGTGGGTTCAGAGTGGGATGTGGGCGACGGTTCTACCGTCGTACGCGCTTCGGTTTAGCAGAGCGCCCTGAAACAGAACGTTCCCACGTCAGGGGGACTGACGGCTACATTTCGCTCGGTGTTTGATCGCGCTCTATTGCTTTCAGAGCGCAATATAGGCGACGGTCCTACCGTCGTACGCGCTCCGGTTTAGCAGAGCGCCCTGAAACAGAACGTTCCCACGTCAGGGGACTGACGGCTACATTTCGCTCTGTGATTGTGTGCGCTCTGTTTGTTCAGAGCTTGATGTTGGAGGCACGCAAGTGGATAGGGCTCTAAGACCTCGCCAACGTCCGAAACTGTTCCTAGACTTTCTCTATCCAACATTGGATTACAGGTCAATCGCTTTGACACCAAGTCAAGAGCCGCACGACGGAACTTAGGTTCCAAAACCCTCTTTTCGCAGCTTGTTTCTGCGCCCGAACCCCTTCTCGATTCCGGAGTTCTCATGCACGACGCCTTTCGTTTCTTTACGCCCCTGCCCGAGGTCTTTCGGAAGTTGTGGGCCGATCTTTGGTTGCCAAAAACGGTGGCGGCCGGTTTGGCGGGGTTGTTGGATTACCTCTTGCCGGAACACGGCAGCCGAGACCTGGCCCTGGCGGCGGCGGCGCTGATTCTGCTGGATACCGCCACCGGTTTTTGGGCGGCGTTGGTCTCTGGCAAACGAGTCTCCAGCGCCAAATTTTCCCGCGTTCTCACCAAGCTCCTGGGTTACGGCTCGGTGGTGGTGGTGTGCGGGGTGGCCTCTCACGCGGTTCCGGGGGCGGCGGGCTTTCAGCCGGTCGCCATCTCGGGCGTGCTGGGGTTCGTGGTCCTCACCGAGGGGATCTCGATTTTGGAAAACGTGGGACGGATGGGTGTGAAGGCGCCGCCGTTCCTGATGGACTGGCTGCGCAAGCGGCTGAAGGAGAAACCAGAAGAATGAAGATTCACCTAAAGATCAAGTTTCGCGCGTTCCTGATCACGTTCGCGAACATCGACCAAACGTTCGATCTCGCCGCCATGGGTTTCGGTCTGCCCTCGGTGGGTTACCACAAGTTCTACGACAACCGAGGGATCTTGCTGGAGATCAGCTAGAGGAGGAAGTCGATGCCCCTTTTTACGCTCTTTAAGACCCTCCAAGCGCCCATCAACAAACAGCCGTCTGATAGCGATGACAATAAGCCTGATCCTGACCGACAGGCCAGAGCCAAACAACAGTCGGTTCGTCCTCGCTATATGTACATCGAAGATGTTCCCAAGGACCTGATGGATGCGGTTAAAGCGCGAATGGAGTTCTCCGCGTCCGTTTAACGGCGCGATCGATACCCCCGAAAACTACAAGAAACCCGAGAAAGTTCGAGGAAAGGTCCGTCCTTAGACGATCGAACCAGAGTACTTTAGACCAGACTTTCCCAACAGAGGTGGTCTGGTCGACTCCATTTTCTAAAATAAGCCATGAGTGCACGAACAACTCCCTTTCGCCAAAGGCTCTTTTTCTGGACCATTGGCTTGGCGCTCGCGTTCGGCATTGGGTTCGTCGTCCTCCGGGAGATTGCCTTTGCCGGGCAGCGAGTGGTGGTCCAAAAGGCGGTGAGGCGGGCCTACTCCAACTATTGGTGTCAAACCAAGTCATGGCCCAAAGATGTAGCCACTCTGCTTAAGGACGATCCCCATCTCCGTCTCCTGCTCAATGAAACGGGCCTTACTCTGGAGCAGTTGAGCGCAGAAGGCAATAAGGTGGAGTTCCGACTCCGCGAAGATATCGTCTTCACCAACACTCAGGAGCTCGATTCGGCAAACATCACCTGCAAAACGGGCAGTCCTTAGCCTACGCCTTCGGCTCCCTTCTTCCCCATAGGTGGCGGGACCACCTTCTCATTCTATGATTCAAGAACCTCTTGGTTACGATACAAAAGGTCGCCCGGTTTGGGCGGTCAACGATGCGGGCCGACCCGTTTGCGGGGCGAACCGGAAAAAAGGGCCCTGCCAGTCCACCGCGCGGATGGAAAACGGCCGATGCCGTCTTTGTGGCGGGGCGACGCCCACGGGTGAGGATCATCCTCGGTACCGAACCGGCGAGTACTCGCAGGATCGCCTCAAGCGCGAAGCTCTTCTGAACCGCCTGGCGTTTAGCACCGCCGCAGAACCAGGGTCCGATCCGATGCTGGAGCGGGTCGTGCAGGTGCTTCGGCAGAACGTGGACGAAGGCAACTTCACGGCGGCGAAGTACGTCTTCGACCAGCTCGCGGGTCAACCTCGGACGACGTTGGTTTACGAGATATCCGACAAGGATCTTTTGGAGACCTTGGCGGGCATCACCGCCGAATTCATCGGGCCCGATCGGTTTGAAGCGTGGTGGGGGAGGGTGAAGGGGGCGTTGGAGGCCAGGGCGTAGCGTCGCGACTCTGACCGAACAGACAGCCCCCAAGTAAGAAAGCCCCGCCGGAGAACCGGCGGGGTGGAAATGGGGCCACGCTTGGTTGGGGCTTTACGCGGCCTTTTTCAGGCTGGGCTGAGCCTGAATTCGAGTTTTAAAGGCGCCGACCGACTCGCTGAGCGCTTGAGAGCGCTGGTGAAGGGCTTGGGCGGTTTGGGCGACTTGGTCGGTGAGGTGGTCCTGGTCGTGCAGTGAATTGGCGACGAGACCGAGCGAATCGGTGACGCCTTCTGCGGTGGCGGTCAGTTCTTCCGCGCCGGCGGAGATCGTTTCGCTGGCGCCGGCGACCTCGGCGATAGCCTCTAGGACGGAATCGGTTTCAGCGGCCATGGTCTGGGCGGTTTTGGCGACCACTTGGGCGTCCTGGGTGACTTCCAGGGTGGTAGAAAGCATCGCCTCCAGCGCTTTCAACGCTTCGGAACTGCGAGCCGATCCATCGATGACTTCCTGGTTGCTGCGTTCCATTGAAGTGAGCGCGCGCTCCACGTCTTGCCGAACCTCGGCAATGAGCGCGCCGATCTCTTTGGTCGCACTCTCCGACCGCTCCGCCAGCTTCCGAACCTCATCGGCAACGACGGCGAATCCCCGACCATGTTCCCCGGCGCGAGCGGCCTCGATGGCGGCGTTCAGGGCGAGGAGGTTGGTCTGTTCGGCGATCTGAGAAATGGTTTGGACGATGGAGCCAATTTCTTCGCCTCGCGCGCCGAGCGCTCTCACATGGCTTGCGGACGATTCGACTTCTTGACTGATCCTTCCGATGCTCTCTACGGTCGAGCGCACCGTTTGGTCGCTGCTTCGAGCAATTTCTGCAGCGGCCTGGATGCGATCCAACTGGCGGGCGATGTCATCGGTGACGCCTCCCACCGCTTCCCGCAGGTTGGACATAGCCTGGGAGGCACGGTCGGCGGCCATAGTTTGGGCTTCGCAGTCTTTGGCCATGGCCATGCTGGCTCGGGAGGACTCTTGACTGGAGAGCTTCACAGAGTCCATGGAATCTGAAACCGACTCAATGGCGGAACGGGTGTCTCCCGCAATGGCCTGAAGGTCTTGGCTCATACGTTCGACCGTGGCGGTGCTCTCGGCCACGTTTGAGATGACCTCGTTCAGGTTGTTCAGCATACGCTCCAACGCGATGCCCAGGGCATCGTGCTCGCTGCGCGCTTTGAAATCGATATCGAGGTCTCCGGCGGCGATCCGTTCAGCGGCCTGGGCCACCTCGCGCAGGCTTTGCGTCATCGCGGTCAGGTCGGCAGCCAGGCTGCCCACTTCATCGCGAGTATTCAAACGAACCTCTTGGTTGAAGTCTCCCGAGGCGATGGTGCGGGCCGTGTTGACCAGGGTCTGGACGCTGGAGATAGTGGACCGGTAAAAGCCAAGGTACAGATACACGGCCAAGACGAATGAAAGGATCACGACGGCCATCACCGCGTTCCGGCGAAGGACAAATCCGTCGCCTCGAATTTTGAGAAGTTCGTCTAGGGCGCCTGCGGCGACTCCGTGGTACTCGCGCATGGCGTTCAGAGCGTTTTGGGCGGCGGTTTCTACCTCACCGACGGTAGCGTTGGGATGATCCGGTTTGATGACCTTTTCTTCGAGGGTCTTGGCAAAGGTCTCGCAAGTTTCGGCGACCTTTGCCTGTTCCTTCTCCAGTCGAGATTTGAGGCCAGGATTGAATCCCACGACCTGTTCCAAGTCACCAGCGACGGTTCCGACCGGAGTGCGGAACTGCCCCAACAAGACGGTGAGTTCCGTGCGGTCGTCGGCAGAAATCTTTCCGTTCTTGACGATCCGAGACGCCACGGCGCGCGCTAACGCGGCTTTTTGGGCGGCGGCAGGCAACTGAGTGATGGACGTGTCCATCAGATAATAGCTGTCGATGTCAGGATCGAGGATGAGCTGCGAGTTATTGCCGATGGTGGTGATGAACGCAAGGGTGGACTCGACGACCTTCGACGGGTCCCCGCCTTTCCAGGAGTTCTTAAGCTCGGCCAGGGCGTCCGCAGTTTTGAGCGCGCCCTTTTGTTCGGCTTCCACCGAATCGACCTTGGCAAAGGCGGTGTCAACTGCATCCTCGTTCTTGCCCGCACGGTGATGCTCGATCATTTCGAACAGCGCATCGGTCACGGGGCGATCATAGGCCACGCCCTGTCGCTCGTTTTCGGCAAAGGCGATCGCGATATTGATTTCTCTTAAAAAGAAGTAGAGGACCGTAGCCAGCGGAATCGCGAATGCCAAGGCGATCAGCGCAAACTTAGCAGGGAATTTGAGGCGTCCCATCAAGGCCGCCGACGGCAATATCAAGCTTTTCATCTTCCTCTCTCGAGCCCACCCGCCAAGAACCCTTGGAAATAGGGTCCGTGACGACACATCCAAGGCCGATTATTGGAGCGGATTTGGTCCAACTCAGGTTGTTCCAGAATATTTTTTTAGAATCCGTAAATTGTCTCTTTAGTCTCCATTCTTCGGTTGCTATCTCCTCGACGAGCCCTCTATCAATAGTCGCAATTGCTCGGTACATCTTTATGACTAAAATCACCAGGAAAATCCGTCTTGAGAAAGCCGACGAGATTGTTCGAAATGCGGCGATGGACGCCTGGCAAGCCCAAGCCGCGCAAGCATCCCGGCTGGATCTGACCCAACCCCCGGATTGGTTTCACCCCGGGCAGTTGGAGGCTTGGAAGCGGACGGAGGACTCGGTACTGCTTCTGTGCGGGACTCAGTCGGGTAAGACGGTCTTTCAGCCTTGGTGGATGCTGCGAGAGATGCAGATGAAAGGCCCGGGCGACTATGGCGCGGCCTCTCCGACCTTCAAGCTGATGTACCGAAAGCTCTTGCCCGAATACCGGCGGGTATTCACCTCTCTTGGCTTGGGTCGATTTGTGGAATCGCCCGTTCCTCGGTTTGAGTTCAGCCAAGAAGGGCTCTACAAGGTGTTCGGGCGGGCGGATGAAGGTTGCACCCTGCACTTCTGCCACGCCTCGAACTCCGATTCCCTGGAATCGATGACCCTCCGTGGATTCGCTTCCGACGAGTGCGGGCAGCGGGCGTTTGCGGCGACTTCTTTTGAGGCGATCGAACGTCGGTTGGCGATTAGCGGGGGGCGTCACCTGATGGGCTCCACTCCCTACGACTGGGGTTATCTCAAGACGAACATCTATGACCGGTGGATCAATGGGGACCGCGCCATTGCCGTGATCAATTTCTCTTCCCTGATGAATCCGACGTTTCCGCTAGAGAGATACGAACGCGCGCGCGAGCGGATGCCGACCTGGCGGTTTGAGATGATGTACGACGGTAAGTTCACCAAGCCCGCCGGAATGATCTACGACTGCTTCGATCCGGAGCACCATTGCGTCAAGCGCTTCCCCATTCCCGACTACTGGAGACGCTATGTGGGGTTGGACTTTGGCGTGGTGAACACGGCTGGGGTCTACGCCGCGTTTGATCCGGTCAAGGATCGGTACGTGGTGTACCGCACGTATCACAAGGGCAGCATTCCTGTTGCCGGACCTACCGGTCACGTTTCCAATCTGATGCTTGGCGAACCGGCGGTCCCCCATTGTTTTGGGGGCGCATGGAGTGAGAACGATTGGCGTGACGACTTTACGACCAGCGGCTTTCCGGTCACTCGCCCCCCGGTTCGGGATGTAGAGGCGGGGATTCAGAGCGTGTATTCCCTGCTTAAATCGGGGCGGTTGGTATTGTTCGATGACCTAACGAAGTTGGTTCACGAGTTGATGACTTACAGTCGCGAAGTGAACGACTCCGGCGAACCGCTTTTGGCGATTGCCGACAAGCATTCGTACCACCGGGCAGATGCGTTGCGCTACCTTTGCGTCGGGGTGAACACAGGAGTGGACGAGAAGCCTGCGGTCATCCACCGCTCCGGTCCCGCCAAGCCTACCGAAGAACCCGAGTTGCTCTCGGCCGAAGAGATTTGGGCGTTTGCCGCCAAACAAGATCGGCGTGCGCATCGCTTTTCAAATTGTCCAAAACGTTGACGCTCCGCCGGTTTCCGGCTCATATTGAATCTATCTAGGGATTCTCGCGCCTGACGCTAGAGACCGATCCCCTTCCCCCTTCACTTCCGCAAGGAGACTTCACATGATTCACAAGTTCCGCCCCTTTTGGGTTCGGTCCATCGATGAATCGCCCAGTGGCGAGGCTTCGTTGGTCCAAGAGAGTATTTCCGATCACCATGAAGACGCAGACGGCGCTGGCTACGAGGAGCCGGTCGAAGATATCTCCGACGATTCGAGCGAAGCCCCTGACCTCGAGGAGGACGACTCCGACCAACTATTCGACGATCCCGAAGCCGACAATTGGACGGAGGAAGTGGACTACGACTTCCCCGAAGAATTCTATCCTGGGCCGGAGCCCGAACCCGATCCCGCCGCTGCCTATGGGCAAGGCTTTGAAGAACCACCGCAACAGTTTCACCAGAATCCCCGCGAACAGGCCTATGCGGAGGCGCAGGCCCTGGGACAGGACGCGGACTGGGCAGAGAACCGTGCATTTGAGATCTATGAGGACCGCCAGGCGGTGTCTAATATGCACGCCAACGCCATGGTTCACATCCCGGTCTTGGCGCAGCAGTTTGAAGAACTGGGCATACCGGGAGGCGCGGCGGCGCCTTATTACGAGAACCTGATCAAACTCACCAAGCAGGGTTTCCGCCAAGCCACCCAAAATCCGATCGCCCAGCGAGTGGCCCTTGCCCACGCCATCGGCGAGTACGTGATCCGAGAGCAGGAAAGCGGTCGGCACGCCTACGAACCACCCGAACCGCCACGCCCGCGCTCGATGGTGACGCCGACTTCGTCCACTTCACGCTCTCGGATGAGCGTGGGCGGGCTCTCGAAACAAGATCAACGCTTTGTCTCCCAGTGGCAAGCCACCCACAACGGCGGCCGCCCCGCCACCAGCAAACAACTGGCCGCTCTGCAAGCGGAAGGACTGATAGGATGAACTCAAATAGCTTTGAAAAACCCCCGAAAGACCTGCGCGAACGCGCCAAGACCAAAGCGGAAGCCAATGGCGAATCTCACGTGGTTCGCGTCTACAACTGGCCCGCGCTCAAAAGCATGGGCATCGACAAGAAGGAAGAGCTCCAAGAGTTGGGCTTTACCCCTCTGCGCCAGGTGGACAAGGATGGCAATGTGTGGGACATGGAAATGCCGACGCCGGAGGTGGAAGCGATGCGGAAGCGCCGGTTTGAAGACGCCCACGGCTTTGCCCCCGGTCAAGAAGAAGTCTTTGGCCAGCACGGCGAGATGGCGACTCCGCTGAAGGGCTCAAAGGAAGTCACCGTGACCACCGGCCGGGAGATCGCGTCCCACGCCGGGGTTTCGGCGGACGAGTAGGTGATCTAATCCCGGGGATTTCTGGCTTCAATGATGGTCTGAACCGGTGCGTAAAGACGCATATTGTCAGACTTCAACGGGAGGAATCCCTTGTGGAGATAGAATTTGTAGGCCTCGTCGTCCATGGCGATCAGTTCCAAAGCATGCACTCCGATCGACACCGAGGCCTCAATCGCAATGTCTGCGGCATGGGTTAGCAACAAGGATGCGATTCCCTTTCCGGCGAACCTTTCATCCGTAGCCAGCCTTGCGACGTGCAAGACCGGCATGGGATGTTTGGGAAGGCGAGCGAAAACAGCCTCATCTGCGTCTTGCAGAACCACGTTTCCCATTGCCAACGCTATATAGCCAAGCACTTGATTTTGCCCTTGTTCAACCGCAACATAAACTCTGGCAAACCCCTTGTCTTGATGCTGCCGGGCGAGAGCCTGAATGTAATTGTCAAGCTCGGGCTTGCCGCAACGAAAGGACTTTCGATCATGCCTCTTTTCGAGAGGCTCGATGACGACTTCTGCCAAGGGACTAGAGGGTCACCTTTCGAGTGTTGAGGGTCTTCTTCAGTGCTTCGCTTGGAGCGGGCGGGTTCGCCATCATCTCGGCGAAGGAATCACGAGCTTCGTCACACAAGATGGTAAGGCCATGCTGCCGCTTGATCTCCCGCGCACGTTCGACGAGCGCTTGGATCGCGAAGGCAGTAAGCGATGCTCCCGAAAGGGCCGCCGCCTCTTCGATCTCTTTCTTGAGATCTTGAGGGATACGAAACTCAAATCTGGGACTCGTTTCTGGGACAACGGTTCTCATGTTCACTCTCAATTGATTATACGGCAATCTGCCGTAAATGATTACCGTCACGGCAGAATCCCGGCAGGATGGCAGGCGCAACTTCCATCTTGTAAAGGCTCTATCTATGCAGACATTTGTCTGCGTATAATAAATCTATCTCGGCGTTCTTGCGCCTGCAGATAGCACCCCTCGCCTGCCCCTTGGGCGAGTCTCCCGAATTCACTTGTTGCGGGTTTGCCCCGCACCCACATTCCCTTTCGAACAACACAGGAGGAAAGCTATGCCAAGCATTGGCAGCATTTTGCCGATCCTACGTAAATCCGGGAGCTCGGATATTTCGAGTCCGCCCGCTGGGTGGATCGGCTCCAAGGCGGGTCAGAAGGGCGACCTGGTGACCATCGATTCGAGCGGCCGGGTGGATCAAGTGGTGGCGGTTAGCACCGCAATCACCAGTTCCAGCCCTCGCATCGCGGCGCTCGGCCAGAACCTGAAGGACACGGTTCCCGCCACGACGATCGTTATCGTCGAAAAGCTGGACGACGACACGCTCATCGCGCTTCAAGCCTCGAATGCTTCGGATGCGGCGGTTGTGACGGCCAAGACGATGGTCGGTCAGCAGTATCCGCTCCGGCGAACCGCAGGCGGAACCTATGTCGTGAACACCGCCACCAACACTGCGCCCGTGGTGGAAGTGGTGGGCCTGGACCCGCGCTACAACGAGGGCGAGGCCGGAGGCACTCTCCTCTGCCGTGTCCTTCCGAGCATGAGGCTCGCGTAAATCAAGGAGATTTGACCTATGCCAACTACCTTAGCGAACGTTGACAAGTTGGGGCGAAAGAATCTGCTTCAGGCGGTCAAGCTCTATGACCCCAAGCAGGAAGTGAACTTTGCCCGCCAGATGGCCGGAAACGTGGTGGACAGCCAGCAGACCTTCGAAGAGATTGCCGCTTACGGCGGACTCTCGCTGCCGGTCAAGACCACCGAATATGGCAACCCTCCGGTGACTGAGTACGAACAGATCTACCAGGCCACCTACAAGAACAACAAGATGATGCTCCAGTTCCGCGTCTCCAACGAGGCGTTTGACGACGAGCAAGGCTACGGCATTGTGCGCGCCTACGGGACGGACATGGCCGGCGTGTTCCAGCAAAAGATGGAGATCGATGCCGCAGACACGTTCATGAACCTGGCGAACGATGCCGTAAATAACGCGGGACCAGATGGGGTTGCCCTCGGCTCCGGCGTTCATCCCTTGGAATCGGGGACCGAGTCGAACATCCTCTCGCCCGCCGAAACGCTGGCGCCGCAGTCCATCACTAAGATGTTCGCCCGCCTGAAGAAGACGAAGGCGCACAAGGGCTATTTGATGCCCATCGTGGGTCCGGGAGTGATTGAGTGTTCCGCGGAAAACGAGCTTTTGGCTCGCCAGATCATGAACTCGGTCAAGCAGCAGGGAGAAAATTCCAATTCCTCGAACGAGGTTGGAAAGCTGATCTCCGGCGTCATTGGCAATCCGTACTTCACCAATAACGAGTGGTTCGCGGTCCGCATCGCCAACAAGCGCAAGCACAAGCGGTTCGTCCAGATCCGCGAGGGCTTTACGCTGGTGTCTTGGAAGTACGACGAGGATTCGGACTCTTGGAAGGCAACGGCGCGAAGCCGTTACGTCTTCGGTTCGATGGGATTCCGCGGAGTCGTCTACTCCTTCGCGAGTTAAGGAGGGCGATCATGCCGAACTACCTCTCGATTGCAAGCGGTCGGCAACAGAAGCTGGCTCCCGCTTGGCTTCAGGCGAGCCGAACCGAAGAGATCATCGCCTTTCACCGGACGGTGACCTTGACCTCGGCCTCGGCCGGTACGGCGGTGAGCCTTATCTCCGAAGCCGAGGTCCCAGCGGGGTTTGCGGTGTTCGTCCAGGACTGGACTGCCAAGGTAAACGGCGGCACCCTTTGGGGCACCGTCTCCACTGTGAAGATCCAGGACACCAACGGAACTCCCGCGGACTTCTCCACTCTGGCGGTGGCCGGACTGGCCGCCAATGCCTTCTTAAAACCCAACTCTTCCAACGTGACGGTGGATAGCGCGATGGCGCTGGGCGCCGGTGGCACGGCAGGCAAGGGTTTGCAAGTCAAGGCGAACGCTAACGGAACCGGAAGCCCCCTGGTGGTGACGGTTACCGGATATCTGAAACGCGCCTAAAAAGCACGGCCGGTGAAAGCCCGGCCCAACCCCAACCATGGCTTACACCGCGCAAGACCATCTGAACGACTTTGCCCGAATGCACCCGGACGTGGACTCCACGACGGCGCTGCGGCTCTTGAACGAGGTGGACGAGATGATCTTGGCCGCCATCCCCATGCGCCGCTCTTACGAAGACTTAGCGTTAGTGGCGGGGACATCCGAATACGATCTCGACGAGACCCTTTTGAGAATCTGGGCGGTCCGGCTTTACACCAGTGCGACCAGCTTTCGAACATTGACGCCGACCGACATCGATACGCTACATCTCGACTTTCCCGAATGGCGAGGAGTGGGCGCCGGAGAGGTGCTGAGGTGGTATGAAACCGCCAGCATGACAAGCGGCCAGATTGGCCTGACGCCCACCCCCGACCAAAGCACGATTCGCATTTCTACAGCAAGCAATGCCACTCCAATTGTAGTCGTAACTACTACTTCACACGGCCTAGCGAGCGGTGATCCTGTTTTGATTTCCGGAGTTTCTGGCAATGCTTCGGCCAACGGTCTGTTTTATATCTCTTACGTGAGTGGAACGACCTTCACTCTGTATCAAGACTCCGGCCTGACACTGGGAGTCGCCGGAGTGGGTTCAGGAACCGGAGGAATGATTGCGACGAGCGCGAGTCCAAAGTTGGTATTGGAGTGCTCTAAGCGCACCGCGCTTTTAGCCAACACGTCCATGCCGACTTCACCTTCGATTAAGCCTCTCTATCGGTTTGGAATGTCGGCGATCTACTCCATGGAACGAAGACTGGACGGCGCCGGTAACCGATGGGGCGAATTCCAGCAACTCTTGGGTGAACAGTCCGATCTGAAAATGAAGCGACAAGCCCGAAAGACCACGACCATTCATCCATTCCGCCAGAAGCGATCTTGGCGTGTTTCGCAGAATGGGAGGAACTTCTAAATGTCCAGTTTGCCAGCAGGCTCTCAGATCGTTCAAATCATTGGCCCTCAGGTTCCTGTTCTCGGGATGGTTCCAGCGAAGGAGCGGGCGCTTATGGTTCCCGGTGAATTCGCTCTCTTGCGCGACGTTCGTTGCGACACAGGTTTTCCCCAGGTCCGACGTGGCGTGACCTCGGTTTTAGACAAACCCAGTTGGGCAGTGGGATTACCTTTGGGAGGAACTTCGGTGTTGATGAATGGCACCCGCTATGTGGTGGCCGTTTATTCAGACGGAACACGTGGTCGCGTAGTGGTTTCACCTTCGGGCCAGACGCGGTGGATCGAGATCACCAGTGCACAATCATGGACGGGCCCAAGTGGCGATAACCGCCTCACAAATGTCTCTTCCCGGGTGAGTTTCACGGTCATCCCCACGCTGCGCGCCCCCGGCAGCGTGTTCAAAACCAGCAAGGATGCGCTCCTTATCCAAAACGGGGAAGACTATCCCCGAATATGGGATCCAAGCACGGAGGTTGAGACAAACGCCAATATCTCAAGCATCTCGGGAACTGGCTCCGGTCCCGTAACGGTGACCCTTGCCACACCGCTTGCCCAGCTGGCATCTGGAGACCACGTCTGGATCTCTGATTGCGGTTTGAGCGGAGCGAACGGGATATGGGAAGTCACGCGGACTTCCGATACGGTCTTTCAGCTAGTGGGTTCCAACAGCATTTCCGGATCCGCTTCTAGTGGCAAACTCTCCGACAAGGCCGATTTCCTGGTCCACAAACCCATTACTTCTCACGGAACGACAGGCAAGTCTTTTGCGACCTTGCCATTCAACTGGAGAGTCGTTGGCACGACCGGGAAGACCTACACGAATAGTGGATCGCATTTCACTCTAGCCAATTCCAATACGGCGCCCTACAACAACGAGAACACCACTATTGTCTGGACCTTTGACAGCAGCGCGATGAACGGAGATGCAGCGTCAGTCAAGTTTGGGACGGGCATGTATATCGACCGTCAATTGGTGATGCTGCTGGAGGGCGACAGCGTAAGCGCGATGGTCGAACACGTCAAGATCGAGGTTAATCCTGACAATGTGCCTTATGCTTCCATTACTTCTCCTTGGCAGACAATCTACGATCCCGAAGGTAGCGATTCGACGAAGAAGCAGGCATTTACCATTTCCGAAAATGACACGAATCATCGGCAATGGTATGTTTTCAACACCACCTCTATTACTTCTCAAAACTACTATCATCTGAGAATTACGCGGCAGACGAACATTGCCGGCGCCTCTGGTAATGCCTACCTGTTGTTTGCCGGGTCAGCTAATTCGGACCTCGCTTCAACTTCAAACTTTGGCTTTTCTTACGAAGACGCCTTAAATTGCGCGGAAGGCCCGATTGTCCTTCTCCCCACTTACGCCGATCCGATCAGTCTGCTCGGTGGAGTCAAACTGGTCAAAGATGGGAGCTCAACAACCTCAAGCCCCATGCTTCCATTGGATGACCGACTGATCACCAGTTTTCGCTTTAACCTCAACAATGGGCTGCTCAATTCATACATCCCTGGGGGCCTTAACGGAGAGCCCGATAGCTGTAATATTTACATCAGCCAGCCGGGATCGGACCGTTTCTACTTCTTGGCACGCCATGAACTCTACTCTCCGCTGATCTCTGGTGGCTTGAGGCAGTGGAAGAAACCTTCATCGCCCTACGATCAAGTTATTCTCAATATTTCGACGGCCAATGGTTCATTAAGAAATTTCATCCAATACAATCGTGAGGCGCCGAGTGAGTTCCAAATTCCTATCCCTGTCGCTCAGACCTGCCTCTATACGAACGGCCGGCTCTTTTGCGGAAACACCAAGACTCTGCCGAAGGACTACGCAAGAGGGGACGTCTACTTTTCTTGGACCCGTTTTCCCTTTCGATTTCAACAAGTTCAAGAGGATGAACTGAGAGGCGGATATATTCAAGTTGCCGGCGAGGCGGTTCAGGCGTTCGTTGCCTCCGCCTCCGCCTCTCTCGGTTCGGGGCGCGTTTACCTTTTTACCGATCAGAATCTGTACTCGCTTGGCGACGCGGGCCCATTTAGTTCTGCGGGATTTCAAGCTACAGATCTCTCCCGCCCCGTCAAGATTGGCCCTCATGGGACTCTCTCTCCACTCTCCATCGCCCAAGGCTATAACGCCATGTACTGGATAGATAAAGATGTACAAATGATGAGACTATCTCAAGGAGGGCTGCAGAATATTGGCAAGTATCGAATACATAATCGTCTGGAGCAGTCTCCTCCCGCCCGCAAGAACCGGATGGCGGGAGTATTCATGAATGACCGATATTACTTAGCTTACACACCAGCCGTCGAAACGGATAATAATCGGGTACTGGTTTGGAACGAACGCATGCAGGCCATCGAATCCGAAGACTATCCCGCCTACAAGTTCGAGATGCCGTTTATCCACACCTCGACTTCGGGCAGCCTGAGCACTTCTCGAATCTATTTCTTTGATATAGGAGGCGATATGAAGTCTCATGAACAGCGGAGCGATAGCGACGACGGACAGTTAATAACTCCACGTATCGTCTCCGGTGCGATCAAATCTATCAACTTAGAAGCCATTTACATTTCTGAGTGTCAGGCATATATCACGAATGCCCCAAACACCACCATATCCATTTCAAGAGTATCAAGAATCTGGGGTTCTGATGAAGCATGGACAACAACTATGAATACCGACTCCGATGATGCCGATGTTTCCTTCTACCGAGATCGGTTTAGCCACAATAAAGTTGGATCACAAAGAGGAACTGAACAAGACTGGGAGTGGTATTTAGATTTCAGTGGCTACCTCCCGCCAGGTACAAAATTTCTTCGATTCGAATGCACGACTTGTTCGGCCGGGGTCTCGGCCGGGAGGCGATAGTGGATCTTTCTCTTAATGGACTTCTCGAATCGGACAAGACGAAACGAGATCAGAATCTGTTCAAGTCCTTTGGCATGGATGCGAATGGCAATAACGAGGTAGGAGCTTGGGCAAGGCGACTGGCACAAGTGCTGGGTTATAATTCAGCAAGCCGAGTGGCCTACATGAATAGTCTAGAACCTCAGCGGCAAGCGCAAATTTCAAGTTACATCCAATCTTTGCAGCCGGAAAACATCTATTCGAATGCGGAAGCCTACCGTAATCGGGCGACCACAGGGGGAATGGATCAGGGTCAGGCACTAGCCGCCTTAATGGCACAACAAGGACTAGGGGCGGGTGCCCAGGCTGGAGCCATGTTAAAGGCACAAAACCAGGCGACTCAAAGTGGCAACTCCTACCTCACCAACGCTATGTCGGCACAAGGTCGGCAGAACGCTATGCAGGCGGTTCAGCAGGGTTACAACTTATCCAGAGACATGGGACTGAATGAGTTGTATGAAACAGGAGGATTTATTGAAAATCGATCCCGCCAAAACTTAGCCGATAAGTCGCAAGGCGGCTTAATGGGATCTCTCGGATCTCTCGTAGGAATGGTCCCTTCTGCGGCATGGTCCAGCATCTTCTAGGAGTCATTCGATGCTAATTTTTCCAAATTCACTTCCTTAGAAGAAACCAGAACAAGATCAGAATCAAGGGCCCCGACTTAATGTCAATCTCGATTATCGACGTCCACAGCCAGGCATCGATTTAGCGTTCAAAAAGCTGATGTCCCGAGAAGATTCGAACGGCATAAGCTCGACAGGCATTCCTTCGCCGTCCGAAAAGAAGAAAACTCCGCCGAAAACAGAAATCGGTTTGAGAACTCAGGACTTGGTTTCCGGACTCGTGCCTATTCTCTTGATGTCTCTGATGGGAAAAGGAAGGGATGCCGCTGAGTATGCCCAGGGATACATGCAAGGAAAAATGGGAAAGCTTCAAAAGGACACCGAGCAGGCCAAAACAGATTTCGCATGGGAGAACCAAGAGGCAGATCGCGAAAAAACCGATCTCTACCGAGAATTAGATCAGCTGGAAAGGGCGCTCAAATACGTCTCGGAGGACCAGGTTGAGCACATTTACGCGCGGATCAATGCTATCTACGCAAAGCTGGGATTCCTTGCCCCCAGTAAGGCGGCAAATCCACTAGATCCCCTGGCTGCTCCTGAAACTTCTAGCAAGCCAGGGCCCCAGTCAAGCGGTTCTTCGGATTGGACCTTGCCTGTAAAGATGGAATCCATGCGCGGATATACACCCCTCCCACGGCCGGGTTTTGAAAGGGCTCAAAGATACGGCAAGGCCCTGGATATCTACGATCAAGATGAATTGAACAAACTGGGGCAAGCCTACGAAACCCTCGACGCGATCAAGGGTTGGGAGCAAAATGGAATGCCTTCAGGTGACCTAAGCGCACAGTCGGTATCGATGCTTCAGCAGCTCGCACGCGAATACCGTGAGCAAGCAAAGAAGTACGCAGACGAGGCAAAACCATACGTTTATTCCCCTGAATACTCGAAGGCGCTCTCAGACAAAGCGACGTACTTTAAAAACATCGCCTCGGACATGGTCGACGGCTATAAACGAGCAAACAATTTGTTCAAATCCCGTCCGTCCCCCAAGGGAAAGGCGAGTGTTCGATCGACTAAAACCAAGAGGAGCGACTAATGAAGAAAACGACCAAATCCGCTAAAGCGAGAACCGGCGGCAAACCAAAGATGAAGCTACCAGGGCGCGAAGTTGAATACTGTCCTGGTGATCGACGCATTGACCACAACGGTGGTCTGAAACTGAGCAAGCGAGGTTGCAAATAATGGCGGGACACGGATACCACTGGGAAAATGCATTGGCAGGCGTTCTCGCGAGCGTCACCACAAACGACAGCACGGATCTGCCTAAGCTTCCCACATCGGGCCTCTATATCGGCACCGGCGGAGACCTAAAAGTTAATGATATGGATGGTCAGTCCGTCACCCTTAAGAACGTGGCAAGCGGTCAAATCCTGCCGCTGAAGGTCAGCCGAGTTTGGGCGACGGGAACTTCCGCACAGGATATCGTCGCTCTCTACTAAAGGAAGGAGGCTTCCATGCCGCACAAGTTAGGCAGCGGGATTGGCGTGCCTTACCAAACTGGCTCGCATCCAGATGCAGAGACTGTACTGATTGACGGCTACTACTATCAACTTGACCAAACGGATCCACGCACCGCAGAGGGATGGATAAGCGGCCCCCTCTTGCATGACAACTCAGCGGGAGATGTTTCCACCTTTTACCAGACCACGCCGGGGGGCTCGACAAGATCGGTGGCCCTTCTTGTCAAGAAGTCCTCGGGAATGACCTTTGATCAGGTGATGGTTTCACCAGGGTTCAGCTCGGCCATCACCATCTCGTTCTTCGGCTCAAACGATCTGCAGATGTGGGCCCCTCTTGTCCCCTCGCTAAGCGCCACTCCCATCCACTTTTCTATGTCTTACCAACCCGGAATATCGTGGAATTTTTCATCTCAATCGTTTCAATACCTGGCTATTTGTATCACTGACTCTGGCTCGTCCAACGCACAGGCCGGTTGCGCGGATATTCGGGTCATGAATGGTGTGGCAGATGTGGGCCCCGCCTAGGAGAATCAATGTCAGAAAAGATTGGATCGGGAATAGGAGTTCCCTTCCCTACAAATCTTAGTGAAACGATTGAGACTGGTATTAGTGATGGATACTACTACCAATTTGATATACCTGATCCGCGGACGGCCACGGGGTGGATCGGGGGTCCGCTGTTGCATGACGGCAACACGTCTACCGGTTATCAAAGCCTGATCGGAACTGCTCAGCGCTCCATGTCGATCATGATTTCCCGCGATAGCGGGATGACTTTCGACAACTTTTTACTCACCCCCGGGTTCACGCAATCAATCTGGATATCCGCCGCCTATGGTTCAAACGACCTTCAAAGTTGGACGTTGTTGTCCTTTGATGGGGACTCCAGCATTCCGGTTGGAAGCGGTTCCTTCACCTACTACCCCAATTCAATCGGGATATCGAGTAGCTCTTTGCTAGGACCTTACAAGCACTTCGTTGTTCAAATTTCGGATAGTGGCAGCCCCTGCCAAGTGGGTTGTGCCGATGTCCGCATCAAGAACGGTGGTGTAGAGGTGGGTCCCTAATGCCGCTCAAACTCGGACAAGGTATCGGACTTCCCTTTGGACAGCGTCTCGCCGCATTTGATCCTAAATCAGGCAACCCGCGGCACTACTTTGACTTCAAACACGGTCTTTCCATGTTTAATACCGACGTCGGCGGAACGGTGCCCGTATCGACCGATCTCGACCCCGTCAACTATGTTCAGCCTCAGATGGGTTCGGAACCGTTGGTCGGCCAAAACAGTGGGCTTCAGTATCGTGCGTCCGTCAACCTTGGCGCATATTCGGGGCCAGCTCTTTACAGCGGGCACACTTCAAATCCTTCCCTGCGAGGGGTCAACTCTTATGGCGCAGAGGAAACATTCCTCTTGTATTTCTACGGCGCGGGTTGGGGAGCGGGATTAAAGTCCATCTGCGGCAAAACGGGGAACTCCGGGCAACTCTTTTACAACGGCGACACCATCACTCTTTCTTTGTTTAATGGCTCGGGCGCGTTTACCAGCACCGGAAAGAATGTGGCGGGCGGCCCCGCTTTGCTCGCTTTGAGACATCACGGAGACGGCAAAACGAGCTTTTCCGTCAATCAGGGCAGCTACTTTGAGACGTACGCCGCTGGATCGGGGGTGTTCGGAAAGGCCGAGTTCGCTCACGCAGGCGGAGCCGGATTTGGCACGGGCGCTTTCTACTATATTGCCGGCGCCTACTTTAACTACATCGTCCCCGATAATGTCCGGGACGCCTACTTTGCCTACTGGAGCAGTTGATGGCGTCACAATCATTTCTCGTCTTCGCCGCATTTCCCACCCAACCCTTGAATCGCGCTCTGGCGCGTCGCACAGCGGTCGCCGTGTTGGTCCCAGACCTCTCTGGTCCCACTCGCCTCAGCCTTTTGATGGGGCAGTTGGATGAAGGGGCCATACAGGATCAGCTTCCCGAACTCGCCGATGCCATCGCCGCGACTGCGGATCAGTTGCTTACGCCGTTCATAGAGGTCTCCTCCCAAAACGCATTTCTTGGGGGCCCCCTGCGCTTGGCCGACTATCATTGGGCACGCTTGCAGGCATTCATTCCTCTATCGCCAGAGGGATTCACCTATTTCCGCATTGATGAGGAGAGCGGCGTGCTTCTAGAGTCAAACATGCCCAGTCTTCAGGCGGTGGCAGGAGAAGGATTCACATGGAATGAAGCCCTGGAACGGGCGGGATTTGAGCTGTTTCACGAGAATCGCCAAATTGCCTAGCCCCACATATCCGCGATGAATAGAAGAGCCTCTGGCGTAGCGTTCCGCAGAAGCGATGCCAAGCGACGGCCACTCTCGTAAGCGTCGCCGATGAAAGTGAAATCGAACGTTGAGCTTGCCCCCCCTACCGACCACATCAAACTGGCATCGGGAGCTCTGGAAGAAGTGGGAAGCATGATGATTTCGAACGGGAGCGAAGGCGACTCGCCGCTGGATCACATCGATTTCAAACTCGAAAGCATCAAGTCCTAACGCGCTTCGGGCACGCCTAAGCGCGTGCCTCTTTTCGTGCCTATGAAAGCAATAACCCTTCTCTTCGGATTCATCCCTCTCCCCGGCTCGCAAGACGTCTCGGCGGATCAACTCACTCACTTTTTGGTCATTGCATCTCGCCATAACCAACGCCCCTGGTGGAAGCGGCTGACACGTCGCACCATCCGCGGCTATCAAAGCCCGTTTGAAGCCCAGAAAGATTGCTAAGAGCAAAAGTTCTGCTTGATTTTTTCAAATCTTGATATACAGTACTTTAGAGAAACGGACATCTCAAATGAAAGATCAGGGCGTAAAACGGAATCAAAGCCAGCCAAGGGGCCCTTTCCCTAATCTATCCAGGGTCTTCCTCCGTATGTCCGCTCTCACGCATCAACCTAATCGACACGCGATCGGCCTTGGCGCCGATCAACCTCCGGGGAGGGAATTCAATCCCGGAGGAAGAGGTCCAAGAGGCCTCGACAACTTTTGGAAATAGATCAATCCAGAAGCTGACTTCTCTCCAGCCCCCGGCCCTCCCGCCGGGGGATTTTTTCGTGTTTGTCAGGGTGTTCACGAGAGCCATGCGGTGAATATCGACTCCTATTCGCCGCAAAAATGCGGCGAATAATCACCTATAATGACTGCATGAGTGGGAAATACGCGCACGAAACTCCAGAATGGCCCCAGTTTCAATGGGATCATTTGGCATTTGCGCAGGACCTCTCCTCCATTCATTTTCGTCGCGGTGCTCTCCTCACCGCGATGGCAACCCTAGGATTTCAAGTCCGCCAAGAAACCCAACTCTCAGTTCTCGTGCAAGACGTCGTGAAATCGAGCGAAATAGAGGGGGAACGTCTCGATACTCTGCAAGTGCGCTCGTCGATCGCTCGAAGGCTCGGGCTTGACTACGCCGGGCTCCCCTCACCCGCCCGAGATGTGGAGGGAGTCGTGGAGATGATGCTTGATGCCACCCAAAGATATCAGCAACCTCTGACCGAGGAGCGAATCTTTGGCTGGCACGCCGCCCTATTTCCAACCGGCAGAAGCGGAATGCACAAAATCACCGTCGGCGCTTATCGCGACGATCATGCTGGCCCGATGCAAGTGGTCAGTGGCGGAATGGGGAAAGAGAGGGTGCATTTCGAAGCCCCTTCCGCAGGACGAGTGCCCTCGGAGATGGATCGATTCTTGACTTGGTTTGAGACCGAAGAACTCGACCACGTTCTAAAGGCCGCCCTCGCCCACCTGTGGTTTGTGACCATCCACCCAATGGACGATGGCAATGGGCGTATCGCTCGGGCCATCACGGATATGGCGCTGGCGAGAGCAGATGGAGATAAGCAGCGCTTCTACTCCATGTCCACCCAAATCCACCAGGACAAGACCCAATACTACGAGATCCTCGAAAAGACACAGCGAGGAGACCTTGATGTCACAGCTTGGATTGTCTGGTTCCTGAATCGCCTAGATGCCGCGCTCACCTCCGCCGAAGGCGTACTGGATATCGTCCGCCGCCGTCAGGCGTTCTGGGACAATCACGCGGAAGACCAACTTAACGAGAGGCAGACCCAAGTCATCAATCGATTGTTCGAAGGCTTCTTCGGCAAGCTCCAAACCGCGAAATACGCCAAGCTCACCAAATGCTCGACTGACACCGCCTTGCGAGACCTGAGCGATCTCGTTGCCAAAGGAATCCTTGTGAAAGAGGAAAGCGGCGGAAGAAGCACGAGCTATCGACTTGCGAATTGAGGCAAAACCTCAACTCCATCGCATAATGAGCCCATGAAACGGCGGGATTTTCTGCGGTTGGCGGTGCAGGCGGGATGTACGGCAGGATTAGCCGGTACGCTCCGATTCGCCGAAAGCGCGTCCGGCCCCGCCGAGCGACCGAAAAATGCCATGTCGAACCGTAAGTATTGGATCTGGAACTCAATCGATAAGAAGGCGACCGATCAGGCGCTGAAAGAGAAGTACAAGGCTCTCAAAGGCCATGGTCTCACCGGGGTCTACATTGCGGGCGAACTGGATGACCGCGAGTTCGAGATCATCAAAGCCGCTGGCCTAGAAATCCACACCTGGATGTGGACCACCAACCGACGCGACCAATGGATTCGGGACAACCATCCCGATTGGTACATGGTCAGCCGTACCGGCAAATCTTGCTTCGATCAGCCTCCCTACGTGGACTACTACCGCTGGGTCTCGCCCGTCATCCCTGGTGTGCAGAGCTACCTGAAGGACAAGGTGGCGGAGTTGGCTCAGCACCCCGCCGTCTCCGGCGTCCATCTGGACTACGTCCGTTATCCGGACGTCATCCTCCCCAAGGCCCTCTGGAAGACGTACAACCTGGATCAGACCGAGGAGCTTCCCGACTACGATTTCTGTTACTCGGAGCACACCCGCAAGGCGTTTAAAGAGGTCTCCGGTCGAGACCCCATGGATATCAAGGACCCGGCCCACGATCAGGAGTGGCTGCACTTTCGGTACGACTCGGTCACCAAGTTGGTGAAGCAGCTAGCCCAAGTCGTGCACGATCACAAGAAGATCATCACCGCCGCCGTCTTCCCCACCCCCCGCCTCGCCCGCAAGATCTGCCGCCAGGACTGGGATAAGTGGCCGCTGGACGCCGCCTGCCCCATGATCTACCACAGCTTTTACGACGAGTCTGTGGAGTGGGTGGGCGAGTGCGTCCTGGAGAACATCCAAACCGCCACCTTCCCCATCTACGCCGGCCTCTACATGCCCGCCTTCCACAAGCCGGAAGAGTTAGAGCAAGCCATCGGTCTGGTTCACAAACGCGGCGGTGCAGGAGTTTCCCTGTTCGGCGACGTCGGTCCCGAATATTGGAAAGCGTTCGAAAAAGCTATCGCTGACTAGTCCGCTTGGTAAAGAGATATGGCCGAGTAATGAGCTGCGCACAATAAACCTCGTACTGTCATCATAGGCTACGTCTTCGTAAGTTCCATTGACAGAAAACTAACAAGTACCCATTCGGCAAAGGGACAACAATCCCTTGCGTACCACCACTACAACAAGTATTATCTTTGAACTTTGTCTAGCCACGCAGAATTCCAAGAGATACAAACTTGGGCCGATGATCCTTTGGAAGATCTATCTGAAGATCTCTTTGACCGGTCTCATTTCGCAGACATGATCGCTAAAGCTCTTCTCGCCAAAAACGAAAAGCGGGCGACCATTATAGGCCTTACTGGCCCATGGGGATCTGGCAAGTCAACGATTGCGAACTTTGCCGTCTCAAATGTAAAGGATCAGGCAATAACAATGATCTTTGAACCATGGATGGTTAACAACACCGAAGCGCTCGTCAAGGAGTTTTTCGTAGAACTTGGTAAGTGCGTGTCCAGCTCAAAGGAAGTTGCCCCACCTGAGCTGAGAAAAAAGCTCTACTCTTACTCTGCGCAATGCATGGTTGCTCTGGCGCTCTCGGCTGATGCCTTAGAAATGATTGGGGTACCTCATGCCAGGAAAGCGGCCTGGGGATTTAAAGGTGTCCAGAAAGCCCTAGATGCCGCATCAAAGGGTTTGGAGAAGTTTGAAAAAACGAACACTCTCAGGGAAGCACGACAAGAACTATCCATTGAGCTATCTAAACTTGAAACTCCGATTGTGATTGTTGTTGACGATATTGACCGATTAAACTCGGATGAAGTAAGAGCCGTTTTCCAACTAATCAAAGCGTGCGCAGATTTCCCTAATCTGCGGTATTTGATCCCATACGATCCAGCACAGGTTCACCATGCTCTCAAAGAAGTGATTATTGACCCTGCTGCATTTATTGAAAAAATAGTCACTCATCCTTTTGATGTTCCGGAAATCACAACCAAGCAACAGGAACAGCTTGTCCATTCATATATGGGTTCATTCAACGTCAATGGACTTAGCGATAAACAACAAGTTCGACTAGTTCGAGTTTTGGATGAAGTTCTCGTCCCAGGGCTCACCAGTGCAAGGCAAATAAAGAGGTTCTTTAGAACATCTGCTGCGATACTTCCAAGCCTCGTCATTGACAACAATTGGAATGTTGACCTCGCGGACTTCCTCGCACTTGAATATATACGACAAAACCTGCCCGAATTGTATCGTTGCCTTCGAAACGAGAATTCACCGAACCCCGGAGGCCAAGTAGCACGAATGGTTTCTTACGGTGAATTGAACGAAGCGAACGAGAAGGCTAGAAGCGAAGCACTTGCCCAATCGTCTGATCCACGGACTGGTAAATTGTGCTCGCATGCACTTGAGATTCTTGCATCTGACATCTCTGACTCAAACGAAATCAGGGGGCAATGGTCTCCTTTGCATCATTCGGAAAGAAGGTTCTACTCACGTCACTATAAGCCTGTCTATCTTGGATTTGCCGCCGCGAGGGCTGCAATAAGCGAGTCAGAGTGGGTTCGACTCTTGGAAGAGTTGGACAGCAAAGGTGAATCGCGTTGGTTCATTGAAGAGATTGACGACCCTCGAAGGCTTCATTCTTGGAGCGAGGTTATTTCAGGTCGGGCAAGAGAGCTCTCAGTAAAGAATGCAACGACCCTTACCGCTATGCTTCTAGCGTGGGGGGAAAGGCAGGGCACCTTTAATCCAAAGGATGGAGGTCTAGTTTCTGACTGGGCATACAATTGTCATTTGATTTGTAGTTCTTGCATGCGAGTGGTTGCTCGGTTGAACAAGGCGAGTGCAATGCCCACTCTACTTGAAATTTTAAGATATTCAGATACCTTGGTGGCACCAGCGTCTTTCCTGGCCACGGAGTGGCTTCTAGCTTCTCGCACCGATCCTGATTGGTGCTCCAGGAACGAACTCAGTGAGGTTACATCCAACTATTCGAGATCTTTAGCCGAATTGTTATACTCTGGTTCAATCTGGGCTTTGCCGGACCCATTTCAGGCATTTGAAGCGTGGACGAAACTTTCGGGAGACTCGGAATATAGTTCGTGGTTGGAACGACTACGCAGCGATTCCAACGCCGCGATTAACTATTTCAACTATGTTCTGGGACCTGAGCACAGGGGAAGAATCCGGCTAGGAGTTAAATTAGCGGCTGATTCGCCAATTGTTCAGAGCGTTGTTCACCTAATTCCAGAATTGCTAAATCCTGATGGCCAGCATGCTCTAAAACTAGTCATCGACAAACTCAAAGCGAGTGAACCAGATCCCCTAGATGAGTGAAGCTTGAAGTTGGATTTCAGGGCCAACTAAGTGAGCCACTGCAAACTGCCATAGCCTTACCCATAGCACTCCCCATCCCGAAACAAAAAAAGCCCGGAAGCAATGCGCTTCCGGGCTCTTTCTTTCTTAAGGGCTTTCGCTTACCAGCGACCGCCGCCGTAGCCGCCGCCACCGGATCGGCCACCACCGCCCGATCGACCGCCGCCGGAGCGACCGCCGCCGTAGCCGCCGCCACCACCCGAACGACCGCCGCCGCCGCCGCTTCGCTCTTCGCGAGGACGAGCTTCGTTCACGGTCAGGGTTCGACCGTCAACCTGGGCGCCGTTCTTGTCGGCAATCGCAGACTCCAACTGATCGGCATCCACGTCGATGAACGCGAAGCCGCGGCCCTCGATGATGCGAACGTTGGTAGCGCCATAAGCGCCAAAAGCTTCGCTCAGCGATTCTGCCGTAGCGGAGTAAGAAATGTTTCCTACGTAAAGTGTTTTATTAGCCATAACTGGCCTCCTATTGATGGGCTCGGAGCCCATCGAGATTTGTAACGTACTTGGCTTTCTTCGATCTCAATACAAATCTCGCGGAAGCGGACTTTGGCTGGAGAAGGGATCCGTACAAGGCGTAGACATGCTTATAATACCGACTTTCGGCAATCTCTCGCCGAAATCTTGTAGAAGATAGGGATATTGGCAGCAAAACGGTCCGGAGGGACTCCCCACCGGACCGTTGGTCTTCTTACTCTGAGCGAACGCTTACCAGCGACCGCCGCCGTAGCCGCCGCCACCGGATCGGCCACCGCCGCCCGAACGACCGCCACCCGATCGACCACCGCCGTAGCCTCCGCCACCGCCCGATCGGCCGCCGCCGTAGCCACCGCCACCGCCGCCGCTTCGAGGACCTCGATCCTCTCGGGGACGAGCCTCATTGACGGTCAGGTTGCGACCCTCAAGCTGAGCGCCGTTCTTATCCGCGATCGCCGCTTCCATCTTGTCGGCATCGACGTCGACGAACGCGAAACCGCGACCCTCGATGATGCGAACATTGGTGGCGCCGTACTCTGCGAATGCCTGCGAGAGTGACTCCTCCGTGCTGGAGTAGGAAATATTGCCGACGTAAAGTGTTTTGTTAGCCAAATCAGGCCTCCATAAAAGCGGGCACAAACCCGCCGAGTTTCGTAACGTGCATTGGCTTTCTTCGATCTCGATACAAAACTCGCGGACGCGGATTCTGGCTGAGAAGGGATCCGTTCAAGGCCGTAACTCTATAAGTTTACTGGAAGGCTCATGATTTGCGTGAAAAAATCTTTTTCCTAGGACAAAAACGAAACCGAAGTAAGGATGAGGACCTTACTCGGGCTTGTCTGAGTGAGCCATTTTCTCCCCCTTGTCAGGATGGCTCCGAATCTCCTCGTCTGGATATAGCTCCTGCTTATCCTCCGGTTCCAAACGATCCGGCGGATGCGTATCCCGCTCCGTCTTCTCTTCCAACTTCTCCACGTCTTCTTCAGGAATCAACTTTTCGATTCTCATTGAGAAAACCTCCTTTGAAATTAGTGGACGACAAAAACCCAACCAGGGAACATTCACGTCCAGGCAACCCTGCCCCCCAGTTCCAATCCCGCAATTTTTTCGTTCCAAGCGACGGTCCTACCGTCGTACGCGCGATGACCAAACAGAGCGCGCTCACGTCAGGAGGACTGACGCCTACATTGCGCCCTGTGTTTATTCACGCGTTATGGATACAGAGCGAAATGTAGCCGACGGTCCTACCGTCGTACGCGCGATCGCCAACCTGAGCGCCCGGAAACAGATCGCGCTCACGTCAGGAGGACTGACGCCTACATTGCGCTCTGTGTTTATTCACGCGTTATGGATACAGAGCGAAATGTAGCCGACGGTCCTACC
>ERZ778022.938-NODE-938-length-49271-cov-4.873029_pt1 | contig 49271 bp, 44 predicted proteins | sample MGYA00375752_ERZ778022 | MGnify/ENA primary metagenome ERZ778022 (study PRJEB29350, sample SAMN05389826) | bioreactor metagenome | isolation source: Thiocyanate bioreactor | place: South Africa: University of Cape Town | collected 2014-04-04 ...
GGCCTACGAGGCGTTCAAGGCCGCGCGCGGCCGGCGCGACTTCTTCAAGGCCCGCCACAACTATTCGATGATCGACATCCTCGAGGAGTGGGAGCTCTTCGACGGCGTGCTCGACGACGTCGCCGCCTTCGTCGCGGCGAAGGACACCAAGTCGGCGCCGTTCGCCTACTCGGTCGACGAGGTCGAGTTCCTGCCGCCGATGCTCTACCCGGACAAGGTGCTGAACGCCGGCTCCAACTTCTACGACCATTCCAAGGAGATGGGTGCGGCCCCGCCGGATCCGGAGAAGCAGGAGCCCTACTTCTTCTACAAGGGCTCGAAGGAGACGCTGATCGGCCATGGCGACAAGATCAGGCTGACGCCGCGCTCCGACTACACCGACTGGGAGGCCGAGATCGCCGTCGTGATCGGCCGCACGGCCAAGAACGTCAACCGCAAGGACGCGTTCGACTACGTCGCCGGCTACACCTGCTACAACGACGTGTCGGCGCGCGACCGCATGCGCCGCTGGAACGAGACCTTCGACTACGACTGGTTCTCGAACAAGGGCAACGACACGTTCGGGCCGATCGGCCCCTACATCCTGCCGCGCAAGTTCATGCCGGACCTGTCGGACGTCATGATCAAGTGCTTCCACAACGGCGACATGGTGCAGAGCTTCTCGACCAGCAACATCATCTTCGACATTCCCCGGCTGATCGAGACCGCCAGCTCGGTGACGACGCTGTCGCCCGGCGACGTGATCGCCTGCGGCACCGGCGCCGGCGCCGGTATGGCGCACGGCATCAAGGTCGGCTGGAACGAGATGGAGAAGGTGTTCGAGCACATGTATGCCGGCAAGGCCCGGCTGCTGAAGGCCGGGGACACGATCGCGGTGGAGATCGACGGCATCGGCCGGCTGGAGAACAAGGTTTTCCCCGCCGCCAACTAGGCCTGCCTGCGCATCGCGGCGGCGCCCGACGGCGCCGCCGCCCCGAAGCGGACGTCGGATGGCTGCGCGGCCGTGAACGGCACGCCTCGCCATCCCCCGGCAAACGGAAGGGTGAAGATGGGGTCTGCAACGCAAGCGGAAGTGTCGGGTGCGGGCGGCGCCAAGGGCGATTCCCACATCGTCGTCTCGGGCCTGACCCACGTCTACCGCCCCCGCCACGGGCGGCAGGTGACCGCCCTCGACGACATCAACCTGACCGTCGGCAATCACGAGTTCGTCGCCCTGCTGGGACCTTCCGGCTGCGGAAAGTCGACGCTGCTCTATCTCATCGGCGGCTTTCTTCCGGTCGAGAAGGGCTCGATCTCCGTGCTCGGCGAGCCGGTGCGCGAGCCCGGGCCAGACCGCGGCATCGTCTTCCAGCACTTCGCGCTGTTCCCGTGGAAGACGGTGCGCGCCAACGTCATGTACGGGCTCGAGCGCAAGGGGCTGCCGAAGCGCGAGGCCGAGGCGCGGGCGGCCGAGATGATCGCGCAGGTCGGCCTCAAGGGCTTCGAGGACAGCTATCCCTCGCAGCTTTCGGGAGGCATGCGGCAGCGCGCGGCGATCGCCCGCACGCTGGTACTCGACCCCTCGACCCTGCTCATGGACGAGCCGTTCGGGGCGCTCGACGCGCAGACGCGCAACCTGATGCAGATCGAACTGCTCGCCCTGTGGCGGCGCTCACCCAAGGCGGTGGTGTTCGTCACCCACGACGTGCACGAGGCCGTCTACCTCGCCGACCGCGTCTTCGTCATGTCGGCGCGACCCGGGCGCATCAAGGCGGTCGTCAGCACCGGCATCGACCGCTCCGACCGCGAGTTCGTCAAGTCGCGCGCCTTCGTCGAGAAGGTCGACGAGATATGGCACCTCGTCCACGACCAGCCGCAGGGACCCCGGTGATGACGCGGCTGCGCGGCGGCATCGGCCTGCTGGTCCTGGCGCTGCTGTGGGAGCTCGCGCCGCGGCTGGGCCTCGTGCGCATGGACACGCTGCCGCCGCTGTCGGCGATCTTTCTCGCCTGGCTCGACCTCGCGCGCTCGGGCGACCTGTGGACCCATGGCTCCGCTTCACTGCTGCGCGCCGCCGCGGGCGTCGCCATCGCCATCGTCGCAGGCACGGTGATCGGCATCGGCATGGCCGCCTGGGTGCCGGTGCGCATCGTCTTCCGCCCGCTGATGGAGGCGTTCTATCCGGTGCCGAAATCGGCGCTGATCCCGGTCACCGCGCTATGGCTCGGGCTGGGCGACGCCTCCAAGGTCACGCTGATCGCACTCGGCTGCATCCTTCCGGTGGCGATCGGCGCCTACAACGGCGCGCGCGGATGCGAGCGCGTCCTCATCTGGTCGGGCCGCTCGCTCGGGGCGGGCAAGCTGCGCACGCTGGTCGACGTCGTCGTGCCGAGCGCGCTGCCGGAACTTCTCAACGGCGTCCGCACCGCGCTGGCGCTGTCGCTGGTGCTGCTCGTCAGCTCCGAGCTAATCGTGGCCAAGAACGGGCTCGGCTACCTGATCGGCTTCCTCGGCGGCAGCGGCATCTACGACGCCATGTTCGCCGTCGTGCTCACCATTGCGATCTTCGGCCTGATCGTCGATCGTCTTTACCTGCGCTATGTGAGATCGGTCCTGTCATGGCAATAGACGGTCTTGAGCGTGCCGGCGAACGGACGCCGGCGCTGGTCGCGGTGCTCAACGGAGCCGGCAGGATCCTGCTCGACTACGGGTCGCTGATCGCGCTGGTGATCGTGTGGGAAGCCTGCGCGCGCCTGCAGATCGTGTCGCCCTACCTGCTTCCGTCCTTCACCAACGTGCTCGCCCGGATCTGGGCCGAGATCGGCGACGGCACGCTGCTCGTCAACCTCGCCGACACGCTGCGGCGCGCGCTGCTCGGCTTTGCCATCGCGGTCGTGGCCGGCGTGGCGCTCGGCATGCTGCTGGCGCGCAGCGTGACGGCGGAATGGCTTGTCGGCCCGCTCGTCTCGCTCGGCTTCCCGCTGCCCAAGATCACCTTCCTGCCGATCTTCATCCTGTGGTTCGGCGTCTACGACACCTCCAAGGTGATCATGGTCGTGTGCGACGCCATCTTCCCGGTGATCACCGCGACGATCGCCGGCGCGCAGGGCGTGGAGCGGCAGATCATCTGGTCGGCGCGCAACCTCGGCGCGCGCGAGCGCGACCTGTGGTCGACGATCATCCTGCCGGCCGCGGCGCCGCAGATCCTCAGCGGCATCGAGGTCGCGCTGCCGATCGCGCTGATCATCGCCGTCGTCGGCGAGATGATGCTCGGCGGCTCGGGGCTGGGCGGCGCGATGATGCAGTCCTGGCGCTTCGCCGATTCGGTCGGCGTCTTCGCCGGCCTGCTCGAGCTCTCGGTGGTCGGCTTCATCCTCATCCGCCTGATGGCGGCGGTGCGGCGGCGGCTGCTCAGGTGGCACGCCGAAGCCCAGCCCGATCTCGTCTAGGCCGGGGAGCAGGGCAGGTGCAGGCATGGCAGGCGGGGTCGGCGTGAAGCAGAAGAAGCCCGATCGTGCCGACGAGGCGGCCGCCTTCGGCGAGGAGCAGATGGCGGCCTTCGGCCGCGAGCTGCGGCGTCTGCGGCTCGACCGCGGCTGGTCGCTCCAGCGCATGGCGACGGAGAGCGGCATCAGCGTCGCGGGCATCCAGAAGATCGAGCGCGGGCTGACCAACCCGAGCCTGCAGACGGCGTTCAGCCTGTCGGAGGCGCTGGGCCAGCCGCTGCCCGACCTGGTCGCCACCGCGCGGGCGGCGAGGCCGCCGGTCGTCGCGGCGAGCGGTCAGGCTCCGCGGCCGACGCACGGGCTCGCCGATTTCGCGGAAGGTCTGGCCGAGCGCCGCCTGTGCTCGCGGCTGGCGGTGGTCGCGCCGCACTCAACCCTCGATGCTGATGGCTTGGGCGGGCCGCTCTTCCTCTACGTCCTGCGCGGCCGGGTCCAGATGCAATTCGGCAGCGGCCGGGTGGAGGCCCTCGGTCCGGGCGATGCGATCCACATGCGCGAGGAACTGCCGCGGCTGCTGGAGAACACGACGTCGCGCCGCGCGGTCGTGCTGTGCGTGTCGGACCTGCGCGGGCAGGCGGGCTAGAGGCGACGGCGATGGCGCGCAATGGCAGGAACGGGACGGGCGACGAGGGGGGCGAGCCGCTGCCGCCCGACGACGGGGCGGGCAGCGAGATCGAGAAGGTCGGCTGGCGGCTGCGCGCCATGCGCAACCGGCATAGCATGACGATCACCCGGCTTGCGGAGCTTTCCGGCGTGCCGGCGAGCACGATCAGCAAGATCGAGAACGGCCATCTGCGGCCGAGCCTCGTCAACGCGATCAACCTCGCGCAGGCGCTGGGGGAAAATCTCGGCTTCCTCGTCGGCCGCTATCGCGACCCGCAGCAGGCGGAGGTCGTGGTGCGGGCGGCGAAGCGGCCAACCATCGCCTACGAGGACATGGGGCTCGTCCTGCAGGACCTCAACGGCGCCTTTCCGGCGGGGATGCTGGAGGCGCGCGTCGGGATCCTCTCGCCGGGCGCGACCTCCGGCAAGCGGCAGATGAGCCATTCGGGCGAGGAGCTGTGCTACGTCGTCGCCGGCGAGGTCCGCTACGAGGTGGATGGGCAGGAGTTCGTGCTTTCGGCCGACGACTACATCCAGTTCAAGTCCGAGCTTCCGCATTCGTGGAAATGCACGTCGGCGCAGGACGCCACGGTTCTGTGGGTCTTCTCCGACGGGCTTTCGTTCTGACGGCTATGGTGCGTTATGGCGCAGATGTAATGTATACAATGTAAGTAAGCTTTCTCCAAGGTCGGCACTCGGCCATCCGGACAGCCTTTCGGAGATGATGCGGCGTACGAGATGGGCCGCCTGCATCATCATTTTTGCCCCATTTTTGGCACGTTATGCGCTAATTCCTGCTCAATGAGCTTTTCAGCGCCGCTCCGGACGCGGCTTTCACCGATCGCTTCGCACCGTATTTTTCAACCAGCACAAGCGCGTTGACTTTCTGAAAATACAATGTATTAGTTATTTATCGTACACGCCTACAAAGGGAGGATGGTCGTGTCAGTGTGTTTCAGATCGTCGATTTTCGCCGGTGCGGCAGCCGCCGTCGGGCTCTGGGCATTGTCGCTCGGCGGCGCCCAGGCTTCGGACGTCGTGATGCCGGCCAAGGATGATGCCGTCAACGCGCAGCTGCCCCAGGAGGTCAAGGACCGCGGCCAGATCCGCATCGTTTCCACCTTCGGCTATGCCCCGCAGCAGTTCTTCGCCGAGGACGGCAAGACGCCGGACGGCCTGTCTGTCGATCTCGGCAAGGCGCTCGGCGCGGTCGCCGGCGTCCCGGTCGAGTTCACCAACGCCACGTTCGACTCGCTCATTCCGGGCCTCGACGCCGGGCGCTTCGACATGGTCATCGCGGCCATGAGCGCGACCGCCGAGCGGGGCGCCAAGGTCAATTTCGTCATCTACCAGAAGACGGACGCGCGGCTGCTCGTGCGCGCCGGCAACCCGAAGGGGATCAATGGCCTGCAGGATCTGTGCGGCCTCAAGGTCGCGTCGCTGAAGGGCTCGCTCTACAACCAGGTCATCGACGCGGTCTCGGCCAAGTGCAAGGAAGCCGGCAAGGAGCCGGTCGACCTCAGCACCTACGACAATTCCGACTCCGTCTACCAGGCGCTGATCGCCGGGCGCGTCGACGCCAACTATCGCGACTCCGCCCCGCTGATCTACACGGCGCGCGCCTCCGAGGGGCGGCTCGAAGTGGTCGGCCCCGAATATCCGGACACGCCCTACGGCATCGCGATCGCCGGCAAGAACGCCGACTTTGCCAAGGCGATGACCGCCGCTCTCGACGTGCTCATCAAGAACGGCACCTACCAGGCCATCCTGGACAAGTGGGGCCTCGGCTCGCGCGCCGTCGGCGCAGCCACCCTCACGGCGGTCGGCTCCCCGGCGGACTCCTATCCGCGTCCCCCGTCAGCGGTCGAGATTGCCTTCGGCAAGTAGACTCTGCTGATGATGCGCGGAATGCAGAGCCGGGCGAGTTCCCCCGCCCGGCTTTGCGCCCGCTCCTGGCGTCGGACTGGTGGTTGCATGGCCCCGATCGGAACCCGCACTCGGCATGTCGACTGGATGGCCATCACCGATGGCTCCGCCGGCTACGCCGCCGATCTGCGCCTGGAAGGCGAACTGGCCGCAGCCGTCCTGCGCAGCCCGCACCCGCATGCCAGGATCGTCTCGATCGACACGTCGCGGGCCCGCGCGCTGCCGGGCGTCCACGCGGTGCTGACCGCGGCCGACGTGCCCGAAACCCTCTACCTCGACTACCGCGTCATGGACCGGGACCGGCGGATCCTCGCCGCCGACGTCGTGCGCCATGTCGGCGAGCCGGTGGCGCTGGTCGCGGCCGACGATGCCGAAACCGCCGCACGGGCGCTCGATCTGATCGACGTCCGCTACAGGCGGCTGCCGGTCGCCGACACGGTTGCCAAGGCGCTGTCGCCCTCCGCGCCGGCTATCCATCCGCATCCCGAGGAGCGCAACGTCGCGGCGCGTGTCCGGCGCGATCTCGGCGTGGCGCCGCAGGGTGCGCCGGCGTCTGCGCACTCGGTACGGGCGTCCTACAGCTCCACGCGGCAGACGCATGCGACGATGGAGCCGCATACGGTCAAAGCGTACTGGAAGGCCGACGAGAAGTGCCTGCACGTGTGGGCGCCGTCGCAGAACCCGCGCCTCATCCATCGCGATCTCGCCCAGCTTTTCGGCCTCGACACGTCGGCGGTGCGCCTGCACCAGCTCGCGATCGGCGGCGATTTCGGCGGGCGCACGCAGATCTCGGGCACGGAGGCGCTGGTCTGTGCGCTCAGCCTCGCGACCGGCCGGCCCGTGGCGCTGCACCAGTCGCGCGCCGAGGAGTTCGCCTTCACCAAGTGGCGGCTAGCCTGGGACATGGACCTTGCGCTCGGCTGCGACGCCGGCGGCAAGGTCACGACGCTGCAAGCGTCATTCGACGTCGACAACGGCGCCTACAACCAGGCCGGGCCGGGCGAGATGGTCTACGGCTCGGTCGCGCTGGGCTCGTCCTATCGCTGGCTCGGCTACCAGGCCGACGGGCGCTGCGTCTACACCAACAGGGTGCCGGCCTCGTCCTTCCGCGGCGCGGGCGGCTACGCGATCAACTGGGCGCTCGAATGCGCCGTCGACGAGCTGGCCGAGAAGGCCGGCATCGATCCGATCGACTTCCGGCTGGCCAATGCCGTCGGCGACGAGCACGAGGTGTCGCTGACCGGCTGGGAGATCAAGTCGTCGGGGCTGCGGCGCTGTCTGCAGGCCGTGCGCGAGGGGATCGACTGGGACGCCAGGCGCCGGCAGGGCGGCAAGGGGCGCGGCGTCGGGGTGGCATGCACCATCCACGTCACCGCCCTGTCGCGCGACTATATGCTGCGCTCTTCCTGCGCGCTCGACATAGACGGCCGCGGCCACGTCATCATCCGCTCCGGCTGCGGCGACGCCGGCACCGGGCAGAAGACGCTGATCTGCCAGACCGTCTCCACGATCCTCGGCGTGCCCCTCGACAGGATCTCGATCGTCACCACCGACACGCTCGTCACGCCGCACGATGCGGGCGCGGGCGCCTCGCGCGGCAGCTTCGTCGCGGTCAACGCGGCGCGGACGCTGGCGAGCAAGGTCCGCGCCGACCTCTCGGCGGTCGCGCTTGATCATTTCGGGATCGGGGACGGCGAGCCGGACTGGGCCGACGGCGTCGTGCGCAGCGGCAACCACGTCATGGAGCTGGGCGAGCTCGCCCTGCTAGCCGGCTCCGCGCAGGGATACTCCGCACAGACGGAATATGTCGGCGCGTCGCACGACCCCGATCCGCGCGGCTACGAGGACATCTCGCCGACCTATTCCTTCGCCGCGCACGCCGTCGAGGTCGAAGTCGACGAGGCATTGGGCACCGTGAAGGTGCTGAAGGTCGTGGCGGCGCACGATTCCGGCACGATCCTCAACCCGCTCAGTGCCCGGGGACAGGTCGAGGGCGGCGTCGTCATGGGGCTCGGCGCCGTGCTCGGCGAATCCCTGATCTTCGAGGAGGGGCGGGTCGTCAATCCGAGCTATGCCGACTACGTGCTGCCGCGTCCCGCCGATGCGCCGCCGATCGAGACGATCTTCGTCGACGTCGCCGACAGCGTCGGCCCGTTCGGATCGAAGGGACTGGGCGAGATCCCGCTGATCACGATCGGCCCGGCGGTCACCAACGCCATCGCACATGCGACGGGCCTGCGTCTGCGGACTGCCCCGCACACGCCTGACCAGATCGTGACGGCGGCGCGGCGGCGCGACGGCAAATCCCTGCGCGCCGGCTCCATCGCCGCCCGGCCCGACCGCTGGTGGACGGCGGCCGTGCGCACCGCCTATCCGCGCGGGCTGCACAAGGGCCTGCGGCTGCTTTCGGAACGCGTCGGCCGGCCGCGGCCTGCGGGACGCATCAAGACGATCCGGCCGGCGGCCGGGATCGATGAGGCGCTCGATCTCCTGCACGAGGGCGGGGCCGACGCGCCGAGCCCGAGCGCCAGCGCGGCCGCGACGCCGGGCGAGCCAGACGCTGAGCCCCCAGAGCACGGGCAAGGTCACGCTGGCGGATCTGGCGGAGAGCGCCGCCTGCGATCCGGTGCTGCGCAAGACTGCCGCACTGATCGCGACGCCGCAGATCCGTCAGGCCGCGACCGTCGGCGGCAATCTGTGCCAGACCAAGCGGTGCTGGTTCTTCCGCAACGGCTTCGATTGCTACAAGCGTGGCGGCGCGACGCGGCCCTGCTATGCGGTGATGGGCGACCATCGCTTCTACCATTCGATCCAGGACGCGCACCGCTGCCAGGCGATCACGCCGTCCGACCTCGCGACCACGCTGGTCGCGCTCGACGCGGAGATCGAGGTGCGCCGCTCGGGCGGTGTCCGCCGCGTGGCGGCCGAGCATTTCTACGAGGGGCCGGGCGAAACGGGCCTTGCGTCCGGCGAGATCGTCGGCGCGGTGGAAATCCCCGCACAGGCGCGGCGACGGCGGTCGGCCTACCGCAAGCTGGCGCTCTGGCAGGGTGCCTTCGCCATCGCGACAGCCTGCGTCTCGGCCGAGCTTTCGGGGGGACGCATTTCCGACCTGCGCGTGGCGCTCGGCGGCGTCGGGCCGGTGCCGGTGCGCGTGCATCGGCTCGAACGCATGCTGCGCGGCCAGCGTCCCGATCCCACCGCCATCGAGGCGGGCATCGCGGCGTGGATGAAGGGAACGCATCCGCTGCGCGACAACCACTGGAAGGCCTTCGCCACGGCAGATCTGCTCAGGCGGACGCTGTCCGACGTGCTGGAGCGGCCGTCATGATGGCGCGGCTGCGGGTGAACGGGCAGGAACACGTCCTCGACCTGCCGGCCGGCGAGCGGCTGATCGACGTGCTGCGCGATCGGCTGGGGCTGACCGGCACCAAGCAGGGCTGCCGCGCCGGCGAGTGCGGCGCCTGCACCGTGCTGGTCGACGGGCGGCCGATGCAGGCCTGCATCATGCTCGCCTGCCGCGTGCATGGCGAGGTGCGCACGGTCGAGGGGCTGGGCGAGCGCTTCATGCCGCTGCGGCAGGCCTTTGCCGACGAAGGCGGCTTCCAGTGCGGCTTCTGCACGCCGGGCCAGCTCATGCGGGCCGCCGCGCTGCTCGCGGAGGCGCCGCTGGAGCGGCTCGGCGACGAGGCATGGCTGCGGGAGCAGATGAACGGCAACATCTGCCGCTGCACCGGATATTGCGGCATCATCCGTGCGCTGATGAACGAGGACGTGCGGACGCTCGCCCGCGACCTGCGCGGCGAGCCGGCCGTGACCGAGGGAGGATTTCAGGCTTGACCCATCGACCTGATCTCGAGGCGATCGCCGCGCTGCCCCGGCTGGACGGCCCCGGCAGCGTGGTCCCGATCCGCCACTACGGCCGCTGGGCCTCGGCCGTGCTGGTGGCCTTCCTCGGCGGCGGTTATCTCTACCTGCTCGCGACCAGCGACAACATGCGCTGGGACGTGACCTACGACTCCCTGTTCCACCCCGCCGTGATGAGCGGGCTGTGGCTGACGATCCAGCTCACGGTCGCTTCCATGGCGCTGGCGATCGTCAGCGGTGCGATGCTGGGCTTCATGCGGCTGTCGCAGAACCCGGTGCTGCGCTCGGTGAGCTGGTGGGTCATCTGGTTCCTGCGCGGCACGCCGCTCCTGGTGCAACTGCTGTTCTGGTACTTCCTCGCCTCGCTGTTTCCCTTCCTCAGCCTGACGATCCCGTTCGGGCCGACGCTGTTCTCGGTCGACACCAACAGCCTCATCAACCAGTTCGGCGCGGCCGTCCTCGGCCTCGGGCTCAACGAGGGCGCCTACATGGCCGAGATCTATCGCGCCGGCATCCTGTCGGTCGACAAGGGCCAGACGGAAGCAGCACAGTCCGTCGGCATGTCGCGGGCGCGACTGATGCGCCGCATCGTCATGCCGCAGGCGATGCGCTTCATCATCCCGCCGACGGGCAACGCGACGATCTCCATGCTCAAGACCACGTCGGTCGTCCTCATCATCGGCCTGCCCGACCTGCTCACCTCGGTGCAACTGATCTACGCCCGCAACTTCCAGCAGATCCCGCTGCTTGCGGTCGCCTGCTTCTGGTATCTCGTCTGCACGACTGCGCTGACGATCGTCCAGAGCCGGCTGGAGCGTCACTATTCGCGCGGCTCGCGGGTCGAGGGCGGGCTCGACCTGGTGAGCCTGCTCGGGCCGCTGCTACGGCCCCGGCGCGCTTCCAGGGAGGTCCGCCCGTGACCGTTCAACCCAGCTTCGAGGCGGGCACCACGCTCGCGCCCATGGTCGTCGCCCGCGGCGTCGAAAAGTCCTTCGGCGCGGTTCGGGTGCTGCGCGGCATCGACCTCGACGTAATGCCCGGCCAGGTCGTTTGCCTGATTGGTCCGTCCGGCTCCGGCAAGACGACGTTCCTGCGCTGCATCAACTTGCTGGAGAAGATCGACCGCGGGCTGCTCGCGGTCGACGGCCGGCATATCGGCTACCGCGTCGGCCGCGACGGTCGGCTGTGCGAGATGACCGAGCGCGAGATCTGCCGGCAGCGGCGCGACATCGGCATGGTGTTCCAGCGCTTCAACCTGTTCCCGCACATGACCGCGCTCGAAAACGTCATCGAGGGGCCGGTCGGCGTGCTGGGCGAGAACCGGCGCGAGGCGACGGCGCGGGCGCGCGAGTTGCTGAAGCGTGTCGGGCTGGAGCACAAGGCCGACAGTTTTCCGGCGGAGCTGTCGGGCGGCCAGCAGCAGCGCGTCGCGATCGCGCGCGCGCTCGCCATGCGGCCGAAGCTGATCCTGTTCGACGAGCCGACCTCGGCGCTCGATCCGGAGCTCGTCGGCGAGGTGCTCGACGTCATGCGCACGCTGGCCCACAGCGGCATGACGATGGTCATCGTCACGCACGAGATTGCGTTTGCGCGCGATATTGCCGACTTAGTCGTGTTTATGGACGAGGGGCAGGTGGTCGAGAGCGGCCCGCCGGCCGAGGTGCTGGCCAATCCGAGGCAGGAGCGGACCAGGAAGTTCCTTCTCAGCGTGAGGGGCGAAGATGGCCACGCGCGCTAGGAAGAGCCGGAACCCGCGACGCCTCTCGCCCGCGACGGAGGGCGTCATGGACATGGACGAGGCAGACAGGCCGATCGGGGCCGCCGCAGGCGAGCCGCTGTTCGATCTCACCAACAACGTCAACTACCTGCTGCGGCGGGCGCATGCGCGCGCCGACCAGCTTTTCGACGAGGCGATGCAGGATCTCGGGCTGACGCCGCGCCAGGCCGCGCTCCTCTACGGCGTGCAGCGCTGCGAGGGCGGCAGCATCAGCGCGCTCACCGCGCTGACCGGGATGGACCGCGGCACGCTGTCGGAGATGGTGCCTCGGCTGACCAAGCGCGGCCTGCTGGAGCGGCGTCTCGCCAAGGACGACGGCCGCGCCATCGCCCTCTACCTCACCGAGACGGGGGCGGAGCTTGTCGATCTCGCCACCCAACGCACCGCTGCGCTGCAGGCGAAGGTGCTGGAGCCGCTGCCGGTCGAATACCGCCTGCTGTTCATCAAGATGCTGTCCCTGTTCGTCGGCCTGACGGTGGAGACGCAGACCAAAACCCGGATGGCGGACGAGGCCGGCATCTAAAGCCGCACCGACCGTCAGCATCGTTCGAGGATTTTTGAGGCATGGAACTACCCCTGATCGCGCGGACACGGCCGCAATCCGGCGTGCGCAAGATGATGGAGCTCGCCTGGGGGCGGGCCGACGTCGTGCATCTCGAGGTCGGCGAGCCCGGCTTCGACACGCCCGACCATGTCAAGGAGGCGGCGGCCAAGGCGGCCCGCGACGGCAAGACCAAATATTCGCCGACCCCCGGCCTGCCGGAGCTGCGCGAGGTGGCGGCCGCCAAGATCCGCAGGGTGAACGGCATCGACTGCGAAACCTCGCAGGTGCTTGTGACGAATGGCGGCGCCAACGCGCTGTTCGGCATCTTCGGGACGGTGCTCGGCGCCGGCGATTCGATCCTGCTGCCCAATCCGGGCTGGTCAAACTTCACCATGATGACCAAGGCGTTCGGCGCGCGTCCGCTCTATTACGACCTCGCCGGCGGCAACGGCTACCTGCCGGACGTCGACCAACTCGCGAGCCTCGTCGACGACACGACGCGGGCGCTGCTGCTCAACTCGCCGTCGAACCCGCTCGGTACCGTGCTCGACCGCCGCAAGGCGGAGGAGCTGTTTGCCTTCGCCGAGGAACGCGACCTGTGGATCGTCTCTGACGAGTGCTACGACCAGATCGACTTCTCCGGCCGCCACGTCAGCATCGGCTCGCTGGAGCCGAAGCCGGAGCGGGTGATCTCGGTCTTCAGCTTCTCCAAGGTCTACGCCATGACCGGCTGGCGGGTCGGCTATGCAGCCCTGCCGAAGCGCGTCGTCGATCCCATGCTCGGCCTGCTGCAGCCCAGCGTGATGTGCGTCAACACGCCGGCGCAGTACGGCGCGCTGGCTGCCCTCAGCGGCCCGCCGCAACCGCGACCTCGTGCTGTCGCGCATCGCCGGCTCGCGCTACTCGGCCATGTCGCCGGACGGCGGCTTCTACGTCTGGCTCGACATCTCGGCGTTCGGGGAGCGCAGCGAGGCCTTCGCGCTGCGCGTGCTCGACCAGTGCAACGTCGCCGTGACGCCGGGCACGGCCTTCGGCACCAACGGCGAGGGCTATGTGCGCCTGTCGCTGGCGACGACGCGGGAGAAGCTCGACATCGGGCTCGACCGGCTGCTGCGCGCCTAGGCGCGTCGGGCGCTCGCCGGGCGTCCGATGCGCGGAAAATGACGTGCCGGATGCAGTCCCGCGCCGGCCCCGAATGCACGCCGGACAGAACCTGCGGAAGAGGCGATCCGAAAGGCGGAAAGGCCATGTTTCAGCGCTTGACACGACTTTCAAATAGAACCACTGATAGGCAGTTACTGAAATTTCCGGGAGGACGGGAATTGCGTAATCAGGGCCATCTCTTCGGCGACAGGGAACTGCGCCAGCTCGGCCGCGCCGTGCGCGAGGCGCGCGAGAGGGGAGGCTTCAGCCAGTCCCAGCTCGCCGACGATTCCGGCCTCTCCGCCCGCGCGGTGCGCGAGCTCGAGGCCGGACGGTCGAGCCCGTCGCTCGCCACGATCGTGGCGATCGTCGATGCGCTTTCGATCACGCTCGACGAGCTGATCGCCGCAGCGCGCGCGCGCCGGCCGGTGTTCGGCCTGCTGCCGGCGGACGAGGCCGGTCCCTATGATCGCGAGCTGGTCACCGCCATCGAGCAGCCGCGCCTGCGCGTGCGGGTCGTCGATGCGGGCTCGGGCGACCCCGTCGCGCTGCCTTCCGGATCCACCTTCGCGCACGTGCTCGGCGGCGCCGTGACGGCGACGCTCGACGGGGAGCAGGTGAAGCTGCGCCACGGCGACAGCCTGCACTCGCGCCCCGGCGTGCTGACGGATCTCGAGCCCGCGGACGGCCGCGTGCGCATGCTGCTGGTCGAGGCGCCCGGCAGCTAGAGGCCGCGGATGCGGCGAACCTTCCCTGCCGATTGCTGAACAGGAAAAAGCGAGAATGTCCGAAACCACCTACCTTGTTGCGACCGACGTTGGTGGCACCTGCACCGACACGATCGTCGTGTCGTCGACCGGCGAGATCACGATCGGCAAGGCGCTCTCGACGCCGCCGGACTTCGCGACCGGCGTGCTGAACTCGATCCGCTCGGCAGCCGACGCGATGCAGCTCGACATGAGCCGGATCCTTGAAAAGACGACGCTTTTCATCCACGGCTCGACCGTCGTCGACAATACGGTGTTCACCCGCGAGGGCTCGCGCACAGGTCTTGTGGCGACCGAGGGCTTCGAGGACACGCTGCTGGTGACGCGTGGCGCCTATGGCCGCTGGTCGGGCCTCACGGAAGAGGGAATCAAGAACCCGGTCAAGACGAGCCGCGCGCCCGCGCTGGTCGATCCGGCGGCGATCGTCGGCGTCAGGGAGCGCATCGACTGCGACGGCGACGTCGTCCAGGCGCTCGACATGGCCGGCGCGCGCGAGGCCATCCGGCATCTGGTGCAGGACAGGAAGGTCGACGCCATCGCCGTCTCCTTCCTGTGGTCCTTCTACAATCCGAGCCACGAGCAGGCGATCCGCAAGCTCGTCGAGGAAGTGGCGCCGGGGACCTACGTCACGCTCTCCAGCGACATCGCGCCGGTGCCGGGCGAGTACGAGCGCACCTCGACGGCGGTCATCAACGCCTATGCCGGCCGGGTCGCGGGCGACTACCTGAAGGAGCTCGGCGATCTCCTGGCGCGCAACGGCTATCGCGGCCAGACCATGGTCATGCAGGGCTATGGCGGCCTGCTGCCGGTCGAGGAAGCGGCCGTGCGCGCCGTCGGCATGATCGAATGCGGCCCGGCCGCCGGCGTCATCGGGGCGAAGTTCCTCGGCGACGCGATGGGCGACCTCGACATCATCGCGGCCGACATGGGCGGCACCACCTTCAAGGTCGGCGTGATCCAGAACGGCGAGCTGGAATATGCGCGCGAGCCGATGGTCGACCGCTTCCACTACGTCGCGCCGAAGATCGACGTCGTTTCAATCGGCGCCGGTGGCGGAAGCATCATCCAGCTCGATCCGAAGACGAAGCTGCCGACGGTCGGGCCGCGCTCGGCCGGCTCGCGGCCGGGGCCGATCTGCTACGGGCTCGGCGGCCAGGAGCCGACGCTCACCGACGTCATGATGCTCATCGGCTACATGGATTCGGGCCACTTCCTGCGCGGCAGCATGCCGCTCGACAGCGAGAACACGCGGCGCATCTTCAAGCAGAAGATCGCCGATCCGCTCGGCACCTCGGTCGAGGATGCCGCGATCGGCATCTACCGTATCGCCTCGGCGCAGATCACCGACCTGATCCGCAAGATCACCGTCGAGCGCGGGCTCGACCCGCGCGACTTCGTGCTGCACTCCTTCGGCGGCACCTGCGGCATGCTGGCTTCCGCCTTCGGCGAGGAGCTTTCGGTCCGCCGCATCGTCATCCCCTACACGGCGTCGGTGAACTGCGCCTTCGGCCTGGTGACGGCCGACGTGCGCCACGAATATTCGGTGACGAAGACGCTGCCGGTCGACGTGCCGGCCAGCGAGATCAATGCCGTATACGCCCCGCTGATGGAGAAGGCGGCGCGCCAGCTCGCATCGGAAGGGTTCGGCAAGGATTCCATCTCGATGAGCTGGTCGGTCGATTTCCGCTATCGCCGCCAGGTCCACGAGGTGACGACGCCGGTGCGCGTCGAGACGCCGCTGACCGACGATGGGCTGAAGGCGCTGGTGGCCGATTTCGAGAGCCTCTACGAGCGCAAGTTCGGCCGCGGCTCGGCCTATCGCGAGGCGGGCATCGAGATGACGATGTTCCGGCTCACCGCGAGCGGCCTGCTGAAGCGGCCGGACCTGCCGAAGCTCGCCGAAGGCAAGGCCGATGCGAGCGCCGCCCGCATCGGCTCGCGCCCGATCTTCGTCGAACGCCGGGGCGCGCTGGCCGAAGGCAACATCTACGATTTCGAGAAGCTGGAGCCCGGCAACCGGCTCAGGGGGCCGGCCGTCATCCATACGCCGATCACCACCATCGCCGTGCAGGAGGGCCAGAGCGCCCGAATGGACGGGTTCCGCAACATTGTCCTCGAGATGGAGCGCTAAGCCATGGATCCGATGACGTTCTCCATTATCCGGCACCGGCTGTTCCGCATCGTCGACGAGGCGGTGATCACGCTCAAGCACGTGTCGGGCAGCGCCATCACCAACGAGGGCCACGACCTGATGGTCTCGCTCTACGGCGCCGACGGCTCGCTGCTGATGGGCGGTGTCGGCTTCCTGCATCACCTGACCAGCGCTGCGGAGGCCTGCAAGGCGGTCATCCGCAAGTTCGGCGACCGCATCGGCGAGGGCGACGTCTACCTGCTCAACGATCCCTATACGGCGGCGCTGCATACCTCCGACATCTATCTGGTCGCGCCGATCCACTATGACGGCAAGCTGGTCGCCTGGAGCGCCTGCTTCGTCCACGTCTACGACATCGGCGCGATGAACCCCGGCGGCTTCAGCCCGCAGTCGATCGATATCTTCACCGAGGGCTTCTCCTCGCCCGGCATCAAGATCGTCGACAAGGGCGAGATGGTGCAGGACGTGGTCGACACGATCCTCAACATGGTGCGCTCGCCCGAGATGGTGATGCTCGACCTGCGCTCCATGATCGCCTGCAACAACGTGGCGCGCGAGCGCATGCAGTCGCTGATCGCGAAATACGGCCCCGAGACGGTCAACGAGGCGGGCGCCGAGCTGATCCGCCAGTCGGAGGAGCTGCTGCGGGCGCGCCTACTGGAGCTGCCCGACGGCTCCTGGCAGTCGCGCCAGTATCTCGACGTGCAGGGCGAGACGGCGACGGTTCGCCTGACCATGACGAAGAAGGGCGACCGGCTGATCTTCGACTTCACCGGATCGAGCCCGCAGAGCCGGCACTCGATCAACTGCACCTACTGGGCCGCGCTCGGCGGCCTGTTCGCGCCGCTGTTCCCGCTGCTGTGCTACGACATCACCTGGAACGAGGGCGTCATCCGGCTGATCGAGATGATCGCGCCGGAGGGGTCGGTGGTGAACTGCACGCGGCCGGCGCCGGTTTCGGTCGCCACGGTCGGCGCCATCCAGTCGGTCAACAACGCCGCCTGCGCGACCATCGGCAAGATGCTGGCGGCGAGCGACAAGTACCGCGAGCAGGCGACGGCGGTCTGGCACGCCAACCACTTCGCCATCTTCAAGTTCGGCCGCAACCAGAAGGGCGGCCAGTCGATCGGCATCCTGACCGAGACCTTCGCCGGGGCCGGCGGCGCCAGCGCGTTTGCCGACGGCGTCGACATCGGCGGCGAGGTGCCGAACCCGATCTCGCGCATGGCCAATGTCGAGACGGTCGAGGCGAGCTTCCCGATCCGATACCTCTTCCGCAAGCGCATGGCCGATTCCGGCGGGCCGGGGCGCTGGCGCGGCGGCACCGGGGGCGAGCTGGCGATCGTGCCGCACAAGGCACCGGACGGCGGGCTCCACTACGTGATTTCCGGCAAGGGCGACCGCCACCCGATGAGCGACGGCCTGGCCGGCGGCCTGCCCGGCGGCCCGAACGCCTATCTCTGGGCGAAGAGTGGCGAAGCTGCCGCCGCGGGCGACGACGGGAGGCTGCCCGGCGGCGCGCAGGCCGTGTCGTGGGGCGTGTTCCCGCTGATGGGTGAGGATGCGCTCTATGTCCGCTGGAACGGCGGGGGCGGCTATGGCGACCCGCTCGACCGCGATCCCGAGAACGTGGCGAAGGACGTCGTCGGCGCGCTGGTCAGCGCGGATGCGGCGAGGGACATCTACGGCGTCGTGCTGTCGGAACAGGGCGTCGTGGATACCGCCGCGACGGACGCGCTGCGCGGCTCGATGAAGGCGGAACGCATGGCTGGGGAGGCCGCGTGATGAAGGAAGTGAGATCCTGGTCGGCGACGCTGGTGAGCATGCCCGGCAAGTCCGGCCGCGTGATTGCCTGCCGCGCCTGCTCGGCCGAGCTGTGCGGGACCGATGCGTCGTGGAAGGAGCACGCCGTGCTGCGCGAGAGCCCGCTGCGGGAGGCCGCGGGCGCGACCTACCGCAGCGCCGGCGACGAGGTGCTGCTGCGCCGGTTCTACTGCGGGTCCTGCGGGGCGGCGCTCGACAGCGAGATCGCGCTGCCGGGCGAGCCCTTCCTGCTCGACCGACTGGCGGAGTAGGCGAACGTGCCGCGCAAGGGCAGAACCGGCACGGCGCGCCAGATCGAGGCGAGCGGCGTCCTCGGCGGTCGGCTGCGCGACCTGCGGCTAGTGCGCGGCCTGACGATCGCCGGGCTCGCCGCCCGCTCGCAGGTGCCGGCCAGCACGATCAGCAAGATCGAGAACGGCCTGCTCAATCCGAGCCTGGTCAACGCGATCAACCTCGCGACGGCGCTGGAGGCCAATCTCGGCTTCCTCGTCGACCAGGCGCGCACGCGCTCGGCCCGCTACGCGATCGTGAGGCGCCACCAGCGCGGCCGCAACGACTTCCCCGAGATGGCGCTCGTGCTGGAGGACCTGAACAGCGGCTTCGTGCCGGGCGTGCTGGAAAGCCGCATCGGCACGATCAGCCCCGGCGCGCATTCGGGCCTCGAGGCGATGACGCATGCGGGCGAGGAAGTCGCCCATGTGCTCGCCGGCGCGCTGACCTACGACATCGACGGCGAGTCGATCCTGCTCGGTACCGGCGACACGCTGCACTTCAAATCGGACGTGCCGCACCGGTGGATGAACGACAGCGACGGGCCAGTCCAGGTCCTGTGGATATTCTCGGACGGCCTGTCATTCTAATTCTGGAAGGAAAAACAAAATGATAAGCGAGCACATCATAGAGCGCGTGATCAAGCGGCGCGGCAGGCTTCACATCTTCGACACGATCGAGGCGCGGCGCACCGCGCTCGTCGTCATCGACATGCAGAAGACGTTCTGCGAGCCGGGCGCGCCGGCCGAGGTCGCCTCCTCGCGCACCATCATCGGCACGATCAACCGGCTGGCCGCGGCGCTGCGCGAGGCCGGCGGCAAGGTCGTCTGGTGCACGCACGCAAATGTCGGCGTCGACGACACCAGCGACTGGCGCAACTTCTTCGACCATTTCGTCTCTGACGAGCTTCGCTCGCGCACGATCGAGAGCCTTTCGCCGGGCGGGTCCGGCCAGGATATCTGGCACGAGCTCAAGACGCATCCCGAAGACATCAAGCTGTTCAAGAACCGCTACAGCGCGCTCATCCCGGGCTCCTCGCAGCTCGAGCGGATCCTGCGCAGCCTGAACATCGACACGCTGCTGATTGCTGGGACGAAGACCAACATCTGCTGCGAGTCGACCGCCCGCGACGCGATGATGCTGGACTTCAAGGTGGTCATGGTTTCGGACGCAACCGCAGCCCTGTCGCCCGAAGAGCATCGCGCCGCGCTTGAGAACGTCATCCAGCAGTTCGGTGACGTGATGAGCACCGACGAGGTGATCCGGCTACTCTGAACCGCCATACCGGACACCCGTCATCATGTGAAAAGGGGAACTTCCATGAAGACATTTCTTGCAGCCGCGGCGCTCGCCGCGGTGATGATCGCCGGAACGGCCCATGCCGCGACCAAGCGCATCGCGCTGGTCCTGCCCGGGCCGATCACCGACGGCACGTTCAACTCCGCCGCCAACAAGGGCATCGAGGCGGCCAAGAAGAAGTACGACATCGATGTCGTGGTGCGCGAGAACACCGACTTCGCGCAGATCGAGGACGTGCTGCGGTCCTATGCCGAGGACGGCTTCGACATGGTGATCGGCCACGGCTTCCAGTTCGCCGAGCCGGTGATGAACATCCATGCCGACTATCCCAAGACCTTCTTCGTGGTGAACACGGCGCAGGTCGCGGCGGAGCCCAACGTCGCCTCCTTCGACAACCGCTGGGGCGATGCGGGCTATCTCGCCGGCGCGGTCGCCGCGCTCTATTCCAAGACCGGCAAGATCGGTCATGTCGGGGCGATCCCCGTGCCGGTCATCGAGCAGTACAATCTCGGCTTCGAGCGCGGTGCCAAGCGCATGAAGCCCGAGACGCAGGTGCTGTCGGCCTATGTCGGCTCCTTCAGCGACATCGCGCGCGGCGCCGAGATCACGACCTCGCAGATCGAGCAGGGCGCCGACGTCGTCACCTCGACCGGCAACGAGAACGTGATCGGCACGATCCAGGCTGCGCAGAAGGCCAAGGTGCTGGCGATCGGCACGGCCTTCGACAGCGCCGCCATGGCGCCCGAGACGATCATCACGACGGCGCTGATCAACATGGACGTCAACATCGACCTCGCCGTGGGCAAGCTGATCGACGGCACGCTGAAGCCGGAGACCTACGTGCTGGGCATCAATGACGGCGGCATCGGGCTGGCGCCCCTGCGGGGCTTCGAGAGCAAGATCTCGGCCGAGGACAAGGCCAGGATCGACCAGCTCGTCAAGGATCTCGCCGAGGGCAAGATCACGGACCTGCCCTGACCGGCCATGACGAGCGACCCGTCCGAGAGGGTCGGCTTCGTCGCCCTGCAGGCCGTCACGAAACGGTTCGGCCCGGTCGTGGCCAACCGGTCGGTCGACCTGCAGGTCGGCGCCGGTGAAGTTCTCGCCCTGGTGGGCGAGAACGGCGCCGGCAAGTCGACCATCGTCAACATGCTGTCCGGCCTGTTCATGCCGGACGAGGGCCGCATCCTGATGGAGGGGCAGCCCGTGCGGCTGCACTCTCCCTCGGTCGCGGTCCGGGCCGGCATCGGCACCGTGCACCAGCACTACATGCTGGTGCCGACGCTGACCGCGCTCGACAACATCGCCCTGCAGCAGACCGAGCTCGGCCTCGGCCGGCTCGACCGGGCTGCGCTCGCCGCGCGGGTAAGGCAGGTCGCGGCCGACCTCGGCTTCAGCCTCGACCTCGACAGCCGCATCGACGGGCTCGACGTCGCCCAGCAGCAGCGCATCGAGATCGTCAAGTCGATGATGCATGCGGTGCGCCTGCTCATCCTCGACGAGCCGACGGCCGTGCTGGGGGCCGACGACAGGCGCCATCTGTTCGAGGTGATCGCCCGGCTGAAGGGCCAGGGCACGGCCGTCATCCTCATCACCCACAAGCTCGAGGACGTCTTCGCCATCGCCGACCGGGCGGTGATCCTGCGGGGAGGGCGGGTCGTGGCGGCCTCGCGCGTCGCCGACCTCACCGCGGCGGCCATCGTCGCCCACATGGTCGGGACCGCCGACAGCGGCAAGGCCGAGGCGATCGCCACGGGCTCGCACAGGCGCGGTGGCGCGCCGGCCGGGGCAACCGCAGTTTGCCGCGTCCGCGGCGTCACGCTGCGGCGTGCCAACGGCTCGGTCGCCGTGTCGGGCCTCGACGTCGACCTGAACGCCGGCGAAATCCTCGCGCTGGCAGGCGTGGAGGGCAACGGCCAGAGCGAACTCGTCGCCTGCCTCGCCGGCATGAGCCGGCCGTATGGCGGCACCATCGAAAGCCTCGGCGAGCGCTCCGACGGCCGCCGCTGGGGCGCGGCGCGCCTGCGCGCGCTGGGCCTGCGCCACGTTCCGGAGGACCGGCGCCGCTACGGCATCGTCGGCCCGATGAGCCTCGCCCGCAACTACCTGCTCGGCAACCAGGATCGTCCCGCCTTCTTCCGCTGGGGGTTGGTCAAAACCCGACGGCTCAGGGACGCAGTCGCCGCGCGGCTTGCCGAATACCAGGTCGTGGCGCCCGGTCCCGAGACGCCGATGCAGAACCTTTCGGGCGGCAACCAGCAGAAGACGGTGCTCGCGCGCGAGCTCGGCGCCGACACGAGGATCCTCCTCGCCGCGCACCCCTCGCGCGGCCTCGACATCAAGACGATCCGCTTCGTCCACTCGGTGCTGGAGGAGGCCCGAGCGAAGGGCGCGGCGATCCTGCTGCAATCCTCCGACATCGACGAGATCATGGCCGTCGCCGACAGGGTGATCGTCTTTTCCGACGGCCGGGTGTTCGGCCCCGCTGCCTGCGACACGCTCAGCCGGGCCCAGCTCGGCTCATGGATCGCCGGCCATCAGGAGGTCACGCCATGACGCGCCTGAATCGACCAGAGGTTTACGGGATCGTCTTCGTTGTGGCCCTCGTGGTGGGCGCCATCCTCGTTGCCGGCGCAAACCCGTTCGAGGTGGCGCGGGCCGCCGTGCAGCGTGCGCTGTTCACGCGGGCAGGCTTTCTGGAAGCGCTGCTGCGCACCGTTCCGCTGACGATCATGGGGCTGGGCATCGCGCTCTCGTTCCGCGCCGGCGTCTTCAACATCGGCATGGACGGGCAACTGATCGCCGGCAGCGCGCTGGCCGTGGCGCTGGCGCCGTGGCTGCCGGGCGGCGCGGCCGGCATCGCGCTCTTCCTCGCGCTCGGCATTGCCGGCGGCGCGGCGTGGGGCGGCATCGCCGGCCTCATCAAGGCGCGGCTGGGCGGCAACGAGATCATCACCACCATCATGCTCACCTATGTCGCCACGCAGCTCCTGTCGTGGCTGGTGCGCGGGCCGATGCAGGAGAAGATGCGGATCATTCCGCGCTCAGATCCGATCGACGCCGCGCTGCGCCTGCCGGTGATCGTCGAGGGGACGCGCATCCATGCCGGCTTCCTCGTCGCCGTGCTCGCCGTCGTCGCGACCGCCTTCGTCGTCCGGCGCGGCCGCTACGGCTTCAAGCTCGACGTGGTCGGCCAGAACGCGAGCGCGGCCGCCTATGCCGGCATGAACCCGGCCGCGATCGCGGGAATGGTGCTGGCCGTCTCGGGCGGCTTCGCCGGCCTCGCCGGCGCCGTCGAGATCTCCGGCGTCTACGGCCGCCTTCAGGAAGGGTTCGCGCCCGGTTTCGGCATCAGCGCCATCGCGGTGGCGCTGGTCGTGCGCCTCAACCCGTGGCTGGTGCCGGTCTCGGCGCTCGGCTTTTCGCTCCTCTATGCCGGGCTGGGTTCTGTGGCGCAGAAGGCGCTGGTGCCGTTCCCGCTGATCACCATCATCGAGGGCGCCGTAGTGTTCCTCTTCCTCGCCGCGTCGGTGATGCCGGCGCGCGTGCCCGCCGGAGCGAAATCGGATGGATGAGATCCTGTTCGTGTCGGCGGTGCTGGCCGCCGGCATCCGCCTCGCCACGCCGATCATGCTCGCCGCCCTCGGCGAGACGCTCGGCCAGCGCTCCGGCGTCATCAATGTCGGCATCGAGGGCATCATGCTCGTCGGCGCCTTCGTGGCGGTGCTGGGCGCGGTCGAGACCGGCAGCCCGTGGGCCGGGCTCGCGCTCGCCATGCTGGCGGGGGCGGCGATGGGCGCGATCCACGCCTATTTCTCGGTGGTGCTGAAGGCCGAGCAGATCGTCGCCGGCATCGCGCTCCTGTTCCTCGGCATCGGTCTGTCGGGCTACGGCTACCGCCTGACGCTGGGCGCGTCGGGCACGGCTGCCGCCATCCCCGGCTTTCGTCCGCTGGACGTGCTCGGCCTCGCCGGCGTCCCGGGGATCGGCCCCATCCTGTTCGGTCAGCAGGCGCTGGTCTACCTGACCTTCGCGGCGGCGATCGCGATGGCGTGGATGTTTTCCTCGACACGGCTGGGCGTCATCGTCAAGGCGGTCGGCGAATATCCGGCCGCCGCGGCGTCGGCGGGCATCGGCGTCGACCGTGTGCGCTTCGCCTGCGTATCGGTGGGCGGCGCCCTGGCCGGCGCCGGCGGCGCCTTCCTGTCGATCGCCCATCTGTGGGGCTTCGTGGAAGGCATGACGGCGGGCCGCGGCTTCCTCGCGATCGCCTGCGTCGTGCTCGCCCGCTGGAGCCCGCTCGCAGCGATCGCGGTCGCGCTGCTGTTCGGCATCGCGGACGCCCTGCAAATCCGCGTCCAGTCGATGATGCCGGGCGTCCCCTACCAGTTCTTCGTCATCGCGCCCTATCTGGTCGCCATCGCGGCCGTGGGGATCGGCAGCCGCACTGCCATGCCGGCCGCACTCGGCAAGCCGTTCCGTCCGGGCGGCCGCTGATCGGCTCCGGCCCGAAGCGGCCCGGTTGCCTCACCGGCCGCCGTCGACGGCTCGGTCCTGCTCCGCCTTGAGCGCGCCCGCGCGCCGGGCCGGGTGCGCAGGCACGTTGCCGCTTCCCTCGGCCCGATCGCGATACAGCGCCGCGCGGGCGAGCAGCATCAGCGTCACCGGCGTCGTGACCGTGATAAAGACGCCGATCAGGATTTCGTGCACGACCGGGCGCGAGCCGAGGACCGAGAAGCAGATGATCGAAGCGAGCACGATCGAGCCCGTGCCCCAGCTCGTGCCGAGCGTGGGCGCGTGCACGCGCTCGAAGAAGGTGCGGAAGCGCAGGGTGCCGATCGCGCCGGCGAGCGCGAGCGCGGCCCCGACGAGGACGAGGGCGGCCGTCAGCAACGCCGCCCAGCCGGGCAGGTCCGCGGCGTGGGTCATTCGATGACCTCCCCGCGCATCAGGAACTTCGCCAGCGCGACGCTGGAGACGAAGCCCAGCACGGCGATGATCAGGGCCGCCTCGAAATAGATCTGGCTTCCGGTGCGGATGCCGACGGTCAGCACCAGCAGCATGGCGCAGACATAGATCGCGTCGAGGCAGAGCACCCGGTCCTGCGCGCGCGGGCCGCGGATGAGGCGGTAGGTGTAGCAGCCCATAGCCACCACGAGCATCGTCTGGGCGATCGTCACGGACCACAGCAGGACGTCGGCGGCGGTCATTCGAAGATCTCCATGAGCAGCCTCTCGTAGCGGTTCTTGATCAGGGCGACCCAATCCTCCTCGTTCACGAGGTCGAGGACATGGATGTGCAGCACGCCGGAGCCCGGATCGTGCTCGATCCAGGCCGTTCCCGGCGTGCTGGTCACGATGCAGGCGAGCACGGCCAGCCCCGTCTCGTCGCGCAGGTCCAGCGGGATCGCCACGAAGCCGGCCGAATGGTCGCGAGGGCCGCGCAGGATGACGCCGACGACGGCGATGTTGGAGCGCAGGATGTCCAGAAGCACGATCCCGACCAGCCACGGGATGAGCTGCCATCGCCGTAGCCTGGGCTTGGCGGGTTGCAGCGCGGCCATGGCGCGGGAGGCGGCCACCGCGACGATCGCGCCGAGGAGCAACTGCCCCGGCGAAAACGAGGTCAGCAGCAGCCACATCAGCAGGAGCGCGGCAGTCAGGACCGGATAGGGCAGTACGCGGCTCATTTGGTGCCGCTCCCCGCGTCAGCCGTCCCCAGCACGCCGTGGATGTAGCTCAGCGGATCGTGCAGCGAGCGGGCGGCCGCGTCCGTGTAGCCGATCACTGCGCCGCCCTCGACGGTCAGCAGCAGGCAGAGCGCCAGCAGCGCGACGATCGGGGCGATCTCCACCACCAGCACCCGCGGGACGATGGTCTCGAGCGGCGCCCAGAAGGTGCGGATGCCGGTGCGCATCATCGCGACCAGCGCGGCCAGCCCGGAGAGGATGACCAGCGCGAGCAGCAGCCAGGTGCGGGCCGGGATGTCGCCCGTGCTGCCCAGCCCGTCGAGGTTCAGCATGCCCGTAAGCATGGCGAACTTGCCGATGAAGCCCGAAAGCGGCGGCAGGCCCGCGAGCAGCAGGGTGGTGCAGCCGAAGCAGACGCCGAGGACGGCGAGCGCCCCGGGCATCGTCACCCCGACCTCCTCGTCCTCGTGCTCGCCCGGCTCCTCGCCGTCCTCGCCATAGGCCTCGATCGTAACCGCCAGGAGGTCGGCTCCGGGCTCGCGCGCGCGCTCCACGAGCTCGGTCAGCATGAAGAGCGCGGCGGTGCCGAAGGTCGAGCTGACGAGGTAGAACAGGGCTCCCGAGACCACGGCGGCGTCGCCCATGCCGACGGCCGCGAGCAGGGTGCCCGAGGAGACGAGCACGCTGTAGCCGGCGAGCCTGCCCAGCGCCTGCGAGGCGAGCACGCCGGACGTCGCGAATGCGAGCGTCGCCAAGCCGCCCCACAGCAGCGCGATGCCGCCGAACCCGGTGAGCTCGCCCGCCTCGCTGCCGAAGAACAGCAGGGTCAGGCGCAGCAGCACGTAGATGCCGACCTTGGTGAGCAGCACGAAGATGGCGCCGACCGGGGCGGCCGCCGCCATGTAGGCCGGCGGAAGCCAGAAGCCGAGCGGCCACATGCCCGCCTTGACGAGGAACGCGACGCCGAGGATCGCCGCGCCCGCCTGCACCAGCATCCGGTCCTCGGCCGGCACCTGCGCCATGCGCAGCGCGAGGTCGGCCATGTTGAGCGTGCCGGCGACGCCGTAGATCAGGCTGACGCCGACGAGGAAGAGCAGCGAGGCGGCGAGGTTGATCGAGATGTAGTGCAGCCCCGAGCGCACACGGAACGCGCCGGTGCCGTGCAGCAGCAGGCCGTAGGACGCCGCCAGCGTCACCTCGAAGAAGACGAAGAGGTTGAAGACGTCGCCCGTCAGGAAGGCGCCGCCGAGGCCCATGAGGAGGAACTGGAAGAGCGAGTGGAAGTGCGGCCCCGCCCTGTGCCAGCGGGCCATCGAGAAGACCAGCGCGGCGAGGCCCAGGACGGCGGTGACGGCCAGCATCAGGGCCGACAGCCGGTCGAGCACGAGCACGATGGCGAAGGGCGCCGGCCAGTTCGCGACGGCGTAGGAGGACGACAGCGCGCCGGGGCCGCCGGCGTCCGCCATGCGCATCAGCGCGATGGCTACGACCAGCAGCAGCACGGTCGAGGCGAGGCTGACCAGCGCCTTGGCCGTATGGCGCAGCTCGTCGATCAGCAGCAGCGCCGCGCCCGTCGCCAGCGGGAGCAGGATCGGCACGACGAGGAGGTGCTTCGTCCACTCCATCAGCGCGACTCCCGCCCGTCGACGTGGTCGCTGCCGGTCAGGCCGCGCGCGGCGAGCAGCACCACCAGCAGCAGCGCGGTGGTGGCGAAGCCGATCACGATCGCCGTCAGCACCAGCGCCTGCGGGACCGGATCCGCGAAGTCGGCGGGGCTTCCCGCGCCGTCCGTCCCGAGCACGGGCGCCGCGCCGACGCGCAGGCGGCCCATGCTGAAGATGAACAGGTTCACCGCGTAGGACAGCAGTGAGAGGCCGATGACGAGCTGGTAGGTGCGAGGGCGCAGGACGAGCCAGACGCCGGAGCCGGTGAGCACGCCGATGGCGAGCGCGAGCGTCAGTTCCATTGCTGGCGCTCCTCCAGTTGACGTTCCTCTCCGGTGCGCGCCGCGCGCAGGCGGCGGATCGACTGGTGGGCGATGGCGATCAGCATCAGCACCGTGGCGCCGACGACGAGGCTGAACACGCCGAGGTCGAACAGCGCCGCGCTCGCCATCGGGACCTTTCCGATGACCGGCAGCTCGACATACTGGAAGTAGGAGGTGAGGAACGGGTCGTCGAGCAGGATGGCCGCGGTCCCTGTGAGGGCCGCCATCAGCAGGCCGGCGCCGATCCACACCACCGGCAGGATGCGCAGCCGGTTCTCCACCCAGACCGTTCCCGCCGCCATGTATTGCAGGATGAAGCCCGCAGCCATCGCCACGCCGGCCGCGAAGCCGCCGCCCGGCGCGTCGTGGCCGCGCAGGAGGAGATAGGCGGCGAGCACGATGACCACCGGGAACATCCACTGCATGATCACCGACGGCACGTAGAGATATTCCGCGGCCGTCGCGCCGGCTTCCCTGTCCGGCTCCGCCTCGTCGAAGGAGCGCTGGATCAACTGCTGCTCCGGGCGCTCGATGCTGTCGGGCGCCGGGCGGAAGCGCCGCAGCAGCGCGAAGACGGTGAGCGCCACGATGCCGAGGACCGTGATCTCGCCGAACGTGTCGAAGCCGCGGAAGTCGACCAGGATGACGTTGACGACGTTACGCCCGCCGCCCTCGCTGTAGGCCTTCTCGACGAAGAAATCCGCGATCGTGTCGGGCGGGGTCCGCGTCATGACGGCATAGGAGATCGCCGTCATGCCGACGCCGGCCACGACAGCGAGCGCGAGGTCGCGGACGCGGCGGACCCGGTCGAGGATGCCGGTCGACTCGACCAGCGCCTGAGAGCGCTTGGGCAGCCAGCGCAGGCCGAGCAGGATGAGCACCGTGGTGACGATCTCGACGACGAGCTGCGTCGCCGCGAGGTCTGGCGCAGAGAGCCAGACGAAGGTGACGCAGGTCACGAGGCCGGTCCCGCCCATGAGGACGAGAGCGGCGAGGCGGTGGAACTTGGCCTGCTGCGCGGCGGTGACGGCGCAGACCATACCGACCGCCCACAGGCCGGCGAAGGCGAAGTCGGTCGTGGCGCCGCGGTAGGACCCGAAGCCGAGGCCCGCGGCGGCGAGGGGGATCGCCGCGGCCGCGATCGCCGCCGCCACGACGAGACGCATCTGCGGCTGCAGGCGGCGCGTGCCGAAGACGTCCTCGACGAGACGCGCGCCCCGCCACGAGATCGCGACCATGACCCGCTCGAAGATGCGCTGGCCCTGTATGCGGCCGAACAGCGGCGCCCGTTCGGAGTGCTCCAGATAGTCTCCCGCCACCAGATAGAGCAGCGTGCCGCCGACCAGCGCGACCGCGCTCATCGCCAGCGGCAGGGTGAAGCCGTGCCAGACGGCAAGGCTGTATTCGGGCGTCTCGGCGCCGAGCACCGACGACACGGCGACATGCAGGAACGGCCCGATGGTCATGCCGGGGATGATGCCGATGACGAGGCAGGCCACCACGAGGAACATGACCGGGAAGCGCATCCAGAAAGGCGGCTCGTGCGGCTCGCGCGGGAAGCTCTCGGGCGGCGCGCCGAGGAAGATCGAATGGATGAGCCGGATCGAATAGGTGACCGCCAGCGCGCTGCCGAGCACGGCTGCATACGGCGCCACGGTGTCCACCCAGGAATTGGCGTGCGTCGCGACCGCCTCGGCGAAGAACATCTCCTTGGACAGGAAACCGTTGAGCAGCGGCACGCCCGCCATGGCGGCGCTCGCCACCATGACCAGCGTGCCGGTGATCGGCATGTAGCGGAACAGGCCGGAAAGCCGCCTCAGGTCGCGCGTGCCGGCCTCATGGTCGATGATGCCGGCGGCCATGAACAGCGAGGCCTTGAAGGTGGCGTGGTTGAGCATGTGGAATATGGCCGCGACCGCGCCGAGCGGGCTGCCGAGGCTGAGCAGCAGGGTGATCAGGCCGAGATGGCTGATCGTGGAATAGGCAAGCAGTCCCTTCAGGTCCTGCTGGTACATTGCGAGATAGGCGCCGAGCAGGAGCGAGGCCATCCCCGCCAGCCCCAGTATGGTGAACCATTCGGGCGTGTCAGAGAGGACGGGCCACAGCCGCGCCATCAGGAACACGCCCGCCTTGACCATGGTGGCCGAATGCAGGTAGGCCGACACCGGCGTCGGCGCCGCCATGGCGTTGGGCAGCCAGAAATGGAACGGGAACTGCGCGCTCTTGGTCAGCGTGCCGAGCAGGATCAGCAGCAGCGCCGGCACGTAGAGCTCGTGGCGGCGGATCGTGTCGCCCGAGGCCAGCACGACGTCGAGATCGTAGCTGCCGACGATGTGGCCGACGATGAGGACGCCGGCCAGCAGGCCGAGGCCGCCGATCGCCGTGATCGTCAGCGCCATGCGCGCCCCGTCGCGCGCCCCTTGGTTGTGATGCCAGTAGCCGATCAGCAGGAAGGAGAAGATGCTGGTCAGCTCCCAGAAGACGACCAGCAGGATCAGGTTGCCGGCGAGCACGATGCCCAGCATCGAACCGGTGAAGGCGAGGAAGAAGAGATAGAAGCGGCGGACCGGATCCTCGGCCGAGATGTAGTAGCGCGTGTAGACGACGACGAGCAGTCCGATGCCGCTGACCAGCACCGCGAAGATCCAGGCGAAGCCGTCGATCCGCAGCACGAAGTCGAGGCCCAGCGACGGGATCCATTCGACCTCGTTGCGGACGACGCCGCCGGCGCCGACGGCGGGATAGAGCGACAGGGTCAGCACAAGGCAGGCCAGCATCGTGATGCCCGCGAGCCAGGTCGACGGCGTGCGCGAATCCGACGGAAGCAGGACCGCCGCGAAACCGGCCACGAATGGCAGCATGACGATCAGAATCGGCGCGTAGTGCTGCATCACTCTCCTTGCGATCGGGCGAATCGTTCGATGTGTAAGGCATAGCCGGAAATCCGCCAACGGCAGGATCGGCAAAGCGCGAGAAAACGCGCTGGTCGGCGGACGATTTCTGCGATCGCCGGCCGAATAGACCGGAGAGCTCGCGCGGACGCTCTATTCGCCGCCGAGGTTGCGCGCCCTGTCGGCGACGGCGATCAGCGCGCCGGCGAGCCGGTCGATCCCGATGCGGTCGGCCACCTCGGAGACGGAGATGATGCCGAGCGTGTGGGTCAATGCGCCGCCGCGGTCGAGCACGGGAACCGCCACCACGGTGATGCCCGTGATGTAGTTCTCGCGATCGACGGCGTATCCCCGCCGCCGGCATTCCTCCACCTCGGCCAGCCAGGCGGCCGGGTCGGGAAGCCTGGCCCACCGGCCCTTGCCGATCTGCCGCACCATCCTCTGCGGGTCGACATCGCCGAACGCCGCCACGCAGCGGCCGGTGCCGCCCATGTAGATCGGGTAGCGGCTGCCGACCTCGGTGTTGATCGCAAACGCCTTTTGGGGAATTGCCGTGGTGATCGTGATTGCGCGGTCGCCCTCGATCTTGGTGGCCACCGAGCTCACGAGGAAATCGTTCGCGACGCTTTCCAGCTCGGTCCGCAGGAAGTCGGCGAGCGGATCCTTGGCGAGAACGCTGCGCGCCAGCGACAGGATGCCGATGCCGAGCCGGTAGCGCTTGGTGGCCGGGTCGACGTTGACGAGCGATTCGGCCACCAGCACGCGCAATATGTGCAGGCATGTGCTCGGAACGATCTCGATCGTCGCGGCGATCTCGCTGAGGTTCATGGGCCGTGGTGCGCGCGACAGCAGCCTCAGGATCGCCACCGTCCTGCTTGCCGCCGGCACCAGCCGCTGCGTACTCGCCTGCTCGTCGCCCATCGTCGCCATCCCCGCTCCCCTTTTTCGAGGCGGCTGCCACCCGCCACGCCTGTTGGTCCATTGCTAGCGCTCGATTTGTCTTTTGTATATGGACAAAAGTTTTTTATTGACAAAATTTGGCGGCCTGTGGTCGTCTGACGTCGTTCCAGCGGTCGCGGCCTCGCCCGGCCGCCGTCGCGGCATCGAAGGGAGGACCGATGCAGAATGTCGTCCGCATCCGGCGGGAGCCCGAGGGCATGACGGAATCGAGCGCGCAGGCCGCGCCGGCCGGCGGCCCGGTGATCACCGCCAGGGATCTCGTGTTCCGCTATCCCTCCGCCAATGGCGGCGACCCGACGATCGACGGGCTGACGCTCGATTTCGCGCGGGGTGCCATCACGGTCATCGTCGGCGCCAGCGGCTGCGGCAAGACAACGCTTCTCAACCTGATCGGCGGCCTGCTGCGGCCGAGCGACGGCGAACTGCTCGTCGATGGCGGCGTGCCGGCCGCCCAGCACGCGAAGATGGGCTACATGCCCGCCCGCGACGGGTTGCTTCCCTGGCGCAACGCGATCGCCAACGTGACGCTGCCGCTGGAAGGCGGCCGCTCGGACCTGACGGCGAAAGGCCGCAAAGAGCGGGCGCGCGAGCTCCTGGAGCGCGTCGGCCTCGGGCGCTACGTCGACTATTTTCCCGACCAGCTCTCGCACGGCATGCGCCAGCGCGTCTCGCTGGCGCGGGCGCTGGTCTCGGACCCGCAGATCCTGCTGATGGACGAGCCCTTCGGCGCGCTCGACGCCCAGACCCGGCTGCGGGTGCAGTCGGATTTCCTGCGGGCGCTGGAGAATTCCGGCCGTTCGGTCGTGATGATCACGCACGACCTGCAGGAGGCGATCCTGCTCGGCGACCGCATCCTCGTCATGTCGAGCCCGCGCGGTGCGATTCTTGCCGATCGGGCCGTCGAGATCGAGGGCAGCCGCGCCGGCCGCCTGCATGAGCTCGTCGTCACCGACGAGTTCCGCGCCCTCTATCACGACCTCGTCGACGTCGTGATGTCGGGCTTCACCGAGGTGCCGGGTGCGGCGGGGAGGGCTTCGTGATGAGCAATGCGACACCTGCTGCGGCAGCCGCCGGACAGGCCGGCCGGCCGCCTTCGCCGCCGCGGACCGAGGCGGCCTGGCGCCGCCGCGCGCGCGGCGAGATGGCCGTGCTGCTGTCGCGCCTCGCGCTGGTGCTGCTTCTCCTGGTGATCTGGGAGGTCGCCGCCCGCATGGGCTGGGTCAACCGCCACTTCGCCTCGCAGCCGACCGACATCGTCGTCGCGCTGGGCGAGCTACTGCGATCGGCCGAACTGTGGAGCGACGTGGTCGCGACCACGGCGGCGACCCTGATCGGCTTCCTCGGCGGCACCGCGGTCGGCGTGCTCGCGGGGCTGATCGTCGGCTCGTCCAACTTCGTCGACAGGGTGACCAGCCCGCTTGTCGCCGTCGCCAACGGCATGCCGCGCATCGCGCTGGCGCCGCTCTTCGTCCTGTGGTTCGGCCTCAGCATCTGGGCCAAGGTGGCGCTGTCGCTGTCGCTCGTCGTGTTCATCCTCTTCTACAACACGAAGGGCGCGCTCGGCACCGTCAACCGGGACCACATCGTCGTCTCGCGCATGCTCGACATGGGCGCGTGGGAAAAGTTCCGCACCATACTTCTGCCGACCTGCCTGCCGGCCATCATGGCGGGCATGCGCATCGGCATCGTGCTTGGACTTCTCGGGGTGATCGCCAGCGAGATGATCGCCTCGTCCAACGGCCTCGGCCAGATGATCGTCGAGGCAAGTGCAACTTTCCAGATCGACCGGCTCATGGCGCTCATCCTGCTGGTCTCGGTTCTCGCCGTGATCATGAACGCCTGCGTCGATCTGCTGGAAAGAAGAGTGATCTGGTGGAGGAAGGACAGCAAATGACGACGTCACGCATGTTTCCGCAATCGGGCCCGGCGATGAAGCGCGGGTTCGGCAAATCCTCGCTCGCCGTTCTCGGCGTCCTGGCGGCGCTCGCCCTCGGCACGGCCGGCGCGCACGCCCAGTCGGGCGACGTGGTGAAGGTGTCCGAGCGCGGCGCGTTCTCCAACGCGCCCGTCTACGTGGCCGACAAGCAGGGCTTCTTCGCCGAGGAGGGCGTCAAGGTCCAGACCATCGTGCTCGGCGGCCAGAGCGACACGCTGACGGCAGCGCTGGTCAATGGCGACATCGACGTGCTGCCGCAGAATCCGGTCGCCTTCGCGGCCGCGGCGACCAAGGTCGACATGAAGTATTTCCTCGGCATCCAGCGCGACGACATCGAGCTGGTCGTCAAGGCGAGCGACGACAAGGTGCCGGACGCCGCCAAGGCCGGATGGGAGGCGACGGTGAAGGCCCTCAAGGGCTATCGCCTCGGCTCCGCCACGCGCGGCTCGGTCACCTTCGCGAAGTTGGCCATCATGCTCAACGACGTGGGCTATGCCGCAGGCAGCGACTACCAGGTCGTCGTCTCCGGCATCGTCAACCAGTCGATCGCCGCGATGCAGGCCGACCAGGTCGACGCCTTCATCACCGACTCGTTCGGCGCGCGGCTCGCCGAGCAGCAGGGCGTCGGCAAGTCGGTGCTGGTCTGGGCGACGGACCGGCCGCAGCAGTACCCCGTAGGCATCCAGACGGCGCTCGCCGCGCGGGCCAAGTCTCTGACCGAGCAGGGCGACCTCTACACGCGCTTCTCGCGCGCCCTGATCAAGGCCGACGCCTGGATCAAGGATCCGGCCAACCAGCAGGCCTTCGCCTCGCTGATCCAGGATCAGTACAAGCTCGACGAGAAGAGCGCCGCTGCGCTTGCCCAGCGCACGCGCGAGACGGGAGTCTTCGATTCGAAGCTTGATCCGGCATTGTTCGATGCAACGATGAGCATCCTGCAAAAGGGCGGCACCAAGCTGCCGGACGGCACGCCCTCCTACGAGGAGGGGCTGGTGAAGCTCCAGCTTCCCGGCATCTACGAGTGAAGCGGCATTAGCAGGCAGGAGACGAGGATATGAACACGGTGACCAAGACGCGCTGGCGTACCGCCATCACGGAGGCGAGCGCCGAGACGGTGAGGATCCGGGGCTATGACCTGTCGGATCTCGCCGAGAAGGTGGACTTCGGCGCCGTGTTCTATCTTCTCTCCTGCGGCGAGCTCCCGTCGCCGGCGGCGGCCAAGGCGCTCAACGCGCTGATGATCGCGGCCTGCGACCGGGGCATCACCCCGTCCTCGGCGATCACCCGCACCATCGCCTCCTGCGGCGTCCCGCTGCAGGCGGCCGTCGCCGCCGGCATCATCAGTTTCGGCGACATTCACGGCGGCGTGGGCATCGCGATGGGCCATGCCCTCAAGGCGCAGACCGACAAGCTGCCGGCGAACCCCTCGCCGCAGCAGGCGGAAGACGCCGCGGAGCGTTTCGTGGCGGCTTTCCACGACGCCGGCGAGCGCGTGCCGGGATACGGCCAGCCGCTTCATCCGCAGGGCGACCCGCGGGCGCGCCGCCTCATCGCCTACGCGCAGAAGCTCGGCGTTGCGGGTCCCGCGCTTGCCGTCGGGCTGGCGGCCGGGGGCGTGCTCGCCCGCATCAAGGGACGTTCGCTGCCGATGAACGTCGACGGAGCGATCGCCTGCGTCGCGCTCGACATCGGCATGCCGCCGGACATCATCCGCGCGATCAACTTCGTGGCGCGCGCCGCCGGCCTGTCGGCCCACGCTATGGAGGAGACGGCGCGCGAGCGCGGCTTCCGGCTGCTCGCGACCGACGACGAGGTCACCTATGACGGCGTCGCGCCTAGGTCGCTGTAGACTGCCACGCGCAACCGCACCGGCTTTTGACGGAAAACAGAATGTCTAGACCACTGGACGGAATACGCGTTCTCGAGGTCGGCCAGTACATCGCCGCGCCCTACTGCGCGATGCTGCTGGCGGACCAGGGGGCCGAGGTCATCAAGATCGAGCGCCCGGGCACCGGCGACCCGCGCCGCGCCTACGACCCCTTCTACGAGAAGGACGGGCGCAAGGCGAGCGGCGGCTTCCTCGGCTACAACCGCAACAAGAAGAGCGTGACGATCGACCTGTCCCAGCCGGAAGGGGCGGCGGCGTTCCGCCGGCTGGCCCGCGCGGCCGACGTCGTCATCGAGAACCTCGCGCCCGGCACGATGGACCGGCTCGGCCTCGGCTACACGTCGCTGGCGGCCGACAATCCGCGCCTGATCTACTGCGCCATCAGCGGCTTCGGGCGTCTGCCGGAATTCCAGGGCCCCTATGCCGGACAGCGCTCCTTCGACGCGACCATCCAGGCCATGTCGGGCGTCATGTCCATGACCGGCGAGCCGGGCGGCTCGCCCAGCCTCGGCCTGTCCGGCTTCGCCGACATCTATACCGGCGTGTTCGGCGCGCTTGCCGTGGGCTCGGCCCTCTACGGCCGCGAGCGCACCGGCAAGGGCACCTTCATCGACCAGGCGATGTACGACACGATGGCCTCGCTCGCGGAGCGGGCCCTGCTGCTGCACGAGCTGACCGGCTGGATCCCCAAGCCCGGCCAGGACCTCTACTCGCCGCTCGGCCCCATCCGCGTGAAGGACGGCACGATCACCATCGTCGTCCCCACCGACGAGATGTTCGTCCGCTTCTGCAAGGCGATCGAGCGTCCCGACCTGCTCGACCATCCCCAGCTCTCGACCGTGCTCGACCGGGCCAAGCACTTCCAGGACGTGCTGCGTCCCGAGGCCGAGAAGTGGACGACGCGGCACAGCCGCTCGGAGGTGATGGACAGGTTCGTCGCCGCCGGCCTGCCGGTCGGCATCGTGCAGACCATCGACGAGGTCTATGCCTGCCCGCAACTGGAAGCGCGCAAGATGATGCTGACCATCGACGAGCCGGCGCTCGGCGCGTTCCACGTCATCCGCACGCCGCTGCTGTTTTCCGCCTACGAGCGCGCCGACAACAGGACGCCGCCGCAGCTCGGCGAGGACACGCAGGCCGTACTCTCCGAAGTCGCCGGCATCGGCGCAGACGAACTGCAAGCATTGAGGGCGAAAGGTGCGGTCTGATTCCCTGCCCAAGCAGATGTCGGGCGCGGCGCGGCCCGGCGACGGGTCCGGCCCGGCCGGGGACGGCGTGACCGTCGAGCGGACCGCCGACGTCGTCTATGTCACGCTCAACCGGCCCGCGCAGCGCAACGCGCTGACGGTGCCGATGATGCGCGCGATCGCCGGGGCCATCGAGGCGGCGGGGCGCGACGGCTCCACCCGCGCGATCGTCATCGGCGGCGCGGGCGACCGCTCCTTCTGCGCCGGTGCCGACCTCACGCCGTCGGGCACGCCGTTCGTCGCCGATTTCGAGGCCACGCGCCTGCCGTTCGCCGACCTGCTGCGCTCGGCTCATTCCAGTGAGGTGCCGATCGTCTGCGCCATCAACGGCGCCTGCGTCGCCGGCGGCATGGGCTTCCTCGGCGTCTGCGACATCGCGATCGCCTCGCGCACCGCGCTGTTCGGCATGCCGGAGGTGAAGGTCGGCCTGTTCCCCATGCAGATCCTCGCCGTTCTTCGCGATTTGATCCCGACGCGCATGATGGCCGATATGTGCCTGACCGGCCGGCTCGTCACGGCCGACGAGGCGCTGGCGGCGGGCCTCGTCAACCGGGTCGTCGAGCCGGATGCGCTTTCGGCCTCGGTCGAGGCGTGGCTCGACGAGCTGCGTCAGGCCTCCCCCGTCGCCGTCAGGCGCGGCAAGTACGCGATGCGGGCGATGGCTGACATGTCGTTCGAGCAGATGATAGCCTTCGCGGAGACGCAGGTTTCGCTGATGAGCATGACCGCGGACGCGCGCGAGGGCATGAAGGCATTCCTCGAGAAGCGCGTTCCCGCGTGGGCCGCCCCGTGAGCGGGCGGTTCGTCTCTTGGCGCGTATGGGGAGCGGGCGGATGAAGCGTGCCGTGAGGATCGGCGGTGCCAGCGGGTTCTGGGGCGACAGTTCCTTCGCCTTCGAGCAGCTCCTGCACCGGGGCGACGTCGACTACATCGTGGCCGACTATCTCGCCGAGCTGACGCTCGCCATCATGGCCAAGCAGAAGGAGCGCGACCCGAACGGCGGCTTCGCCACCGACTTCGTCGCCCTCGCCCTGCGGCCGATCCTGGGCGAGCTGCTCGGGCGCGGCATCCGCGTCGTCACCAATGCCGGCGGCATCAACCCGCGCGGCTGCGTGCGCGCGCTGCAGGAGGCGGCCGCCTCGCTCGGCCTGAGCCCCCGGATCGGCCTCGTCGAGGGCGACGACCTGATGCCGCGGCTGCCGGAGCTGCGCCGCAGCGGCACGGTCGAGATGTTCACCGGCGAGCCGCTGCCGAAGGACGTGGTCAGCGTCAACGCCTATCTCGGCGCCTTTCCGATCGCCGCCGCGCTCGATGCCGGCGCCGACATCGTCGTCACCGGCCGCTGCGCCGACAGCGCGCTAGCGCTCGGGCCGCTGATCCACGAGTTCGGCTGGGGCGTCGAGGACTACGACCTGCTCGCCGGCGGCAGCATGGCCGGCCATCTGATCGAATGCGGCACCCAGGCCACCGGCGGTCTCTTCACCGACTGGCGCGAAGTGCCCGGCCGCGCCGAGATCGGCTACCCGATCGCCGAGTGCTACCCGGACGGGCGCTTCGCCCTGACCAAGCCGCACGACACCGGCGGGCTGGTCGCACCGCTGGTCGCGATCGAGCAGCTCCTCTACGAGGTCGGCGACCCGCGCGATTATCTGCTGCCGGACGTGACCTGCGACATCTCGGAGACCGACGTCAGCGCACGCGACGGCGACACCGTCCTCGTCTCCGGCATCAAGGGCAGGCCGCCGACGGACAGCCTGAAGGTGAGCGCGATCCATCTCGACGGCTATCGCGCGACCGCCATGCTCACCATGGTCGGCAGGGACGCCGCGGAGAAGGCGGCGCTGGTCGGCGCGGCGGTGCTGGAGCGCACGCGCGCGCTGCTGCGGCGCGGCAATCTCGGCGACTACAGCGAGACCAATGTCGAGATCCTCGGCAGCGAGCAGGCGAGCTACGGCGCCACGGCGCGCGACACCGCAGCGCGCGAGGTCGTGCTCCGGATCTCGGTCCGCCATCCGCTGCGCGACGCGCTGGAGCTGTTCGCGCGCGAGATCGCCCCGTTCGGCACGTCGGGCACGCCCGGCACGACGGGCTTCGCCGGGCGCCCCAAGCCGCAGGCCGTGCATCGGCTGTTCTCCTTCCTGACCCCGAAGGACGGGATAGAGGTCGCGGTCAGCGTCGACGGTCGGCCTGTACCGTTCAGCATGGCTCGCGGCGCGCCCTACCGGCCGGCTGCCGCACCGGCGCCCGCGCCAGTCCCGCTTGCCGGCCCGCGCAGGAAGATCGCGCTGAGGGACATCGCGGTCGCCCGCAGCGGCGACAAGGCCGACATCTCCCACCTGGCGATCATCGCCCGCGACAAGGCGCTCTATCCGCTGCTCCTGGAGCAGGTCACCGAGGCGAGGATCGCCGACCATTTCGCGCATCTGGTGAAGGGAAAGGTGCGTCGCTTCGACCTGCCCGGGCCGGCCTCGGTCATCTTCATGATGCACGAGGCGCTGGACGGCGGCGGCACGGCGTCGCTGAGGAGCGACGCGCTCGGCAAGGCCATGGCCGAGATCGCGCTCGACATGGAGATCGACGCCCCCGAGGATCTCGCGGCCGTGTCTTCCGCTATCTGATCCACGCCGGTGTCATCCTCCCAGCCGGCAAGCCAGCAGGCTGGAGCGGGAGGCGGGCGTGCCCTTCGCCGTGACGAACAGCCTGCCGTCCGGCCCGAAGGCGAGCTTGGTGAGAGCGGGGGCCGGGGCGGGGCGGATGCTGCGGTGGAACTCTCCTGCGGGCGTGCGGGCTTCGATCGTTCCGGCTTCCAGGCAGGCGATCCAGTAGTTGCCGTCGGCGTCGAGTGCTGCACCGTCAGGGCGGCCGTCGCCGTCGCCGAATTCCATGAAAGGGACGGGCTCGCCGAGCTTCCGGCGGCCCGGATCATGGTCCGCGTGCCACACGCGCCGCACCGTCGGATGCGAGTCCGAGAAATAGAGGCGTGAGCGTTCCACGTCGAAGGCGAGCCCGTTGGGAGTGCGGAAGCCCCCGGCCAGCTCATGCATCCGCCAGTCGGCGGTTAAGACGTGGATCGCACCCTCTGCCCGGTCGTTGGCGATGCGCATCGTGCTCGCCCACAGCCGGCCCGTGGCGTCGACCGTCGCGTCGTTGAAGCGCATGCCGGCGGCGAGTTCGGTGCCGGAGACGAGGTCGAAACCGCCGGAGGCCGGATCGAACCCGTAGAGACCCCGTTCCATCCCCGCGACGAGCCGGCCGTCGACGCGGGCGATGAAGCCGATCTCCCCGGGCGTCGGCCAGCGTGCGGTCTCGCCGGTGTCGGCGTCGGTGCGCAGCACCTGCCGGCCGGTCACGTCGACCCACCAGACGCAGTTCTCCGCGGCGGACCAGAACGGGCTTTCGCCGAGCTCCGCCACGGCGGGGCCGAGCGGCCGGGCGGTCACGGTCTCGCGCTGCACGGCTAGCGGCCGTGCCTTTCCCGCCACGCCTTGAAGCGCGGGCCGGTGGCGGGGTCGGTCGGCGGATAGAGGCCGACGATGCTGCGCCCGCCGGCCACCTCCTCGGTGACGAAATCCTCGAACGCGGTCATCTCGGTCGCCTCCGCCGCGATCTCGGCGGCGATGGCGGCGGGGATGATGACCACGCCCTCGTCGTCGCCCACCACGACGTCGCCCGGAAATACGGCGACGTCGCCGCAGCCGATCGGCTCGTCGATCGCGATCGCCTGGTGATGGATCAGGTTGGTCGGCGCCGTCGGGCGGTTGTGGTAGGCGGGGAAGGGCAGGGCGGCGATATCGGGGGAATCGCGAAACCCGCCGTCGGTGACGATGCCGGCCGCGCCGCGTACCATCAGCCGGGTGACGAGGATGCCGCCGGCGGAAGCCGCGCGCGCATCCTTGCGGCTGTCGATGACGAGCACGTGGCCGGCCGGGCAGGTCTCGATGGCGACGCGCTGCGGGTGCGTGGGGTTCTGGAAGACGTCGAGCCCGTTCAGATCCTCCCGCGCCGGGATGTAGCGCAGTGTGAAGGCCGGGCCGACCATGTTGCGGCCCTTGCGCGCAACCGGCGACACGTCCTGCAGGAACTGGTTGCGCAGCCCGCGCTTGAACAGCGCCGTGGTCAGCGTCGCCGTGGAGACCTTCGCCAGCCTGTCGCGGGTCGTCGCGTCCAAGATCTTCGTCCTTTCAGAATATGTCGGGTTCGGCGACTGCGGGGCCGAACCCGGTCTCCAGGAAATCGAAGTCGCAGCCCTGGTCGGCCTGCATGATATGGCGGGCGAAGAGCCAGCCATAGCCGCGCCCGTAATAGGGTTTTCGCGGCGGCAGCGAGCGCAGGCGCTCCTCAAGCTCGGCGTCGGTCACCATAAGCCGGATCGAGCGGCCGGGCACGTCGATCCGGATGCGGTCGCCGGTGCGCACGGCGGCCAGCGGCCCGCCGATATGCGCCTCGGGCGCGACATGCAGGATGCAGGCGCCGTAGCTGGTGCCGCTCATGCGCGCGTCGGAGATGCGCACCATGTCGCGCACGCCCTGCTTCACCAGCTTCGCAGGGATCGGCAGCATGCCCCATTCGGGCATGCCCGGCCCGCCCTGCGGGCCGGCATTGCGCAGCACGAGTACGTCGTCCGGCGACCAGTCGAAATCGAGGTCTTCCGTTCCGGCCTTGAGTTCGGGATAGCTGTCGAAGACGACGGCGCGGCCCTCGTGCACAAGAAGATGCGGCGCGCAGGCGGCCGGCTTGATGACGCAACCGTCCGGGGCGATGTTGCCGCGCAGCACGGCGAGCGCGCCCTCGTGGTAGACGGGATTGTCGAGTGGCCGGATCACGTCGGCATTTATGGTCTCGGCCCCCGCGAGTGTGTCGCCGAAGGGCAGGCCGCTGACCGTGATCGCCGTTTGGTCGAGCCTGTCGCCGAGCTGCGCCATCAGCGCGCGCAGGCCGCCGGCATAGTAGAAATCCTCCATCAGGTAGGTCTTGCCGCTCGGCCGGATATTGGCCAGTACCGGCGTGACCCGGCCGATCGCGTCGAGGTCGTCGAGCGTGAAGGCCACGCCGGCGCGCCGCGCGATGGCGAGCAGGTGCACCACCGCATTGGTCGAGCATCCCGTCGCCATCGCCACGATCGCGGCGTTGCGGACCGCCGCGGCGGTGACGATGCGGTCCGGCGTCAGCTCCTCCCACACCATGTCGACGATGCGGCGGCCGACCGCGGCCGACATCCTGATATGCTCGGAATCGGCGGCGGGGATGGAGCTCGCGCCGGGCAGCGTCAGGCCCAGCGCCTCGGCGATCGCCGTCATGGTCGAGGCCGCGCCCATCGTCATGCAATGGCCGTAGGAGCGCGCGATGCCGGGCGCGACGCCGCCCCATGCCCCCTCGCTCAGCTTGCCGGCGCGCCGCTCGTCCCAGTATTTCCAGGCGTCCGAGCCGCTGCCCAGCGCCTCGCCGCGGTAATTGCCGCGCAGCATCGGGCCGGCGGGCAGGAAGATCATCGGCAGGCCGGCGCTGAGCGCGCCCATCACGAGGCCGGGCGTGGTCTTGTCGCAGCCGCCCATCAGCACCGCCCCGTCCACGGGGTGGGAGCGCAGCAGTTCCTCCGCCTCGATGGCGAGCAGGTTGCGGTAGAGCATGGTGGTCGGCTTCACCTGGCTCTCCGACAGCGACATCGCCGGCAATTCCATCGGAAAGCCGCCGGCCTGGAAGACGCCGCGCTTCACGTCCTCGACCCGATGCCGGAAATGGGCATGGCAGGGATTGGCGTCGGACCAGGTGTTGAGGATGGCGATCACCGGCCGGCCAGCCCAGTCCTCGGGGGCATACCCCATCTGCATCATGCGGGAGCGATGCCCCGACGAGCGCAGATCGTCCGGGACGAACCAGCGCGCGCTGCGCAACCGACCTGCCGTCTTCGCCATCACCAACCTCCGACAGGCCTGTTCTAGTACACTAATGCATTATTGTGGCAAGATGAATTTTGTGGTGTCATGCGCTCCATGACCGCACCGCATCGCACGCCGCTCGAACGCGACCGCCAGGCCGCCCCCCAGATCGCCGACATCCTGCGTCGGCGCATCCTCACCCTTGAGCTGAGGCCCAGTTCGGTGCTGTCGCGCCTCGCCCTGCAGGACGAGTTCGGCGTCAGCCAGACGCCGGTGCGCGACGCCCTCCAGCAACTGGAGCGCGAGGGGCTGGTGGAGATCTACCCGCAGAGCTCGACGCTCGTCTCGCGCATCGACGTCGCCGCCGCCAGGCAGGCCCACTTCCTGCGCCGCTCGATCGAGATCGAGGCCGCGCGGGTGGTCGCATCGTCGCCGAATGCCTATATTATACAGCAGCTTGCGGCGGCGATCGAAGAGCAGCGCCGCTACCGTGACCCGGCCGAATACCCCAATTTCATCCAGGCGGACCGCATGTTCCACCGCGTCTTCTACGAAGCCGCGAATGTGGCGTCGCTGTGGGATCTGGTGCGGCGCGAGAGCGGGCACATAGACCGGCTGCGCCTGCTGAACCTGCCGATAGAGGGCAAGGTCGAGGCGATCTTCAACGACCACGAATCGCTGGTCGCGGCCGTCGAGCGCGGCGATCCCGAGGGCGCGGCGGCTGTGGTGCGGCGCCATCTGTCCGGCACGCTGGCGGCGATCGACGAGATCGCGGCCGCGAATCCGGACTACTTCAAGGGTGAGTCCTCATAAAAGCTCTTGCGCTGGCATGTAACTGATGCATTAGTATGGTACGTAGCGGCTGTGGCCGCTGTCGGGCTTGCGATGGCGCATGCCCGTAGGGGGAGGAACACATGACTTTCACTTTGACGCGCCGGACCCTGATGGCCGGCTTGGGTGCGTCGCTGGTCGTCGACCTGAGGGCCATGGCCCAGGGGCTGACGCTGCCGACCTCGCCCGTCGAGCTCAACATCGTCGACGTCGCCGGCAACCTTCAGCTCACGCAGCGGGCCATCGAGGCCTATCGCGACGCCCATCCGAAGCTCGTTTCGCGCATCAATTTCTCGAAGGCGCCGTCGCCCGAGCTGCCGGGCAAGATCAAGGCGCAGCAGGACGCCAACCGCCTCGACATCGACGGCGTTCTGACCGGCATCGACGCCATCGCCGCCGGCGCGGCCATGGACATGTGGGTGCCGATCGCCAACGACTTCGCCGCGACGCTGCCGAAGCTGCAGGACATCTATCTCGACGGCGCCTGGGCCATGCAGCAGCAGGCCAACGGGCAGGGCGTCTGCGTCACCTTCTGCGACGCCGGGCCGGTGATCAACTACATGCCCGACCGCGTGAAGCAGGTGCCCAAGACCGCCGAGGAGCTGCTCGCCTGGGCGGCCGCCAATCCGGGCCGCTTCCTCTACGCCCGCCCGGCCAATTCCGGCCCCGGCCGCATCTTCATGATGGGCCTGCCCTACCTTCTGGGCGACAAGGACCCGCAGGACCCCGAGAACGGCTGGGAGAAGACCTGGGCCTACCTGCAGGAGCTGGGCAAGTACGTCGAGTACTACCCGTCCAGCACCGGCGCCGTGTTCAAGGAGCTCGGCGAAGGCTCGCGCGACATGATCCCGTCGCAGGCCGGCTGGGACATCAACACGCGCGCGCTCGGCGTGGTGCCGAAGGAAGCGGCGGTGTTCTTCCTGAACGGCTTCCACTGGGTGATGGACGCGCACTATCTCTGCGTGCCGCGCGGCATCCCGCAGGAGAAGCTGGCCGTGATGGTCGACATGCTGCTCTACCTGCTGTCGCCCGAGGCGCAGGCGATGACCTACGATTCCGGCTATTTCTATCCCGGCCCGGCGGTGAAGGACGTGCCGCTGTCGATGGCGCCCGCCGACAGCCAGGCGATCCTGGCCGAGTTCGGCCGGCCGGAATATGCCGACATCATCGCCAACAATCCGCGCGAGCTGCCGCTCGCGCCCGACCGCCTGATCCGCGCCTTCGCGCGCTGGGACGAACTGGTCGGCTCCAACAAGGTCAAGAAATGACGTCGATCCGGGCTCCCGCTTCCGGCGGGGGCCCGGCACGATGCTGCCTTCGCGCCTGACGCATCAGAGGACTTGGGGGATCCGTGGCACGCACGTTCGAGCAGCTACGCCTTGAAGAGATCAAGCGCGACTTTGGCGCCATGAGCGCGCTGAAGGGCGTGAACCTTTCCGTCCGGCGCGGCGAGTTCATCGCCCTGCTCGGGCCGTCGGGCTGCGGCAAGTCGACGGCGCTCAACTGTCTGGCGGGCCTGCTGCCGCTGACCGGCGGGAGCATCTGGCTCGACGGCCAGCGCATCGACACGCTGCGTCCCGAGGACCGCGGCTTCGGCATGGTGTTCCAGAACTATGCGCTGTTCCCGCACATGAGCGTGCGCCAGAACGTGGCGTTCGGGCTGACCATGCAGAAGCGCGCCAGGGCCGAGATCGAGACGCGCGTCGACAAGGCGCTCGACATCGTGCGGCTGCGCGACCAGTCACACAAGCTGCCCGGCCAGCTTTCCGGCGGCCAGCAGCAGCGCGTCGCCATCGCCCGCGCGATCGTCATCGAGCCGCGCCTCGTGCTGATGGACGAGCCGCTGTCCAACCTCGACGCCAAGCTGCGCCTCGAGATGCGCTCGGAGATCCGCCGCATCCACAACCTGATCGGCGCGACGACCATCTACGTGACCCACGACCAGGAGGAGGCGCTGTCGCTGGCGGACCGCATCGTGGTGATGCGCGACGGCCTCGTCCGCCAGGTCGGCACGCCGGAGGAGCTGTTCGCCCGCCCGCTCCATTCCGACGTCGCGGACTTCATGGGCTACCGCAACCTCGTGTCGACGCATGCGGGGCGGGCGGCTGGCGACGAGGTCACCGTGACGATCGCCGGTGCGCGGCTCGGCGCCCGGGTCGTCGAGCCGGTGGGCGCGGGCGGCATGGTGACCGTCGCCATCCGCCCCGACGACCTCGCCGTCTCGCCGGAAGGGCCGCTTTCCGTCACCACCGACACCTCCGAATATCGCGGCCACGACTTCTATTGTTCGGGCGCCACCGCCGACGGCACGACGCTCTACTTCACCTCGCCGCGCCGGCTGGCGCCGGGCGAGGCGGTGCGGCTGGCGTGCAGCCCCGACCGCGTGCTGGTCTATGCCGGGGGCGCGCGGCCATGAGCGGCGGCGACGGGCTGACGGGGCGGCAGCGGCTCTCCCGCTGGCTCGCCAACTACGAGGTCGACGGCGTCGCCCTGCTGGTCCTGCCGGCGATCGCCTGCATGCTGCTGCTGTTCATCTATCCCTTCCTGCACGGGCTGATCCTGTCGCTGCAGCCGCGCTCGGGGGAGATGCTCGACAACTACCGCAAGTTCTTCTCCGACCCGTTCCTCTACGACACGATCTGGACCACGCTGCGGCTGGCCTTTCCCGCGACGATCATCAATGTCGTGATGTCCGTGCCGATTGCGCTTCTGGTGCGCCGATTCCGCCGCCAGCGCCTGCTCACCGCGATCCTCGTCGTGCCGATCACGCTCGGCCCGGTGCTGATCGCCGAGGGCATGCTCAACTATCTCGGCCCGCAGGGCTGGTTCAACGGCGCCATCGTCGGGCTGGGCATCAGCGGGGCGCCGGTCCGCCTCATCCACAACTATGCCGGCGTGCTGATCTCGCTGGTGGTGGCGGGCTTCCCCTTCGTCTTCCTGCTCACGTTGTCCTTCCTCAGCGGCCTCGACCCGTCGCTGGAGAAGGCCGCTTCCACGCTCGGCGCCGGCCCTCGTGCGCGCTTCCGCCACATCCTGCTGCCGCTGCTGCTGCCGGCGCTGGCGGTCAACTTCTGCATGTCCTTCGTGCAGATGTTCTCGGTGTTCCCGGCCGCCGTGCTGCTGGGCGAGCCGGCCGGCGCGACGCGCGTCATCTCTATCGCCGCCTATCAGGCGGCCTACGAGCAGTATGACGCCCCGATGGCCTCGACCATCGCGATGATCATGGGCGCGGTGCAGCTCGCGATCGTCGCGATCGTGCTCGGCAGCCGCGAGCTGTTCTACCGGGGCTCCACCGGATCGGGAAAGGGCTGACCGATGTTCGCCGAAAGGGCGCTGGGAACGAGGACGCCGTCGGAGCTCATCTGGAGCGTCGCGCTCTGGACGGTGATGGGGCTGTTCGTCGCCAATTTCATGCTGATGATCCTGGCCGTGCTGGTCAACAGCTTCGCCACACAATGGTTCGGCACATGGCTGCCGCCCGCCTTCACCACCAAATGGTACGTGTCGGCGTGGCGGGAGTTCCAGCTCGACCAGGTGCTGGTCGTCACCATGATGGTGGTCGGCGCCGTTGTCGTGATATCGGGCCTGATCGGCGTGCCGGCGGCCTAGGCGCTGGCGCGGCGCAACTTCCCCGGCAAGCGCTTCGTCCTGCTGCTGCTGCTCCTGCCGCTGATGGTGCCACCCATCACCTACGGCATCCCGCTGGCGACGGTGCTCTACGAGGCGCGGCTGGCCGGCAACATCTGGGGCGTCATCCTCGCCAACCTCGTGCCGACGGTGCCGTTCGTGGTGCTCGTCATGATCCCGTTCATCGAGCAGATCGACCCGCGCATCGAACAGGCCGCTCGCCTGTTCGGCGCCGGCACCGGCCAGCTCTTCGTCCGGGTGCTGGTGCCGCTGCTGGCGCCGGGCATACTGGCGGCGCTGCTGCTCGTGCTGGTACGCACCATCGCCATGTTCGAGCTGACCTTCTTCACTGCCGGCCCGAGCAGCCAGACGCTGGTCGTCGCGCTCTACTACGCCGTCTATGCGCCCGGCGTGCGGGCGAACCAGTCGATCGACGCGATGTCGATCATCTACATGGCGACGACCCTGCTGTGGCTGATGATCGCGCTGCGCTTCGTCAACCCGGTCCAGCTCGTCGGCCGGCCGAGATAGCCTTGCAGGCGCGGGCGTGCGGTGGAATACAGGCATGCCATGTGGAAGGAACTCTGGAGAAAGTGGACGATCGACAAGCCCGCCATGCTCGGCGACTGGCTGTGGGAATTCCTTCTCGCGCCGCTGGCGGCTTTCCTCGCGCGGCTGACATTGAGGAAGATCGTCGCCCTCATCCCGCTCGGCGTGGTTCTCGTCGCCTACTACCACAGCGTCCCGGTGCCGCCCGAACTGATGCTGCTCGGCGACGTGCTCGCTTATATCGACATCTTTTCGGTGCTGTTCCTGCTCGGCATCCTGAGCCGTGCCGCGCCGATCCTGTTCGTCATGAGGCAGATGGCTGCGCGGCTGAAGGATCTGGCGAGCGCCACGATCGGAAAGGCACGACGGCTCCATTTCCGCAGCCGGCGTGAGCCACGCGCGCCGGGTGCCAAGAGGCCTGCCCGGCCTGAAGACGATGACGAGCCAGTCCCAGGCGTCGGGTTCGCGTGGGCCTGGTGTCCTGACGGGCGGCCGCAAACTACGGCATGGCGTCTTCATCGCGGCATGATGCGGGCCTAAGCTGTATCTCCATGCACCCGGCCCGTGCGGCCGGCCCGCGGCATGGAGGATCGAAACATGCGCCATCCGAAGAAACACGACTTTCCCGTCGGGCAGGTCCGCCGCTACTTGGAGCCGGGGCCGATCGTGCTGGTCACGTCGCGGCTGAAGGACAAGGCCAACGTCATGACGTTGGGGTGGCACACCATCCTCGAATTCTCGCCTTCGCTGGTCGGGCTGATGATCTCGTCGGGCAACCACAGCTTCCGGATGATCCGCGAGACGGGCGAATGCGTCATCAACCTTCCGACGACGGCGCTGACGGATACCGTCGTGCGCGTCGGCAACACGTCCGGCGCCGACATCGACAAGTTCTCCGCATTCGGCCTGACGCCCGGTGAGGCCTCCGTGGTGAAGCCGCCGCTCATCCGGGAGTGCCATGCCTGCTTCGAATGCCGCCTCCGCGACGACGCGCTCGTCGACCGCTACAACTTCTTCATCTTCGAGGTCGTGAAGGCGCATGCGGCGCGCACGCCGAAGCATCCCGAAACGCTGCACTACACCGGCGACGGCGTGTTCATGGTCTCGGGAAAGATCATCAGCCGCAAATCGCTGTTCCGTCCCGGCATGCTCTGATCCGCGATGCCGCCGTCCGGCGGCATCGCGGATTACGGCCTGGCGGCGCCCGTCGCCCGCCGCGGATATTCGAGCTGCATGGCGACCACGCTGGTGGTGGGCGCTCCGTAGCGCGCCGTGATCGCTTCGAGCGTCCGGTCGAGCGCATCGGCCGGCTTGCTGTCGGAAAATACCGGTGCCTGCCGGCCCTCCGGCCAGTCCGCGGCCGCCCGGTCGGGCAGGATGCGGAGGCCGTTCATGGTTTCCACCGCGCCCGACGAAGCGGCATAGGTCGTGGCGCTCGACCGGTAGGTCCGCGACCAGGCATCGGCCACCAGCGCGAGCGACACCTCGTCCATGCCCGGCTCTAGCCGGATGCCGAGCTCCTCCCGGTTCCAGAAGGCCATTCCGTTTGCGAGCACGGTCGTGGCGAAGGGGCGTGTGAACCTGAAAGCGGCGCTCGCGTGCCGCGCGTCCCATCCCATGAGGCCGAGGTCGTGCGCGACTGCTTCCGCCTTGTCCCGCCCGGCGATCGCCTCGATCAGGGTGAGCATCATCGGCATCGAAGCGCTGATGCCGGTCGTCGTCGCCACGCCACCGTCGGCGACCATCCGCCGGTCCGCGACATACCGGATCGTCGGGCTGCGCTTCAGCATCTCGCCGAGATAGTACCAGTGCGTCGTCGCGCGCCTGCCGTCGAGCAGGCCGGCCGCCGCGACGACCTTCGCGCCGGCGCAGATGCCGATGATCCGCGCGCCCTTCTCCGCCTGGCTCCTGATCCAGGCGAGCACGGCCGGGTCGTCGTCGCGGCTCATGGCCGGCACGACGACGTAGTCCGCGCCCCCGGGATGCGCGGCATCGAACTGCGCGATCGTCGCGTCCGGCTCGACCGCCAGCGCAGGATAGAGCCGCACCGGGCCAGGCCCGGTCGCCAGCATCGTCACGTCGGCCACGTCTGCCCGCCGCAATATGCCGGTCGGCATCAGGTAGGCGGTCGTC